>Ga0209713_10003236_pt1 | contig 10324 bp, 4 predicted proteins | sample ArcOceMetagenome_3_FD_187444 | JGI IMG/M metagenome (GOLD analysis project Ga0209713, IMG submission 187444) | Marine eukaryotic phytoplankton communities from Arctic Ocean - Arctic Ocean- Svalbard ARC20M Metagenome (SPAdes) (version 2) | ecosystem: Environmental > Aquatic > Marine > Oceanic...
AGTACATCTTTATCAAACTGCTTGTGTAATGCTGGATTCTTTGGACCAGATGGAGGTCCCTGTTCTCAATGTGAAGCTGGAACATACAAAAACTGGATCGGAAGCGGTCTGCCAATTGACTGTGTGTCCTGTGGTACCGCGGAAACATCGCCTGCAGCTTCGACAAGCGAATCTGCATGTATTTGCATAGCAGGTTACTATTTAGTATCCGATAATTGCATTGCATGTGAAACTGGAACATATCAAGAAAATTTAGGAGCTACAGCGTGCGAAAATTGCCCATCCGGATCAAGCACTCCCAATGATGCAACAGCAAGCATTGATGATTGTCTCTGTATGCCTGGATATTATGCTGATTTTGTCGGCGGCAACTTGGCCGGATGTGAGCAATGTGCTGACGCCAGCTACAAGACAACGCTAGCAAACACAGATTGCAATTCTTGCCCTGCCAATGCACAATCCCCGCCGGAATCAGATTCTATCACAGATTGTACGTGCAATGCTGGTTATAGCGGTGATAACGGGTCGCCATGCACAGCATGCCAGGAAAGCACTTTTAAATCCACATCCGGGCCAGAAGCATGTGATACATGTGATCCGAATGCTTACTCTGTTTCTGCCAGCATTTTGCAAACTGCTTGTCAATGCAATGCCGGGTATACAGGAAATGACGGCGACGTTTGCGTAGCGTGTGAAGCTGGCAAATACAAAACAACAATCGGTGCGTCTATTTGCAGTCCATGCTCGCTCAATTCCTACAGTAATGCAGCAAGTACTTTGCTGCAGGAATGTTTATGCAATGCTGGATACAGCGGAACAAGTGGCGCTCAATGCACTGCATGTGCAGTAGGTACTTACAAGTCGATTGCCGGTGATAGTGAATGCATCAATTGCGCTGAAAACGAAATCTCACCACAAGCATCAACAGATATTTCAGCCTGCGAGTGCAATGTCGGTCACGGGTTTAATCTTGATACAAACTCATGCCAAGAATGCATTCCTGGAAAATTCAAAAACTCTATCGGCGATATTGATTGTTCTCTTTGTCCATTACATTCAAATTCTATTTCAGGAGCAACTCAAATCACTCAATGTATTTGTAACAATGGATATGAGGGTGTTCACGGCGACACGTGTGTTTTATGTGCAGCTGGAAAGTATGAAAATGAAGCACATGTTTGCGTTGATTGTCCTGATAACAGTGATTCCGAGAGTGGTGCCTCCAGTGTTTTTGATTGTAAATGTGATGCAGGCTTTACAGGTTCTAACGGCGGGCCATGCTCAGCTTGCGCTACAGGCACATACAAAACCAATATCGGCTCAGCAATTTGTTCACCCTGTAATGTACACGCCACAACTTTACAAGATGCAAGTACTTTGGCGAGTGATTGTTTATGCGAAGCAGCGTACACATTAATTGACTCAACTTGCACAACATGTGTCGACAATACATTCAAGCCCGAGATAAGCAATGCCGCTTGCACCAATTGCCAGGAGTTTGCAATATCACCAGCCGGGTCGAGCCAAGCAAGCGATTGCACATGCATCGATCAGTATTTTGATGCCGGAGATGGTTCATGCGATCGAGCTTGTGGTTTGGGATTTGAAGCAAGTTTGAACGAACAGAAATGCGTTGGATGTCAAGAAAGCTACTATAAAGATTTTTCAGGAATAGAAAGTTGTCTTGCCTGCCCAACCAATGCTTTTTCAAGAAAACGAAATTCGACCTCAATTTATTCATGTTTGTGTCATCCAGGGTATTTCTGGCAGGACAATTCATGTGTTATTTGTGGAGCAGGAAAATTCAGCAACTTGGAAAATGTTACAGCATGCTTTGACTGTGTTCAGGCATTAAATGCAGATCCAGCTACAAATATCGTCTGTCCTAATTTAATTCAAGTCCCAGCTGGCTACGAGATTAATCAAGCTCAGAACGGCATTCAAATATGCCCAAACAATACATTTAATGATGGTTCACTTTTAACCTGTACCATGTGTCCATCTCCTCAAACTTTCAAAAATGAACAGGGGTTAATCAGCGTGGTGCAATGTGACTGTAACCCTGGTTTTTACCGAAACGCAGAACAAGTATGCGTGGCATGCCAATTAGGAACTTACAAATCCGAAATAGGTGACCAAGCTTGTACATCATGCCCTGCGAACGCAAATACGGCTCAAGAAGCATCTACGAGTTTGAGTGAGTGTTTGTGCACGGCCAACTTTGAATTATCGGATACTGCTACTCTGGAATCGCCCTCGTGCGTGGCGTGTGAATCAACAGCGGTCAAGCATACATTAAGCAATACGGACATGTGCGTCTTATGTCAGGCACATTCAACGTTATTAGTTGGATCCGTGCATGACGAAAATGCATGCAAGTGTGATCCAGGCCATTCCGCTCATGTCATAAATGGTGACGGTACTGCGAACTCTCCATGTACAGCTTGCAATTTACCAAATTACGACGGTCGATCTTTGTATATGTACGCTGGCATTTCAACAACAATAACAACATATCAAAATCATTTTTTCCAGATTACAACTGATGGAAACCATGTCAACAATGGCGGAAGTGCTTTGCCAGGACAAGCTGTGCAACCTGGACCGCCACCAATTACAACTGTGACTATTTCTACATCTTTAGCGTGTCAAGAGATTTACTACTGGTGTGGTCAACATTCTGGCATGACAGGAGGCATAATTCATGTAATGCCAGCTGACGGAACAAGTTGTCCAAATTCTGCATTTAAAGCTTCTAAAACTTGTCAGGCTTGTATCAATGGCAAGTTTAAAGCCACATTTTCAGACACTGCTTGCGTTTCCTGTGGTGCTCAAACAAATACAGAACCATCAGCAGCAGCAATTAGCAAAACACAATGTGTATGTAAAGATACTTATGAAGCATCTGCCAGTGGCCCTCCCTCTTTGGTTGGCGGCAGCTGCGTTCGTTCATGTGGATTTGGGAAATTCGGACAAGCGGGTGTTTGTAACGATTGCCCGCGAGGAAAATGGAAATCAAATTTTGGAAGTTCTTGTGAGTCGTGCACGTTTCCAAGAACAGCCAGCGCGAAATCCACAAAATCTAAAGATAAATGCACCTGTCCAAAACGCAACTTTGGCATAAAAGCAACAGATTTAATAACTGTGTCAAGCGTTGGCTCGTTTATTGAAAATACAGCTGAGACCCATCTTGCAACATATGATGCAACATCTCAAACGTACACATTTAATCATGAAAGCAAAAAATTCTTCAAGCTTGAATTGACTGGGATTTTCACAAAAATACTTGTAACAGTGTCAAATCGAATTGTGTTTTCATGTGAAAGCAATGTGGAAAAAGTTGCCTCTGAACACTGTGCAAATCTGAATGTGGATTTACAAAAAATACGTGGGAATTTGATTTTATATGCAAAACCATTTGCTATTGATAATAACATTGCGCAAAGCAAAGCTGAATTGTATGTTTTCACCGAACGCGAGGTTACATTTGAAAATCTGCAGCCCTGGGTCAACACTAACATCCAAAATAAAGCAAAATCTTGGGCCGCTTCTGGAAATTTGGATGTAGGTAGCGCAATTTTTAAAAACAAGCGTGTGTTTAACGCTGACCAGTGTGCACCGTGTCCAAAATCAATCGTGTGCAGAGATCCATAGTTCTTAGTGTTTATTTTTATTCAATAAATTCATTAGTTAATAAAAAACAACAACACACAATGTGCAAAATACTTGCGTGTATAAAAATAAAACATGAATAAAACGCTCCCAAAAAGTCTGCTCAGTCAGATGTAGGTCTTTTGCTCAGGTCTTTTGCTTTTTTGCCGCGTTTTCTTCGCTGCTTCCTACACTCTCTAATTGTTCACTTTTCACCAAGCTTCCCTGGCTGCTTCCTACACTCTCTGATTGTTCACTTTTCACCAAGCTTCCCTGGCTGCCGCTGCCAGCAGCTTCTGCAATGTTCACATTATGATTTCGCACAAATTCGTCACAATTGTCAAAGCACAGACTCAACACAGTTTTCAGTATATAGTTTGAACCGATTTGCTGATTCAGCAAGTTGTTAGCTGGTAGTTTTCTCATCCATTCAAACAATTCCCGCTCTTTCTCCAGTGTGTACAAACCGCAAAGCCAATCCACGGTTTGCATTTCACTAAAATTTTGAGTCAAAATTTTTGATGTGAACGTAACGTAAAGCGTCGCCTCAATAGGCAAATCCTGGATTCGAGTCTTGATGCCATCGTCCTCAGTATATGTAGCTTCGATTGCTGAAAACTTGTGTGGTTTCAAAAATACTTTTAATTTGTGTTCATCATCTTCATCAGCACACTCCAAACACCTCAAAAACAATAACTTTGCTACCAAACCTGCATATTCTTCCAGAAAAGACGCACATTTTTCGACGTCGTCGTCGTCGCCACCCCATGCGTAGGCATAAATTTGCATGGCAATAAAATCCTGAAATTTTTCCAAGCCCCATTCTATTTTGCAAGTGTCTTGCGCAAGAAAATTTCGCACATTCCGGAAGAGAGGCAAAGTAAGATCAAACTTTCCAAGTAATGATTCAGCATACTCACTTGCGTCAGTCGCCAAGAATCCGGCATACTTGCTATTGACGGAACAGAAAAATTCGTACGCGCATTCCGGCTTCAATTGTTGCATCCATTTAAGCAACCTATGATAAAGTTCTGTTACTTGCGTCGTCAATATCGCTGCACTTACCACATCTCGTGGTATGAAAGACACTTCGCCAACTTGCGCACGTACAATCACCAACAGCCAATCACTTTTGTGCATGTGCTGAAAAATGATTTCTTGTGTTGCTCTCATCCTGTTTTCACGCATGAGTTCAGACGTCCAAAGAAAAAACTTTGTTGGGTCGATTTCGATCAACGCTGATAATACTCGCAACTTTTCCGTTGCTAGATGTCTTCCATGATGCTCTAGTGTGTCAGCCCAGTCAGGAGCCAAATCTACGCTTGTCAAATCGACTGTTAAATTGCCCCCTCTGGTCAATGCCGACAAAGTTTGCAGGTCTCGTGTTGAAAGCGTGAGGGAAGTCTTTTGCTTTGCTTGCGCCATTTTCAGTAAATCTGCAAAACAGCTTGTTAAATATGATGTATAATTTTACGACGACACTTCACACGACAGTTCACGACACGTCTCTTCGAATTTTGCTTAAAAAAAACGTAATTTGCCATTTATGCATTTTTTCGAATTTTGTTTTTTTTTTGTTTTTAATCATGTTTTGATTTTTTAATCAAAATCAAAGTGTTGAAACAAACAGGTTGCATTCACAGGAACGAACATGCAAGCTCAGTCACAAGCCACGCTAGAAAGCAGCGCAGTAGAGAAACAGGAGAAAAATGAAAGCAACGAAATGACTGCCGGTGCTGAAGCCGAAAGTGAACATGACGAGCAAGATGACGAGCAAGACAACGATGACGTAAAACAATTGCAAAAAAAGCTGGCACAAATGACGAAAACAATGCGAGACACAAATGCGCGGAACGAACAAATGATCCATAACCTGCAAAAACGCGCCCCAACAAATGCAAAATTTGCGTCATCGCAACATAACTCTGTAACAAACTCCAAATTTAGCGAACAAAAAAGTTTAAGTGAGATTGAATTGCGACATGCAGTTCCCAAAGTTGAAGACATTACGATGGATCAAGAAAATTTGAAAAAATTTAGACAACAACTTCGTTTTAACGCGATACAAAAGCTTGCTGCTACAGTTGTACGAGTTTTGGAAAATTACGACAGCAGAAATCAGGAAAAACACACTTTATTGCAAAAAGTACACTCTATATTTGAAAATCTGCATTTTGTAATGGTGTGTCAATGTCGAAACTATTTAAATTATGGGAAGTTGTTTCAGCCGTTATCAATTTCATCATCAATGGCAGTGCCTCCAAACATGACTCATACGATTGAAAATTATCAAGTTTTCGAAGCATATTTTTATGAACGGGAAAAATTATTTGTGTATGATACAGCAAAAATTGAGAATGCAACAGACATGGAGTCGTTTTTGAGATACATCAGGTGGTGCAAAAACATGACAGAATGCAAAGAAGATTTTTACTGCACCAACTTGCATGAAAAGACGTTCTTTGCAGGAATTCCATATTGTGAATGGCAAGATTTTCAAGCGGCTATAGATCAGAGCGAGTGGACTCTAAAATGCCCATCAAACTGGAAATTAGTGCGCGAGGCATACCAAGTTTCAATGAGCTCGCAAAAAAACGAGGCAAAATCTTCAGGCAAATTCTTCAATCCACACGATGCATCACATCAAGAGCAAAGCATTGAAAACAGCATTCAGGGAGCACGATCATCATATCAACAGCATGATATCAACACTCATCGCACATTTTTTTTGCAAGTTGACTCGATGCATGCAGCAAGCTTGATTAATCTGCTCAAAATTGGCGACAAGCAAATGCTTTACGATTTTGAAAAACATTATTTTATAGAATATGGCAAATTTGGCGTGAATTTGCAGAGATCTAACTGGGCATGGTTTGAACTTGATTTACTGCGAGCTTCTCAAGAGGAAATCAATTTTTTGATTGACAACAACAAGTTAACACAATGTTGCAAGCATATAACATATGAGGAACATTTAAAAATTATTATTTCAAAACCAAATTGGTTGGGCAAACAATTTATTCCGTTGTTTAAACCACAGGAGGATCTTCTCACTCCGCCAAAACATTCAATCAAAGAAATCAATCTCAAAATTGCTCATGCTTGTGACAATGGTGACCTGAATCGAGAAAACATTTCATTGTATCTACTCGAACCATTGGGATTCATGCAATGGCCTGCTTTGTCAAACACAGACGCTACGTCCAAAACAAAAAATTTGTTGTTCAAACAGTTTGCTGTCGGATTACATCACGTCAAAACTGATTCTGCTGGAACCAACACAGCAAAAAAAACTGTGCGCTATATTCACGTAGTACCGATGATAGAAGTCAAATTTAATGGTGCAAAAAGATTTGCTGTCGATATGCAGACTCTGGGAAATGTGCCCATGCAACTGCAGAAAATTGCTGATTTGAAAATTCAATTTTTGACCATGCCAAGTTGCTTGAGAGCTCTCGAAACGGCTTTGGTGGATACAGCCGGCTGCATTTGGATGCAATTGGATTTATTCAATGAAACACAAAACAGTGGAGGATTAATAACGAAATCACGAGAAGATCTTGAAAACGAAAGCAGTATGCGCATTATCTTTCAAAATCTGCTGATTGCCGCGCAATATGCCCGAGAAGTGAGTGTTTTGAAGTTGATTTCATGATTCAAAGATCATTTTTACATGATTTTGAATAACATTTTGAAATAAAGATGCAAAAAGTTGCATATTTCCCCATTTTTTTTACTGTTTTTTTTTTCCGAAAAATGTCTTTTGGTGGCTTTTGGTGGCTTTGGTCGCTATATAACAAGAACAAGTGGCAGGAAGCTGGCATGGTGTTATCAAGAGAAGATTTAAAAAGAGGCACTAAAATACGATTGTGTTCAGCAAGCAGTTTTAATGTGAATATTGAAGTGCACCGAGTCGATGATGGCGGAATTGTGAGAAGCCCAGAAAAGCAGTTGATATATTTTACCACGGAGACATTCATAGTCAATTATGTCGAGATAGGCGCCAAAAATAGTGTTGTGAGGATGAATTGCAAAACACGCAGGGCGCCGCCACGCTACTACGATATCACTTCAATTGGTTTGGATACGGACGTCGTGACTGCACATTTTGAAATAATTCCGGCTGGCGCAGCGGTCGGCGCAGCGGTCGGCGCAGCGGTCGGCGCAGCGGTCGGCGCAGCGGTCGGCGCAGCGGTCGGCGCAGGTTGCCGCCGCAGAGCTGAATTCAACGACAGTACAGATCACATTGTTTTGAACGGTTTGATCATAGCTACTGTTCCCCTGCATTTGACCCCTCTTGGTGATGACAAAACATATAATATGTACGGTGTGATCGCAAAAATTTGTGACATCTCAGCACCATTTTTTTCGATCACGTTTGACGCTCACGACACACATGCAGCAACAGTGCAACTTTCTATGTACAACGCTCATCTATTTAGGGCTGCAAATCAAGCTGATCACAGGCAGCATCCAGATGAAATGAGCAATCAGATGAAGTCAGAAGTGCGCAAGTTGGAACAATTGCAAAAAGCACAATCGTCAGTCATGGTACAAGCAGCTGAAAAGTCGATTTTAAAATTGTGCGGGGAACACCAAAAGCAAACTGAGGAACAAACAGCCAAATATGAAGCTCAACTCGCGGAACAAAAAGCCAAACATCAAAGCGAAATAAAATCGTTGCAAGATGAGTTGTACGACTTGAATATGAGGTTGAATCAGGTACTTTGTAATCGAACTCAGTTTGCAGCTCCAGCTGACACTGACTCAGTCATGTCACAAATCCTATTTCACGGACGACATCGTCTTCATCACGAAAGTCAAGTGAGTGCGTTGACTCGGATTTACGACAAACAGCGCGAGGAAGCAGCTGATGCTGATCGCGCTTTGAAGCAAGAAGCTCGTCAATCTGCGAAAGTTGGCGTCAAACGCGAGAGAGAAGATTAAGATTTAGGTTCAAACGCGAGAGAGAAGATTAAGATTTAGGTTCAATTTTTAGCGTTTCAATTCTTAATTGCGCTAAAATAATTTATCTTATTTTCGTATTTTATTTTCATATTTTGAATGCAGTTTTTGCACCGTTTTTTGCAATAAATCATACAAAAATCCAAAAATCTGGTATCCCAAAAATGTATGCACAAAAATATTTAAGAGTATCCAACACATGACAAATTTATCTCATTTAGCTCCAATTTCAAAGCATTTCGAAAATGGCAATTGTGTCAAAAAGAACACTGATAGATTGCAAAAAATCAAAACAATAAAATCAACCAACAACAAATCAACCAACAATGAAAAGAAAACATGTGATGAAAAAACCAAAAATAGCTCTAAATTGATTGCTAAAATCAAAGAATTGCAACTGACAGAAAGCAGCCTATTCGCAGATCATTTGTTTTCAAGCCATAAACGTAAACTCATTCAACTGGTTGAAAATGAGACAAACTTACATTCGATTACATGTGAAGACAACGACGGAGGAGATTTGTTTTTTTTTATTCAAATGCTAAAATCACAGAATTTGTTAACTTCCACAAATCCATAATAGTTTTTGAAATGAAACTGTAAATTGATTTTTTAATAAAATTTGCAAAGAGAATCAAAACAAACGAATTTGTCGAGACTCAAGTTGCTTGATTGCATGCGACAATAATATTGCGTGATTGCATCGCGCTTTCAAACTTAATGTTTTTTCTGTTATCTCGATCAATTTCATCACATTTTCGGACGAAATGTAAGATGAAGAAGATTGAAACATAGATACATTATCTAATGGTTTGCAAGCAAATTGGAGGATTTTTTCATATTCTTTAGACATTGAGTACTTCTTGCTTCGAAGTCGTTGACAAAATGATTTGGCTTTAGAGCTGTATTTGGCGTATGCTTTCAAATATAGCAAACACTCAATAAGATGAAACATGTATTTCCCATCCACTAACAAACCACTAATCACCACATAATCAGTTTTGTCATTGAAGTTATCTTTCTCTTCAGCTGCAGCTTGGTCGATGCCAAGATGTAAATTTGCACGAACAACATTTCCACAACAACGTTCGAGCAACACATCAATACCACAACAACCATCTACACCACCCATCATCGTTTTCTCAAAAAACATATTAACAACAACATCAATTTCATTTGTTTTTGCTTCAAGATGCTGTTGCAAAATAGAGAGATTTTCCAATGTCATACATGGATATTTGTGCACTTTAGATCCACAAAACTGAAGTTCCAACGTCTCACACGATTCGCCAAGCTTGTCTTGCAAGCGCAGATAGATTTTGCGAGTATTGGTGGTTTCAAATTCAAGTCCTAATAAGATGTTGATAAAATCATATACAACGAAATACACTCTCCCGTCGATCAATTTCACCCCTCGTAAACGTAAATTTGAATGTTCTTCAGATATTGCCAAGCAAAAATAAAAAAACTGCGACAAACATGGTAAGCATGGTAATGAGCATGGTAACGAGCACGACGAGTTTGCTGTTGAGCGCAAAATATCCGAATAAGTCTGCATCAGTGCTTGCATGAAAAAAAAATAATGAAACATTATATAATTTACGCCAATTTTTATTTTTTTTTTTACAAAGATCGTTGCAACAAAAAAAATTGAACAAAAAATAGAGCTTACAACTTGTAAATTATCTTTATTATAAACAAAAAAAAA
>Ga0209713_10003237_pt1 | contig 10322 bp, 3 predicted proteins | sample ArcOceMetagenome_3_FD_187444 | JGI IMG/M metagenome (GOLD analysis project Ga0209713, IMG submission 187444) | Marine eukaryotic phytoplankton communities from Arctic Ocean - Arctic Ocean- Svalbard ARC20M Metagenome (SPAdes) (version 2) | ecosystem: Environmental > Aquatic > Marine > Oceanic...
TCATAGAGAAATTACTGCTGTTGCAATTGGTGTATTTTTTCATGTTTCTACGACAATACTTTTTGAAAGCTCTAAAAACCATCAATTTAATGTTTCAAAAATGTCTGCAGTAATTCTTGCAATTGTCATTGCATATTTTTTATAGTTTTACATTTATATAAACCAAAAGAGTAATTTTCATGGAGATAATTCTAAATTAGTAACTGTTCGCAGTAATCAATTTCTTTTAAATTAAATCTACTAAATCTATTTTTTAAATAATACGTTTATGAATTTATTTTTACTTTAATAAAAACAATAGTTTTAATTATATTTGAGTTGAAATCATAAATAATATTATTTTCATGAAACTTTTTTTTTATACCACTCTTATAATTTTATTTTTTACTTCTTGTAAGGATTCATCTTCAAATAAAACCTCTACTGAAGAAAATCATAATCAAACATTGTTTACTAAAATCGATAGTGAAACCTCAAATATCTTTTTTAATAATAAAGTAATAGAAACGATGGATTTTAATTTTTTAAATTACCCGTATTTGTATACAGGTGCAGGTGTGGCAATTGGAGATATTGACCACGATGGATTTCAGGATGTGTATTTAGTGTCTAACTTTGGTCCTAATAAATTATATAAAAACAATGGGGATTTTATTTTTGAAGACATTACTTTTTCTTCTAAAACTGAAGATTATAATGGTTTTTCAACTGGAGTTACTATGCTAGATGTAAATAATGATGGTTGGCTAGACATATATGTTTCAAAAGCAGGCTCTTTAAATGATGATAATGGAAGGCGTAATTTACTTTTTGTAAATCAAAAAGACGGTAGTTTCTTAGAAGATGCTAAAAATTGGGGCCTTGATGATCCTGGATATTCTACTCAAGCTTATACTTTAGATTATGATAAAGATGGGGATTTAGATCTATATGTAGTTAATCATAGATACGATTTTAAAAACAACAGTAAGATCAGTAATGAAATACAAAGTGCAATTGAAGAAGTAACCAGCGATCAATTATACAGAAACGATGGGTCATCTTTTACAAAAGTCACAAGAGAAACTGGATTGTACAATAAGGCATGGGGGCTTTCGGGAGCAGTTGGCGATTTTAATAATGATGGATGGGATGATATTTTTATTTCTAATGATTTTTTAGAACCAGATGTAATGTATATCAACCAAAAAGACGGCACCTTTAAAAACGAAGCACTAACAAGAGTGAATCATATTTCATTTAACAGTATGGGGTCCGATTATGCCGATCTTAACAATGATAGTTTCCCAGACTTACTCACTTTAGATATGGCTCCAGAAAGCCATGAAAGAAGTAAAGAAAACATGGCCTCAATGAGTACTTCTAATTTTATGAAAATGGTGGATATTGGATACCACCATGCTTATATGTCTAATATGTTACAATTTAATGGGGGTAACGGAAAATTTAAAGAAACTGGATTACTAAGTGGTTTGGCAAAAACAGATTGGAGTTGGGCACCTTTAATTGCAGATTTTGACAATGATGGCCTTAAAGATGTTTTTATATCTAATGGAGTTGTAAAAGATTATACAAACCAAGATTTTAGAAATAAATTACACAAATTAAATGATGATGGAATTTCTATGCAATTACATGAGGTTTTAAACCTTATACCTGCTCAAAAGCTTAACAATTATGTTTTTAAAAATAATGGAGACTTAACGTTTACTAAAGTCATAAAAGAATGGGGATTAGACGACCCTAATTTTTCTAGTGGTGCTGCATATGCAGATTTTGATAATGATGGCGACTTAGACATAATTGTAAATAATACAAATGACAAGATTGGTATGTATCGAAATAATTCTGAAAATAATTTTATTCAATTAAAATTAAAAGGACCAAAGAATAATCCTTTAGGAATTGGAACGAGTGTTTATGTTACTTCAGAAACTGAAACTCAATATCAAAAAATGTACTTAACTCGTGGTTATGAGTCTTCAATAACCCCAAATCTTAATTTTGGTTTAGGACCCAACTCAAATCTAAGTACGATTTTAATTGAATGGCCAGATGGCAAAACCTCTAAACTCAAGGATGTACAATCCAATCAAATCCTTACAATAGATTACACTTCAGCAACCAACGAAACTTTTGATGCGATAAAACATGGTACATTTAAAAATGACATTAGCCCTTCATCTCTTGGTATAGATTACCAGCACCAAGAAAATGATTTTAATGACTATTCCTTGCAATTATTACTTCCACAAAAACAATCTACAAAAGGAACCGGAATTGTAAAAGCTGATGTTAATAATGATGGCTTAGAAGACTTTTTTGTAGGTAATGCTTCAGGTGCAATTGCGGCTTTATATATTCAGAAAAAAGATGGAACCTTTTTAACTACTAATAATTCACTTTGGAAAAAAGAAGCTAAGTATGAAGATGCAAATGCCCTTTTTTTTGATGCTGACGGTGACGGTGATCAAGATTTATATGTTGTGAGTGCGGGTTATGATTTAGATGAAGAAAGTTCTTTACTACAAGATAGGTTATACCTAAATAATGGAAAAGGAGATTTTTCTAAAACCAAAAAAGCACTTCCAAAAATGTTAACATCTGGAAAAAGTGTAATTGCTGGTGACTATGATTTAGATGGAGATGAAGATTTATTTATCGGCGGAAATGTTATTCCTGGCAAATACCCTCTGTCTCCTCGTTCTTATTTATTGAATAATGAAAATGGAAAATTTAATGATGTTTTAGAATCTAGTAATTCTCTTTCTAAAATAGGAATGATTTCTGAAGCTATATTTACAGATTATGATAATGATAATGATTTGGATTTAATGATGGTAGGTGAATGGATGGCTCCATTAATTTTCACTAACCAAGATGGGATATTTGAAAAAGAGATAATAAATGGACTTGATGATAAAAAAGGTTGGTGGTTTAGTATAATTAGTGACGATTTTGATGGCGATGGCGATCAAGATTACGTTTTAGGAAATTTAGGAAAGAATAATAAATTTCACCCAACTATAGAAAAACCTTTATTTATTTACGCAAAAGATTTTGACGAAAACGGTAGTCTTGATATTGCTATGAGTAAAATTAATCACGGTAAATTAGTACCTATAAGAGGTAAGGAATGCAGCTCTGAACAGAATCCTTATTTATTAGAGAAAATACAAACCTATAAAGAATTTGCTCATTTTGATATGAATGAAATATATGGGGAAGAAAATTTGAATGATGCTTTTCAATTAGTAGCACAAACTTTTGAATCAATCTATCTAGAAAATTTAGGTAATGGAAACTTTAAAAACACTACCCTACCAAATGAAGCACAAATGGGGCCAACTCTGTCAATTTTATCAGATGATTTTAATAATGATGGTTATAAAGACATTATGGGTATAGGCGCAATTTATGATGCAGAAGTAGAAACCATTCGTTATGATAGTAATTATGGTTATGTATTACTTGGAAATGGAAAAGGGTCTTTTAAGTACGATAAATATTATGCCCCATTTATAGATAGAGATGCTAAAGATGTTTCTCAAATTCTTATAGATGGAGACAAACATTTTTTTGTTGTGAGTAATAATGCTCCTCTTTCTACTTTTAATTTTCAATAATTTATTATTTCTTTTTTGTCTGTTCATTAAATGAAACACTTTAAATCACATTAAGTCTTTTAATAGTAATTGAGTTTTAAAACTTAGCATATATTATCTATTAAATGAGTGCCAAGTCCTTTATTATAGTTTTAACTAGTTCAATTGCTTTATGTTGAACTTCATCTTATGGAATATAAACTACTTTATAAATACACCTTCAATTACTTAAGTGTCTTTAGTGTAGAATATTTAAGGTTTATTTCAAATTGAATCTGTTTACTCTAATCTTACGTGTATTAATGCTAATCTTATTTGATAAAACTGTCTTATTATAGAAATATAAAATATTCAATTTATAAAATATGAATCATATTTATTTTGATTTTAGAGAGGCATCCCTATTTTTTTTAAAATTAGAGAAAAATACATTTAGATTTTGGGTAAAAAAAAGACCCAATCAAATAAATGATTGGGTCTTAAGGAAGGCGGCGACCTACTCTTCCACAGTAGTAGTACCATCGGCGCAAACGGGCTTAACTTCTCTGTTCGGAAAGGTAAGAGGTGAGCCCCGTCGCTATAACCACCTTAGTTATTAGCGTTTCGTTAACTGTTAGATGTGATTTAAACACAATCCACCAGTTACGATACACTGTCCAGCAATGCTGAACAAATATCTTAACATAAAGAAAAAAGAATTATTAGAATAGTAATAGTATTAAATAGACTTATAAAAAGAGTTGCCCTCTCCAAGTTGCCTTGGAGAGGAACGGTTTGTACATAAGCTATACGGGTTATTAGTATCACTCGGCTACAAACATTACTGCTCTTACACCTATGACCTATCAACGTGGTAGTCTCCCACGACCCTTTAAAGAAATCTCATCTTGTGGTGGGTTTCGCGCTTATATGCTTTCAGCGCTTATCCCTTCCCGACGTAGCTACCCAGCAATGCTCCTGGCGGAACAACTGGTACACCAGAGGTCAGTCCATTCCGGTCCTCTCGTACTAGGAACAGATCCACTCAAATTTCTAACGCCCACTGTAGATAGAGACCGAACTGTCTCACGACGTTCTGAACCCAGCTCGCGTGCCACTTTAATGGGCGAACAGCCCAACCCTTGGGACCTTCTCCAGCCCCAGGATGTGACGAGCCGACATCGAGGTGCCAAACCCCCCCGTCGATGTGAGCTCTTGGGGGAGATCAGCCTGTTATCCCCGGAGTACCTTTTATCCTTTGAGCGATGGCCCTTCCATGCGGAACCACCGGATCACTATGCTCTACTTTCGTACCTGATCGACTTGTAGGTCTCTCAGTCAAGCTCCCTTATGCCATTGCACTCTACACACGATTGCCAACCGTATTGAGGGAACCTTTAGAAGCCTCCGTTACTCTTTTGGAGGCGACCACCCCAGTCAAACTACCCACCAAGCACTGTCTCCCGTTAGGGATTAGGCTTCAGACAAGTAAAGGGTGGTATTTCAACAATGACTCACTAACGCCTGGCGACGCTAGGTCGAAGTCTCCCACCTATCCTACACATTACTTATCCAAAGTCAATACTAAGCTATAGTAAAGGTTCACGGGGTCTTTTCGTCCCACAGCGGGTAAACGGCATCTTCACCGTTACTACAATTTCACCGAGCTCATGGCTGAGACAGTATCCAGATCGTTGCACCATTCGTGCAGGTCGGAACTTACCCGACAAGGAATTTCGCTACCTTAGGACCGTTATAGTTACGGCCGCCGTTTACCGGGGCTTCAATTCAGAGCTTCGCCGAAGCTAACCCCTCCTCTTAACCTTCCGGCACCGGGCAGGTGTCAGGCCATATACGTCATCTTTCGATTTAGCATAGCCCTGTGTTTTTGATAAACAGTCGCCTGGATCTTTTCACTGCGGCCCATCCGAAGATGGGCGACCCTTCTCCCGAAGTTACGGGTCGATTTTGCCTAGTTCCTTAGCCATGAATCTCTCGAGCACCTTAGAATTCTCATCCCAACTACCTGTGTCGGTTTAGGGTACAGGCTGCTTCACTCGCTTTTCTTGGAAGTCGATTTGCTAGATTATCACCGCAGCCGTAGCCTTAGTGTACTATCGAGGTGTTACCACTCTCTTCAACGCACAATTCCGTCTGTGCGCACTAACTTTTCGCCTCCGTCACTTTTAACGTGAGCAGGTACAGGAATATTAACCTGTTGTCCATCGACTACCCCTTTCGGGTTCGCCTTAGGTCCTGACTAACCCTCAGCTGATTAGCATAGCTGAGGAAACCTTAGTCTTTCGGTGTGCGGGTTTCTCGCCCGCATTATCGTTACTTATGCCTACATTTTCTTTTGTAGCTACTCCAGCAAACCTCGCAGTTCACCTTCAACGCCACTACAATGCTCCCCTACCACTAATAAATTAGTCCATAGCTTCGGTAGTATGTTTATGCCCGATTATTATCCATGCCGGATCGCTCGACTAGTGAGCTGTTACGCACTCTTTAAATGAATGGCTGCTTCCAAGCCAACATCCTAGCTGTCTGGGCAATCCAACCTCGTTTATTCAACTTAACATACATTTTGGGACCTTAGCTGATGGTCTGGGTTCTTTCCCTCTCGGACATGGACCTTAGCACCCATGCCCTCACTGCATACAAACATTTTATAGCATTCGGAGTTTGTCAGGAATTGGTAGGCGGTGAAGCCCCCGCATCCAATCAGTAGCTCTACCTCTATAAAACTATGTATACGCTGCACCTAAATGCATTTCGGGGAGTACGAGCTATTTCCGAGTTTGATTGGCCTTTCACCCCTACCCACAGGTCATCCGAACACTTTTCAACGTATATCGGTTCGGGCCTCCACTTTGGATTAACAAAGCTTCACCCTGCCCATGGGTAGATCACACGGTTTCGCGTCTACTACTACTAACTATGGTCGCCCTATTCAGACTCGCTTTCGCTACGGCTCCATTTCTTAAAAATTTAACCTTGCTAGTAACAGTAACTCGTAGGCTCATTATGCAAAAGGCACGCCGTCACCAATAAATTGGCTCCGACCGCTTGTAAGCGTATGGTTTCAGGATCTATTTCACTCCCTTATTCAGGGTTCTTTTCACCTTTCCCTCACGGTACTAGTTCACTATCGGTCTCTCAGGAGTATTTAGTCTTGGCGGATGGTCCCGCCGGATTCATACAGGGTTTCACGTGCCCCGCACTACTCAGGATACCACTATCAATAACACTCTTTACTTATACCGGGCTATCACCGTCTATGGCCACTCTTTCCAAAGTGTTCTAATTCATTGTGCATCAAATGTTGTGGTCCTACAACCCCAGTATTGCCGTAACAACACTGGTTTGGACTAATTCGATTTCGCTCGCCGCTACTATCGAAATCACTATTGTTTTCTCTTCCTCCGGGTACTTAGATGTTTCAGTTCTCCGGGTTTACCCTCCTTGCGGAGTAACTAGTCTTCAACTAGCTGGGTTGCCCCATTCGGAAATTTGCGGATCAATTTGTATGTGCCAATCCCCGCAACTTATCGCAGCTTATCACGTCCTTCGTCGTCTCTGAGAGCCTAGGCATTCCCCATACGCCCTTACTTTGCTTATTGTACTTTTTGCTCTTTTAATGAGTTATTCAAAATTTGCTATTAACCATAAATGATTAATAACATTATTATTACTTTTCTCGTATTTCTTTTTTCAATATGTCAATGAACGTTTTCAACCATTTGGTTGATGGTGGAGAATATCGGAGTCGAACCGATGACCTCCTGCGTGCAAGGCAGGCGCTCTAGCCAGCTGAGCTAATCCCCCATTTGTTTCAGTTGTTAGTTATCACTTAACGTTATTAGTTAATTAATGACTATACGTCAACTTGGGATACCCAACTTCTAAAATTTCCTTTCAATATGTTATGAACGTTTCTCTTTATAAATATAAAAAATAATTATAAAAAAAAGTAGTCTCAGGCAGACTCGAACTGCCGACCTCTACATTATCAGTGTAGCGCTCTAACCAGCTGAGCTATGAGACTGTTGTTTAGTCTACAGTATCTAGTATTCAGTAGGCAGTATCTCTACTGACCTATACAGATTCCTAAGACCTTATATAATAATTAAAATTGACAGCTAAACCAAGCAAAATAAATCGATTTTTAAGAGTTTACTCTCTCATCGTACTTTCCATCTGTTATTGCTAACAAATTCTCTAGAAAGGAGGTGTTCCAGCCGCACCTTCCGGTACGGCTACCTTGTTACGACTTAGCCCTAGTTACCAGTTTTACCCTAGGCGGCTCCTTGCGGTGACCGACTTCAGGTACCCCCAGCTTCCATGGCTTGACGGGCGGTGTGTACAAGGCCCGGGAACGTATTCACCGGATCATGGCTGATATCCGATTACTAGCGATTCCAGCTTCACGGAGTCGAGTTGCAGACTCCGATCCGAACTGTGATAGGGTTTATAGATTCGCTCCTGGTCGCCCAGTGGCTGCTCTCTGTCCCTACCATTGTAGCACGTGTGTAGCCCAGGACGTAAGGGCCGTGATGATTTGACGTCATCCCCACCTTCCTCACAGTTTGCACTGGCAGTCTTGTTAGAGTTCCCGACATGACTCGCTGGCAACTAACAACAGGGGTTGCGCTCGTTATAGGACTTAACCTGACACCTCACGGCACGAGCTGACGACAACCATGCAGCACCTTGTAATCTGTCCGAAGAAAAGCATGTTTCCACGCCTGTCAGACTACATTTAAGCCCTGGTAAGGTTCCTCGCGTATCATCGAATTAAACCACATGCTCCACCGCTTGTGCGGGCCCCCGTCAATTCCTTTGAGTTTCATTCTTGCGAACGTACTCCCCAGGTGGGATACTTATCACTTTCGCTTAGCCACTCAATCCGAAGATCGAACAGCTAGTATCCATCGTTTACGGCGTGGACTACCAGGGTATCTAATCCTGTTCGCTCCCCACGCTTTCGTCCCTCAGCGTCAATATAGTGTTAGTGATCTGCCTTCGCAATTGGTATTCTGTGTAATATCTATGCATTTCACCGCTACACTACACATTCTAATCACTTCACACTAATTCAAGAAACCCAGTATCAATGGCAATTTTACAGTTGAGCTGTAAGATTTCACCACTGACTTAGATTCCCGCCTACGGACCCTTTAAACCCAATGATTCCGGATAACGCTCGGACCCTCCGTATTACCGCGGCTGCTGGCACGGAGTTAGCCGGTCCTTATTCTTATAGTACCGTCAGCTTCTCACACGTGAAAAGGTTTCTTCCTATATAAAAGCAGTTTACAACCCATAGGGCCGTCTTCCTGCACGCGGCATGGCTGGATCAGAGTTACCTCCATTGTCCAATATTCCTCACTGCTGCCTCCCGTAGGAGTCTGGTCCGTGTCTCAGTACCAGTGTGGGGGATCCCCCTCTCAGGGCCCCTACCTATCGTTGTCTTGGTAAGCCGTTACCTTACCAACTAACTAATAGGACGCATACTCATCTTATACCGCCGAAGCTTTACTATTTATATAATGCTATATTAATAGACCATGAGGTATTAATCTTCATTTCTAAAGGCTATCCCTCTGTATAAGGCAGATTGTATACGCGTTACGCACCCGTGCGCCGGTCGTCAGCAAGTAGCAAGCTACCTCTGTTACCCCTCGACTTGCATGTGTTAAGCCTGCCGCTAGCGTTCATCCTGAGCCAGGATCAAACTCTTCATCGTATAATCTTAAATAATATTTAAGTACAAAAATCGAGTTCTCAAAAAAATCTCAGGTATTTTACTTAGTTTAGTTTTTCAATATAAATAACCACATTACTGTAGCTATCTACGCTGTCAATTTCAATATCTCAATGAACTTTTATTTCTGGATTCTAAAACCCAAAAGCTTTTCTTTTTGGTCGCTTATTTTCCCTAAGCGGGTGCAAATATACAACTCTTTTTTATCCTCACAATATTATTTAAATATAAATCGAAAATAAATTTTAAAGAACTTTTTCGCTACTAATTAAAAACCTCTAGGTCTCTCTTAAAGCGGCTGCAAATATAAAATCTTATTTCAATTTATCACTATAAAAAATAAAAAAAATATACTTTTTTTTCCCCTTTTTACCAACCAGCTGATAAAGCAATATTTACAAGCAAAAAAAAAAATACCTTAATATATACAACATAAAAAATACCAACATCAACTTACAAGTAAAATCAAACTAAAACAAAAAATAAAACCAAATAAATAAAACTAATACATAGAGTCTATATAAAGCATTAGAAGGCCATGAAACAATCTTTAAATCATAGAATGCTTGTCTATTCTTTACTTTTTTTATTCCAATAAGCTGTTAACTCTAAAAAATCAATTGGAAATGCTGGAGCTTGTCTTTCTAATATATTTTCTTGAAAGGATCTTTCTAAAATATCTTCAATTAAATAATCTTCAATATTTACATAAGGATCATATTCCTCTTTCAAAGAAATATCAAATATATTAGCAGTCGTATTGTACCAAAAAGCCTTCCACCCTGATCTTAATTCTTTCACTAAATCAAAGGCAGTTCTTCCAGTTTGCCTATCTATTAATTTTGCTAATATCTGTCCTTCAGTTCTAGTAAATTTTTTCAGTTTTTCAGTAAACTCTTCTTCTATGTATTTTTGAACTCTTTTTGTGTATTTCTTTTTGTCCCGTTTTTTCTCAATTGTTTTTAATTTTT
>Ga0209713_10003238_pt1 | contig 10322 bp, 3 predicted proteins | sample ArcOceMetagenome_3_FD_187444 | JGI IMG/M metagenome (GOLD analysis project Ga0209713, IMG submission 187444) | Marine eukaryotic phytoplankton communities from Arctic Ocean - Arctic Ocean- Svalbard ARC20M Metagenome (SPAdes) (version 2) | ecosystem: Environmental > Aquatic > Marine > Oceanic...
CAGCCGCGAAATGGACCGGGCCATGACATGGCGCTCGTGCCGCTGCTCTTTGGCCCGTTGCCACAGAGTACAGAAAGCGCCTCCTAACACCCGGTTTCTCAGTCTGCCGATTGCCTTCCTCAGGATGGCTTTCAGTCGTCTCTGAGCTACCATGTATGTGGTCCATGAGGCAATTGCCACGGCATAGACACGGTGTCGCCAGCGAGCAAGAGACTTGACGATAAGCGATTGCATTCGTCTTTGTTCGAGATGCACTTGCGTCCATCTATTCCATGCGGCGATGGTCTCTCTTTTACAGAAAGCATGTTTGAACAGGCGCTCAATTTTTTCGTTCAGCTCAATTCTAGCCAATCCATTTGCTTCATTCGCAACATCTGATTGTTTTCTGGAATTCAGATGCCATAGTGTGAACGTCCACGATTTGCGAGTACGACTGCGATGGAGTTGCAGCAACATGTCGGTGTTGATAAAAATCTTCCATCCCCAGTGAACTTCCACCCGCCAAACAGTCAGCCAAGTTTTCATCATTTTATTACGCATGATGTTTAGACCATTCTCGATTACTTTTACCAATCGTTCTCGAAGCCGCCACACGTGAAAAGAGTTCGCGGTTGTCAACTTGGCTTTAGCAGCAGAAGATATGTGCAAAGGTATCGTTGTCGCCCGTGCTGCATCGACGTGTTGTCCCACCTCCATTGCCCTCTGGAAATTTTCATTTTCTTCCTCCCTTCTCAGCAGTTCTTTCCGATGCCGAGCTTTGTAAGTGAATTCACTCCATGATCTTATATGCAACCACAGTTCGCTTCTCCTGCTCTTGTTTAAACAACGAAGCAATCGAACCTCCGTCCTCCTATTGCTGTCTGTCTGCAACTTCCAAGCGTTGAACATCCTATGTAAAGAACGACATGACCATTTGTGTGTGATTTTGCGCCATGATCTGGCTAGATGTCGTTTACGGAGAACTTTCTGAGCCCAGGCTCGAAAAACATGATCATAACACTTCGCTATTGGCTGAAGGTGCTTCTCAGCCCATCTTCGAGCCACGCGCAAATTGTCTTGAACCCTTGCACGTTTGTGCCATTCAACTAAGAAGACTCTGAGAAGTTTGTGACTTGCCTCTCGGCTGGTCTTGAGCTTTTCAACCACATAATGATGCCATGTCAAGAGGAAGAGTTTGATCCTTTTGTCGACTGCCCAGAGCAGCGTAATGAATCCAACCTTGTCAAACATTTTGGCGCTTCTACATTCAGTGATGTATTGCTTCCACGCCCAGACACAACGTTTCAGCATCTTTCCGTCTGTAGATGACTGCATCCAGGCACCTATTTTCCGGAGCATTTGCTTTTTCCTGTTCTTCCGCGCAATTTGACACCAGACGAGCATATGGCTTCTTACAAACTTAGCGCACAATATTTTTTGTTTGGATTGGACTTCGGTGCTTTCGACAGCCCGGACTTTAACTTTTTGGCTAGCCTGCTGGTACCAGCTCACGAACGTGTCAAACAGCACTCTTATTTGAAGCGAATAGTAGATTCGCACCATGGCTACTCGCAATCGTCTGTTATGCAACGCTAGCAAATGCCACTTTCTCAAAACAGGTCTTCTTGACTTAGCCCCGAGACGACGGCAGACCGTTCGCCGGACCCGTTGATGTTTGGTCCATCCGTGCCACAGATGGAAACCGTTCACAAAGACAGACCGAACGCTCAGCTCAAATTGTCTCTGGAGCGATTGCCTCAAGTTGACAGCATGAGCTGTCGTCAGGCGCCATGATCGAAAGAAGGGCCTCTGCGATCTCGCTCCAAAGCGTTGGCATGCCTGTCTACAAATCCGCAGCATGTGAACCACCTCGTACCACCTTGCAAACATTCTGCTGGTTTGATTCAGAATATTCTTGCGAGAATGACATTTGAACGAATGTCGGGTCTCAATGATGTACAAAGCTGCCTGATGCCACATTTTGAATACGTTTCTTGTCGATTTTGCACCAAGATAAGTGCAGATGCGCTTTAAAAAAGCCTTGCGCACAACCTGATTCTCCCAACAAACGAAAAATCGATTGAGGTCCAGAAAATTGCGTTTCCGACGTGTTCTGTGCGTCGCCAAGCGCAGATCAAATGACTTCGTTGCTATCAAATGCCATGATTTCATCACAGGTCTCATGCACCTTACTCCCATAGAACGACAGGCTTGTCTGCAAATCCGATTGATTGCAATCATTTGGTTCCAGGCCCAAAGTATCTTGCTCACGATTCCTGTTGAGTGGCGTAGCAGGGCTTTGCACAGGTATTTCTGAAGTTTCCGTAGGTCCCTTGAGCGGAAGGTAAGGAAATGCCATGCCTTGAAGGTGTGTTTGAGGACGGATGCTCCGACCTTCGAGCTTACTCTCTGCAACGTCCTCCTGAGATAAGCTGCATACATAGCAATAGCATGCCACGCACTGAAGTACGGTCGGCGTGATCTTGCGCTCAGCCTTTCATGGGCATTGTGACTGGCGATCTTCAGAGTTCTGTCCCGTTGGCTGTCTGCTTTTTGAGCCATCCACGCAAACAAGTATTTCTTTACTACTCTGCAGGCAAGCCTGGAGCTCAGCCTTTCACAGGCCTTGAAGGTAATTGTGCGGAAGTAGGCCATGTGCTCCGTGAACGAGTACCAAGTTTCAAAATAGGGACGCCGAGACATTCCTAACCGCCCGGTATGGATTCTGCTGCTGAATACTGTCAACGCCTTCATCCGATCGGCGTCATCTATGTTCGCCCTCCACAATCTGAAGTGCTTTCGCGTCAATTTCGTGTCAACAGCATTGAAGATGAAACTCTGTCGCGTGCGACGTGAAAAGAGAAGAAGCCACTCATAGAAGCACCGTGCGACCCATCGCTTATGATGGATCCGAACACTCCGTCTGTGCAGGTGTCGTAGTATGAAAAATCGAGCCCTTGAATGCTGAGCCTCCTCGTGCCATCCCATCATGACATTCCTGATTGCGCGCATGTTGGAAAAGCACAGGCGTCTTGTCGCAATGCTTGCCTTATGACGACGTGAAATGAGAAGAAGCCACTCATAGAAGCACCGTGCGACCCATCGCTTATGATGGATCCGAACACTCCGTCTGCGCAGGTGTCGTAATATGAAAAATCGAGCCCTTGAATGCTGAGCCTCCTCGTGCCATCCCATCATGACATTCCTGATTGCGCGCATGTTGGAAAAGCACAGGCGTCTTGTCGCAATGCTTGCCTTATGACGACACCGCGCCTCCATGCTCGAAGCATCGCGCCATTGCTGCAAGACACCTTTCAGTATGCGCCGTAAGAGGCGAGCAAAGACATCGGTAATCCTATTGAGTCCCCACCTAATATCTAAAACGTGGTTTCTCCATTCCTTGAGCATCTTGGAAAGCTTGAGACGCCACATTCTCCTGGCAAGAGCTTGTGATGCCTGGTACTCTTCGCGCTCCTCATTTATGTCATTCATCTGCATAGCAGCTAGACGCTGAAGGACCGATCCCTTCATCTCCACATCCTTGACTTTGGCTCCAATGTCACCTTTGAATAGCAGCGAATTAGGAGTCACATTCTGTTTTGCCAGTTTCAGAGCAGCTTCTTTTGCATTTACGCCCCCTCCCCTTCCGCCACAAGAAGTCCCTGGCCCAAACCTCATGTGAACTCTGATGGAACCCGCTTCCAATTTGGTGACTGTAATCCAGCCCGGATCGACCGAAACATCCAGGGCTGTCTTAATGTGTTCTCGCACCGAGTCAGCAAAGGCATCTTCATTTCCCTCGATTTCCGCAATCTCCATATCGAGTACAACTACGACCGCATCGGCTTGTTCTTGATCTTCGCGGTCCATTGCGTCTTTATGCCTGTCACTTTCAATCTTCCTGAGCTCGTTGAGTTCCAGAACTAACTTGTGCTGTTCTCGTTGCATCTCTGTTGCCTCCTTCACCCTCTGATCTTCAATCTCCCGTTTTAACCTTTCACGTTGTTGCTCGGTAGCTGCCTCAAGTTCTCGTTTTCTGTGCTCCTCTTTTCTCCTGAGCTCCTCTTGGACTTGTCGCTGCCTTGCCAGTAACTCACTCTCCTTTCGTTTTGCTTCCTCTTGCAGCTCGTGTTCCTTTTTCCTTTTCTCGGCCTCTTTAGACTGCTGCCATTTTGCCTCATCCTCCATATCCATCTTTAGTCTCTCTTCCCTTTGCCTCTTCAGGTACCGTTCATGTTCTAGGAGTCTTTCCCGCTCCCTCTCTTGCTTGTCCTCTTCTTCTCGTTCTCTCTGCCGCTGCCGCTGCCGCTCGCGATGCCGCTCTTCGTCTCTTGCGCGTTCACGCTCTATGGCTGCCCGGCGTTGTCGCTCTCTCGTATCATCTTCCCGTCGTTGTTTTGCCAGCAACAGTCTTTCCAAGTGCTCTGCCATCTCGCCGTCCGGAAAGTTCTTGCTGCAATTTGACCAGCAAGCGAAAATATTCTTGATAGAAAATTTAAGACCTCTGAGGGGGCTGTTACTACTGCGCTGCTTATGTTGCCACACTTTAATTGTGTAGTACCGCTTCTGCCTGCTGTACACCGCCCAAGCAACATAAGTTCCCTTGATCTTCTTTTGCAGCATCTGTCGATATTTCCGCCGAAGACTGATAGCATGTCGGCAATGAACTACTGCATACTCCCACCAAAAAAGCAATGTTTTCCTTCGAAGCCAGCCACAGACTCGCGTGTATAATCTGTCAAGAGATCCGTGGCGAGCCTGGACTTTTCGAACGCACATTCTCCATCCATCTATGCAGATGTTAACGAGCAAAATGTTTTGACGCATCAATACAAAGCCAACTTTGCGGCGCAAATGTCTCTGTCTTGTTGCGAACGAGCTCCACATGTGAAGGAGAAAAGCAACGCAAGAAATGTTTTGACGCATGAATAGAAGGGCAACTTTGCGGCGCAAATATCTCTGTCTTTTTGCGAGCGAGCTCCACATGTGAAGGAAAGAAGATACGGAACAAAGTTCTCGACTGCGAAGTCTGCCCAATACTTTACGCTTTAGCTGCCTCTTTCGTTTGGTAATTGCGAGAATCTCAATCCACTTGGCCCATGCTTTACCGACTGCAGAGTAAAGGAAAAAGACCCTCGCCCGGTGCACCAATCCTCTTCTGCGATGAGCATTGACTGCATTGTCAGCCCACGCACGGAAAGCCGCGAAAAGTCCTCTGTGTACAAACATCCCGATGGTTTTCTCAGCAAGCGGTCTCATACGTTTCTTCTCCGTGAGATTTTCGACCCATCTTGACCAAGCTCTTGCAACGCAACTGTACATGAATCTACCGACCGCACTCCTCCAGATTTGCTTTTTCCTGCGAAGTTCGTACGCGTTGTTACTCCACCCGAGCCATACTCGAAACAAACATCTGTTCATTAGCCGTCTTATGATTTTGTCCATGATTAGTCTCCTTCTTTGCACTTGGACAACGTTCTGACTCCACAACATCCATGCACGGGCAAGATTCCTGCGGGATATTCTAAGCAATATCCGCAATCGCATTGCCCTCCCTGAGATTCTCTCTAGAGTTGCACTCTTCCACATCATAGCGGCACGGAACAGCGTGCGATGTGTGATGCGGAAAAACACTCCCTGCAGGGTCTTGCGAGTGTGCTTGGATTCCTTGATAAATAGAACCCAAGCATCGATAGCAATTGAAACAGCTCTGTGAAGCATACGGGCTGCTGCTCTGATGCAAATCAATCGAAGTCGCTTCTTTTCCTCAGCATGTCGTATCCATGTGGCCATGGCAGGACAGAGGGCACAGCGTTTCCAACGGATGATTGCCTTTCGAGCCTGAAGCTTGACTCGCTTCATCTCGTGCACACTGTCAACCCACGCTGTCCAAGTTCTGGCCGAGATTCTGTTGACGATTCTCGCTATTGCCCGACGATAAATCGAACGCCTTTTGACCCCGTACCTGGTCATGTCATACCATGCAGACAAGGCGAGAATCGCAGATTTCCTCTGGCTTCGAAGACCAAGAGATTGCGTGACATATTTGTCTCTGCTGGCAAATGTGATCAGTCTCGAGAAGTGCAGCCAGGCAGAGAGCGCACTCCTACACAACTGTTTTCTTCTGCGAACAGACAATTTCAAATCTGACACACGTTCCTGCCTCATCCGATGGCACGTCCACCAACCCATGAGTGCTCTGTGAGCGTTTGTCCGCTCCATGATGCCCCACCTGAGGTTAACTTCATCTCGTCTGTATCTCGTGATGGCAACCCAATTACGCCAGCATATAAACTTTGACATCGTGTTGCGTTCGACAGTGAGGCAGTTCTGGACCCAATAAATCCTCCAAGATTCCCTCGAGGAAACATTACACCAAGCATGCAGGGCGTTGAACGCACGCGTCCACCTCCGTCTACATCGCATAATATGCGCACGTTTGCGTGTATAGCCGCTCCAGGCGGCCAGGCTGTTCCAATGCTGCATCACCCGTAACGCCTCAAAGCTGAGCGTTGAGACCAGCACCATATTAGAAACTCTCTGAAGATGAATTCCTGCCAGACAATTTACATATTTCAGCATGATCAATAGTACCTATCCAAAAGCATCTGACCTTTCGTGTCTTCACACTCTCACCTTGTTTCACGTATACACTCCAAGCGTACATTGTCTTTTTCAAGAGGTATGCGGTAGAGTCCCTCATCATCTGCCATGGCGCATCAATCACGAGCAGCAACACGTTAGCCGGCGATATGTTATGGGGCTGCTCCATGACAAGCACGTCAATTCCACGTGCGTTTTCTGCACCAGTCACGAGCAATCGCGGCAACAGGTTGTGCTGCCCGAGACATACGCAAAGTGGGCCAGGGCATGGGTACTGCACCATATGCCACAGTGTGACCGCTCGCGTTTTCTGCACTTTGCAGCAATACAGCCTCCACATTTTGACCATCTGGCGCAGTTGCCGAAGTGCTAGCACTCGGTCAGGCTCAAAACATGCGCCTTGTGCGTGATCGAGGGCACCCACGAGCTGCGCGTGTTCCCTGAAGATGCATTTCAAGCATTACATGTGCATAAAGCGCAGGAAAGACGACAAAATATGCAAAGATAAAATGTAGAATCATCAAAGATAAGACCGAGTTCGAAAAGAGCAGACGGTGAAGCAGGGGGAATACCTGAAACCTGTCCACAGAGTCCAGATTGCCCGAAGCCGACGCAGCAGGAAAAGTGCCAAACCGCGCAATGCTTTTGCCTGGCGCTGACTGGAAGAGTTCCATCGGACAATTATAGCATGCAACCGCTGATTCTGATGACGAACCAAAAAGCGCAATTGCTTGCGTCTGGTCGTCACATGTCCGCGCCACTTCCTCAACTGGCCGTGCACCAGCCGCCTGCGAGCGATGAGGGAAAAAGCCGACTGCACGCCGCGTAGTCCTGAATTTACGCCCTTGAACTCCCGCCAACTGAAGAAAACGGTAGCGACAAGCACTTTATGGCGAACTCTGCACTGGGACATGCTGTATGCCTTTGCCTTTAAAAAATGCGCAAATTCGACATTTGTCTTTGCACAAATGAGCTCACTAGTGCTTGGTCGTTGCCGCAAGTCGCTCCATGGATCCGAAAGCTTGGCCCACAAGCTTTCGAAAAGATCCACTCCCCAGACACTGCGCTGACTAATAGAATGCAAAGTGATGATGACCACTGCACCATCGATATCATCATCCAACTCTACGTCCACATAGAACTCCAAGATGTTGAGACAGGCACAAATGTCCAAGCGCAAATTGTGCATGAACAAATCAGTTCGTTGTCTGGCGATATCCTCGAGACTCAGTCCGTAGAACAAAAACAGCTTTTTGTCATGCTTCCCGGCAGTACACGTCGCTTGGTACCAAGCAAGCAGTATCGAACCCTTCAGTCGCTCTGATTTCTTTTTGAGTAGAGCTCTTTCTTTTTGACTCATCTTCAAAAATTTGCTCCATGCGCCAAGCCCAAATTGGATGGTATGCGATTTGCGACGCTGCGCCCAAACCTCCGCCTGCCTTCGAGCACGTGATGAACGCCGAGCTGTCCGGACCAGGGCCTCGAAGGCTGGTCTCACAGCTGCTTTGGTGCGAAATCGCGTCATCCAACCAGATATTCCGGCACAACCGATACACTCTTGCATATCCTCCACTGCGTCCACAGGTGGAGGTTGCCGGGATGCCAGTTGACGAAGCCAAAACGAAAAACACGCGCTCTTCAACTTCCGTTCGCTGTGCATCAGCAGCAGCCTGCTCAGCTTTCTGCGGTCCTGGGTCTCGTGCACTTGTGATTGCCATATCCGAAGGATACCTTGCAATGCCATCTGTCGTGGACAACCCCAATCATTAGCAGCAGGACGCAACTGATCATTTGTATGGATGTAGACTCAAGAATCACTCGCAGCGCGCGAGGGAAAGGAGATACGCGTTTAGAATAGGCTCGACAAGAAAGAACTCTTCGACAGAAAGTCAGTGCGCGACACAGCCAGTGAGACCTGCTTCACTCTACGCACGAAAATGTTCGCGATGGCTTCAGCATGGCGAACGTTCTTGTGCGCATGACACTGGTCGCTCCACGTCCGCCAGGCAAATAGCGCAGCATCCATCTGTCTGGCTGAAACCCACGTTTCTACTTGCATGCGCCTGATGACCATCTCACGTATCTGCCCAACCCACCACATCCAAGCCTTGCGTCTCAAGCGCGAGCTCTGCCTCTGGGCAGATCCCTGCTTGGGCCTGAACTGGTCTTCGAAACCAGCTGGCGAGACAGCCGTCTTTTTGCGCAAATACGGCAAGACAAGCCCCTCGGCAACACATCGCCAGTGGCAAAACGTTTCCTGCAGAGCCCCCCGTTCACGCTGAAGTGACAGCAAGTAAGCAAAACCGTGTCCGATTGCCAGCACGCGTTCATGTGCCCGTTCTGCCGCTGCACTGGACTCTGCCTGCATTCTTTCTTGCGCGGCCTGCGCCTCTGTTGCTTGTCTGTGCACTTTGAGCAACTGTTGTGTGCGAATCTGCGTCCGCGTGCTCATTTGCCATGCGTACAGCACGCCCTCAACGAGCTGTCTTGAAACGACGTTTCGAAACATCGAATCGATCACGTCAACCTTGACGCAACACGCTTCCACCGGATTCCTGCGCAGTCAGCACGGAGTCACCCGTCAGATCTTCCGCCCATGGGGCTCTAACTGCGCCTGTGCGACCTGCGCGATGGCACGCATGTGTCTGGCATGGCCTCTCACTCACCATTCTTTTTCTGTATTTGTGCCTTTTGTATTCATCCATAGTGGGGCTTCTGCACGGAGATGCACAATTCTGAACGGGCTTGCATCTGTCTGGACCTCAAGCTCGCGCGTCTCCACGTTTCGGCGCGCATGTCCTTCCGCATGGCTCTGCCCTTTCACGCCGTCGACTGCTCCTTCTGCATCCGTCTGGGCCTGCAGCTCGTTCGTTTGGACTTCTCGGTGCGCATGCTTTGGCGTGTGTTTCCGCACACTGCTGTCAGTCGCGTCTTCTTCATCGCTTGCCCTCGGGCTCTGCGCATTCTCCCCCGCGCTCTCCTTTGGATCATGCGCCCCCGGGCTGTGCTGGTTGTCTGCAGGCTGTCGTGGGGACACTTGCTGCTGTGCGTTCGCCTCCTCTTCGCCGCGCTGGGGTGCCGGGTCAGAGGCCGCTGCAGCCTCGCCCCGCAGAACTCGCTGGCCGAGGGCGGTTTGCTTCAGCTTTGCGCGGAATGCCTTGCTCCATCCTGCGGGCGAGCGCGGAAGGAGCGCGGAAGGTGAGGGGCAGGCAACAACAGCAAGGAGCGGCAGCCGCGGCCAATCGTGCCTTGAGCAAGTACATACCTCCCGGCACATATGGGGTGTCGTCGTCGGTCTCGCTGCGCGGTGCGACCTCAGCCGTCGGCCGGCTGGGCTGCGGGCGCCAGCGGGGCCCGGGGAGCATGGGAGGCCGCCTGGCCGCGGGCGCGATGTCCTCGGGGCGGAAGAAGGGCTCCCCTCTGCTATGTGCCCCACTGTCCCTGACGGCGGGCGCGCCTGTCCGGCGCTGAGGACCCTCCCGCCGGGGCCTTGGTGCGGCGGATGGCGTCTCCGGCGCCCCGTCCCGGTGCACGTCGTCTCCTTCTCCCTCCCGCTCGTCCCGCGTGTGGTCTGGGCCGACTGGCGGGCCGCTGCGGTGGTGCCGCTCCATGCTGCGTCTCTGGGCGCGTGATCGCTCAGCATGACCCGCCCACACGCTCCCCGCGCGCCCGGCGTCGACGGGCCTGCAGGCCCGGCAGCCGCATTGAAGCGCTCCACAAAAAATTTGAGCCAACAGCGA
>Ga0209713_10003239_pt1 | contig 10321 bp, 8 predicted proteins | sample ArcOceMetagenome_3_FD_187444 | JGI IMG/M metagenome (GOLD analysis project Ga0209713, IMG submission 187444) | Marine eukaryotic phytoplankton communities from Arctic Ocean - Arctic Ocean- Svalbard ARC20M Metagenome (SPAdes) (version 2) | ecosystem: Environmental > Aquatic > Marine > Oceanic...
CATCTGGCCTTCAAAGCCAGCATTACACACACACACAGTACGAGTGCCGACCTGTGTGTGAGTGTGTGTGTAGGTCGGAGGGGATTGGGTGTGAGCAAGAAAGATGACCATGGAAAGCTCGGTGAAGAGCAAACAGTGGGACTCGAGTTCGTGCATGTCATTCAGACTAGTTTGTGGTGCAACAAAGCAGGGCTTCATCAGGCGTGCTAATGTCAAAAAACAAACACAGGCACGCCGGCGCATTATACAATCAGTACCAAGTACATGAGACAGGCTGGGGAGCAGAGAGGAGGGGACAGACCTCGGTCGAAGTCGTACCCGCTGGGCAAGGGTCGCAATTACAATTCACGACTGAATTCCATGTTGCCTTGAAACCAGCAGCTGTGTTTGAGGAGTCAGAACTGAACTGCACCAACATATTACCAGTGTTTGCTTCATATACCGTAGTGCTCCCGCTGTCACCGCTCAGGGAAGCAACGGTGGCTGCTTGTCGCCTGCTACAAGTTGCATCCGAGCACTCATACACTCTCAAAAGATCGAATCCAGCCTCAGTAGAAACAGCACCGAAACCAACTTGAAGTGTGGTGTCTCCTGTGTCCGTAATCATCCAGCTGCATTCCTCGTTGTTGCCATAGAAGGCTCTGCTTATCGAGCCGCTGGTGGTACCACTGCTCGGAGTGCACTCGCATGCTGCTGATGAGGACAGACACGAGACTTGCGCATTCGATGCATAGCTTGGACCGCTTTTGTAATTTGCAGATGAACATTTGGTGCACGTCTTCGCAGGATAGGACATCTGAGCGTTGTTGCCACATCCACAGTCACCGACAGTGCCGCTGCCAGCGGGAGAGGTTGAGTCGGCAGGGCAACTCGAGCAAGCACTAGCAGCGACAGTCTCAGAGACCCACGATCCTGTAAAACCGTTGTCATTCATTGAAGAATCTGACGTAAAGACGACTTGCATCCACCCATCGATAGACTTAAACGATCTTGTGCTAGCGACTGGGCCACTAAGTTTGGCAATCTGTCGTCTCGTATTGCATTGGGCATCAGAACACGCGTAGAGCTGAACAAAGTCGTAATCTGTCTCCGTCTGGAACTGGGGAAAATTTAATGTTATCTCCAACCCAGCCCCACCGATCGTCCACTCACAGGACTCACTGCTGGAGTAGTACAATCGGCCTACGGATCCGCTCACCCCTCCAGACGGGCACCCGCAGATTTGATTAGGATTCTGGCATGAGATACTCGCCGTAGCAGGACTGGCAGTACCGGCTTCCGCGAATGTATTGGCTGGGCATTGTGTGGGAACAGTCGCAGGAAGCATTCTGTTGTTGTTGACTCCAGCGTCAAACTCTGCCGGGGAGATGGCTCCGTCGTTGTTCGTGTCGACCGATGCAGCTGTCGGTGAGTTTACACCATTCGCGGCATTGAACGCATCAAGTTCCGCCGGCGAAACGCTCCCACTTCCGTCAGTGTCTGCTGCGGTAAAGCTGGGATTGTTGACTCCAGCGGCAAACTCCGCTGGGGAGATAGTTCCGTCGTTGTTCGTGTCGACCGATGCAGCTGTCGGTGAGTTTACACCATTCGCGGCATTGAACGCATCAAGTTCCGCCGGCGAAACGCTCCCACTTCCGTCAGTGTCTGCTGCGGTAAAGCTGGGATTGGTGTTGACTGCAGCGGCAAACTCCGCTGGGGAGATAGTTCCATCGTTGTTCGTGTCAACAGCTGTCGATGCTGCTGGTGGGTTCACGCCATTTGCGGTGTTGAAAGCATCAAGCTCGGCTGTAGAAACGCTGCCATCCCCATCTGCGTCTGCTGCCGTAAAACTGGAGGTCGGCACGAAGCCATGGTTCGATACGCAATCGCTTGCGCCTGTGCTGGCTTCGGATGCAGTATTTGAGTTGGTAGGGCAAGTAGTGCATGCACTTGACCCCGCTGAGGTCTTGTATGTGCCCCTCGCACATGCTGTACACGACGGAAGATTTCCCTGTGGGTTTTTGGTTTCGAGTGAGTCTCATGTGTGCTTGGGCGCAATCATGCCGGCCCAAAACACGCTTCCAACATGCTTGCGAGTGATGCGAGCACCGAGCCTAGAGAGGCCTCAAGCTGATTCACACGCTTCAAGCAAACAGCATTGAGTGCAGGCATAGAAAGTGACTACGCTTGGTGATAGGCTTGCAATAGAGTCCGGAGAATCGCTTTTGGACCTTGACCAATTACCGTGTAGCCGACGTCGCACATGCATGCGTTGCTTGACGTACTGCCTGCAGGTGATGCTGAATTTGACCCGCATGACTCACACCTGCCAGAGCCTGGAGTTCGGACATTTTTCATCAGAACATGAATAGGAATTACAGCACTACACGAGACGCGAACCTGAGGAGGCTTTATATTTTCCAGAATCACATAATGTGCAATCTGTTCCATCAGGTCCTGTGTAGCCTGCCGTGCAGATACCTGCAGAAAGGAGCAATGATGAGCATCAGAGGCAAGAAAATGCAGGAGAAGGAGAGTGTCATGGTGCGATGTGTGGCAATAGATGAACAGTACAGGGCAAGCACGTACATGCTGATGTTGACGTCCCTCCAGTCGAGTCTGTTGATGTGCCTGTGAACTGCGACGAGCAGAGCACGCATGCGGACGTTCCTGTATCATAGAACGCTATCATCATTATCATGATGACAGTGGATCTGGACAGAACTATTCCATTCGGTTGCACGCAAACGAATCGCGACATGTTTCAACGCACGCACAAATGATGACATAACATTGCCTGTCGTTGCCTTATACGCGCCCACTGCGCACGCTGTACAGGATGCCGCACTCCCAGTGTACCCAACGTTGCACTGGCACGCGCTGTCCGATGTGCTGCCGGCAGGTGAGATGGAGTTTGATGGGCAGGAAACGCAGCTATCGCCATTTGCAGAGTACTTTCCAACATCACAGGTTGTACATGGTCCACCTCCTGGCCCAGACGTCCCAGGATCACATGGACAGGAGGCTGCTGACGTAGCACCAGCCGGACACGTTGTGCCAGCAGGAGAGGCTGAGCAAGGAGCTGAGCCTACCGTTGCTTTGTAAGTGCCGTCTGGGCAGCTGGAGCATTGGCCTCCGTTCGGACCCGTAAAACCTATGTTACACTTGCACTCTGCAATTGAGGTGCTTCCAGCTGGAGATTGAGAATTGGCGGGACAGGATGAGCATGTCGTAGCAGTCCCTGTATTATAAGTGTTGGCGCTACACAGAGTGTACGGACCCCCAAGTGGCCCTGCATAGCCCGCCCCCAGCACGCAGTCATTCTCTGATGTAGAGCCCGATGGAGAGCTTGACCCGTACTGGCAGTTTGAGCATGATGCTGATCCTGTGATCGACTTATATGTCCCTGCAGAGCAGGCTGTGCACGGTCCTCCATTAGGTCCGGAGTAGCCAGCGTTGCAGACACATTGTGTCACAGCTGTACTGCCGGCAGGAGCATACGAATCGGCTGGGCACGAGTTAGCAACTCCATCCGAACCGCTCCAGCTTCCTGCCGGGGTAGGATTGCAAGGACCCCCCCCAGGTCCAGTCGAGCCAGCGTTGCAAAGGCAGTTGCTGGCCAAAGCATTGCCAGAGGTGGTGGAAGAAGTGCCGGCTGGGCAGGTCTGGCAAGATTCGTCAGCTGCATCCTTATACTTGCCTGCGGGACAAGCAACGCATTGTAGATTGATCGTCTCAAACCCAGCATTGCATAAGCACGCAGACTGTGAAGAGCTGCCGGTTCCCGCTGTGAGCGAGCCAGCCTGACAATTCGAACACGCTTGCGAGCCCATGGTAGACTTGTATTTTCCGATATCACACGCCTGCATCGTGGTGACCACGTGTGCATGTGCATGTGCGTCAACAGATTTGTATGCATGCGCGCAAAAAGAATGCATAGCATCAAGGAATCGACATTTCAATGAACCAACAACGCGCACCATGTTCTTACCGCACAAAGATCCGTCGAACACACAGGAGATGTAACGATTCCGGTAATTCCCGTGGTACTTTCCGTTAAGCGCATGACCATACTGCCCGTCGGAGCGGTATAGGTTTGTGCTTCTCCACAAAAAGCACTGTTTTCGTTGTAAGATCCCAGAAATGAATAGGTGTTTGAATTCTTCGTATATATTTCGAGCCCGCATCCAAGATAAGAAGCCCAAGTAGCAGTGAACGGCCAGAACTTTATTCCCGTTATGTAGTCGTCTGCAGCAATTGTGCTGTCGCCGGTTGGATCTCCCCCAGGACCTCCAGTGCTCGAAGATTCGCCACCTCCATTTGTGAACGTTGTTGCATAAAGGTATTGTCCCTTCATACCACTGACTTGAACAATCTTTGCGTTGCTGCACGCTGGGCCTGAGCCGTCTTGGCCTGTATACCCGGCTGCACACTTGCAGCTGCTGTAATCGCCACCTCCGCTCGATGTCGATCGGCTTGGACAAGACGCACATGCTGTGACACCTGTGTCCGTGGCATATGTGCCTGCGGCGCAACTGGTACAATCTGAAAAAGAAGCCGCAGAAGTGGTAGTGGAAAATTTTCCTGCAGGGCAGTCTAGACAAGCCGCAGGAGATGTGCCTCCTGTGGATGCCGCGTATTTGCCCGCTCCACACGATGTGCAAGTTTCGGTGCCACTGACTGCCTGTGTTCATGTGCGATCGGATGAGAAGGTGGACATGGGACATGATTAAGAAAGAACGCAAGTGATAGGCATATTTAGCTTTCACTACTCAACACGCTGTTTCACTGCTGGCTGATAAACGACCTAACCGGTACGCCATATATGTACCGGCATGCACCCTGATCAGTATCTGGCCTGATAAACCTAACAGGCACGCCATTATGTACCGGCATGGACCGTGATCAGTATCTGGCCAGATACTGATCAGGGTCCATGCCGGTACATGTATGGCGTACCGATTAGGTCGTTTATCACAGACCGAGCACTCGCGGTTCGATTTCCCGAACGTGATCGTGCGTCACACTCACACTGGCGCGCTCTTCTTACCTTGTATGTTCCCGCGGCACAAAGTGTACACTCGATGTTAACTCCCGCCGTGAGCTTAAATCTGCCTGCAGGACAGTCATCGCAGGCCGTGTTGATGCCTGATGCGGCCTTGTACTTGCCCGCCTCGCACTCGTCGCACGCAGTGTTCGTGCCCGCCGCTGCCTTGTACTTGCCTGCCTCGCACGGATCGCAGGCCTTGTTGACACCCTGCGCTCCTTTATACTTTCCAGCCTCGCATTGATCGCAGGCCGTGTTCACGCCTGATGCGGCCTTGTACTTGCCCAACTCGCACTCGTCGCACGCCGTGTTCACGCCCGACGTGCTTTTGAACTTACCCGCCTCGCAGTTATCGCAATCGGAGTTCACGCCAGACGTGCTTTTGAACTTGCCAGCAATGCAGTCGTCGCACGCGGTGTTCACGCCCGCCGAGGCTTTGTACATACCAGCCGGACAGTTTTGACAAGCTCCAGTTCCGGTGGTTTCTTTGAACTTGCCCGCGCCACACATGACACATGCGTTGGTTGCAGAATCTTTTGTCATTCCAGCAGCGCACGTACAGTCATCAACGAAGTTTGTCATGGTGCAAGCGGCACAAAACTTGCGGGTCTGGGTTTGGAGACCCGAAACATCGGATGCGGCTGTGACTGATGCTTGTGTGAGGCCAGTCGCAGGCTCCCACGCACTAGCGGCAAAAAACTGCTCAGTTGCGCAATCATTGATTGCATTGCCATTGTCGTCTAGATTATCGTAGAATGTTCCGGCGAAATTAAGAGTTCTACCGTGCGAGGTCGTAAGAATGATTCCACAACCTATGTACGGACCGAAATTAGCCGCAATGAATCTCTTGTATGATACTCCCACGATGAATTCTCCTGCGTTGATGCTTTGGGTTACTGGTGTTCCTCCCACTCCGCCATAAGTCCTGGTGCCGGCTGAAGTGCTGAAGATGATCTTGTAAATGTACTTATCAAGGTAGACTGTGACTGAATTGACAGTAGTGACGCTTTGTGTCTGAAGATCAAAGGCAGTATTACACGTACAGTCGTCGTTGTTGTCGCTGCCGGACGGGGAATTAGAGTTGGCGTTGCATGCTGTGCAGGCCATCGACCCCATTATAGATTTGTAGGTGCCGGCTGCACAGCCAGCACATGTTCCGCCGTTGGGCCCAACGAACCCAAGGTTACACCTGCAGTCTCCCTGGGCAGTCCGTGCGGCAAATTCGGTGGTAACGCTGCCAGCAGAGGAGCTTGGACAATTCACGCAAGCTCCACTTCCGAGGGCTGACTTGAAAGTCCCAAGAGCACATTCCGTACAGTCGCCATTCGAACCAGAGTAACCAGCGTTACACAGACATTCAGAGAAGGAAGAAGCACCAGATGTCGCGGTACTCGTCTTCGAGGGACAGTCCGTGCAAGTCCCGGATCCAGTCGCCGACTTGTATTTTCCACTTTCGCTGCACATGGAATAGCGTTAGCCTTATGCACAAATTGTACTAACGGAAAAGCATCATGTCACACATCAGTAGATCCCCTCCCACGCATGCCACTGCTATGTAGATGCATTTCATACCAGTTAATGCAGGCTGACGGTCCAGTGACAATCTTGTATGTTCCTGGAAAGCATCCCGTGCAGAGCCCTCCATTCGCTCCCGTGAAGCCAACGTTACATTCGCATGTCGTTAAAGGCGCAGATCCGGATGGTGAATTCGAGTTGGAGGGACAGCTTGTGCATGCCCCTGAGCCAGTAGATTCTTTATACGTCCCCGCTGGACTGCATATGTTTGTACATTCATGTATTTTTCAGTGTGTGCCTTAGTGCCTGGTATGTGTTTTGGTGCACGTTTATGCGTGCGTTTATCTGTATTTGGTGAGTACCATGGACAAATGTACATCTACAAATAGTATGGGCGAGCAAGCTCGCACATACGCACCTACATGCGCATACACATACGCAAATTCACGCACACGTGCGCACGACGCACGTACTATGCATGCATGCATGCATGCACACAGAGAGAGAAAGCGGAGAGAGAAAGAGACCAGATTGTGCAGGGACCACCAGCAGGCCCAGAATATGCTGCGTTGCAGACACATGCACCAACAGTCTGACTTGCTTGTGGGGAAGTGCTGTGACTCGGGCATGATGAGCAGGCTTGTGTGCCGAGGGCACTCTTGTATTGTCCGACGAGACAAGCAGTACAGTAGTTAGGAGCTGGGCTGGTTTGGATGCCAGAAATGAGGTTTGTGCCGCTCAAAGTAAATCCCACTACCATCTGTCCCGATGCCGCAATGAACTCAGTCTCCGCTCCACACACGGACGGCTCCAAGTATCTAGAGCCAATGAAGGAGAAGGTGCGACCCTGAGACGATTCCAAGATGATGCTGCAACCGAGATACGTTTGCCAGGTTGCCGTGAATGGACGATATCTGACCTTCATAATATGTTCGTTTGCGTTCAAAGTATACGTAGTCGGTGTGCCACCTTGGGTTGGCCAGTAGGTGTTGGATGTCCCATCAGGCAAAAAGAACCTGAATTGGTAGAGGTACTCGGCATCAAATCCTTGGATCGAGGCGATACAAGTCGCGCATTCTTGGCCTGCTGTCTGTGTAAACCCAGCATTGCACTTGCAGTTGCTCGATGAGATGCTTGCCGTGGAACTGGTAAATGAGTTGAGACCGCAGTCATAGCACGATTGCCGCCCTGCAAATCATTTCATGCCCACCACGACTTGTGTCAATGACATGCGGTGTGCAGTGCGTGCATAATATGAGATTCTATGAGAGATTCTATGTATACGGAAAGTGGAAACAGCGTAACGCACTTTGAAGGTGAACGCCTGAGGGATTTCTACCGGTCGTTTGGCCCCATTCCTTGGGCAGGAGGGAGAGAAGGGAGAGAAACCTGAGAAGGGTTTATAGGTGCCTGCAGCACAAGCACCGCAATTTGTTCCTCCATGTCCTGCAGTGCAAATGCAGTCGGTCTCTTGGGTGCTTCCCTGGGTCGATGTTGCACTCCCCTGATTTACGAGTCCCAAAACGTTTAGTCAGGAACAAGCCATTTTTTGTGTTGCGTTTACGATGATGTATTGAAGTGCGGTTTATGTCACCGGGCACGTCATGCAAACTGTGTTGGCGACGGTAGACTTGTATGTGCCAGACTGACATATGTTACAGCTGGAGCCCGACTGTCCTGCTCATTAAACAAAAACAGATTGTATGTGAGGGGCGATTGGAGAATGGCGTATTCAATGGCAGATTAAAGATCGAGGAGAAAAGGGAGATGAACAATGCTGCGTTGTTTCACCCTGCTCATGTTACCATATCCAGCGTTGCAGAGACAATCAGACAACTCATCGCTTGTTGCCAGCGATTGCGAGTTGGACGGACAGATTGTGCACGCCTGTGTGCCAGACGTTGCTTTGTACGTGCCAGCCACGCAGCCTGTACACGTGAAGTCCAGGGGAATCTGGGGTTTTGGATACAAGATTGTCAGTGCCCGCCAGAGGAGCCGCCCAACGCACAACATCTCACAAGATTCCACTCAAACGCATTCCACGGCAGGACGAGCCAAAAAATCATTGTGAGAACGACTGAACATGTTCATGATAAGAGGACCTGGTTGATCGATATGGCGTCATTGGCGTAAGAAATAGAAGCAATCATATTTCCATTTGAAGCCGTCAGAGTGACTTCTGGACCACAGAGGGTCGTTGAGGAATATTCAGTTCCCAAAAACTCGTTGAAGGCTGCACCCGTGTTGGTAATGAACGAAATGCCGCATCTGAGCCACGTACGTATGCAGTGAAACGTGCAAGGATGTCAGCTTTGCATATCTTTTGCGGTGTTTCACAGACAAAGGACAGGAAACTCTAATACCCCAGATAATCCTGCGTTAAAGTGGCCCAGTCCGCGACGAATGGCTTATACTTGACAGTCTTTATGTACGAGAATTCTGGAAACGTGATGCTCCGCAGGGTTCCTGTTTTTGACAGCGAGCCACAAAATTTATTGCACTCCACACAGCGTCTCACATACAAAACCATCGCCGCACAAACGATTTAAAGTGTCCGTGATAGAGGTATATTCTGACGGTCTTTACAAAAAAGCTTGAGCCTACCTCCATCCCCGCCCACCGTCGTTTGCGCAGGTGGTTCAGCTTTGAATATCAGCTTATACAGATACTCGTCGGTAAAAGCATCGATACTCTGGACCGCGGTTGGTCCCATCGAGCTTCCGGTGAAGCCCTGTCCCCCCCCACCAAAACGATGATGAACTCACGCACGTGCACACATGCACACACACGCAGATGCGAAAGCAAACGCGCACGCAAATGCTCACACGCTCCACAAACGCGCTCGCAAACGCACAGATGAATAGAAATCTGGCCCAGCATGAAAAGTGGCGCCCAAACTTTGCTCATGATAGCTTTGCTGTTCAAGTGCTATGCGCATTGGGAGCTGTTGGCAGTGTGCGCGTTGTATTTCGTCGATGCGAGCCAGGTGAAATGTGTGACGCGTGCTTAGTTCGTACCGGATTGCAGGTGGTGGCCGCATCGACTGCCCATAGACAACAGCACAAAATGGCCAATAATAGCCTCATGACCGAAATCATGAGGCTATTTGGTGCCTTCGATCTTGTGCCAGGAAGTCTTTTTGGATCTTTGCACGGCGTCTGTCAAGAATCTACGCTGCGCACAAATTCACACAACAGAGATTCAGCCAGAGCGGAAGAGAATACCCCAAGGACTGCTGAGTAGCGCCCGCCCTTTGCAAGAGCGGGACATGGGGCGACAGGCCAGAATCCAGGCAGTCAGGACCGACGCGGCAAGGCAAGCGATACGGGGGATTCCTGAAGGCTCCAGGCGTCTAGCAACGCAAGATGGTCCCCCCCGCAGCAAAGCAAGAACCAGGGAGACGAGCGGGCTCGTCTCCCTGGTTCAGCGCCTCGCGCAGTCTGGCACAGCGCAAATGCGCCGCGCACCGCAGCGGGTTCCTGACCTCCCTACGCACGCGCACAGACCTGCCTGGCGATCCTCGCCTCGAGTACGTCGAGAGAGAGAGTTTAGATGGGGATGAATCAGTGTGTGTGGGCTGTTTATTACAGACGAATCAACGCGAAATCGCGTTGATCCGGCCTGAGTGTGGTATCCAAACTCGAGGGAACACTTCTACGTGATTCAAAAGTACTAGAGAGAACACGCTTACTCCTCGCGAAATCACGTCTGTCCGTTCTGGGGGGGGGTTTCGGATTTTTTTGTCCACAACATGTCCTATCGCATGACCCCTTTATCAGT
>Ga0209713_10003242_pt1 | contig 10320 bp, 4 predicted proteins | sample ArcOceMetagenome_3_FD_187444 | JGI IMG/M metagenome (GOLD analysis project Ga0209713, IMG submission 187444) | Marine eukaryotic phytoplankton communities from Arctic Ocean - Arctic Ocean- Svalbard ARC20M Metagenome (SPAdes) (version 2) | ecosystem: Environmental > Aquatic > Marine > Oceanic...
TAGATAGATAGATAGATTTTTGGTATCACGACTGGGGCTACACTAGTACGCTACACACTCTCGGAGAGGACCCACCCACCTGGGACCACAGGACCGATGTAGGGAGAGGTGGAATCTCGCCCCCTCTATCTATCTATCTTATAGATAGATAGATAGATAGAATCTATCTATCTATCTATCTCTATCTATCTTAGCCTGGTCTCCGTTGAGGTCAATAAACTCACCTAAGCCCAAAAAAGCAAAACGAGCATAAAGCATGCGTCTCCATGATACCCTATAGAGGCACGCCGTGCAAGGGCAGTCGTATTGTATGCGGCCGGCTCGACAGCTGCCGTTTTGCTGCATCGTTGCGTTCTGCGCACTCATTTTGCCATGCTCAGCTCAGCTCAGCAGGGCAGAGAACACGGCATCGCTACCACAGGCCGCCACATCTGTCGAGTTGTATCCCTGCATCTCGCAGCAGCGATGCAAGGCGTGTGACAGCGGTGAGCTGCAAAAGAGATGCAGCCCATAGCACATGCCCAACGCCTGGGAAACGCTCTTGAATTTAATGAGAAAACCTAGTCGCGACCCGTCCGACACTGCACATGCATAACATGACGTGGACAGCATTTGCACATGCCACGTGACATACCAAGCCCATTGCTGCCCGCAGAGAATGCGGGCTTTCAGGATACATTCGACAAAAACGGCAGATGGCGCACTGTCAATGCACGCAACGATCAGTTTGCATCGGAGCTAGATTGTCCTCACACGTCCCGGAGGTACTTCGTTGGTAGTGCTGGCTCTGTCGGTGACCGCCATGTGAATGCTCTGTATCTTTCGTTTGAGCTGCCGGCGACATCGGCCTCGAGCTACACGCGTGTCGAACTGCAGGTCGAGACGCATCCACACAGCAAGAAGGTCAGCGTCCATTGCCCTCGTCGTGTCTCCTTTGGGGAGCGCTCAGAGTGTGACTTGATGCCACAACAGGTGCCAACTATTGACGTTGATGTTTACGGCTTGGGTCTTTACTCAACGCGCAATGGCAGTGATTTGACTCAACTCCTGCCCAGCAGGCACACCACCAAGGGAAATCTGCTGCAGGAACCGGCACCCGGCTGCGTTGGGTGCACCGGGACTTTCTTCTTCGCAGGCAGTTCAAAGGACACTCGAAATTTAGCGGCTGTCCAAAAAGCGCCGAGTTTGGTTGCACAGCACCGAGTGCACGCTGCCTCAAATGCGGCCCAATGTTGCGTATGGAGGCACATCACAAGTTTTGCCACGATGCATCTTGCTTGGCGTTTCGTAACACAGGCTCAGGCACCCAGCTCCTAGGAGGGTTCCGCAGCCCGCCGCGTAGCTTGTCAGATTATGTTCTCCAATGCTTGCAGAGTGGCTCACGAGCCGTCAAACTCCAATGCTGACTTCGGACCCACCTGAGCCATATTCCGTTGGCTGCTCCAGTTTGCTCGCCCCCGCCCCCCACGCCGCCAACGCAACCCTCCGGAGCTCTCCCGCCGTAACCTCCCCTGCGCCACCGTGCCTCTCCTCTCCCTGGTCACCTCCTTGCTCATTGACCCCGCCACTCTCAGCTAGTGGGCGGGCTTTGTGTCAGGCACCGCTCTGCGTGACAACATCAGCTCGAGATTGATTCGCGATGTTGTCACGCAGGTTAGGATCAAAGGTTCTAGACTTGACGACCTATGTCGCCGCACTCTTTGCAGCGGCGGAGCGACGGCGCGTGAGCCTCGTCGGCCCCAAGTACCTCGTGCTTCGGCTCAACCCCAATAGCTGGCTCGGCGGCTGCGGGGCAGACCCCTCCTGCGGCCTCAAGCGTACTGCAATCGCTGCTGAGCGAACCCGCCTCACTCTTTTCGTCACCAATATGGTGGCTCACTCATGGGCGCAGACTCCAGGCCAGGCATCCTACAAGCAGTCACAACCAACAATACCGAATGGCGAGCAGACGGCGGTATCTCTCTCTTCGCCGAAGGTCAAGGTGGTGCAACCCGAAGCTCGAAGACTGACGCAGGCGTCGTTCCAGGACCGCGATTACTATGCCATGCCCAGTGGTGATTGCTGCCCCCCGGAGGGTGTCATTGTGTCTGCGGACGAGTGCGACGCGGCATCGTTAGAACTTGGATTTAGCCAAACGTCCGCTTCTGAGGGAACCTGGGCCAGCCAACATGTCAGCAGTGTGGTGAGGAGAGATGGGAGGGTAGAGGGTGCAAGGGGAGGGGAGAGGGTGAGGGCGGGGCAAGGCGCCAATGCGCCAGATTGCTCTTCGGATGAAAGTGGGCCTTTGCTCGAACCGAGCCTCTTTGCGCTCGCCTCAATTTGTCACCCAGACCGACGCTCCGAATGGCTGCTCGTATGGCAGCGGTGGAGATAGGAAGCTCGACACGACAGTCTCGTACAAGTGTATGGAGAACACACAGACCATTCATACAAGGGAGGCTGTTTGCAGGTCCGCTTCCCCGAGGCTTCCCCAGCTGGCCACGTCGCTTCGAAATCTGCTGCAAACAGAGTCAGCTCCGAGCGGCATGATTGCAGGCCTTTGCTCACTCTCCGACCCCACAACGCTGCGACAACAGCTTCGATCGTCTCTTTCCTGGCTGAATTGTATGAAGTCCAAATTTTCAGCTGCTGCCGATGCGTATACGTCGCCATGTCCGTTTCTCGCAACATGGGACGAGCAGGTAGCGTGTCAAGCCTATTCGATTCAGGTGTGTGACCCCCACAGCCTGTCTGGCGGCAGCTGCTACCCTGCAAACGCTGCATTTCTGCACAGTGGCGCTGAAGCTCAATTGCGAAGCGGCATCGTCACAGCTGCCATATCCACGTGCAGCGGCAACCCTGCGTGCAGTGGGATCATGGTGCACGCAAAGGGCAACGGCGTCAATGGGCCAGCACTGGTCAGGCTCTTTAGCCACGCCACCGGTGTCATTGATGTTGCGCTCGAAAACTGGGCGACAATCCATCAGGATGGCCATTTTGGTCCCTCTACCGGCTATCGGGTGTATTTAAAGCCATCGTCCCTTTCATGGCTGCCAGCGTCATCCGCAGCTCTACCCATGGCAACCACTATCGACGGAAATTTGATCAGCAATGGTGACATGGCAAGTGGCGCCTTCCCGTCGCTGATTCAGCGGTCAACGAGCTTGCTTGGTGGCACAGTGAAAGTTGTTCCGCTGGTGCCACGCTTGAGACTGCACGGAAATTACGCACTTCAGTTTACCTCGGGAGGTATGAACGACCAGATTCCCGTTCCGGCAGACTTCAGCTTTTTCCCAGCACTACCTGGAGAGGTGGTCCGCTTCCGTGTCCATTGCCGAGCCGTTGGCTCCCCGGGACAAGCCCAGATCTACATCTTCCGTTCTTGCGGGCCGGATTGCGGGGGGGGGTCGCTGGACACTAGACCGTGTGTCACCGATCGGTGGGAAATGTTGTCGGTCGAGCTCATGGTGTCCGCAGGTGAGAGCGGCGCCATGGTGCGCATCGATAATGACGACTCTGGGAGTGTGCTGCTGTACGACGGGTTTGAGCTGGTGATCAACACCGGGGACGGCTTCCCGGGCTTTTCAGATGGATGGCACATTGCTGGACCGGGAGTCAGCTGCAACACTGCGTGCGAAAGCATCGGCCATGTGTGCACCGACGAGCAGCTCACCTTGCACGACAGCCAGGTTCACACGTGCGAAGGGTTAAGCGCCCTCGTCGAGGTGTTGCCTGGCGGCCGCACGACTGCGGGGACGTGCTGCGGCGTCCATGGACCTCCGCATGCGGTTCCTCACTTCAACACGTTGATCAATGATTGCTACCATCCCTTGAATTCGTCTGTGACAAGAAGTTGCACGTCAGCTACATCTGTAGGAGGAGCTGAGAAGAACTTGTTGTGCTACTGCCATGATCATCCGGCGCAGCCACTTTCGCCGCTTGCTTGGTCAGAGGAAGGCGACTCGACAAACTGCACTGAGGACACAGTCAACTCCAATCTGACCGCAGCAGCGGCCCTCATGGAGCGCTGCTTGTGTGCTTCTGGAGGGCTCAATTTCTCTGAACCCACGTATCAAACCCTCTTTGACGCGGCAAATCTGTCCGCGCTGCAGGCTGCATTATTTGCCCCCCCTGGCGCATGGTCAGCCCTTTGGTCAACGTCCGGGATGTGCAGTTCCCCTTGCGAGGAAGCGCTTGCCACGATGCTGCCTCTGTGGCTGCCCGCCATGTTTGGTGGGCCCCCAGCGGACCCCACTCCCGAGGGCCAGCTGCTTCCCAGCTACGACTGCCATGGAGATCCTATCGCAATGTGGGCCATTGATGGCTCTGATGCTCTCAGCGGCCGCACAGACCTGACAGTTGGACGTTGTCACGAGATGTGTGCGGCAAACGCTGAGCAGTGCGCAGCGTTTACGCATGACCTGGACACGAATGCATGTGTTTGGAGCAGCGAAAAGATCCCCATCTTCTCCATAAATAGCCGAAAGGAGTGCCATATGCGCGGCTCTTTTGTTTGGCGCCTGCACCCTGGCTGGTATTGCGGAGGTGAGGACATCACGTTTTGGTCCGATGGCTCTCATGCCCTTAATGGGCGCACTGATTTGACCGCTGACCAGTGCAAGGAAGTTTGTGCCGCGCATCCAGACTTGTGCAGCGGGTTTGTGCATCGGACAGCTGACAGCGGTTGCTTCTGGCAGCGATGGTCGACGAACGCGCTGCCTTCTACCTACCAGTCGTATGCTCACGACTGTTATGAGCTCAGCTTGGTCGACTTCACCTTAAAGTCCTCTACCTGGCTTCACCGCTCAGCTCCTGGTGGAGGCCTCAGGGATCAGCTGCAAGGCTCCGAGGAGTATGTTCGGTACGGGTTTTGGTATGGTGGATCTTACCTCCGTGAGGCACTACAAGACTTTAGGTCTGACGAGTTTATCACGCTACAGAGCGCGTACAGGGTCGTCTCTGCCAACAACACGGAGAATGGGCATCGTCAGCTTCTGCCCTGTCTATGCAGCATGCAAGATACGGTCAAGAGTGTGTGGCAGATGGCCACGGAGACGAGCTCTCAGGGTCAAGCCCTGTATGGCATGCTGGAGGAGGACGCACTGCCGCTCATCTTGAGCAAGGCCTCTGGCGTTTGCTCCGCTGCATGCGAGCTGTATCTCGTCAGCGTGATGCCGTCTGTGATCGGTGAGCTCTCAAGGTCCTTCACCGCCGATTCAGTGCTGTGGACCACACCAACGATAGTGCCACCGTCCATCCAGGGCACCTGGGACACTTGGGGAACGCGCAGAGCTTGGGAAACGTGCGTCACGGCATACAGCCTGAGCACCGATGGGCGAGCACAGCACTCCTCCGAGGCGTGCGGGGCCCGCTCTGCCGCGCACTTTGTTCCCGTTGCCGTACCTTCCGCCAATGAAACCCTCGACATTGGTGTCTGCATGAGTTCGGGCTGTCATTTTCATGGTGCAGCAGCCATGGCTGATGGCAGGGTCATTTTTGCACCAGGCGATGCAAAAGGCGTTGGCATCTTTGATTCCGCCACGAGGTCGACTTCGCATGTCCGCCTGGGCGTCGCGTGGGACTCAGAAACAGATAAGTTCCGGGGTGCTGTTGAGGTTGAGAACACTGGCGTTGTGGTTTTCGCGCCGTACAATGCAGACAGCGTGGGCATTTTTGATTCGGCCACGAATTGCTTCTCAACGATCGATGTCAGTCAGACCATTGTGCATGATCACAAATTCTCCGGAGCTGCATCGAGCCATGGCGTTGCCGTCTTCGCGCCATACGACGCGGAAGGCGTAGGCACCCTTGATCCAACGACCGGCATCTTCTCCTTCATCAGCACCTACAATGCTCTGGAAGGCTCTGCCAAGTTCTGGGGTGCTGCGGCGGCAACCAACGGCCTTGTTGTATTCGCACCATTTGAAGCGAAAGGCGTAGGCGTTTTCAATGCTGTATCGGGCGCCTTTTCCCTGGTGGACATCAGCAGCGACTATGTGTTGGTGGCTCGTGCCTTCGCCGGCGCGGCGGCTGCAACGAATGGCCGCGTGATCTTCGCTCCTCATGACGCGGATGTTGTTGGTGTCTACGTCGCGACATCGAGTTCGTTTTCGCTCCTCGACATCAGCAGCACGGTCAACTCTCCTGGCAAGTTTAATGGTGCCGCGGCGATCGGCAGCCTGGTAGTCTTTGCGCCAAAAGACGCTGGTGGGCTAGGATTGTTTGATGGTATGGGATTTTGGCTGATCGGCACCACCGGCGGCATGGACCAGTTTGCCGGTGCAGCGGCCAGAAGTAACGCATCTATTGGTGAGATCGTGCTCGCTCCAGCTCTCTCTGCTGACGTGGGCTTGCTTTCTTGGACTCCGACAACCAAGGCATCTCAGGGCGTCGGGAGGGTGCTATATGCTAGTTGCTCAGAGGTCGGTTCATATTGCTATGCTGGCGTAATCAAAGAATCGATCACGTTTCAGGGTGTCATCGACGGGCAACCCTGGTCCGAATCCGGTACGTTTTGCTCCTACTGGTTCCGCAATGCGTCAAAGCTCGTAGTATACCACTTCACCCTGGATGCCGGACAAAGTATTGCCCCCTGTCCTGGCTGGGTGAGCGAGGCGCACTTTTGGACAACATACTCAGTTAACAGTGAGTATGAGGCCGCCTGGGAGGAGTATGAGTGCGCTGGCACGTGCGGAGGCTGGCGGTGCGAAGATATTCCGATGCAAGTGGTCGATAGCGTGCGTCTGTTCTCCACACACGAGTCGCTGCTACTTGCTCAACAGCTGCCCACTTGCATATGCAGCAGCGCCACCTTACTAAGGGACACCGTGCTGCTCATCATCAACCAGACGCAAACAGGCCAAGCCAGCTACTCACTTCGTGACTATGTTGCGACGCTGGCCACTCCATCGAACATGTGCTCCTCTGCATGCATGCCAGCAACCTCAGTCGTGTTGTCTTCAGCGTTGAGGGCGGCGGCTGGGTCCGTCGCAGCTCTGTTTGGCCTGAATCTGTCGTCGCGTGGCGTTGTGGTGGAGCTGCCGCCTGCAATCCAAGGCGTGTGGCAAGTCAGCTCGCAGTGTGGGCGGAGCTACCATGTGGCCAAGGACGGCAGTGTAGTCTCAGAGGTGGAGGCCTGCGCCCATCCTGCCTACAATGCCTCCACGAGTGTCGGATTTTCCGAGGCCTCATCGTGCCGCGACAACGACCGTGGGGCTCAGGGTGTTCTCCAAGAGTCGTATTCGGCAGTCAGCTATGCTGATGAGGTGGCCTCTTACTCATGGGATACGGAATCGTACTGCACCTACTGGTTTCGTACCAGCCACTCGCTCACACTCTTCTACTTCCTGTCCCCGATGGCAGCAGAGCCATGCCCCGCTTGGGAAAGTGAGACGTCCTTCTGGGACACATATTATTACGTTGCTGACGCTTTCCGGTACGCAGCCAGCATGGACGTTTACACTTGTGACGGCACCGCATGTGAATCGATGAGCTGCACTGATACATCTGCTTCCGCAGTCAGTATGACGTCTGCACTGGAGACGCTTGCCGCGGAGCTGCCCTCCTGCGTGTGTGCACAATCGTCGTCCCAGTTGAGTAGCCTCGTGGACGACCTTGCGCAATTGCTGGCCTCGTGGAGGTGCGGCATGGGGGCTGACACTGCATCTTTCTCCTACGTTGATGTCAGTGCAGCTTCCGGCATTGCCAGGACGCGACACAAATTCAACGGCGCAGCCGCAGTACGCAATGGACAGGTGATCCTTGCTCCGTCCATGTCCGATGGTGTGGGTATATTCGACCCAGTCGGAAGCGTGTTTTCGTATGTCGATATTGGTGTCCATGCTGGGCGAAAGTTTGCGGGCGCGGCCACTGCCAGTGGTGATCTCGTGGTCTTCGCTCCGTATGACGCAGACGCCGTCGGATTGTTCGACTCTACGGTAAGCGCTTTTTCCCACGTTGACATCAGCCTTACGATCAGTATGGATGCCAAATTTGGTGGCGCGGCGGCTCTGACAAGTGGTCTTGTGATATTTTCGCCCCACAACGCTCATGGCGTAGGGGTCTTCGATGCGGCAATGCGTGCCTTCTGGCTTGTGAATATCAGCGCAACCATTGACATCGATGACAAATTTAGCGGGGCTGCGGCCACGGACAAGGGCCTGGTAGTGTTTGCACCTTTGAAGGCCAGCGGCATCGGCATGTTTAATCCCACGACCAGCGGCTTCTGGTTGGTAGACATATGTCCCGCCAGTGCGCACGCGCCCGTCCCAGGGGCCCTGAATTCGACGTTTGCCCTGGGCTGCTCGTATCGCACGCAGCCCACAGTGCGTCTCTCGCTGTGGCTCAGAGCAAGCGAGATCTCTGGCAGGGTTGGAGATGAGGTCACCACGTGGGAAGACGCAAGTGGCGAAGGCAATGACTTGCATCTCCCTTCTCCCGGCGAGGCTGCGCCCTGCGTCGCTCCGCGCCTAAACGAGTACATCGATCCGTCGGGTGCCTCACACAGGGTCGTACGCTTTGCAGACCAGGACGGCGCTTGCCGGTCAGGTGGATGCAGCTGTCTATACTCCGATGAGTACGTTTTCAGCTCGTTGGACAACAGCGCAGGCATGGAATTCTGGGCCGTGGTGCGCGCCACCGAAGCTGGATCTCAAACGCCCACATACCAGCTGAAGCTTAGCCAAGGGCAGTGCTGCCAAGATTGCCCCTTTGAGATATCACGGCACACGGTGCAAGATGTGAGCGCCTGCGAAGCGCTCTGCACCGGCGAGATTTCCTGCCGATTCTTTGATTTCTCATCTTATGCGGAATCCTGCATCCTCACGTCAGTGTGCCAGGAGATCGCAGGACAATCCAGCAACTATGCATCGTACCGGAGGGAGGGCCCCGTTCCTTCAAACAGAACCGGGAGCCTCTTCGATTTTGGGTCGTTTGATGGTAGTGGCTACGGCCTGCAGTACGGTCCGCAGCGTGCGGAGGCATATGTGGCCACGTCTGCTGGCGGTGGAGTGGTCTCCTACAGCAAGGCTGGGAGCACACGTGGCATGGTCGTCCTGCGCATGCGCGTTGAGTTTGGCTCGGAGATGCGGCTGGAGATGGACGGAACGGTGCTAGCGCGCACCCCGATCACGCTTGATGGACTCACGGCAACTGAAGTCAACGAGGCGGCAACCTCGCTCGGTGCAGACGGGCCCTTCGTTCTCGGCTGGCGCTCGGCTACGGGTGACTCTCAAAACAGCTGGGGCCGCTCAACCACGTGGTTTGCTGGCGATGTCATGGAGCTGCGCATCTACAATGGCCTGCTCTCCCGTGATGAAGCTGTTGCACTTCAAGGACAGCTGAAGGCGGTAGCCTCAGGTCGGCCGCTAGGTAGATTCAGCGGCGCGGCTGCAACGGGCACGGATCGGATCGTGTTTTCCCCTCTCGATGCCGCTGGTGTGGGCGTCTTTGACCCCAGCACGAGCATCTTCTCGGTACTGGACATCAGCGCAACGGTCAGCAGCCCGGGAAAGTTCAGCAGTGCCGTGACGACGAGAGCTGGCCTTGTGGTCTTCGCACCGTACGACGTGGATGGCGTGGGAATCTTTGATCCCTTGACAAGCGACTTCTCGTATGTCGACGTCAGTGTGACCGTCCAAGCAAACTCGAAGTTTTCGGGCGCGGCTGTCATGACAAATGGTCGGGTGGCGTTCGCGCCTGACAGTGTTGATGGTGTTGCAAGCGTTTGCATTCCGCACACGAGTGATCATCGGGGCTTGCCGGAGCTGCTGCAGGTGTGCCAGATTGGCTCTGACCCATCTCGCTCGCCTCTCAGACTGGCGGCTCATAGACCCGTGTGTCCGTTTGGCAGCTTCTTGCTCTCCTGCTGACTCCTGACCGTGCTTGCTCGACTCTGTGCGACGCGGCGATGGAGAAGTTGGCCTCCGCTCTCATCGCATTGGCACAGCAGGTATCGGTTCCGAGCAGTGGGTTGCCCGAGTCATGCGGGATCGGGATTCGGCAGTTTGAAACGTCGCGGCTAGAGAGGCTCGGCCCTTTTTTACTTGTGATTCCTTCCCTGCGCACGCAGGTGTTCGCAGAGATTCATGGTGTCGAGTTGGTCATCGAAGCCGTCGATGCCAGCGATATCGCCGCCCGTCTGCCTGGTTGTGTGTGCTCGATCTCATCGCAAATTGCAAGATGGCCAGAGTCAGACCACCGCAAAATGATTGTGGCCACTCTATGCAGCTCTGAGTGTCAGCCGGTCCTAGACTGGGTCGCTACAGTTGGAGCGCGATCTTTCCTAGCCCTTTCACATGTGAGCAATACCTTGGAAGAGGTAGTTGGCCCCAATTTTGGTGC
>Ga0209713_10003243_pt1 | contig 10320 bp, 4 predicted proteins | sample ArcOceMetagenome_3_FD_187444 | JGI IMG/M metagenome (GOLD analysis project Ga0209713, IMG submission 187444) | Marine eukaryotic phytoplankton communities from Arctic Ocean - Arctic Ocean- Svalbard ARC20M Metagenome (SPAdes) (version 2) | ecosystem: Environmental > Aquatic > Marine > Oceanic...
GGTCAGGGCGCCCCGATCTCCTACTTGCATGCTGCTGCCCGCCCATCCCAGCCCAGCCAGTGCGTCAAGCGAGAGCATCGTTTCGTCGCACACCGCGTCGGCCGACGTAGCCTGTTTGCGACGGTGAAGCCGCTTGAAGCGCACCAAACTCTGAGCTCGCTGCTGACCTCCCATCTTCTCGAAGATTTGAGCGACGCTAAAGCCGGGGTAGCGCCGGCTCGTCGCTTCGCTCGTCACGCGGAGGGCCGAGAGAAAAGTCCCTACGTACCCCTTCGACACACTAAGGCGCCAAACACTACTCTTCTGACAGCTGTGGGAACCTTCACATACGCACAAACGCATGCGCCCACGGTGCAGAATCTCGTGCAGATCTTTGCTGTATTCCTCCCGCGCTTGGAGGTGCTGCCCATGATACGGCAGCCTCGCTGATTCGATGTAGATCAAGTATAAACGTGCGCCCAGAGCACGCCCATCAAGTTCTGGATATCCGGGGACTGCGCGTCGTACTGCAGCGCGTAAAGGTCAAAGGACGTCAGACCTGTCCGCTCCGCGTAATGCCCCATTCTCGTGCCCGCCGCCCAAGGTGAAACTCCGGTCGACCGCGACGAACGACGTCCTCCACGCCGTGGTAATGCTCTCCTTGAAATTGGAGATGACACCAAAGTGGCCACACCTAACCATGGAAGATAGAACACTCCACACAAGACACACACGGCACGATGGTGCCTCCCCACAAAGAGACGCAACTCGCACGAAGACGATCCACACGGAAGCCACACACGAGACACGGAGACGTCATGGTATCGCGCGTACGTCATCGGTTACGGTATGCCCCCTCTCCCTCATCCTCTCCTCACCCCACCCCAGCTTTCCCTTCCCACACACTGGTCAGCCCGACCGCATAGCGCCGCCGCCGCCGCCGCCCGCGCGCCTAGCTGGGGGCCTCGCCCTCCATCTTGGGCTTCTCGTCGCCGAGGGTGATCGAGCCGGGCAGGAACATCTCGTCGAGGCCCTTGCCCGGCGCGACCATCGGCAGGCAGATGTCGGGCACCACGCGGAAGTCGACGAGCACCGGCCCCTCGGCGTCGATGAAGCGCTGCACCGCGTTGGGCAGGTCCTCGGTGGTCGTGCAGCGGAACGAGTCGATCCCAAACGACTGCGCCAGCTGGACGTAGTCGGGGTTGACGTTCTTGGTGGCGACCTTCCGGCCGTCGAAGAAGAGCTCCTGCCACACGACGACCATCTGCTGCCGGAAGTCGTTCATGATGGCGATCTTGATCGGCAGCTTGTTCTCGACGATGGTGCCGAGGTCGTTGAGCGTCATGTTGAACGACGAGTCGCCGTCGATGAGCACGACCATCTTGTCGGGGCACGCGACCTGCGCGCCGATGGCGGCGGGCAGCCCGAAGCCCATCGTGCCGAGCGAGCCCGACGTGATGATCGAGCGCGGCTCCGTCCACCGGATGAACTGGCACGACATCATCTGGTGGTTGCCGACGCCCGTCGAGACGACCATCCGCTCCGAGTGCACCTTGAGGCCCTGGTAGAGCGCCTCGATGACCGACTGCGTCTTGAGCTTGCCGTCGGGCGCCGGCGTGTACGAGAACGGGTACTTCTTGCGCAGGTCGGCGCAGTGCGCCACCCAGTCGGTGCGCTCGGGCGACGACGCCGTCGCCGGGTCGATCATCGGCAGCAGCTGCTGCAGCGCGCCCTTGCACTCGCCCGCCACCGCCACCGACGGGTTGATGACGCGCCCGAACTGCGACGGCTCGATGTCGAAGTGCACGAAGCCACCCGTCCCCTCCTCGTGCGCCTTCTTGGCGAGCGGCGCGTACTTGCCCAGGACGCCCGTCGTGCGGTCGTCGAAGCGCGAGCCGACGGCGATGATCAGGTCGGACGCCTGGATCGCGTAGTTGGCGTACGCGGCGCCGTGCATGCCGAGCATGTGCATCGAGAGCGGGTGGAGCTCGGAGAAGACGCCCATCGCGTGCAGCGTCGTCGTCACCGGCACGTTGGCCTTCTCCGCCAGCGCGCGCAGCTCGTCGACGGCGTCGTTGGCGCCCTGCCCGACGTACAGGATCGGCTTCTTGGCCGTGCGCAGCAGGCGCGCGACGTGCTCGAGCGCCTTGCGGTCGTACGGCTGCGGCGGTGGCTGCATCGGCAGCGGCACCGAGCCGCCGCGCAGGATCGCCGTCATCACGTCCTTCGGCAGGTCGAGGTGCACGGGGCCGCGCTTGCCGGTCGACGCGACACGGTACGCCTCGTGCATCACCGAGCGCACCTCCTCCACCGACGAGACCTGGTAGCTCCACTTGGTGCACGGCCGCGTCAGGTCGACGGCCATGCACTCCTGGAACGCGTCGGTCCCCATCGCTCCCGTCGGCACCTGCCCGCTCAGCGCGAGGATCGGCGTCGAGTCTCCTCGAGCGTCCTGCAGCGGCGTGATGATGTTGGTCAGCCCCGGCCCCGAGGTGGCCAGGATCACGCCCACGCGGCCGGAGGCGCGCGCGTAGCCCTCGGCCGAATGGCCGCAGCACTGCTCCGAGCGGTTATTGACGAACCGGATCGGCGAGTCGTGGAACTGATCCAAAATTGGCAAATTGGCGCCGCCCGAATAACCGAATACGGTGTCCACGCCGCACTCCACGAGCGCGTCGTGCACGAGCTGCCCGCCGGTGCGGCCAGCGAACTGCAGGTCCTCATCGTCATCCTCGTAGTCCACGACGGCCTGCGAAGCAACGAGGCAAAGTGGTGGTGTGAGAAAGTCTCAGGGTCGCCATGGTGGCCGCCGGGCGCGGCCGCACCGTTGACTTGAATCTCTGTCCAGCCACCGCCAAGGAGCGGCGATGCGTAGCCGTCGCGGCTGCTATTCTTCTCACGGACGCCGTGCTTCGGAGGAGCGCCATGCTGACGGACCAGGCGACCTCGTACCTCGTTATGGGCTCAGATCAGCGTGGCGACCAGATGGGCTGCTCGTCTCGATGACCACCGTGGTGGGCCCCCTCCCTATTCCACGGCGCTCCGCGAATCGGTAGTGTACATAGATAGATAGATAGATAGATAGATAGATAGATAGAGATAGATAGTGCAGGGTCCGGGGGTAGTAAACAGGTCACCACCTGGTAGAAGCTGGCAAGTAAAACGCCTAAATCGCCTAAATCACGTCTTTAGCCCGAAGGTGGGCGGCTTAGGCAAAGCTAAGATCTAAAGTAATCTAAAGACGAGAGAGGGGAGAGATGAGGGGCGTGGTCGTGGGTAGGAACCCGGGTCAGTCACCCGGGTCCCACACACGCGATTCGTCCCAGAGGGACACGGCTCGGTACACGTGCTTTTCTTGCTTGCCCAACCGTCGGTGGGCGTTTGTGTGTACCGTCCTTTGTGGTTAATAAGATCTTGACTGTAGAAATACACAAAATTGATACTACCAGACGATAACATGACACGCACGAGCGGTCGCCACATTGCAACCCTGCTCGAACTCATGCCGGGGCTGGGGCTAGGTGGCCACCTCCAGAACCGCCGGTTTGTGGCCGTCGGCCACTGGGCGGTGCCATGAGAATCCCGGCTCAGGCCGGCGATGCGCCAGCCTCGCCACTTTGAGCTGCGCGGCCTTCTCGAGGCGGAGCAGGTAGTTTGGCGCGTCGCGCTTCGCGATCGTGTTCGAGAGCCACGCAGGCATCGCGCCGCCCGGGTCGACGCGCGAGACGGTCGTGAAGCGGCACCGCTTGTCGCCGAGCGGCGTGATCACTTGCAGGCCCATGACGACGCGGGCGCGCACGTAGCCGCGCGGCGCGTCCGGGTGCGACGAGAGCCCCTCGCTGATGATTGCGATGCCGTCGCCGGGACTGGCCACGTAGCGCACGCGCGTCACAAAGTCGCGTGCCTTCAGGGGGAAGACCGCCTTGGAGCACGCCCACGAGACCTTGCTGTTGCCTTTTCTAGCGAGCGGCTCGAGGTCGTGCCCCGAGTCGAACATCGGGTTGAAGGAGCGGATCAGCGACTCGTCGGTCGATCGGAAGAGCTCGAGGACGACCGGCGCGGGCGCGTCGAGCGTCCCCTCCGCTCGAATGCAGACAAACTTGCCACCGCCGGTTGCTCTTTGCGAGTCTGCCTTGGCCCACACCTTGATGCCGCTGCGCTCACTGACGAGGCTCCAGCCTTCCTGCGCGTTCATTTCCTTGTCAACCCTGCGCGCCTCGTCGGCCTCCATCACCGGCAAGTCGACGGTTCCAACCCTTCTCGAGCGTCGCTCCTCCACCGCTCGCTCGATCGTTGCGTGCCCAGCCTTTTGCATCTCAGCCACGCGGGAGAGTGTCGCCTGCCCAGCCTCGATCGTTGCCTGCCCGGCCTTGCGCAGCTCGAGCGGCACGCGAGAGAGGTCCACGCGAGCGAGGTCCATCTTGGAGAGGTCCATGGGCACCAAGAGCGTCGTCAGCAGTCGCATCCACATCAAATTCAACTTAGGGTGAGTCCGTAGGTCGAGCCGCCGGACGAAAGGGTTGCGTCGGCCTTGACGAAGCTATCGGATCGAGATGGCCGAGCGAAGCGAAGCCCGCAGAGCAGGGGGAGCCAAACTACGTCGATCCGTCAAAAAACAGCCTAGTCCGGCTGGCTGATGATGATGATGATGATGGCTGGCTCGGGATCAGTGTATCCCTCCTGGGGCCCTCCTGACCGGCGGCTTAGGAAAAGCTGAGATCTAAAGTAATCTAAAGGTAATCTAAAGCATTAGACTGGAAATACACGATCTAGGGAGGAGGCTGACCTCTACAGTTCGAGCTCCTGCACAATCCGCTTGCGTAGCTCGCCAGGGCCGACCTTCCGTGCATCATGGTTGATCGCCCTCCAGCCAAGCGCAAGGGCCGCCGTGCAGTTCTTCTCCTTGTCGTCGACGAAGCACAGGTCCGCGCTCGTCGCCTCAGGATGGAGCTTCAGCAGCCTCTCGAAGAAGAGCTGGTAGATGGCCGGGTCGGGCTTGCCGAGGCCGACGGCCTGCGAGACGACGAGCAGCGTCGGATCGGAGACGAGCGTGGCCAGCCCGGCGCCCTCGGAGCAGTAGTCGAAGAGCGCCGGCGCCACCAGGTGATTCGAGATCACGCCGACGACCACGCCCTGCGACTTTGCCCAATTGGCCGCCTCGAGCGAGTCTGGATAGCTCACCCTCAGCGCCACGCCGAGGGCGGCCTCGCAGGCAGCAGCGAGCTCTTTCGTGCGAGCGTCGGGCGGCACGCCCGCAGTCTCGAAGACGCGAGGCCAGTACTCAGTAAACGTTGGGTCCGAGCGCGCCAAAGACCACGCCGCCTTGTGGCCGAGCCTCGCCGCCTCCTCGGTCACACCCATCGCGGCGGCCACGTCTGCCATGCCCGCCTCGCAGTCGGGGTTGGTGATGCCGCCGCAGTCGAGGACGAGGACGCGGAGCTGCCGCTGCGTAGCCGCCATCGGTGTCGACTAACACACTCACCCGAAGCAGGACAAACACAATCCGCTACGTACTGCAAACTCGGCTACATATTGGAACTTCTGCATGCAATCTGCATACATGTGTTTAAAAAAAACCGCGCGACTCAGAGAGGTACGGGGAAAGCTAGTCTTAAACAGTCTTGAACAGCTTCATACTGTTGCGCTCAAAATAGACGCCCTCAAGTAACTGGGTCCTGGGGTTTCTAGCTGGCAAACGCGTCGCCTCAATAGTCTCAATACAATCCCACGGGTGATAAACACTAGACATCGAGCCACCGTGTGGGCCGGTGGGCGCGCCGGCGGGGCGCTCAGGCGGCTAGAAGGGCCCGCGCTGGCGGCACAGCGCCGGACCACCTGTGACAGGACGGCGGGCACCGCTTGGCTGCGACCCTTGACGGCAGGGTCCGGGTCGGCGAGGGGAGGGTTTACCCATGCGATTGGTCTCAATACGGGGTCTGGCCTAGTGCCTAGAGGAACCACGACGACCAACGGAAGGACTGGCATTTAAAATGGTATTAAATTGAGGGCCACCTCGTCACACCGCTGTCGGCTCCGAAGTGCGGCGTGATGAAATCCCATCGCGAATCTTGCTGACGGCGTCTCGCAGCGTCATGCTGGATCGGCGCGCCGTGCTGGTGTTGGTGAATAGTTCGCTGTTCCGGTACTTGTCCTTGACGGCCGAGGGCAAGGCCGAGCGCGGCAGTGCGGCGGGCGCCTCGGCTGCTGCTGGCAGCGCGGCGGAGACGGCGGACGCCGCGGTGGCCGCGGCGGGTGTAGCTGCAGCGGGCGTCGCGGCTTCGGCCAAGGCGGCGGGCAGCGGTGGCGGTGGCGAGGTGGCGCGTGGGAAGCGCGTCATCAGCTGCGCACTGCCGCGTCGGACGAGACCCTTGACGCGGTCGACGGTCACCTGCTGCGACGAGACCGCCGCAGTGACTGGCGTCGTTGCCACGGCTGCTGGAGCGATGGGTGTCGCTGTCGCCACGGCCGGCACCGGCACCGTCGCAGTGACCGGCGCGGACGCCACGGTCGCTGTTGGTGCGGCCGTGCTGAAGGCCGTTGCCACGGGCAAGACCGGCGCTGTGCTCGCGGGCGCGGCTGTCACTGCGGTCGCCGTGGCAACAACGGCCGCTGGCGCCGCTGACATCGACGTCGCCACGGCCGCTGTGGCCGGAGCCGCCACCGTGGTCGTCGGAGTGGCAACCACCGTCGCCACTCCTGTGGCCACTGGCGCCGCTGCTCTTGCTGCCGTCGCTGCGATCGCAGGCGCGGTCGCCGCGGTCACTGGCACTGCAGTCGCTGGCACAGCCACCGCTGCAGCGGGCGCCGCTGCCACCGGCACAGCCATGGCCATCGCAGGCACCGCGACCGCCACGGCGACCGGCGGCGCCGTTGCCGCCGTCACCGGTACAGCCGTCGCAACCACTGGCGTCGCCGTTGCCACGACTGGCAAAGATGCCGCCGTCGCATCTGGCGCTGTCGCTGTCGCCGCCGGCACGGCCGATGCTACCGCGGTGGCCACGGGCGGAGCTGTTGCAGCCGCAGGGTCCGCCGCCGCTGCCACAGCCGGTGCAGCCACCGCCACTGGCACGGCTGTGGCCACCGGTGCCGTCACAGTGGCAACCGCTCCCGCAATGGGCGCGGCGGCCACCGTGACTGCTGGCGCGGGCGCCGAGGTCGTCGGCACCGTCGCCACCGCCGCTTGGGGCGCTGCCGCGGCGACTGCGGGAGCTGCCGCGGCGGCTACGGGCGCTGCTGCTGCTGCTGCTGCGGCTGACGACGACAACGCGACCGATGGATCCGACGAGGCGGTGGCGGAGGTGGCGGGAGCGGCCACAGCGGCTTCGGCAGCGGCGGCCAAGAAGGCGGCGCGCGGAGAGGCGGCGGAGGCGACGGAGGAGGTGTCGGAGGCGGCGGAGGCGACGGAGGAGGAGGCGAAGGCGGCGGAGGCGGCGGAGGTGGCGGAGGCGGCGGGGGTGGCGGAGGCGGCGGAGGCGGCGGGGGGAGAGGCGGCGGAGGCGTCGCTCGCGGCGCTGTCGGCGTCGCTCTCCGAAAACCACGAGCGGCGGCGGCGGCCGCGCTTGCTGTACGTCGGGCGCGTCGGGCTGATCTCGACGCCGGCGGTGGAGGGGAAGGCGGCGGCGACGGCGTCGCAGCGGCACATGTGCTTGGACGGGTCGCAGCACGCGCGCACGCTCGTGTCCTCGGACCAGTCGACGTACGACGAGAGCTCGTCGGCCGCCACCGAGGCGGCGACGACGGCGCGCGCCTCGAGCAGCACGCGCAGCACCGCGCCGTAGTACTGCTGGCGCGGCTGCAGGTTGTTGCGCTCGGCGGGGTCGGCGGCGAGGTCGAAGAGCAGCGGCGGATCGTGGTACATCAGCGGCGCCTTGCGGAATCCCTCGCGCGCCGTCGGGCACTCGGTCGCGATGCCGCCCGTGCGGAACTTGGCCTTGTACCGGCCGACGCGCACCGTGTCGAGCCCGCCCATCGGCCCCTCGCCCGAGTTCGGGTGGACGAGGATGCGCCGCCGCAGGTAGGCGCTGTCGTTGGCGAAGAGCAGCCGCGAGAGGTCGACGCCGTCGTACGTGCGCGCCTCGGGCAGCGGCGCGCCCGCCAGCGCGGCGATCGTCGGCAGAAAGTCGAGCTGCGAGACGAGCGCGTGCGACGTCGCGCCGGCGCCGATGTGGCCGGGCCACACCGCCAGCCCCGGCTCGCGGTGGCCGCCCTCCCACGTCGAGGTCTTGCCCGTCGAGCCGCCGCCGCCGTGCTCGCGCTGCCAGACGCCCACGAACGGCGCGTTGTTGCCGCCGAACTCGCACTGCGGGTCGCCGCCGCCGTTGTCGCCCGTGAAGAGGAGCAGCGTCTGCCTCTCGATGCGGAGCGCCTCGAGGACGCCGTACATGCGGCCCACCGTCTCGTCGAGCTCGCGCACAGCGTTGCCGTAGTGGCCGCGCGGCGACGACTCGCCGGGCGGGAAGTTGGAGAAGTTGTACACGATCGGCGTGTGCAGGTGCGAGAAGGCCACGTACAGGAAGAACGGCTTGCGCGTCGGCGCGGGCGCGGCCTGCGTCGTGCGCACGAAGCCCTCGACCCAATCGGCGTAGCGGTGGTGCAGCGTGCGGTGGTCGACCGGCTGCTCGACGATGGTCTCGTCGGCGTAGAGCGGCACCGACGAGCCCCACGGGTTGCGCGGCGAGAGCTCGCACTCGGGGCCGTCGCTCACCGTGTCGGGCGCGTCGCACACGTTGGCCTGCCAGTTGGCGCAGTTGGTCGAAGGCCCCGGGTGGTCGGTGCAGCCGTAGTCGTGCGACATGCCGAGCCCGAAGAAGGCGTCGAATCCGTGCGCGCGCGGCAGGTAGCTCGCGCGGTGGCCCAGGTGCCACTTGCCCGCCATCCCCGTCACGTACCCGTGCCGCTTGAGCAGCGCCGCGATCGTGATCTCGCCGTGCGTCAGGCCGCCAATCGAGTAGGGCATGAAGTTGCCCGTCACGCCGGTGCGCACGCCCAGCCGGCCCGTCACGAGCGACGCGCGGCTCGGCGTGCAGACGGAGGCGCCCGCGTGCAGGTCGGAGAAGCGCATGCCGCGCGTGCGCAGCCGGTCGAGGTGCGGCGTGTCGTCGGTGTTGGGGTTGTTGAAGCCGTAGTCGCCGTAGCCCGTGTCGTCGACGTTCATCACGACCACGTTGGGCCGCGCGCCGCGCCGCAGCAGCGCCGCCTCGGCGCCGACGTCGGGCGCGAGCGTGCCGCCCGGCGTGCCGTATGCCGGCACCTCTCCCAGCTGCAGCTCGGGCGGCAGCGGCGGCAGCGGCGGCGGCGGCGGCGGCGGCGGCGGCGGCGGGCGTGCCTCGCGCGCGGCGTACGTCGACCACCACCCGCTCGTCACCGAGCCGCCGTCGGCGTCCGTGCGGCTGCTCCACGCGTTGGAGGGCGTCTGCTGCTCGGCGGAGTCTCCTCCGCTCCACGAGGAGGACGACGGCTCCTGCTGCTGCGGCGGCTCCTCGACCGACTCGTAGGCGGAGGCGCACGGCTGCGACGCGTTGCGCTGCGGAATCCAGGTCACGCGCTCCGGGTGGCGCATCGCCCCGCCGCGGCGCAGCTCGTACACCATCTTGCGCGTGCGGCCGCGCACCGAGCAGTAGATGCCGTTGTCGCGCACGATGCCCTTGCACCAGCTCTGCGCCTGCTCGCACGCCCGCTTGGCCGAGCTCAGCGAGTCGGTCCGCCAGAGGCAACGCTCGTACTCGGACATGCCCTCGCTGTGCAGGTCGGTGAGCTCGACGTAACGCTCCACCTCCCAGCAGCCGAACTTCTTCACGTCCGGGTTCTCGTTGCGCAGGCACGTGCGCACCGAAACGCACGCCGACGCCAGCGGCCGAGAAACCGGGGCGGATGGCGCCCGCATCGAGGGTGAGGCCAAAGCCACGGCGCTTGACGCCGGCTGCGTCGCTCCGTCCGAGGTCGCCACGACGGACGCGCTCGCTGCGCCTGCGCTGCTGCTGGCGCTCGCCGGCCGCCGGCCAGCGCTGCTGCCGCCGTGGGCGACGCGAGCCCACTCGTCGCGCGGAGGCTCGGTGGTGGCGAGCGAGTTGCTCCGGGCCACGAGCACCGCGAGGCCGATGAGCAGCGCCACGATCAGTGGCACCGCCACGCGGCCGCCGAGGCGCCTCCCAGCCGCAGTCTGCTTCACGGGCGACGGGAGCGCGAGCGGCTTCGCGTTGGCGTCGTCGCCGCCAAACGGAGGGTCCACGGCGACCTCCTTGGGCGAGGGGGCGCCCGAGTGGTGGCCACGTGACGTGAGCGTCGAGCTATCCATGGTCGCGTCCTCGGCTTGATGATGGTCGCGAAGTTTGGGTGAATTCA
>Ga0209713_10003245_pt1 | contig 10319 bp, 7 predicted proteins | sample ArcOceMetagenome_3_FD_187444 | JGI IMG/M metagenome (GOLD analysis project Ga0209713, IMG submission 187444) | Marine eukaryotic phytoplankton communities from Arctic Ocean - Arctic Ocean- Svalbard ARC20M Metagenome (SPAdes) (version 2) | ecosystem: Environmental > Aquatic > Marine > Oceanic...
CGCTCTGCAGCTCCTCAGAACTGTTTCCGCGTGTCGCTGTGAATCGTTGCGCCCGGGGTCCCCGAGTTCAGCGACGTGCGGTGCTTTGTGCTTTGCCTCGTTAGGCCACGGCCGTATCTAAAGGGGTGCCATGTGAAGAAGGATGCGAATGTGGAGCTTGCGCAAAGCACCGCACGTTGGCCGCTCAGTTTTAAATAGCTATTCTGGGCACTGTGAACAGCTTGCAAGACACTGGAACCGAAGTCACTTGCTCGTTGTCGCGGTCTTTCGCAAGCAGTGATGCGAGCGCGAGCCCTGACGGTGCCGGCGCTGGCGCTGCTCGCTGCGCCGTCGGTGCACACGGATCACGGCAATACAGATTGGCCAGTCAGCTGTGCCACCACGGAGACGTTCTACCCGATTGCATGCGAGAGTGGCGGCCACGAGTCAAACGTGTATGACCCCGCTTGCGTTGCACAGTACACCACCTGCGACCCACAGCTTGCGCAGCTACAGGGTGGAGTACTCGGGCAAGGTCGCAGCAATGCTGGCTGCAGTGCCGACGGCACGCACGAAGGCTACCCATGCTATAACGACTTTTGCGACCATGACGAACACTCATGCACCAACGGGTGGACAGCTGTCTTCATGGGCGAGGTGCCTTCAACAACCGATTTGTGCAGTGGTGGAAGGGGCGGACAAACCCCATACAATACTTATCCTTGCCGAAAAAGATACACCTGCTGCGAGCCACTTCCTTCACCCTCGCAACCGCCGTCGCCACCCTCGCCACCACTCCCGCCGCCATCGCCGCCATCGCCTCCGCCCCCCACGCCCTCGCCGCCGCCACCGTCGCCACCGCCCCCCTCGCCCTCGCCACCGCCGCCGTCACCCTCGCCACCGCCCCCGTCGCCGTCGCCACCGCCGCCCCTCGCGCCGGACGGCTCGTCGGGCATCGACAAGACGACCATCGTGACCATCACAGTCGTGGCGCCCCTCGGCCTCCTCATCCTGGCGATTGCGCTGCTCGTGCTCACGCCGACGGGGGCGCTGCTGCTCGGCAGGGCGCGCCGGCCGCGCGGCGGCGGCGGCGGCGGCGGCGCCCGGCTCTCCAAGCTGGACGCGGGAGCCGACGACGCCTCAGCCATCTCCGCCGCACCGCGCACGTCGGCCGCCGACGCGTCGTCGACGTGGAGCTCGCCGCCGGGCGCCGAGAGGTCGCGCGTTCGCTTTGGCGGGCCGCTGCGGCCGCGTCTGCCCTCGCCGTACCTGCCGGAGGCGTCGGTCGAGGGCGGCGGCGGCGACGAGGTGCCTCTGCCGCTCGCCTTCCTCTCGCACGACTGGGGCGCCGGCCAGGCCAACCACAAGCGCGTGCAGCGCGTCCACGAGGCGCTGCGCGACGAGCATCGGATGCACACGTGGCTCGACACCAACGAGATGCACGGCAACCTGTCGCGCCAGATGTCCAAGGGCATCGACGGCTGCCCCGTCTTCGTCGCCTTCGTCACGAACGAGTACATGCAGAAGATTGCCGGCGAGGGGCCGCACGGCTCCAACGACAACTGCAAGTTCGAGTTCGAGTACGCGCTGCGCCGCAAGGGCGTCGAGGCCTTTGTGCCGGTGCTGATGGACAGCGGCAAGTGCAACACGCGCGACTGGTGGGGCCCCGTCGGCGGCTGGCTCGGCGGCATGCTCTACGTCGACCTGAGCTCCGACGACACGGAGCGCTTCGCCGGCGGCGTGCGCATGCTGTCCGCCGAGATCAAGCGGCTTGCCGACGCGGCGGCGGCGGCGGCGCAACAGGAGACCGGGTCCACAAAAGAGCCAGGCGGCGACAATGGAGGCAGCGGCGGCAGAGGCACACCCGGCTCCTCGCTCTCAACCTCGCGGTACGATGGTCGCCCACTGTCGCGTCACCCGTCAGAGAAGCATGGGAGCGCCAAGAGCAGCGGCCAGGTCATCCTCGAGATGTCTCCTGCGATATGACGGAGGCGGCGGCCCCGCGGGATGTAAAGTATAATCCGCGCAGGCGACAGGCAAGTAGCTGTGCGCTTATAGCTATCTGTGTCTTGACGCGGGTCGTCTATACATGAAAAAAGGGGCTTTGTGGACTCTACTATTAAAACCGCATAAGGCTTCTTCTGACACAGACGTGTTCGTGCCACAGGGTGGACGACCCGACGGCTCAGAACACGACCTGCTTCGCGTCGGTGTCACCACACGGGCCTTCACCGTAGCCCTTGCCAACAAAGTAGGTGCCCTGCTTCATCCACGGGCACGGGTTGTTGAACGGATACTTGGTGTACGGCTCGGACGCAAAGTAGGAGGCGAGCGCCGGGTCCTCCTTGATGGCCTTGTGCAACGCGCTCAGCTTGGGGAACTTTGCAAAGTCGAACGCCGTGTTGGTCTGCTCACACATGTCCATGTGCTGGTCGAGCATCTCGAAGAGCGCAAAGTCGCCCGACTGGATGGCCGGCCCGCACATGTACGGCCCCTTGCAAAAGCCCTCGAGCTTGCCGAGGCTGGCGGCCAGCGTCTTCATGTGCCCTTCGTACGCCGCCGGAAACTCCTCCTTGGTCTTGACCGTCCCGTTGAAGGGATAGACAATCTTCATGGTGTTGTTGCGCAGATCCATGGTCTCGTCGAGCACCTGGTGGTTGTGCAGTGCGTACGTGGGCGCGTCGATGCCGAGCCGCTGCCCGAGGTAGAGAGCGCAAGAGTTGCTCTGAGTCACGACGGTCGGGCCGTCGATGACGTACGGCAGGTTCATGAGCGAGTTCTTCTCCTTCGACAAGGCCGGCTTGTCGTCGGCAAACCACTTCTCCTTGTCGGTGCCGTAGGCCTTGTTGACGAACGGCTGCTTCTTGTAGTGGCACATCATTCTGAGCGGCCCTGCCAGCCCACGGATCTTCCAGTAGCCGACGGTGAGGCTGCCAGTCTCGCCGAGCGGGCTGGCAGCACGCTTCGCGAGGAAGTAGCCAGCGACACCGCCGAGCACCGCGGCCGCACCGACCTCGAGAAGCCGCATCGGTGCCGTCGGCGGAAGCACTGCGCCACGCGTAGTCCAGACCGCGCTGATGCAAGACTTGAGCTTGATGCAGTTTGGTGTGAGCGAGGAGCAGTGCTGTGCCTGCTGGGCTGGTATCATCTGCGAACGCGCAGCATCCTCGCCCACTCATGAATGTGAGTCTGACGAGTCGTTCTATCTAATAATGGACTGCACTAGGCCCGCGGCGGCACACACGTAACATGCACGTACAGTACTTGACACCTCTGGCTCTTCTCAGCATAGCTTCACTGTTCGCTCGAGAGGAGCTCCATGAAGAGGAGCTGCTCGACGAGGAAGCAGCGGCCCATCTGCGCCTTGCCGTAGCGCTCCTCGAGCTGCCGCTGCACCTCGCGCGGCGGCACCTCGCGCGCGTGCGCCTCCTTCATCTGAGCGTAGACGGCGCCGAAGAGCTCGCCCAGCTCCGCCTCGCACCGCGCCCGCATACCGCCGACGCCCTCCGCAAGCCGAGGTGCCGTCTCGCCGAGCCGCTCCGCAGGCCCAACCGCGGCGACCGCAGGCGCCGCCGCCTCGTCGCGCGGCGGCGGCCGCCGCAGCGCGGCCTGCACCGACGCCTGCACCGACGCCTGCCGCCGCTTGGTGCTGCGGAAGGACTCCTCTCTCGCCTGCGCATCGGCGGCATGCACCATCCCGCGCCATGCCACCCCCTCCCCGTCCTCCTCCTCGGTTCCGGTGGCGTGGGCGGCGGCTCCGTTGCGCAGAGGAGACGAGGAGAGGCCCGCGGCGGAGGAGAGGCCCGCCGCGCGCCGCTGGGGTGCGTCGCAGCGCGCGTGGAGGCGCAGCTCCGCCGCGCGCGCGTCGGCGGCGGCTTGCTTTCGCATCCGCATCGCCTGCGTCGGAGACATGCCCTGCGGCGGCACCTCCGGCTCCGCGCCCATCGCCGGCCGCGGTGGCGCCGTCGGCTGCGAGGCCGACGCGCCCGAAGGCTGCCGCTGCGGCGGTGGCAGCGCGGACGACCCCCGCGCCGGCGAGCCAGACTGGCTGGCAAGGACCTCGTCGCGCTGCCCTTTTAGGAAGGCGTCGGCCGTCGCCTCGAGAAGCTTGTCGAGGGCGTCGGTCGTGTCGTCGCACGGGTCTATCGCCTGCGCCGCCGCCGCCTCGCCCCTGCCTTGGCGGGCCGCCTCCTCTGCTGCGGCCTCGCGCTTGCCCAGCGCATCGGCCGTCGCCTCCAGCAACATGTCCACCTCGCCGCTGTCGCCCATGCCGCCGCCGCCGCCCATACCGCCGCCGTAGCCGCCGCCTCGCAGCGTGGCGCCCTCGCCGCCACCGTCGCCGCCACCGCCCAGCGCCACATCGCCGTCGGCTGCGATGGCCGGGCCCAGCATCTCCTCCCAAGCTCGGTTCCACGCGGCCTCGAACGCCGCGTCCTGCGCGCGCGACTCGTGCGACTCGTTCAGTCCATCCTCCGCCTCCGCCACGCTCGGCAGCGCCGCAGGCACGCCGCCGCCACCGCCATGGCCGTGGCCACCATGGCCGCTGCCTCGGCTCGGGGACGACACGTCGAGAGGCGCGGCCGCGGCCGCAGGTCGGGGCACCGCCGCCTTCGCTGCTGGTGCTGCGCCACCTCCTCCACCACCTCCACCACCACCATCACCACCACTGGCGCGGGCGGCTGCGTGGGTCGCGGCGGGCGGCGGCGGCGGTGGCGGCGGCGGCTGCGGCGGCGGCGGCGGCGGCGGCGGCGGCGGCGGCGGCGGCGGCGGCGGCGGCGCATAGTCGGCGTCGACGAATGCCTTCATGCGGCCGCGTGCGAAGGGTCGAGAGAGGATCTGCGGCAGCGAGGGGCGCGCCTCCGGCTGCTTGCGCAGCATCTCGCCCACGAGATCGGTCAGCTCGTGCGAGTAGAGGGCGGGCAGCGGCGGCTGCGTCTGCTGCACGATCTTGTACACGACGCCGAGCAGGTTGGAGCCCGCCCACGCCTGCTGCAGCGCGCACAGCTCGTACAGCACGCAGCCGAGCGCCCACACGTCGCTCTTGTACGAGTACGGCCGGTTCTGACACACCTCGGGCGACATGTTGTACGGCGTGCCCACGACGGTGTGCGCCGAGGTGATCGAGCCCTCGAGCACCTTGACGATGCCAAAGTCGCCCAGCTTGACGAAGTTGTTGGTGAGGAAGACGTTCTGCGACTTGAGGTCGCGGTGCAGGATGCCCTTGCTGTGCACGTAGTGCAGCGCCATCGCGAGCTGCACAAACCAGTCGACCACCTGCGCCTCGCTGAAGGGCTCGCGCCGCTCGGCGTGCTGGCGGATCCGCTGCGAGAGGTCGCCGCCCTCGCAGTACGTCATCACGAGGCACAGGCCGTCCTGGTGCACGAAGTGGTCGTGGTAGCTCACGATGCTCGGGTGGTTCAGGCTGCGCAGCGTGCGGACCTCGAGCTCGGCCGACGCGCGCTCGGCGGGCGGCCCGCCGAGCCAGATCTGCTTGAGGCAGTAGTACTGGCGGTTGCGCTTGTCGCACACCAGGTAGACGGTGCCGTACGAGCCGCGGCCGATCTTCCGCAGGCCCTCGTAGTGCTGCATGCCGCTCGAGAAGAGCCGCAGCGTGTCGTAGCTGCCGTAGCTGCCGCTGGCGAGCGACGACTCGTCGGTGAGGGCGGTGCTCGCCATCGACGACGGGCCGGCGGCGCCCGGCGGCGCTGAGGGCGCCGCGCGGCTCGTGCCGGAGCCCATCACTAAACAAAGAAATAAAAACGAATCATAAACATGCATGCGTCTCGCTGAATGTTTGCGGAGAGGCGAACGGCAGAAAGAAGTGCAGGATGATCGGCTTGTCCACGTTGCAAACAAGTCCGCTTGACGCTGGACCACGTTCTCAACACAAATTATAGAGTTTGACGGATTCCACTGGCACTTGGATGTCCCGACACGGCTGGCAAACGCGTTCGCGCGTCACTAATCGCGCAGGGAGCCCACGCAACCAGCGCACGTCTAACTACTCGGCAGGGGCGGGGCTACCTATGCTACCTCGCCCTTACAGTCCCACGAGCCCAAGAGCGACTGCGACTCTCAGCCAAGGTCGCTGCCCTCGCCGCCACCGCCAAGGCTAACCCCGACGCGACAGCCAGCACAACCCGCGCCGGAGCGTGCGGCGTCCTGCCTGGCACCCACCTGCGCCGTCAGCAGCGAGCAGCCGTCCCAGCCGCGTGGCTGACAGAGCAGCCAGTCGCCGGGAAAGCAGCGCCCCGAGCTCCCCTGGCTCGCCGACCTGCCATGTCAGGGCCTGCGGCCGTCGGCGGCGGCTAATCGCACGTGTCAGCAGCAGCACCCTCCGCCTGGCTCGTGGCTTCGCCTGTCAGCAAACACTCAGCGGCCCTCTGCCCCCCTGCCTCGTGCGCAGACCACCATGGCTCGCGGTCCCAAGAAGCACCTGAAGCGCTTGAATGCGCCCAAGCACTGGATGCTTGACAAGCTGGGCGGCGTCTGGGCCCCGCGCCCGTCGACCGGCCCGCACAAGCTGCGCGAGTGCCTGCCGCTGGTCATCCTGCTCCGCAACCGCCTGAAGTATGCGCTGACGCTCAAGGAGGTCAAGTACATCCTGATGCAGCGTCTGATCAAGGTCGACGGCAAGGCGCGCACGGACCACACCTACCCGGCGGGCTTCATGGACGTCGTCGGCATCGAGAAGGCCAACCAGTTCTTCCGCCTGCTCTACGACGTGCGCGCCGCCCCCGCTCGCCCAGCCACCCACCCCCCTCGCGGCTCAGTGACGTAGGCAGCAGCAGCAGCAGCGGCGGCAGCGCTGGAGGGGAGCTGCTGGTTCAACCGTCCGCCGAGGCACCGTGTGTGGGCATCAGCCCGAGACGGCCGCCACCGTGTTCATGGACATTCCGTTTGGACCTGGACCGTTGACGCGGCGGCGCTGGCGCTGTGGCTCGGAAGAGGCTGTCGGCCCGGAGGAAAGCCGCGTGCGGCCTCCCGAGCGACAGGCGGATCTTGGCTCCTCTGGTTCACGAGGCGACTGGCGGGGCGGTCACAAACTTGAGGACGGACCGGCTGTGGAGCAGCCGAGACGATCTGGACGGTCTGCTCAGCAGCGGCAGCAGCCGCCCTCTGTGACTGTGTCCCCCTCAGCTTCGACGCTGCAGTCAGCTCAGCAGTCGCAGCAGCGGCCAGCGCGGCGCTCTTCTGCTGTCCCTCTCCGCCTCGCCGCGGTCGCAATTGGCTAAGCCGCGCCTCCCCCACGCTTGCCTCGCGCAGATCCGTGGCCGCTTCTCGGTGCACGCTGTCTCGGCCGAGGAGGCCAAGTTCAAGCTGTGCCGCGTCAAGAGCGTCCAGATGGGCGCCAAGGCCGTGCCGTACATGAACACGCACGACGGCCGCACGATCCGCTACCCGGACCCGGGTATCGGTGCGATGGACACCGTCAAGGTTGACATCGAGACGGGCAAGGTGGTCGAGTTCGTCAAGTTCGAGACGGGCAACCTCGCGATGATCAACGGCGGCAAGAACACGGGCCGTGTCGGCATCATCGTCTCGCGCGAGAAGCACCAGGGCTCGTTCGACATTGTCCACCTGAAGGACTCCAACAACAAGGAGTTCGCCACCCGCCTCGCCAACGTCTTCGTCATCGGCTCCGGCAACCGCCCCCTGATCTCGCTGCCGAAGCGCAAGGGTCTCAAGAAGACGATCCTGGAGGAGCGCAGCGACCGGCCGCCGAAGATGTAGATTCCGCGCGCTGTGCTATGCTACTCTTTTGACTATGGTATGATCAGCTCCTCCACCTCCTCCACCTGCATGCCGTGGTCTGCTGCTTACGTCGGGAGCAGTCGGCTGCTGGCTCTCGCTCTTCGTTAGGCCCTTCGGCGTCGATTGCAAGTGTTGCGCCCGTCGCATGGGACTGGGAGTCGGGGGTCGTCGGTTGCCGTCGTAGGTTCGGTCGCGGTGTGTCCTACGTTTAAGATGTCCACACTGCGTGCCATCACGTACAAAACACACGTACCGGAACGTAACTCCTTCCTTCATCTCATCGTCTGCGCGCCTTCTCCCTGATGTTCCAGGCGAACAACGAGGATGCGGCGGGCTCGACGGACAGGCGGCGTCCCGCCGAGCGAGGCTTGGTCCACTTGAGCTCGGGCGGTGCTGCGCTTGCGTTGCCCGCGACTCGTCCGATGACCTCGCGCTGCCCTCCAAAGCTGTCAGCAACCTCACCGCTCTGTGACACCGAAACGAAATGGCGCGGCGCGGTCAGCCCGTAGATCTTCCGCCTGCTTTCGCGCGCCAATGCGGCGACGTGCTCAGCGCCGCAGCCAGAGACGAGCGACGGCACGATGCCAACGCGCATGCCGAGGGAGAGCACGCATCGCTGGAACGGCACCTGCTCGCGGTGCATCCCGCCGTCAAATTTGCAGGGCGTCTTGAGCGCTGCCAGCGTGTAGATGGAGATGCCGTTGTCTCCCGCCTGCACATCGAAGATCTCGGCGCGAGGGTGGATCCTCACCTCATACTGGAAGCATGCACCGCGCCTCAGCACCTCCCTGTCGCCTGCCGGGCAGCTGCAGCTCCGATTCCTCCAGCCCATCAGAGCCGTGCGATTCGTGCGGCTGCAGCGCACGTCAGGAGGTGAGCGGACGCTCAGCTCGCAAGCGTCGCCAACGAAGCAGTCGTAGTCGATCAGCAGCTCCTTCGACCGCAGCGACCACAGGTCCGAGTAGACGGGCAACGAATTCGCCGAGAGCACGTCGTATCGTCCGTGTGCCATCGCGCCCAGGGCTGCGCGAAAGCCAGGCAGGATCTGGTCGATCCGATGCGGACAGTCGAGCTCGATGGACACGAAGAAGCTGGCCATCTCCGATGAGGCGGCGCCGCTCACCTTGATCGCCTCCTGCACGAGCATGTTCTTGCACAGCGCAAGACGCTCGGTACGGCTGCTCGGAGCGCGAATGGGCTCAGCGTAGAACGCCTGCGAATGCTTCCTCGAGGTGAACCAACTGTTGAGCAGCTCTCGCGCCTCGCCACGCAAGAAGCCGTCCTCGTAGTACACCAGGATGCCGTGCTCCGCCACTTGCTGTCCGAGCTCGTCGAGCATCTCAAGACTGGCTGGGCGCCCGATTTCGTCGAGGATCCCACGCCTGGCACAGCTGGTGAGCAGGACGCGAGCGCCACGCACGCGCCTTTTCTCTGTCGCCAGCCGAAAGGTGCGTGGCGACCTGGCAGCCGTGCAGCCAGTGGAGTACGCGCTGGAGTACGCAGTGCGAGGAGCAGCGACGAAGCCCGCACGGCTCGTGCATAGGCCGGCATGCTCACCCTGCGAAACAGCCGTGCGGTCTCGTTGAGGCAGGCTGGCTCTGGCGCCGCGAAGCGTCGGCATCAACCGCGCGTGCACAGTACACGCAATCCCAGAACAAAAAGAAAATGCAGTTTCGCATGCGCTAAAGCGCGTTAATAGCCTCATAGCCTCAATTGAAGCTTTCCTATGGGCGCGATGCTCGCCAAGTGCATTGGTCCGAGGCTCGCGATCTTGGCATTTCCCGGCGTGGAGGAGGAGCTCGGCGAGGTGGCGCGAGCCGGGGACGCAGTGGCGTTGCGAGAGGTTCTGGACCGATGCACGGCCGGCAAGGAGGCCGTGGGCTGGGCTGGCTCCTACGCTGCAGTCAACACGGCTGACGCGAATGGCTGCACTCCGCTCTACCATGCCTGCGTAGCCGGCCATTCAAAGTGTGTCAAGCTGTGTCTCCGCCACGGCGCCAATGTCGACGCTGCATCTCACGATGGTAGCACCGCGCTGCTGGCTGCATGTAGCAATGGGCACGCCGAGTGCGCACGGCTGTGCCTCGACGCTGGCGCGCTCCCCGACCGCGCCGACCAGTCGGGCAAGACTCCGACCATGGCGGCTCGCGACCGCAGCGCCATCCCTGATGGCAACGGTCCACATCTGATCGAGCTGCTGCTCGCGACGAGTGCAGAGCAGAGAGCACACCTTCGTGAGCTGCATGCCGCGGACTGGAACCGGCCACGCGGACTGTTTGTCTGTTTTTGTCGCGGTCCGAACCTCCACCAGGGTAGGTAAGACACATCGGTTACCGACAGGGCGGTGCTCGCCATGACGACGGGCCGGCGGCGCCCGGCGGCGCTGAGGGCGCCGCGCGGCTCGTGCCGGAGCCCATCACTATACGAAGAAAACCAAAACGAATGCATACACATGCAAGCGTCTCGCTGAATGTTTGCGGAGAGGCGAACGGCAGAAAGAAGTGCAGGATGATCGGCTTGTCCACGTTGCAAACAAGTCCGCTTGACGCTGGACCACGTTCTCAACACAAATTATAGAGTTTGAC
>Ga0209713_10003246_pt1 | contig 10315 bp, 7 predicted proteins | sample ArcOceMetagenome_3_FD_187444 | JGI IMG/M metagenome (GOLD analysis project Ga0209713, IMG submission 187444) | Marine eukaryotic phytoplankton communities from Arctic Ocean - Arctic Ocean- Svalbard ARC20M Metagenome (SPAdes) (version 2) | ecosystem: Environmental > Aquatic > Marine > Oceanic...
ATTTAGCATATTAATTATATTAGCATATTGCTGATGGCCTATTCAAATGCTGGCCCATTTGTTTTGCATAGCTTCTGGGGGGATGGGGCCGTCCTTGCAGGGGACGGGGTGGGGGGGGCAGGGCTGGGCTGTCCACTGGGGTGCCCGGGGGCGCCACCGCGGCGAATTAATTGTAGATGCCCCCTGGCAAAAAAAAACGAAAATAAACAAATAATAAGATGTGCAAAACTATTGGGCTGGGCGTCAGAATAGGCAATTATAGCTAAGTTTTAAAGGCAATATGCAATGCATTTAAATCCCAGGCCGCAGAAACGTTTTCTGGTCACCAGAAATGTTTTTCTGGTCACCAGAAATTGTTTCATGGCTAAAATATTGCGTTTCTGGTCCCGGGAATTGTGGTCTTGGGATGGGAAATCACGTACGGGCTCCCAAACCCACGCCTTAGACCAACCAACTCATTTTGTGGTCACAAGAAATCAAATCTGAACTCCTAAACCCCAGCCCTTGCCCCCTAAGATGTGTTTTCTGGCCACCAGAAATCAGACGTTGCTATTGTCAAAACACCATGTGTGGCTGCCTGGTGCATAATTGTTACGCATTTTTTGGGAAACGACAATTTTGCAAAAGCTAGAGTTATGGGTTTAGTGCAAAACATACCAGTTGTGGCTGCCTGGTGCATAAGTGTTGCGCATTTTTTGGTACAATATGTAAATTTAGCAGGTTGTGTGGTTCTTGTGGTAGGCTTATGGCAACTTGTCGCACCAGGCCCGCAGTCGCACACTGCCCCTTTGAGCCCGGCTCTGAGGGCGCCCCAAGATGGGCTTGCTCCCTTGGTGGGCTGCACAACCTCATACTATCCGGGTCATTTAGACACTGGGAGGGGGCCAGTTTGCGCAAGCGTAGTCTGGTTTTATCGCAACAAGGATTGTGGTTGCACTAAGCCGGCCATTGGCGGCGCAGATTCTTGACAACGGCGAGTCCAGTTTTGATGGAAAAATGCATTGCCCCAGCGCGCGTTTGTGCAAGTTTGCGGGGGGGTAATTATAGGCAATATGCGAGAAGACACAATAGGCAGGTGGTAGGTGGTAGGTGATAGGCAATAGCCCTCCCCCAAATTCCCCTAGGCATACACCCCAAAACCTATTATAGTAAAACAATCCTATTTTAAAACGCTTCCCAATCCCAAGACAATCCCAATATCACCCCAACAATACCAAAACGGTCCCAGGACCACCCCAAGCAAATCCCCAAAACATTCCACAACCACTACAAAACACAATGCCACACCTAGCTGGACGTGTCCAAAACCATCCCAAAACGACCCCAAACCGCTTCCAAAACCACCCCAAAGCAAGCCAATCAACGCAAAGCAACCCAAAGCAAGCAAAGCAAATACTTAGTAAAGTGAGCTAAGCAAGCACACACGCAAGCAAGCAAGCAAGCAAGCATGCATGCAAAACACCCGCGCACCATGGCAAGCAAGCAAACAAGCAAGCAAGCAATCAAATTTGGATGCATTGCCAAGCAAGCAAGCAAGCAACCAAGCAAGCAAGCAAGCAATCACAGGCAACAAGCAAGCAAGCAAGCGGGCAGGCAAGCAAGCAAGCAGGCAAGCCCCCAACCCCCATTCCAGTTGGGCCCAAGCATCTTTGGCCCAGTTGCCTTTTCCCGCAGTCCGAACCATGGCGTTTCCCAAATTTGTTCTCTGTGGTGTTGGGGTTCGCATTCCCAAAAAGCGTTTAAGTGCATTGCGGGGGGCACTGCGCAAGCGTTTGGCAATGCACCCCTGCCCCGGGGAAGATGCTGGAAGAATGGGCCAAAGGGCCGCTGAGGCTCTACAGGAAATGGGCATTCATGTGTCCCCCCTTGGCCACCGGGGTGCTGGGGCGCTACAACTTCCACTGCCAGTGGGCATTCAGGCCACTCCAAGTCCCCATGCAAACCAGCCAGCTACCACAGCCCCCCGGCCCAATAAAACAAAGGTCTCCCCCCTGTTTCTCAAAAGGCAGGGGCACCCGCAGAAGGCCATGAATTTTGCAAATGCCCCAGGGTGCAATTCCCAGATGTCGGCCAATGGCGATCATCCCGAGTCCTGGACCAAGGCCCATTTGCGAACCACGGGCAGGATAAATTCTGGGACCGCGATCTTCCAGACAGAGCAGGAAAATGCATTCAGAGCTACAGGGTCATTGGGTAGGGGATCTTTTGGGGCTGTCTTTGGTGGCACGTTCAGATTGGGGCAAAAGCCGCTTGTCCGTGTGGCGGTGGCTGTGAAGGTTTTGCCCAGAGACCAAACCTTCAAAACAGACAGTGCAATTAACAAGGAAATCGAGTGTTTGGAGCAGCTCGCCCACCCCTGCATTGTGCACCTTTATTCTGTCAGCACCACCACATTTAATGTGCAACTCTTTCTCCAGCTGCATGAAATGAGTCTGTATGAATTTTTGCAGCAGACTCCCAGCGAAGCAAAGGCTAAGGGGGTTGCGCAATTTGTTTTGAGGGGGCTTGCCCATATGCACGCAATGGGTTATGTCCATAGGGACCTCAAGCCTTTAAACATTCTTGTGAACAGTCGGCCATTGGCGGCAGTTATTTCGGATTTGGGCAGTACGCATTTCGGCGAAGCTGGCCAGGGGACCTGCACCACCATTACATCCAGGGCTCCTGAAACCATGTTGGGCCAGCCCTTTGGTCAGAAAAGTGATATTTGGAGCCTGGGCTGCACCTTGGCTGAAGTTGAGCAGAGAAGATTCTTCCGTGGGCCACTGAATGCTTATAGAGATCTTGACGGAAATGGCAATGAAATCCAGTTCATGAAAAAGCTGGTTGAGATTTTGTTGCCCCATGAGCGAACCAAGGGTGTAGTAAGACCATTGGGGTTGCTTCAACCAGGACATGGGTCAAGGTCCAACTTCGAAGTCCGCTTAGACAAGGGGTTGCTTCAACGAGGCGCTGTGGCCCCAGGTGTTGTCGGGACACGCTTCCAAGTGGGCTTCCATCCTTTCATGGAAAAGCTGTTGCACTTCCAAGCCCAAGCCAGGGCAACTGCGGTGGAATTGTTGGGTGACCCGTGGCTGCTTTCGCTGGATGCCTGACAAGGCCATGGGAAAAAAGGGGGCTGGCCATTGGCAGCCAGATCGCGCAGCCAATTTGCCCACATAGGGTAGGGGTGGGTTTCTGACAAGCTTTCCTCCAGAGCTGGCCATTGGCAGCGGGTGCTGGGTGCCAAGTTGGATGGAGGGGCAGCGGTTCGACCCAGGGGGCATTTCAAAACAGATGCGTGCGGGGAAGCCAGGCCTCTGTCTGAGGGCTCAATGCTGATGGGGTCCAGTCTCAGCATAGTTTTTTTTCTAAGTCTTGAATTGCAAAGCCATCTTCTCGCTGCGCGTTTGCATTGGCACAGAGCTTTCCTGACCGGGGAAGTGCAGATTTCAAGAAATTATGGGACCGGAGTTTGGCCTTTGGGGTGCCAAAATGTATATGATTGTGCTTTCACATTGCTTGCCCCCACTGTTAGTTAATTTTGGTTTGGACTTACCTGTTCATGTTCAGTGTGGGTCTTTTCTTTTCATTTGGTGGTTCTGGGGCTTGGTCTTGGGCTTTGGGCGGGGGGGGCGACCACAACAAGGGGGGAAATCATTTCCCCAAATTTGCAAACCCAGAACCCCACACCCACAAACCACCCGACATATCTTGTTAAGTTTACGCTTGCCCCAATTATGTGGAGCCTGGGGGCCCCCCCAAGACTGACAGCGGTTCCCCAGATGGGTTGTTGTGGGACTGGCGCCTATGCCCAGCAAACCTGGGCTAGCCCATTATTTTCGTAAATTGGTTGAAACATATAAATATATATATATATATATATATATATATATATATGCATATAGTTCAAAATGTGTATGTATCCCTGTCTCCCCCCCTGTCCATATATATATATATATATATATTTATTATATTATATATATACATATATATATATATCTATTATATATATAGCTTTTGAAAATGGGCCCTTGTGTTACATGCCCTTTTGGCCCTAACAACTTGGGCATTTAGGCCAGACAGCCAATGGATTGCCTATCCCACCAGGATGTGGGCTGTCCTGGGGGGGTCCACGTCGACTGGGGGGCCATTGGGCAAAATGCTGGCCCACAAAGTGGCGGCCATTGGCGCCCCAAGGAAGCAGCCACAGCCACCCAAGTGTCCCAGTTTGGCCAGGACGGATCCCCCACCCAGGAAGCGGGCCAGCCCGATGGAAGGGGCCCAGAGCAGCACCACACGTCTGGCAGGCACCAAACGTCTGGCAAGCACCGTTGGTACTTCATCCAAGCCCCCCAATGGGGACCACAAAATGGTGGTGTCCCCTGGGCCTGTTTTTGAAAGCATGGAGGCCCACAAAAAACGCCACAGGGGGCTTGGTTTGAAACAGCTGTGCCTGCGATGCCAGTATTCCAAAAACCCAGGCGTTTTTTGCCAGAATGCCCTGCTGCCCACTGACCATGGGAGGGCATTGACCTGGGTGGAGCCCCGGCCAGAATACCTGGGTGGTGCCTGGGGGCTGGGATGTCGTGTTTGTGCCTGGTACCATCGTGCCGGAGGGAGGTTGGGGCAGCCGGCCATTGGCGGCCACCAGAAGCATACCATCAGTGGCCGGCAGAAGCAGGCCAGTGGCGGCCAGATGAAGCAGGCCATTGGCGGCTGTAAGAAGCAGGCCATTGGTGGCCAGGCCAAGCGAGCCACTGGGGGCCCGAAGATTCTGAAGAAGATTCTGAAGAAAGGAACGCCCCGCCAGGGACCCCGCTTCACAAAATTCGCAAGGTTCCAATGGAGCTCAGCCAAAAAACAAAAAGATATTGCAGAGGCGCTCAAGCAACATTCCAACAGCCAGGCCCATAAAATTGCGTGCGCCGCCATGCTCCGCAACCAAAGCCAGCTGGACCTGGGGGGGCCAAACTCAAGTGGTTTTGTGCTCTCCCCAGCTCCCCCCATGAAAGCCCCAGCGCCATTGCCAAACGCTTTTCGAGGTCGGGTACCACAGCCAAAAGATTGGTTGGATGGTTTCGTGGACACCAAGGAGCACGTGTCATTCAGAGCGCAGGAACGCATGACCAAAGCAAAGTCTGGCAGGGGCACAGAAAATCCGGCGCCGCAGGATCCCGCGCAGGAAGTCGCTGATGTGCCGGGCCGGCCATTGGCGGCCTCCAGGTTCTTTGACGAGTTCCTGAGGAAAAGGCGACGGAAGCAAACAATGATCATGGCAGAGGGCATCCGGGTGAGGCACAGGAAGGTCTTGCGTGCAGCCACCTTTTGCACCTTGGCCCTGGATGAAGCGCAGGGGCGGAAGCTCTTCCGCTTCCGCTGTGATAGAAACCAAGCCCCATGGAGCTACACTGGCGTCCTTGGTGTTTTTGAAATGGGCCCCAAGAGCATGGAGGAGGGTGAGCAGGACCATGCTGAGCGGGCTTTGACCAGAGTTGATGAGTTCATCACCAGGTTTTGCACACCAATCGGGACATTGTACCATCGCGCCCCAGCCTGCGACCAAGAATTGAAGGATCACATCCTCAAAATCGTGTCTACGCTTAGTGCAGATGGTGGCCCAGCAGAGCGCAGAGCTTTGTTTCTGGCCTTTGAGCGGTGTTTTGTGAACCTGAAGCTCCTTATACGGGATAGCGCACATGCCATCAGGATTGCCATGAAGGAGCCATTGCACCACGACACCCTTTTTGGGGAGGTGTGGGAGGAGCTTTTCGACAAGAGGCATGCTGTGGTACCTGACATGCAGAATTCTGGAAAGTTGAAGGAGTTGCTGCTGCATGCCCAAAGAGATGGGGCCAAGCCCCTAGGGCTTCCTGCAGGCCTCCAGCCAATGCAAACGGTTCCAAATTAACACCCTGATGAACCCGATCTTGGCACACATGTGAGTCTTAGTTTCAGTATTCCCCCAAGCTTGCAATATGTAAGGCGATAAATCAAAATATCATAAGTGTTGAGAAATATGAAATGAGCAAAACAGATCTCAATTATTTATATACATATATAATAATAAAAATGATAGAATATATATATTTATATATAATACAAAGCTGATTGTGTACGTCCACATCTGTTCGTTGATGTATGAACATAATAAGATATAGATTCTGAAAAAGTACCTGGGGAATCTATATCGGACAAGTTTGGGGTGGATTTTTTGGGATCCCCATGGCGCCCCATGGTGTGCTTGGTGGTGGCCCGCCCTCCCCCCAGGGGGGGGGCGGGTTTTGAGATACCCGAAATAGGTGACTATATTTAATGAATTATTGCTTTTTACAATTAGCAGATGTTGTTGATATTCCAATGCGTTCATAAGTTTTATATATTCCCCGATGGTTGTGGTATCTTTGTTGGCATTTCTTGCATATTGTAAACCAGCCCTGTGGGCCTTGGGCTGCTGCCCCCCCCACCCAATCCTGTTGACTTGGGGGGGGGCGCGCCCTTCGCCCCACCAGACCAACCCTTCCGCACATCTGGGGGGGTTGGCAATATATATATGGCTATGGGTATGTCATTGATATAGTCGTTATGAATGCGACAACCCGATATAATATATATATATATATCTCTATATGTATACCGTGGGTGTATATATAAACGTATATATATATATATATATGGATATATATATATAATATATATATATAGGAGTGTCGATGGCTTTAGATGTCTTAGACTATAATTGTATTTTTGTATAGCTGTAGATTGGTATAGACTGCATTTCTGGTGACCAGACAAAATTCCCCAACCAATCCCATGGGGGCCTAAAAGGCGAGGGAATAATCTTCTGGCCACCAGAAGGCTGCAATGAGAAAGCCCGTCTCAAGCTTGGTCGGAAATTGGCCGTAACGATTTTCTGGTCACCAGAAATGTTTTTCTGGCTGCCATAAATATGCTCCTGGCGACCATATCCTGGAACCAATTAAATTACCAATTCACCTCCAAAAGTACAATTCAACCTTGTTCACACAAATCTGCATTGGGGTCTATTTTATTAAACTTTCCCAACCAAATGGGCCCCGGGCACTTTAATAAAATAAGTTTCAATTAATGGCATTGCTCAATGATATTATATGACAACGTGTTGAATGTTAAACTTACTTAGGACTAGGTTCTCGCAGGTTTCCATGGAACTTATGCATAACATTGGTTCTGGCAAACTTCGCTTTTGCAAAGCACCGGTTTGATTCCACTGTCGATCCTTGCGCAAAGTTGTGTCTGATGATCCTCCCCGTGGCCACAATCCTGGCTTTCATGGCTTCCGATCTAAGGCTGAAGCCAGGACAGCGGGCCAGAGCTGCGAAAGGTTTGGACACCCTGAGACGCAAAAATGCGGTTGCGTTGGGGGTCTCTGCAGACTGGGGCATTGTTTGGGAGGCATACTTGCGATTGTTTGACGCTGGGGATCATGACATCGCAGGGTCCAGTGAAGAGATCGAGTGCCTTATCCTTGTGGTTGAGAAGTTGTTTGTGGAAGGTCGTGTGTTTCAGCCTGGGCTCCTCAAGCCCCCCCAGTTGGCCATTGGCAGCAATGGGGGGGTGGGGGAACTGGTGCTACCCCCCAAAATATCCCATAGCATGGAGGCACCAGGGGTGGAGGGTCAATTTCTTACAAGCATTGTGCGAAAGCAGCTGCGCCATGAATGTGTGTTCAATGTGGATGGCCGGCCGGTGTTGATGTGGGGGGAGTTGCGAAGAGATGAGGAGCAGGAGCTTGCCAAAAGAATCGAAAATGTGGCCAAGGTTGCCATTGGGCGATTGCGTGGTGATTTCCCCAAGACCGAGATGCGATTCTTCCTCAGAGCTCTTAGTGTGCGTTTGTGCAGAGGAGCCTTTGGGCCTGGAGGCAACCAATGTGACCAGGTGCATCTCACCAAAAATTGCGAAAAGGCCTTGCTTGGTTTGGGCTGCAGCAGGGAAACCATGGCCATCGCATTGGTGGACTACAAAGACCTGGCGACTTTTTTTGTGGAGCTAACCCACCCCGGTCGGCCATTGGCGACAAAGACAAATAGGGAGATTTGGGGACATTGTTTGGATTCCTGTTTTATGCACTCGCATTTCCCCCGCAGGCCCTTCGTGATGCTGAAAGTGTTGGTACGCTTCTATATATCCATTGAGGATGGTTCCTGCAATGTGGAGCGGGGATTTGCAGCCATCAGGGAAATCATCATACACCACAAAACGTCATCTACGTCATGCATCAAAACTTTGGATGATCTGGCATTGGTCTGCGCCACCGAGCTGCTGCCTGAAGACCTTGCTGTGAAACAAGATGGCGTTTGGGTGCCTGGGGTCTTTGGCTTGGAGTGTGGAATTCTCTGGCGAGCGGTTCTTGGGGCACGCATGGGGATCTATCCCCACCGTGGGACTGCGACGGAGAAATTGCCGATGCGCCCTGGCACGTTCAAGTGTGTCAAAGAAGGTGTCCTGAAGGCGATCGGAGCTGCAACTACGTCCCAAGCCCCAAGATGGTTTGCAAATGGGGAGCGACCATCCTTGGCTGTCGCTTTGGGCGCACAGGCTGTGGCTTCCAATGCAGGCGGGCCCCGCTGCCCATATTGGCACAACGGGTTCCGGATTACCCCCAAGGGTTAAGGGTCGCTTTGCCCTGGGAAGCAGTACACGATTAGTCCTTTGCCTAGGGGTCTAAAAAGTTACTAACATTTAAGCTATTATATTAAGGCTGGGTTCTCAGGGCCGCTCCCCCACGGCTTCCCCAGGGCCTGGATGGGGGCATGAGGCTTCCCAGGCAAATTTAAAGCCAGCCCCCCCACCCGCTGCCCCACCCGCCTCCCCAACCCCCTGCCCCCCGCCCCCCACCTTTCCCCAGACCACGATTCCTGGGATCAGAAACGCAGTATTTTAGCCATAAAATAATTTCTGGTGACCAGAAAAAACATTTCTGGTGACCAGAAAACGTTTCTGAGGCCTGGGAGTTAAATGCAATACATCTCTCTCTCCATATATATATATAATTAATATAAATATATATATATATATATATTATTTATAATATATATATATATATATTATATATATGTTGCCTATTGCCTACCGCCTATTGCCCAATTTGCCTATTGCAGAGTGCATGTTGCCTATTGCATGTTGCCTATTGACGGCAAAAGTAATTCATTTTCCGGCCCATAAGTTTTCTGGTTACCAGAAATACCTTTTGTGGCCAGCAAAATTCGCTGTTGGGGCCCGGGCCCCCAGTGACACCAAAGTCGTTGGCCACCAGATTTTTCGGGTCACCAAAAGTGCTTCATGTGGCCAGCTTAATTCAAGTTTGGGCTCCCCAGAATTATCCCTGACAGGATGGGTAAATAATATCCTTTTTATAAATATATATATATATATATATATTATATATATATAGACGCAACCACCACCAACTATTTAATATTTATCTATTTTATAAATATTACCTGTTGTCTGTACCTGTGGCAAAACGACTAAGGTTCCAGAAGTTCGCCCAACACAGTTTACGGAAAAAGCATTTGGCGGCCCTAACTGGGGGCGCTCCATCGAAATTCCCAAAATGGAAAAACATCCCCGCTTGGAAGGCGCCAGACGTTGTGGAATCCTTCGCTTGGATGCACCGCATTGCTGTGGACGATGGGATCCCTGCCAAAGATTTGCCAGACATTGGCAGCTCCCGAATCACGGTATTTAGGGGGCCCAGGCGAATGCATAAAAACAATGCCCAGTTGATGGTGTTTCGCAGCATGGCCCAGTTGCACACTTGTGGGCCCCTTGATCGGCAGCACCTTTGCGACTTGATTTATATCATAGGCTTGGGTGTGCCCGTGGTGGTCGCCTCAACTTGGCGAATGACTGGTGGGAACCCTGCCAAATTGGCCGACCGTGCCAGTGGGATTGTCATCCATTTGCCTGCATTGGAAGACCAATTCACATTCATGCTGGAGAAGGATTTTGCAACATCGGAAGCAGAATTGGTTGTTGCATTGGGTCATTGCGCCCAGCAACCCAAAAGCAAGTGGCGAGTGTATGTGGACAGAGGCCGGCCATTGGCGGCAAAGGGTGCCAAAGTTTCCAGCATTGCGCAGTTGGCGGCAGTGGTTATGAAACTGAGGAAGTTGCATCGGGGTGGTTGCCGGGGGTATATGGCAAATCTGCAGTGAGCTTTGTAGTTGGCAGGGGCATGCCAATCAAGCGTATCATGGGGGACCGGCTTTGCAATTTGGAAATGGCCAACTTGGGGACGCCATTGGATGATGGGATGGATTGCCACCAAAATCACGCATGCCAGTCCAAG
>Ga0209713_10003248_pt1 | contig 10312 bp, 11 predicted proteins | sample ArcOceMetagenome_3_FD_187444 | JGI IMG/M metagenome (GOLD analysis project Ga0209713, IMG submission 187444) | Marine eukaryotic phytoplankton communities from Arctic Ocean - Arctic Ocean- Svalbard ARC20M Metagenome (SPAdes) (version 2) | ecosystem: Environmental > Aquatic > Marine > Oceanic...
TTCTGGGAATATTTTTTTTATTGAGTTTGAGCCCCTATTATAATTCCTATAGCCATATAGACCATATTTCCTTTAACTGCAAATTCTTTAAACTCTTATAATACTTTCATAAATAAATTTAAATTCTACATAAAGTAGTTGAATAAAATGGAAAAAGTATTGAAACCTCCTTCAAGACCATGTATTTCTCCTATTTCATTAATTGCTTCTTAACCATCCATATAATGGGATTGGTTTTGATTAAATATTTTTTTTGCTATATCGATTATATATTCTTTTATTTTACCTGCAATCTTTATTTCTAATCACTAATATTAAATCCTCTAATAAATTTTTTCGTCCAATAACCTTCTAATGCATCAATACGTATTTTACTATTAGAGTTTGGAGCATGTATAAATGTTTTACTATTTATCGCTATTCCAACATGAGAAACTGGTGAACTAATAGTTCTAAAAAATAAAACATCTCCCGGTTTTATATTATTTATACTCTTAGCAGTTTTTGATTTGAAATATTCATATTGTTGTTTTGATGTTCTAGGTATACGTATTCCCATTGCTTCATTAAAAACCCACTGGACATAACCAGAACAATCAAAACCAGTTAAGGGGTCATCACCACCCCAAACATAGGGGACACCTATATATTTTTTTGATTCAGCAATTATTTTATCTGCTAAGCCTGTTTCTATTAAAATATTTTCAGGAGCTTTTTTATTAGTTTGACTTTCATCATCATCCAAAGTGAGTTTAAAATCTTTATCTATAGCAGATTTATAAAAATCTTCCTTTAAATTTAAGTTAGCTTTTTGATTAATAATTTTAGTAACATCATCTAGATCGATAGAAAAAACTGCCCAATACTCATATTTACCATTTTCCTTAATAAATGATTTCGCATCTACAAGTTTAATTTTATTAGCAAACACATTTGATTTGGATATTGAACTTAGTTTTGTATTACTTTCAGATAACTCATTAGAATTAGAAAGCTGAAGTTCTAAATGTGATTTGATGAGACTTATAGCACGTTGTGCAATATTAAACTGAGCATCAGCTAATGCTTGAGATTTTAGAGAATTTAAATTTGTACCTTTCGCATTAGAGATAATAGAAATTGATTTATTTGTATCTGGATAATCTTTTTTTTTAAAAGGAACTTTTAATTCATAGACTTTGCTAACTCTATTGATATTTTGAACAGAACATCCAAAAACAAGTGGTAATAGAAGAAACAAACTAACTCTTAATTTCATATTTACTTTTAATTTTTTTCTTAATATTCTTCTTCAATTTTTTAAATTGAATGTTATAATTTAAACCAATTCTTGCGGTAATATATTTATAATTAGAGTTGTCATTAGCAATCATATAATCAAAACCTGCAGAAAAAGAAATACCCTTATTAGGACTTCCTAAAACCAAACTTGGAGATACTATTGTAAAATTAAAAGGTTTTCCATCTATATCAGCTAATGGAATAATTTTATTAATAGATTTTCCAAAACTAAACTCTATTTCTAAAAAATTTCTAAGTATTCTATATCTAGCAGTAAAGCCAATTTCACTAAAACTACCAGAAAAGATAACATTACTTTTTTCTTTACCTATGGCTCCACTTAAAAAATAGTACTTAAGATGAGGTCCTAACCTTAAACCTGAATCTGAAATACCCAAAAAATAATTAAATCTTGCGGATGGAAAAAAAGAATCTAAATTAAATTCATTTATTTTAGGAACATTATTAGAGACGTTTGTAGGATGAGTTTGAAGTGATAGCGCGATTTCAATATTATTAAAAATAACTGATTTACTTTTAGCCTCATCTAAATCTTTATTTTCTGATATTTCACAATTTTTTTTTATGTTTTTCTTAAGTTTTCTTATTCTTCTACCTTGTATTTTTGAGAGTTTTAAAAAAGATATTGAATTAACTTGATTAAGCGCATTTTTACAATCTAACTGCAAATATTTTTGCTCTAAAAGATTAATTTGTTCATCAATACTAAGGGTGTAAATTTCAAGTTTTGTTAGTAATTTATAGACTTCTTGTAGATCAAAATCATAAGATGTACTAGAAATTGAGTTTGCAAAAGGCAAATAGAATTTTAGCTCATTAAATTCTATTTTATTTTTTTGAACTTCATCTTCAAGAAATTGAGACCCTCTATTAATTGATTCATCTAAAATTGAATTTAATCGATTTCTAATTAGATTAATATCTGTTCTATAAATCTTTAAAAACTGATTATTAAACTCTCTCTTGTTGATGTATACAACTATTTTTTTATCATTAACACATTTACTTGGGTTAATTATAGCTGCTTTAGATTTAATTATTGATGTTTGTGAAAAACTACTAAAACTTTTACCATCTTTGTTTGTCAATTCTAGCCTCGTTTTATTTTCTATAAGACTAAAAATTGAAGCAACAAGTTTCTTTTTGGACTCTAATTCAGATGCTTTAATATTCTTGTCATAATCATAATAATAAAATTTATCTGTAAAATTTTTATCTAGTTTACAACTTACACCTTCTTGAGAAAAGGTAAAACTTGTGAGACATAAAAAAGTAATAAAGAAAAATTTATTCATCATTAAAAATCATCTTTAGAAACGTTAAACCCTAAATTAGAGTTATTAACTTGTTTTATAACTTCATTTAAATCTACCCTATAAACAACCCAATAATCGTATTTAATTTGATTTTGTCCCTTTGTTCTCCCTCTAGTATAAATCTTAGAATCAATAATTTTTATTTTTTTAACAGAACTACTACCTATTGCATTTAAACTAGAAGAAAAGTTACTAGTAGAAACTTCATCTTTATTAGTTAATTTTAGTTCTGCTATAGATTTTAAAGTTATTTTAATACGTTGCGAAAAATCTCCTTGAGCTGCTGCTAATGCCTCTGCTTTTATAGCGTTTAAATTTGTACCAACAGAGTTACGAATTGAATAAAATTCTGTATCGGTATCCTGATAATTTTGCGCTTTAAATGGTTCTTTTAATTCCAAAGCATTTGTCTCCTTTAGATATTTAACTTTAGACCCACATGATGTGATGGTGAAAACGATACTTAATATTAAAATTGCTTTTTTCATGATTTATTATTTAGTTATTATAAAATTTAATTTCGTCTATTGTATATGATTTTATTTGGTTTCTATTTTCTTCAAAGTCAATTTTAACATTAATGTTTCCAGCATAAATGTTTCCTATTCTTAGCTTAGAGAAGTAAAAGGAAGAGTTATTAGTGCTTAAAATTTCAATATTTGGATAATCGACTCCATTTATTGTTACTTTTGGTATCGGGTTGTTATAGCCAGGATTAAAACCATTAACCCAAAATTCTAAATATCCGCTTGTAGTAATGTTAGTATTGAATTCTATAAAGCCACCATGAGATTGACCCGAAGTAATACAAGGCGCTTCTACACAGTTAGTAGTTGAAATTTGCCAAGTTGAAGAAGAATAAGTCCCATATGGATATGTAATTGAGTTTATATATTGTAAACTAGATAAATCGATTTCTTTAATTAAGACCGCCCCTTGAGATGGAGTAATGATATTTAAATTTTCTGATGAGTAAATTACACCTGCACTTGTAATAATAAAACCTCTTATAAAGTAATTTTGTGAGACCTCTAAATTTTCAATCTCTATTAGATTGCTTTGACTAATATTGGTTGAATTTACTCTTAAATCTTGCAAAGTTGGGTTTTCACTAGTACCATACACAACTCCAAAATTTAAGACATCATCTATATTAATATTATTTGTTAAGTATAAATTTAATTTAAAACTATTCTCTTGTAAACTAACGTAGGCTAAATTTATATCTAAAGTTGTAATTATTTCATTACTGTCTATTTGTGAGTTAATTACAATAGATTCATCATAAATACTTATGTTATCACAGCATATTGAAATCATTGCTAAAAAAATAAAAAGCAAATTAATGTTATAACGTTTTTTTGTAATTTTCATATTTTCTAATAACATTTTTAATTTTTCTTTATGTATTTCAGGATAATTTATCCTTAAGAAAAATGATGTTTTAGTTCAGTGGTTTTTTTTATTTGTGATTAGAAAATAAAAATAAACATAATGTTTAAACAAACCACTGTTTTCTACAAAGCTATGAAAAATAAAATAAACCCAGTGCATTAGCTGTAAAATGCAAATATGTATTTTCATTAGGGTTTGGATTAATTTCGCGGTAGGGCTACCTTTTACCTCTATACTTGTATTATTCTTAACTCTTATTATTATTTCTTCTTTATTTTCAATCATCTTCCCATTTACATTATCATAACCATACATCATTCTTCCATACACTTCTCCATTTTCTTTTTTGTTTCTCTTTACATCCTTTATTCTTTCCCTAATTACTTCAACTTCAAATTCATTAATACTACTTAAAATATTCATTATTAAACTTCCTATTTTAGGTTCTGTCGCATTAACTTGGTGTACAATGTTAGAATAATAGAGCCGCCCTTTCAGAAATGTGAGGGTTTTTTTTAATTGAATACTACTAATATGACATTATACGAGTTTAATCTTTTTCCCCGATAAGTTTATTAGTTGCAAATAGTATTTAATTTAATTATATTTGATAAAAAACTATTATGAAAAAATTACTTTATTTATTATTTGCTATTTGTTTAATTGGATGTTCTGATGATGATAGTAGTGATGATTCTAACTCTATCGAAGGCCGTTGGAATCTCGTTTCAACGACTGATTGTGGGGATCCTCAAGAAATTATTCCCTGTAGATTACTAAATTATATGACGTTTAATAATCGGTTAGGGGAAATTACAGCGTATAATCTAATAGATGAAGTGCCAGGTACTTGTCAAATTACAGATATATATGAAGTGAGCTACACTGTTGACTCTAATAGTTCAAATACATATATTATTCTTGATAACGGAGAATTCCATACTGCCTCAGTAAATGGCAAAACACTAACAATAATTGATGAATTTAATGCTAGCGATACTGGTTGTCCACAGCAAGATGGTGTAATTATTGAAACGACAGTTTTTATCCGTGATTAACTTTACTCCTTAACCATTTATAGATTACAAACCTTTTAAACCATTCTATTAATTTAGGATGGTTTTCTTTTATATTTAATTACTAATATGACATTATACGAGTTTAATCTTTTAGATATAGTAGATTATTATTTACATACCTTAATTACTCACTATCAAGTGTATAAAGAAGTTTAAAAGTTTTTTTTAACTATCTCATTATATTCGATTGGGTAGTATTTTATAAGTAGTTGAGGTGTAGGGAGTATGTTTTATAAATTCAAGCTTTTCCTAATTAATTACTATATTTGAGATAAAAAAATAAAACTATGAAATTAGAAAGGATATTAGATAAACTTGGTTCACTTGAAAAGAACTCATTTATTAAAATAATAGATAATATTATTTCAAAAAATCCCAAAAACAGAAAAGAAATTGATATAATATTAAGCTCAACAGACAAAGGATTAAAATCAGTTGATAACCAAAACATTTCAAGAATTTTCTCCCTAACCTCGAATGAATTTCAAGAGCAAATCAAATGTGAATTTCAAGAAATCACTTCTCAATTAGATATTTTAATAGATATTATAATTAGAGATGGAAACTGTATAATGAAACAAGATTGGTTTTCAAGATTATATGAAAACGAAATAAAGCAACTAAAAAATAAAATAAAAAATCTGAATGCTGATTTTGAAAATGATAAATCTGAATTAAGCGAAAGCAGAAAAAGAGATTATAAAATATATAAATCTTGCTTACATACAGCTTATTATAACGACCAAGAAAACAACCGAGAAGCAAAAATTACTTCTGATGAGCTCTCAATAATATTAACACTTTCAAAGCAACTTGGACTTTCACAAGAGGAAATTAAACTGATTAATTACTCAATTCTACCAATCAAAAAGATAGATATTCAAGAAGTCATTAAAGGATTAAAAAACATTGGTGTTATTTTCTTTTCAAACAAGGAAAATACAATCTATGTAGCAGATGAAATGGTCAGGATTTTAAGAAAAATAAGGAAAAAAGAAATTGCTGCAAAATTCTATCGTAGAACTTTAAAACTTTTAAGAGAGCCCATAATAAACCAAATATCAAAAGAACATAACATTAACAGAAAATTATCTTTCTCTCAAAAAATTGAGGAAATAATTAAAGAAGGTGTTTCGTTTACAGGGTTATTAATGACAGATATTTATAAAACAGGAAGCACATTAACCGAAAAGAAAAAAACCTTAAATGAACTTTGCGAAAAAGGATTAAATATTAGCAATCTTAAAGGAAGTACTTTAGATGATAAAATTAGTAGTTTAATTGAGTATTTTGAAAATATTGAACGTGACGAAAAAGTTGGGATTTCACTTGATGGTTTTGACAAACTTTTAGCAGAGTTAAACTCTTCATTACCGAAATTAAACAAGCAAATAAAAGAACAATTTGAACTTCAAGATGAAATTGTACTAAAAGCAGATTTTCTCCTTAATTATAATATAAAACCCAGAGATATTTTAGATTTAATTATCAAAGATGATATAACGAAATTCATAAAAGATAACGGAATTAAACAAAGAGGAGACGATATTTTAAACATTCTTGAACATTACAAAGATGTTGAGAATCTGTATATAGAAAACTATGAAAATGTAGCTTATAGAAACTTAAATCTACTAAAGGAAAACGGAATTACAATTAAAGAAAGTGAACTCGGTTTAAAGTTTGAAGAATTGACAAGTGTTCTTTTTAAAGGGCTTGGATTTAATGTAGACGAAAAGTTCAAAAAACAGCTAAATACTAAAAAGGATATGATGGATATTCTTTTAAATTTAGGTAATCAAGAGATTATTATTGTAGAATGTAAAACAAGTAAAGAGAAAGGATATAATAAATTTAGTTCAGTTTCAAGACAACTAAAATCTTATCAAAATTTAGCCCTTAAAAATGATTTGAGAATTGTGAAAATTTTACTTGTAGCACCTGAGTTTAGTGATGACTTTGTGACAGACTGTGAGATGGATACAGAAATGAATTTATCATTAATTACAGCCTCTACCTTATCTAAAATATTTGAGTCTTTTAAAACGTCTAGATATCAAGAATTTCCACACGTTTTATTTCGAGATATTGTAATAAATGAGGAAAGGATATTAAAAGCATTGAGTAAATAATTAGGAAAAATCCGAATAACATTTTGTATATTTATCGAGTAAAGAACATAATAATTCTTTTCATTTTCATAGCGAAAATTACCACTTCTTAGAGAGGTGGTTTTTTTTCTAATAGAATATAACTACTTAGAATCATCTTTACCAAAATATTTTTTAACTACTAAGTATAAAGGAACTATTATTATTGCAGTTATTAATAACCATCCTATTGCTTCTGTCATCTTTTATTGTTTTTTAGAAAGAATGATAAGATACAAAGAATTAAACAATTAGGTTTTTAGGTTAGATTTTCTTGCATTTCTTGCTTGGGTTTTTTCTAACATCTTTAAATAATTCCTTATATTTGTAAAGTAATAGTTTACTATTTCATTTTCATAGCGAAAATTACCACTTCTTAATTGAGGTGGTTTTTTTTATGCCTAATGACGTATATTAAGACTATAAATATTCTTTTTAACAAGTAGAGGTTTTCGATGAAATAAGTGGCTATTGTACATAGTTATTTTATTTTATTACTTTTGATAAAAAACTATTATGAAAAAATTACTTTATTTATTATTTGCGATAACTTTATTAGGATGTGATAAATCTGAAAATGAGATTAATGACAATTCAATCATAGGTAAATGGTATTTCATAAAAGAAGAGCATTATGAAAATAATGTAATTACTGAGGTTATTAATATTAAAGAAAATGAGATTAATGGTTGTAGGTCTTATAAAGATTACAAGTCAGATGGAATTTACGAATATGGAGCGGTTTTTACTGATTGTTCAGGGTTCGATGGTAATGTATTTGGGAATTGGGTGTTAAATGACAACTCAAAGACAGTTCAAATGTATAACCAGAACGGTCTTAACTATGAAGAAGAAATATTATTTTTAGATAAAGACAAATTAACATTACAGTTTAAAGATGGAGTTGAAAAACAAATTAGTTATTTAGAAAAAAAATTCTAAAGAGGTGCTATCTGTACTTTAAAATAACTACTTTATTTATCATAAGCGATATTTGACCACTTCTTAATTGAGGTGGTTTTTTTATGCCTAATGATGTAGATTAAGACTATAATTATTCTTTTTGATAAGTAGAGGTTTTCAATGAAATAAGGGGCTATTGTGCATAGTTATTTTATTACTTTTATAAAAAATTATATGAATGGATAAGAAACAAGTAACTCAAAAAATAAAAAAAGATTTAAGTAATTGGGATTTTAATAAAGCTATTTCTTATAGTGGGGGTAATGAATCTCAAACTCGAGATTTTCTAATTGAACCCTTCTTTAATAAAATATTGGGCTATAATCCTATGGATGACTACCTACACGAATATTCGGTTAAAATAGGTAAGTCAACCAAAAAAGTTGATATGGCTATTACTCTTTCTGGGAGTCAACCAGATATGCTTATCGAATGTAAGCCTACAAATAGAGACGTTTCCAAAGACTTTGGTCAATTAAATGAGTATTGTTTATATAATAAGGAGGTTAAAGTGGGGATATTAACTAACGGAGTAATCTATAAATTTTACTCAAGAAGTGAAGACCCTAACGAAATTCTTCATAAAGACCCCTTTTTTGAATTTGATTTGACGAGTTACAATGATTCTGATATTGAAGATTTATCAAGTTTTTTTAGAAAAACTATTAATTTATCTCATATTTTGGATAATGCTAATGAATCTTATTTTATAGATAGGTTTAATGATGCTTTATTTAATCTACTATCAGAACCAAATGAAGAGTTGATAAAATTAATTAATCATAAAATGGGAGGAAAAAGAACCTCTCCTAAAATTAGTGATAAAATATTTAAGCTAATAAATTCTATATCAATTGAACAAGTTCTCGATAATTTGAAATTTAAAGAATCAAAAAATGCGAGTAAGGGAATAGTAACAACTTCAGATGAAATCAAAGCTTATAACGTTATAAAAACAATAATGGCTATGAGTTCAAAATTTAACAATAACGAATTGGATAGAATAGTTTATAAAGATTTTAAAGGTTCATTCAAGTTATTAGTAGATGGTAAACAAACTAAATGTATTTGTTCTTTATTATTGGAGAATTACAAAAAAACAATTGAGATATACATTAATGGAGAAAACGTAAAATATGAAATAGAGGATGTTTCAGCATCTACTTTAACCAAATATAAAAAGGAATTAGTAGAATCAGCTTTAGCTAATTTAAATTAAATCCATATAAATCATATTTGGATATTTTCCATAAATTAACTTAAGGATGAAAAAACTCCCAGTATTCTTTGATAAGTTTATATATCTATTAATAATATTTAACCTTATCTCAATGGTTGTAGAGTCTGAACCAGACCTATCAATAGAAGTCAAAAATTACCTTTCAAACTTTGAGATATTTTCGATAGCAATTTTTACTGTAGAATATATCATTAGAAGTATTGTTGCTTTTAAGAATAAGAAAAGTTATAATTTTTCATTCTTTGGAATCATAGACCTAATATCGATTCTACCATTTTTCTTTGGTAAAATTATTGGCTTTGATGGAAGATTTGTTAGAGTGTTTAGACTATTTAGAATATCAAGAATCTTAAAATTAGGAAAGTTTAGTAAATCTTTTGAATTATTAGGTCAAGGGGTTTCTAACGTAAAGAAAGAGTTATATATAACTTTTTTCATAGCCTTTATTATGCTCTTCTTTTCAGCTTCTGGAATATATTATTTAGAAAATCCAGAACAACCTGAAGCCTTTTCGAGTATTACAGAATCTTTTTGGTGGGCTGTATCATCTTTAACTGGAGTTGGTTTTGAAGAGATATTCCCAAAAACTTTTGGAGGTAAACTGTTTGGGACATTTATTTCTTTAATTGGAATAGGAGTTGTAGCTGTTCCTACTGGTATAGTAAGTGCTTCGTTTGTTGAAATACTAGAAGAAGAAAAAAATAAAACAACAACAACTAAACCATAGGCATATCTTCCTCCTTCAATTCAGCTATTTCTAAACCTTTTAAATAAGTTTAACTTACATTTATTATATTTGAAGTATAAACTAATTTAATTATGAAAAAATTAATATTTCTTCTTTCATTTACAATGATTTTTACTGCT
>Ga0209713_10003249_pt1 | contig 10312 bp, 8 predicted proteins | sample ArcOceMetagenome_3_FD_187444 | JGI IMG/M metagenome (GOLD analysis project Ga0209713, IMG submission 187444) | Marine eukaryotic phytoplankton communities from Arctic Ocean - Arctic Ocean- Svalbard ARC20M Metagenome (SPAdes) (version 2) | ecosystem: Environmental > Aquatic > Marine > Oceanic...
CGAGATCGAGTTGACAATCGAGTTCGAGTCGAGCAGCGTCGACGTGTACGAGACCAGGTCGGAGCAGAAGTCGAGCCTGCGCGATGCGATGGGGGGGATGTGGTGAGGGGGATGGTTGTGGTGGTAAGGGGGGTTTGGGCATGGGGTGGCGAGGGGGGAAATAAACATGGCAGGGGTGAAACGGGGACAACCCGGTGGAGGGCAAGGGGAAGGACGGGGGGAGGACGGGGAGAAGTGGAAAGAGGGAAAGAGGAGGATTTGGGAGAAGGGGGCACGGCCGCGCACTCGGGCCACTCGAAGAAGTCGGTCTTGACGCCAGGCGCGTTGCCCATGATGAACTGGATGTCGAGGTCGGCCTCGACGCCGGTGCCCGGCTTGTACGCCGCGCCGACGAACTTGGAGACGTCGTCCTCGCCCGACTTGAAGCCGGGCACCTCGTTGTCGAAGAACGAGACGAGGTCCGCCTTGTTCATGTACTGGCCCTGGAACTCGGCGACGCCCTGCACCTGCGTGCCCTCGAGGTTGACGTACGGCTTCTTGATGTTGTACGTCGACGCGATCACCGCCGGCGTCACCGCCGGCGGGGTGGCGCCGCCGGCCTTGGCCATCGTGATCGGGTTGTTGCGCGGCGCCGGCATGCCGTGCAGGCCGAGCGTGGTGTGCAGGACCTCGGCGACCTCGGCGGGGAGCGAGAAGTTGCCGGCCTTGGTGAGGGCGCGGCCGTCCATGCGGTACGTGGAGAACGACGTGCCGAGCAGCGAGCTCGCCTTCTCGACGCTCGTGTGCACGAAGATGTTCTCGCGCACGACCTTGTGCTCGATGCCCGAGTCGGCCAGCCACGACTTGACGCGGTTTACGGCGTCGGGGGAGGGCGACGTGAGGTCGTCGATCTCGGCGACCGACATGAACTTGCCGTACTCCGCGGTGCCCGGCGTCGACGCGGCGAGCGCGCGGCGCTTGAGCTCGGCCACGTTGCGGGTCTTCAGGTTGAGGGTGAACCCGACCTTGTCGGTGGGCTTGGAGGCGCCCGCGCGGGCCCAGCCGAGCTCGGTGAACGACTCGGACGCGACGGACGTGACCTCGACGGCGGAGGTCGAGAAGGCGGCGGCGATTGACAGCATTGGGCTAGGAGTATGTGGCAAGCAATGGCGATTTCTCGGCACGGCGTCGCCGGAGCCAGAAGTAAAGCGCAGGCTTCGTTGTTGTTGTTGCGGCGGGTGGGCACGTGCGCAGAGCTCCCGCCACGACAACAACAACGATGCTGGAACGAAGAAGGGAACGTCTGCACCTTACAGAGTAGGTCTGTAGGTACGCGTATAGCCAAAGGTTGTCCCGGCTTATCTACAAAACATTTTTGTTCTTGACATACAGCAGGGCAGGCGCGGAATCCAAGAGCGATATTTGTGCATGTGCATGCAGGAATCTGGATGGCGGTGAGCCTGCCTCGTCCACGCCGTGAACCTTTCCTCGTCCACGAGGACACACTCGCCCTGCCGTCAACGCACGCAGTCCAACCAGCAGCCCATTACAGCATGGTCGACCTCGTCGCGGACCTCCGCGAGACGCGCCTGAGCACCGAGGCGACGCGGCTCATCCACCGCGCAGCCGCCGAGGGCGACGTCGAGCAGCTCCACATGCTCATCAACCAGGGCGCCGACGTCAACCTCAAGGAGCCGAGCGACGGCTCGAGCACGCCGCTGCACAAGGCGGCGCAATCCGGCCACCTCATGGCCACCTCGCTGCTCCTCCATCACGGCGCCCTTCCAACGCTGCGCGACGCTCGCAACCAGACGCCGCTGCAGGTGGCCAAGCAGCGCAGGCAGGGCGACTGGCAGCGGATCATCGAGGTGCTCGAGGAGAGCCCCGTCGCCACCAAGGCGACGCCGGTCGCGGCGGCCGGGCTGCCGTCGGCGGCGTCGACAATCCCAGACGTCGTGCAGCAGGTCAAGTCGGCGCCGGCCGACGTGAAGCTCTTGATCCTCCGCATGCTGCTCGCGGACGCGTCGGTGGTGCCGTCCGCCCTTTCCATCGCCGCGGCGCGGCTCGAGTCCAAGCTGGTGCTGGGCGCCTCGAGCGACCCGGCGCCGCTCCTCCAGATGCCGCTCTGCTGCGCCGCGCCGCGCAAGACGCCGTCGGGGCTGCACCGAGGCGACTTTGCGCGCGTCGAGCGGCCGACGTGATGACCGTTGGCTTTTAGGTACATGAGGACGTGCGTAGCTTTCTTTGCTTAGGTGAGTAGACCCGTAGTGGTCGTGTTTATTCTACTATTGGACAGCCGTGTTCGAGGATTCTCCTCAGCCGGTGGCTCGGAACACGATGTGGGCCCGCACGTGTTCTTCTACTCCACGTGCCTCAGCCGGTGCGCCACCACTCGTCGCCGTGCTGCCGGCCGAAGCCGTCGTCGTAGACGCGGTCGAAGTTGACCTCGGACGCCCAGCCGACGCTCGGCGCGAGGTTGAGCGTGTCGTGGCCCCAGCCGTACGGCACGACGAGGACCTCGCCCGGCAGCTGCTCGCACTGCAGCGGCACGACACGGCTGCCGTTAGCGCCGTCGTCGGCGTCGGCGTCGGCGTCGGCATCGGCATCGGCCTCATCAGAGTCGGCGTCGGTGGCGGCGTCCGTGCCGTCGGAGGCGTCGCCACCACCGCGCGCCACACCACCACCGCCGCGCCGCCGCCGCCGCTTGGTGGTGGCGAGGGTGACGTGGCGCTGCGCGTAGCTCGCCTCGCCGGGCGGCCACAGCTGCCACGATTTGCGGCCGAGGTGGTGAGGGGAGGGGGGGCATAACCACCTGGAAGGGGAGGGGTAGAAGCACCTGCCACGACTTGCGGCCGTGCACGAGCCAGTTCCACGCCGAGCCGTGCCTGCGTGGCGGCAAAAGCAGTGAGCAAGCGTGGCAATGGTGGCGATGGTGGCGATGGTGGCAATGGTGGCGATGGTGGCAATCACGGTGAGCAAGGCACATGAGGCCCGTGTGCGGAGATCAGATGGCACGGCCACAGGCGGGAGCGGCGCTCTGGCAGCAGGGAAGGGCTCAGGGGAGGAGCGCCGTAGAGCTGGACTACCATTTTCCACGCGGAGCCAGCGTGCCAGTGCGGCTGCGCGCCCGACCCTGCTGGGCCGAGGTAGAACTGGATGGTCTGCGTGCGCACCATCCACTCGTCCTCCTCGACGAAGCGCGGCCTGGATGGCCAAACGCAGCGAAAGTGGCGTCTTGGGAGGCGTGTGGCTGAGAGGCCACGGCTTGTTGGTGGGATCTGAGGTGATGGGGCGCTTCTCCCGAGTGCCGAGGGCGGCCCCACGCCTTCAGATGCAGCCTGACGAGCTGCCAGTGGCCAGCTATGGCCTCGCCAAGACGGACACTTGGACCATGCTGCGCGGCCGGCGGAAGCGGCGCAGCAGCTTTGCGAGCGACGTTTTGGGCGCCGCGAACATCGCCGCCTCGACCAGCTCGACGTCGCCGTGGCGCCTGTACGGTCAAACGCAGCGGAATTGGCAACAGCTAAGAGCAGCATCGAGCCTTCAGATGCAGCCTGATGAGCCCGTGGTGGCCGGGGTATGTCCAAGCCTCCGCTTTGACCATGCCGTGGCGCGTGCGGCGGCCGCGCGCCCCGCCGCCCGACGGCAGCCGCGCCCAGCCAAGCCGCGCGGGGATCGCGTTGAAGACGCCCGCGGGCTCCTCCTCCACCTCTGCCTCCTCCTCCTCCTCTGCCTCCTCCGCATCCTTCGCCTCAGCCGCCATCGTCGTCACCACCGCCGCCTCGCCTGCGCCTGCACGTGCACCTGCGCCTGTGCCGCAGCGGCCCCCACGACGCCCACCACCGACCGGCACGCCGCCTCCTCGCGAGCCACCACCGCCACCACCAGGGCGGTCGAAGCGACCACCACTATCGAGCCACTTTGCGACGCTCGACGAGTTGTCCGGCGGCAGGCCGTAGAGGTGCGCCGCGGCGTGGGCGTACGGGTACGGCTCCGGCGAGACGACGACGCGGCCGTGCCGCGCCACAAAGGCCGCGCGCCGCCACGCCGCGTAGATGCCGCCGCCCTTGCTACCCCTGCCCTTGCCCTTGCCTCTGCCCTCGAACGGCTCCTCGTCCTCCTCGTCCACCTCGCCGGGCTCATACTCTTCATCGCCCTCTTCGTGGTACTCGCCCTCCTCCCCATCGATCTCCTCACCCTCCTTCTCGTCCTCGTCGTCGCTGACGACCATCGCGTCGGTCACGAGCACGGGCCGGCTCGCACTGAGGTATTCGCCCAGCAGCGGCCCCGCCTCGATGGTCCTCACCACGTCAATGTCGCACCGCCGCATCTTCGCACGCTCCGCGTACGACGTCGCCGTGGCTGTGGCCGACGCGACGGCGGTGGCTCTGCTGCTGCGGCTGGCGGTGGTGGCATGGCGGCTGCTACGGCCGCTGCTGCTGCCGCCGCCGCCGCCGCCGCCGCCGCCGCCGCCGGGCAGCGCGATCGAGACCTCGATCTGCGCAGGCAGGAGCGCACGCGCCACCTTGCCACGCCCGCCTCCTCCACGCGCTAGCGCCGCCGCCGCCGCGGCTCCATCACCACCCTCACCACCGCCCACACCATCGCCCTCCTCGCCCGACACCGAGCAGCTGCCCTCCAGCTCGGCACGCCCGCGCCCACCACCACCGCCTCCTCTGCCGCCTCCTCTGCTGCTGCCGCCACCTCCTCCGCCGCCACCGCTGGCGACCGCCCAGCCGCCGCCGTCGTCGCACGCCCTCGGCCGCGGCGCGCGCGGCTCGTCCGCCTGCGCCGCCAGGACCGCGGCGCGCTCGCGCGCGGCGGCGGCGCACGCTTTGCGGCGGCTCCTCTTTGGGTGGCCCATCGCGTCGAGCAGCGCGACGCAGCGGTCTTCGGAGAGCCCGCTGCGCAGCGCAAAGTCGAGCGCCGACTCGACCTCCTCGCCGTCGGGCAGCGGCACGCGCGCGAGCACGCGCACCGCGGGGAGGGAATGGTGCGCAACCGCCACGTGCAGCGGCGTCAGCCCGGCGCCGTTGGGCCGCGACGGGTCGGCGCCCAGCCGGAGCAGCTCCTGCACGACGTCGCCCGCGCCCGCCGCCGACGCGAAGTGGAGCGGCCGCCAGAAGAAGCGGTTGAACTCGCCGGTCGCCGACGCGCCGCCCTCAGCCGCCAGCGCGGCCCACAGCCCGTGGCTCGCCGCGCACTGCCCGAGCGCGAGCGCCGCGTCGGAGCGCAGCGCGAGGCCCGTCGCCCGCGTGCGGGCGAGCAGCGCCGGCAGCGACGGGTCCAGCGCGGACTGGCACGTCTCGAGGAGCCGATCCGCGGCGCCGTGCTGCGCGCCGCCCGTGCTCGCCGCCTCGAGCATCCAGCGCGCTAGGCTCACGCCCCAGCCCTCGAGCATGGCCGTGGCGCGCAGCAGCAGCCTCGCCCTCACCGCCAGCTGCGCACGGCGAGGCGGCATCTTCTGCTCTCGAAGCGCCGCGACGGTCGCGTCCCGGTGCCGGTGGAGGATCGCGGGCAGGTCGCCACGGAAGAGGTCGACCTCGTCCGACATGGAGACTCGGCGTCAGGCGAGCAGCGACGCTTCGAAGGTCTGCTGGTGGCGCGCTCGGTTGGCGATGTTTGAAGGGGTAGGAGGTGGCGGTGGTGGTCGCTACCGAGAAGCTCTGTTGAGGCGCGTCTGACCGTTGTCCCCTAACCCTTACCAGCACGCTGCTGCTGATGAGGCTGCCTCGCCAGGAGCGCCTGCTCCTCCAGCAGACCGCGGTCGCATCGGCATGTTTCAAACCGCCGCCGTACGAGTTCCCAGGCCAGCCGCACCCGGAGGTGGGCGCCGCGGCGCTGCGCCATGCGGCCAACCTGCATCGCTACCTGGAGAGCCCGTTGCACGGGCCGACGGTCGAGGCCTTCGACGCCGCCGTCGACTGGCTCGACAGCGTCGACCCGACGGGGTCGCGGCCGCTCGTCCTGGACTCTGGCTGCGGCACCGGGCGCTCGACGCGGCTCACCGCGCTGCGCAGCCCGGCGGCGCTCGTGCTGGGCGTCGATCGGTCGCTCAGCCGCCTCGAGCGCGGCGGGCGCGCGACGGACGAGGACCTGCCGGAGAACGCGCTGCTCGTCCGCGCCGAGCTGGCGTCCTTCTGGCGGCTGCTGCTCTCGTCGCGCGAGGGGGAGCTCGCGGCGCGCGTGGCGCGACACCAGCTGCTCTACCCCAACCCGTACCCCAAGCCGTCGCAACGCGGCAAGCGCTGGCACTGCCACCCGGCGCTGCCCGTCGCGCTGCAGCTCGGCGGCGCGCTCGAGGTGCGCTCCAACTGGCTCCCGTACCTCGTCGAGTTCCGCGAGGCGGTGCTGTCCGTCGCGCACGGCGGCGCGCGCGTGCCGCCGCCGCTGCGCGCTGCGGCTGCGGCGCACCTGCCCGCGCGGCTCGAGCCGGTGGTGCTGCGCGCCGACGCGGAGGGCGCCGACGCGCTGACGCTCTTCGAGGCCAAGTACCACGCGCTCGACGACGGGCTGTACCGGCTGCGACTCGGCGGGGAGGCGCAGGCGCAGGGCTCTTGGATGGGACGTGCTGGAGGCGAGGAGGCCGAGAGGTGGAATCATGTGTAGTTGCTGTAGTTGCAATGAAAGGTTTTCTTGTTTTCCACTTCAACGTTTGACGGCAGCAGCTACTATGCACCGTACGGTACACACACTTCTCAAGCGTATACCGTAAAGAAAACAACGCCGACCCTCGACCGCTTCCGCCATCCCCCGCAAGATCTGCTTTCCTTGGCTCACCCGATGCCCTTGCCCTCAAATAGTCCTCGTCTTAGTCCACGTCCTAGTCAAGCCCCAGCTCGAATCCCTCCCGCCCCGCGACCGCGTCGCGCAGCAGCTGCTTGCCCTGCTCGCCGATGCCGTTTTTGTAGAGGCGGAGCTCCGTCAACGAGGTGTTGAAGCGGAGCGCCTCGGCGAGCGCGGCCGCCCCGGCGTCGCCGATGCCGCAGCCGGCGAGCTGGAGGTACTCCAACGTCGTGTTTACCTTGAGCGCCTCCGCCAACGCCTTGGCGCCTTCGTCGCCGATCTCCTTGTTGAGGCTCAGGTCGACCTTCGTCACGCTCGTCTTGGACTTGAGGATCTCGGCCACCACCGTCGCGTCGTGCGCCGTCAGGCCCATCATCATAAGGACGATCTCCGAGGCGCTGTACTGCTCGGTGATGACCTCCGCCGCCTTCTTGATGGCATCGGTGATCGTCGCGTTGAGCGTCTCGAAGCCACCCGGCATCGCCTCCACGAAGCCGTCGATCGTCGCCTTGTCCTTCTTCCTGCGCGTCTGCGCCACCTTGGCGTCGACCGGGCTCGCCGCGAGCTCGGCCGCCACGCCGAACGCCTTGAGGAAGTGCATCTGCACGAGCAGGTTGGCGTCGCCCTGGACAGTGGCCAGAAGCTCGAGAATGCAGAAGGAGCGCGTGAGATAGGCCTGCGGATCCATGTCGAGCTCCGCCAGCGTGAGGCCGATCTCCTTGATCAACTGCCGAATCCTTGGGAGATCGAAATCTTGCACGCATTGCTTTAGCGTGGTGTAGTCTGCCGCGGCACACGCGAGAGGCGTCAGGGGTGCGGGCGAGAGGCAGCCAGTCGATGGGCGGGGGTGGCAGCGCACCGAGCCAGAAGAAGAGATGCGACTCGTCGGCCGGGCAGGCCGTAAGGCTGTCCCGCTCCGCTTGAAGCTTCGTGTATGTCTCCTCGTCCGCCGCCTCCTCGATCAGTACCTCGAGCTCGGAGAGGCGCGCGCGCTGCTCCGCCGCGAGCGCCTTCGCTTCCTCCGTCGACTGCGGCAGCTGCGCCTTGTGCGCCTCGATGCCCTCGCGCATCCGCTCGATCGTCTCCCAGATGAGCACGCCCTGCATGTGCGAGTAGAAGACGTTGGCGTGGGCGACGTTCTTGCTGCCGCGCTCCAGCAGCACCTGGCAGATCGACTCGTTTTCGTGGCCGTTGGCCTTGAGCCAGGTCTTGACGGCGCAGCAGAAGTCGTAGCCCAAGCCGCCGCTGTTGGGGAAGCCCAGGACGCCGCCGCTGTTGGGGTAGGCCTCGTCGAGCCATGCCATCTCGGGGTGGTCCTTGCGGTTGTACGTGATCTTCCAGGCATCGTCCTCTCTTGTAGAGTCCCCCTTGTAGGTCCCTCTTGCCATCCTTGTAGCAGCGGAACGGGAAGCCGACCAGCTCGCACGCCTCGCGCAGGCCCTCGAGGTTGAGGCCCAGCAACAGGTGCTCGGCGTCCGGGTGCTGCAGGTCGGCCAGCTTCTCCGCCGGGGCGACGGTGGCGTTGAAGTCCGGCGGCGGCACATGTGTCAGCGGGGTCCGGCTGTTGATCTCCTGCCGCAGCTTGGCGATCCGCGCGCTCGACGGCGCCGCGGCGTGCATGGGCGTGTCGCTGAAGAAGTCGGCGGCGCAGTTGCCCACGGGGTTGAGTCTCATCGGCAGCTGTGCCGCGACGGACGCAGCACCGCTGCCAGTCGCCGCCGCCGGAGGGCGCCTCGTGGGTTGCGCGCTCTGCGGTCGTTGTGACATCGGCTGCGAACGGCCAGCGTTCAACGCAGTGGGGCGAGCCGAGCTGGGACGCGACATGCTGTCCATTAGCCCTGACACAGTCGTCACCACGGTCTCCATGGCATGCTCAACGAAGCTCAGCGGGCGTTCGCCAGCACGGCGCGCCGAGGAAAACACACCCGACCACCCGACGAAGCCCTAGATTTTCTCAAACGGACCTGTAGATAAGGTGTCGCTCTGTTTGTTCTACAGCCCCTAAAGTAAGACCAATAACTTTACATCGCGCACCTTCACACAGGTCACCGCTCACAGGCCGCACGCGGCGCCGCCCTCGACAAGGGCGTCGAGCAGCTCGCAGTCGACCGCCTCGGGCGCCGCGGCCGACAGGCACGGCTCGCGGCCGGCGGGGTCGCGCGAGCGGCGGCGCGCGCTGCCGAAGCCGACGAAGCGCAGCCGCGAGCACATCAGCGTCGCCGCGAGCATCGCCGTCGTCGCCGCAGACGGGCAGCCGCCGCCGCTGGAGGAGGAGGAGGAGGAGGAGGCGGCGACGCCGCTCGCCCAGGGGGCGGAGGCGCCGTCGGCCCAGGGGGCGGATGAGGCACCGGACGACGACGCAAAGGAGGAAGCGGAGGAGAAGGAGGCGGAGGAGGAGGCGGAGGAGGAGCCGGGCGCGGCGGCGAGCCCGGTGGCCTCGCGCAGCGCGCCGAGGTAACGGCCATGGAGGGTCGGGTCGACGAGGAGGAGCCGGTGGGAGGCGCGGAGGCGCTCGGCGAGCGTTGCGACGCCAGCGAGGCCCTCCTTGTCGCGCACGTCGAGCAGGAGCATCGTCCGTTGCTTCCCGCCGCCGCTGCTGCTGCTAGCGCCGCCGCCGTCTGCCCCGCCTCCGCCGCCCCCGCCGACACCTCCGGCGCTGCTGCCTCCGGCGCTGCTGCCTCCGCCGCCGTCCGAGGCCACCTCCGCCGACGCGCCGTCTGCAGAGAGAGGTGCCCACAGCGGCGGCGGCGGCGGCGACTGCGCCAGCGTCGTCGCACGAGGCAGCAGCGCGGCGGGCGGGCGGCCCGCGAGCGCCTCGGCCGTCGCGCGCGCGCCGAGCACACGCAGCACCTCCCGCTCGTCGGCTGGCGCGTCGTCGAGCGTGAAGAGGGCCTCGCCCGCGCGGAGGCGCGCGCGCGTGGCGGGCGACACGCCGGGCGCGACGAGCGCGCACGCGTCGAACGGCGGCCGCTCGCCGCCGCCGAGCACGTCGGACTTTGGCAGCAGCGACGTGGAGAGCAGGCCCGAGAAGGGCGGCACGCACGAGCGCGGCGCCGCCGGGCCGCCGCCGCCGCCGCTCCTGGCGGCCGCCCACAGATGCAGCTGCACGGTGCCCGGGCGCAGGCTCGTCTCGACCTGCCGCGAGCGCGCCGAGATCGCGAGCGCCACCTCGGACGCCGCCTTGTCGCGCTTGCCGCCCTCTCCGCGCGACTTCTGCTTTGGCAGCCGCTGGTGCCGCCGCACGTGGCGCCAAAGCCGATTGGACGCGCCGTCCGGGCCGTCCGATGAGCCGGCAAAGGCTGCGCCGGCGGCGCCGCACTCCTCCTCAGCGTCGGCCGGGTCCTCACCCGCGGCGAGCAGGCTTGCGGCCTCCGCCCAGCTGCTGGAGGCGACACAGCCGCGGTGCGCCGGACCTTCGGCGTCGAGCACGCCGAGCGTGTACTGACCCGCGTGCGTCAGGTTGTACAGCGACGCGGGGCCGCACGGAGGCGTCGAGTCGGAATGTAGCATGCGCGCCGCCTACCCGTGGTAGTTTAAGTCGTTTTGC
>Ga0209713_10003251_pt1 | contig 10306 bp, 4 predicted proteins | sample ArcOceMetagenome_3_FD_187444 | JGI IMG/M metagenome (GOLD analysis project Ga0209713, IMG submission 187444) | Marine eukaryotic phytoplankton communities from Arctic Ocean - Arctic Ocean- Svalbard ARC20M Metagenome (SPAdes) (version 2) | ecosystem: Environmental > Aquatic > Marine > Oceanic...
TGACGTGGAGACACTCGCAAGTGCGTCGGGCCTCAGCGACCGCCGGCACCGCCGCCACCGACGCGACCTCGGGGCAATGGTCAGCGCCAACAAGGTCTGGGCGGGCCGCCTGGGCAACCTGGTGTTCGCTCTGATCGCGCTGTACGCCTACTATCGCGCCGGGCACTACGCCTACGACATCCGGCTCTACGCCATCAAGATCTACGGCCGGGTCATCCACGAGTTCGACCCATGGTTCAACTACCGCGCGACGGTCTACCTCGCTGACAACGGGTGGTACGCCTTCTCCCGCTGGTTCGACTACACCGCGTGGTACCCCTTGGGCCGGCCCGTCGGCACGACCATCTACCCGGGCATGCAGGTCACGTCGGTGGCCATCTGGAATGCTCTGAACGCCATCGGTGGCGACTGGGCGATGAGCCTCAACGACGTGTGCTGCTTCGTGCCTGCGTGGTTCGGCGTCTCCGCCTCCATGTTCCTCGGCATGCTCACCGCGGAGTGCTCGCAGTCGCACACGACCGGCGCCGCCGCCGCGCTCATCATGGCCATCGTGCCGGCGCACATCATGCGCTCGGTCGGAGGCGGCTACGACAACGAGAGCATCGCGCTCACGGCGATGTGCGCCACCTTCTACTGCTGGGTGCGCGCGCTGCGCACGGAGGCGGCCGTCAAGGACGGCGCGGCGACGCGCGGCTCGGTCGTGTTCGGCATGCTGACGGGCCTGTGCTACTTTTACATGGTGGCGGCGTGGGGCGGCTTCGTCTTCGTGCTCAACATGATCGGCCTGCACGCGGCGGTGCTGGTCGCCGCCGGCCGCTTCACGTCGAAGCTGCACCGCGCCTACTCGCTCTTCTACGTCATCGGCACGCTCGGCGCGATCCAGGTGCCGGTGGTCGGCTGGGGCCCGCTCAAGTCGCTCGAGCAGCTCGGCCCGCTGGCCATCTTCATCGGGATGCAGGTGCTCGAGGTGGCGGCGGTGCGCCGGCGCAAGTACGGCCTCTCGCTCACGAAGACGCTGGTCGTGCTGATCCAGGCGACGCTGCCCGTCGCCGTCGTCGTCCTGGCGGTGGTCGTCGCGCTCAACCAGCAGGGCTACTTCGGGCCGTTTTCGTCGCGCGTGCGCGGCCTCTTCGTCAAGCACACGCGCACGGGCAACCCGCTCGTCGACTCGGTGGCGGAGCACCAGCCGGCCAACGAGCAGGCGTACCAGCACTACCTGCACCACGTCTACTCGGTCGTGCCGTTTGGGCTGGTCCTGTCGGTGCTGACGCAGTCGGACTCGAACTCGTTCCTGGTGCTGTACGCGCTCGTCGGCTACTACTTTGCCAACAAGATGGCGCGCCTCGTCATCCTGCTCGGCCCGATCGCCTCGGCCCTCGGCGGCGTCGCCATCGGCACCGTCGCCGACCAGCTCCTCGTCAACCCCGTCGCCAAGCTGCTCATGTCGCCCTTTGCGAGCGGCGACGAGGCGCCCGCCGCCGCCGCGCCCGCGCCCGCCGCCGCCGCGCCCGCCGCCGCCGCCTCGGCCGACAAGGAGCTCAAGAGCAAGGAGCTCAAGGCCGCCAAGGCCGCCAAGGCCGCGGAGGAGAAGGAGGGGGAGTCAAAGGGCGCGCTCGGCGCCGCGTCGGGCTACGCGTTGGGCGTCGCGTCGACGGTGTACAACCACCCGCTGGCGCTGCTGCTGCGGCTGGGCCTCGGGCTGTGGGTGGTGCGCCAGTCGCTGCCCAAGGCCAAGGAGTTCTACGACTACTCGCACCAGCTGGCGGAGGGCTTCTCGCAGCCGTCGATCATGTTCAAGGCGCGCCTCAACACGGGCGAGGAGATCATCGTCGACGACTACCGCGAGGCGTACTGGTGGCTGCGCGACCACACCCCCAAGGACGCGCGCGTGATGGCGTGGTGGGACTACGGCTACCAGATCAACGGCATCGCCGAGCGGACGAGCATCGCCGACGGCAACACGTGGAACCACGAGCACATCGCGACGCTCGGCCGCATCCTGTCGGGCAGCGAGGAGGACTCGCACAAGATCGCGCGCCACCTCGCCGACTACGTGCTCGTCTGGGCGGGCGGCGGCGGCGACGACCTCGCCAAGTCGCCGCACATGGCGCGCATCGGCAACTCGGTCTACCACGACATCTGCCCCGGCGACCCCACCTGCTCGTCGTTCGGCTTCTACCAGGGCGGCGTGCCGACGCCGATGATGGAGAAGTGCCTGCTCTACCGGATGGTCAACTACGGCCAGCCCAACGTGAAGCGGCTCAACTCGTCGCGGTACACGCACGCCTTCACCTCCAAGTACGGCAAGGTGATGATCTTCAAGGTGCGCTCGGTCTCCAAGAAGTCCAAGGACTGGGTGGCCGACCCCGCCAACAAGGTCTGCGACGCGCCGGGCAGCTGGTACTGCACGGGGCAGTACCCGCCCGCCATCCAGTGGCTCATCGACAAGCGCAAGCCGTTCAAGCAGCTCGAGGACTTCAACACGCAGACGAGCGAGGAGGACAAGCAGTACCAGAAGGAGTACCACCGCCGCATGGCGGGCCGCGGCCGCGCCGACGCCGACGAGGGCGGCGGGAAGGGCGAGCCCGGGCCGGAGCCCGCCGCGTCGTACGTGGGCTGCTACGGTGCCGAGAAGGCCTTTGGCGCGGCGCGCAAGTACACGGGCGGGCCGCTCGGCACGAGCGTCGAGATGGCGCGGAGCTTCGCCGTGCAGGAGGGCAAGACGTACTTTGCCATCGCGCAGGTCGGCGTCGACGGCCACGTCTTCGCCTTCGACGACGCGCCCAACGGCAAGGACCTGAGCGACATGGGCTGCGCCGAGCCGTGCGCCGACGACGAGCGCCTCGCGTGCGGCTGCGCCGACGACGCGTGCGGCGACCTCCGGCCCGTCAAGGGCGAGGAGCACGTGCGTCGGTGGGTGGTCTACAAGGTGGAGGAGGACGCGGGGGATAGCGAGATGCGCAAGAAGTCAAAGAAGAAGAGGGCCTAGGCGGCGCGCCGGTTCGGAGACGCGCAGGAGGATCAGCACCCAGGACGCCCGCTGGCCGGGGAGACTAGGGAGTTGAACGTTCGCGCGCACGTCGGGGAGTGTGGACTGAATGACGTTGGGGGACAGACGGGTTCAGAGGTACGACTTTATGAAGCTGATTTGCACACTACGGTAGGAGATCTAGGAGTGATTATCTCGCTTGCCACCATTCAAAACACAGAACATACACAGAAAACATGCACACATTGGCGTCTCAGTCTCACTGGCTATAGAGGCCACGTCATGACTCATGTCAGTCGTCAGATGGCGAGAGCGAGCAGAGGGGGGACGATAGAGAGGTAGGGCGGTCCTGCACGTGTGCGCACACGCTCAGCATCCGAGTCATGCATTCCCCTGAGCGACGTATGGGCCCCGCGGAGCCGGCCACCCTCGCTATGCGAAGGAGGGTAGAGCTTGATGGCGTCACGGAGGGCCTCGGGGAACCCTGCCTGCTGGAGGAGCTCCCAGCGGCCGTCATGGATCTGACCCAAGTCATTCATGAGTGCTCGCGTGCTCGGCTCCGCGAGCAGGCAGGAGGTGACGGTGCACGCGCCATAGGAGACGAGAGGCGGGCAGGTGGTGATGTGCGCGCGCATCGCTGCAGTGACTAGCAGCACTGCGCCGCTCTTGAAGAGGGCGGTCGCCACCGCATCGTACTGCGTCGCAAACTCCTCTTCGCTTTGGTAGGCGTAGGCGGCAAGATCGGCGAACGCACCGAGGACCTGAATGCCTCCGAGTTGCACGCGATTGGACATAAGATCTCCCGCGCGCATCGCAGAGGCGACCAGCGGCAGTAATCCCGCCGCGAAGGCCTCCTCCAGGCGTGCCTTGGTCTTGGTGTCAAAGCCGAAATCAAAGCGTGGCGCCTCGGGGTCGGGCGGAGTGTCGAACTCCTCACCCCAAGGGCGAATGTAGATGGACGCGACTGCCGACACAGCCTCGGCCAGTATGTGCCCTTGCGCGTCCAACGTGTCCTTGGGTTGCTCGAGTACCCGCAACAGAAGCTGCAGAGCGCCCGCCTTGTGAGCAACCTCACGAAGCTTGAGCCGCTGCCGAGGTGGAGCCGAGCACATGACACTGACGAATGTGGACCAGCCACGCACGTTGAGCGCGGGCCACTGCTTGATCTCCCTGGAGGGGCCACAGTGTGCCCACAAGGCCATCGTGCGAACAAGGATGCCGACGATGGCCTCGAGCTTGACCGGGCTGCAGGCGGCGACGCCAGCATCGGTATTGATCTCGCGTCGGATCGCCATGACGGCTTCGCACACCTCGGCCTCCGACTCATCGCCGATCTGACCACGCAGGAACGTGAGTGCGTCTTCGATCGGTGTTGTCGCCTGAGGCTCCTCCGGCGACTCGCAGGGCATGCAGATGTGCTTGTGGCTGAGCCGCCAGTGCGCCAGCTGGTGCTCCTTGCAGCAGTAGGAAACCTGCTTGCAGCGCGCGCAGCGCAGCCCCGCTCCGCGCAAGAGGCTAGGCCCGCTCCTTGGACAACTGGAACACTCGAGCCACGCGGACATCGAGGTCGCGAAAGCAAATCGAGAAGCAAACCTTGATTGCCTGTTTTTTGTGTTTTATCATGGCCGAGTGGAGCGCCGAGTGCGTCCTCAAGCAGCAGCTCAGCCGCGCGCCCTGCACGGCCTCGCGCACCTTTGGCTGCAACGGCACGCACGTGTGGGTCAGCGGCCGCTGCCGTGGCCGCTTCCGCTGCGGTGCAGCCGGCCGCGTGGTGGCCTGCGGTAGCTGGCAGTCTTCCAGGCCGACTGGCCGCCACCACTGCAGCTGCGGCACGAGGAGCTTGCGCTCGTGCGCCACCAAGGCCGCGAGCATCGCCCAGCCCAGCCTGTCGGGCCAGCGCGGCACGGCGGCTGCCTTCTGCGCTAAGCCGAGCGACGCGCAGCTGCTGGCGGTCCTCGGAGTCTTCTCCATCGACGAGCACGTCGCGCACCGCTCGGCGGTCCGCTCGACGTGGCTCCACGGGCGCGAGCCGAGCGTCACAGCCACGTTTGTGCTCGATGGCATCGACGCGCGCGTCGAGTCGCTCGCCGAGGCGGCGGCGCACCGCGACATGGTGTTTGTGCGCGGCTCCGCCCGGCAGACGTGCAAGCAGGGCCCGCTGGCGAAGCTGCTGCTGTGGCTCGAGTGCGCGCTGGTAGCGTGGCCGCGCGCGCAGCTCGTGGGCAAGGCGGACGACGACCTGTGGGCGTCGCTACCCGGCGTCGCTCTCCACGTGCGCAACTCCCTCGCGGCGGCCTGCCGCGCCGTTCGAGGCGCGGCGCCGTGTGCGGCGGCGGAGTCAGGGCCGCTGCTCTTCTGGGGCTCGCTCGAGACCTTCCATTGGCACGAGGGCATCCATCGCCCCGTTGGCTTTGGCGGCGCGGGCGTCCTACGTGCGCTGCTGCCGCTTGGCGGCGGACGCTGGAGGCGTGCACGTGCCAACCAGGGCCTCGCCCCGTGCCAGCGGCGGCCGGCGCCGCGCGTCGATTGGGCCGAGAGCCGCGGCCTGCCGCGCGCGTGGGAGCAGCCGGGCTGGCGAGGTGGCGAGGGCGGCGTGGAGGCCGACAGCAGCGGCAGCAACGTCAGCGGCCCCTTCTTCTTTGGCAAGGGCCCGCTCTACCTGATGGACCGTCGGCTGGCGGCGCAGGTGGTCGCCCATGCGGGTGTGCGGCGCGAGGCGGAGGCGGCGGTGCGAAGCGGCGAGGCGGCCGGGCCCGAACTGACATGGCCGTGGGAGGACGTCTTTCTCGGGTACGCGCTCGCGCACGCAGCCACCTCCGCAGCGGCCGCCACCGCGCCGGCGGAGATCGTGGCGGTCGACATCGGTGCTCGCGGCGTCTTCACTGAGGGCTGGGGCGTCGCCTCGGCACCGGCGGCGCTCCTGTGGCACATGCGCGTCAAGCAGCCCGCGCGCGTCGCGCTCGTCGACGCGTGGGCGGCGCACCACCGCTGCGACCTGACGTTCGACGCCCTCCGCTGCGAGGAGTACCGCTCGTGCGCCGGAGCGAGCTGGCGAGCGTGCCGGCCCGTCGTCGACGAGCGACGGAACGCCAACTGCTCGAGTAGATTGACGGACGTACTTTAACTAAACCGTGTATGAGATTAGTGAGGCACCCACAGAGCGCCCAAAAGCTAAAACGTGAAATGAGCATTGGTGACCGGTGTGAGGAAAGGTGCTGTGTGCCACACGCCGTCGATGACCAACTGCTCTTCATGCTTCATGCGCACGGTCCTACCGGTAGGTGGCACCGGGCTAGAGCGGCACCCACGGGAGCTCACGGAACTGGTTTGCCATGCGGTGCGTCTGCAGCACGGTGATGGTCGTCTGCTGCGCGTTGGCCGCGGCGTTGATGAACTGCTGGCCGGTGTACGGGTTGGTGTTGTGCGTGACGCCGTCGATGACGGCCTGCATGACGATGTCGCCCTTGAGGAGGCCCGACGCCGCCGCCGCCGCGTCGGGCTGCAGCACGGTGGGCGGCGTGCGGTTGGCGTCGAACTGGATCTGGGAGGCGGCGCCGGCGGGCATCGGCCCCACCGTGAGCAGGTGGCTCGGCTGGAAGTGCGGCTGCCGCGTCTGCACCTGCATGAAGCCGCCGCCGCCCGGCGGCGACGCCGCCTGCGCCTGCTGCAGGTACTCCTGCGTCGCCTGGCCCGGCACCGGCACGCCGTTGATCGAGACGATGCGGTCACCGTGTTGGCCGCCGTTGAGCTGGTGGACGAGCGGGCCGTTGCGGATGGAATGGATCACCGTGTCCTTCTGCACGTCGAAGTGCATCATCTTGTTCGCCGACATTTGATTCATCTGCAGGCCGAGGCTCTGCGGCAGCGGGCCGACCGCGCGCACATACGGGGTCACCGGCGTGTCGGCCCGCCCCGGCAGGCCGCCGCGGTCCATGACCTGGTTGGCGCGCGGCGCGGCGCCCGCCATTGTGCCCGCGCGGCTCAGCCGCTGGCCGAACCACGCGTTGTACGCGCCGGCGAGCTCGGGCGTCTCCTGCCGCACGTTCTTCTTGGCGGTGTTGAAGGCGTCGACGAAGGCGGCCGTGTTCGCGGCGGGCCCGCACTCGACGACGGCGACGACGACGCGCACGCCCTCGCCGACGCGCACGACGACCAGGCTGGAGGCCGGCGTCATGTCGCAGGCGCTGACCGCCTCGCTCAGCGCGTAGATGGGCGCCCCCTCTATCTCCGACTTGGCGACCACCTCGAGGCTAGCGTGCTGGAGCGGCACGTGCAGCGTCGCGCCCGGCATCGAGTCGTCGGCCTCGGCGGTGGCCGGGTACCGGTGCCCGTACTGGTCGAAGGAGAGGTAGTTCTTGGTGTGGCGCGCCACGTGCGGGTCGCGCGTGTACACGAGCGCCTGGTCGGTCAGCTTGAGGTGGTGCGCGCGCGCCTGCACCGCGAGCTTCTCCAGGCCGGGGTGCTCGCCGTCGCAGGAGGCCTTGTGACCCCCCTCGGTGTTCGACTTGCACAGCATACAGAGCCCGCAGAGCGTACAGACCCCCGAGGCCAGGAACGCCCCGATGCAGTAGCAGTTGTTCTTGATCACCTTGCGCATGTCATTCAGCCTGCCCTCGACGTCGAGCTCCAGATCTATGAGCTGCGTGCCCCCCGAGAGCAGCGGCGCGAGGGTGTCGCCGCCCTGCTCCGCCCCGATGGTGTTCACTCCGCGGTCGAAATCGGCCTCGGTCGTCACAAAGTCCATCGCCGGCGCCAGGAAGATGTGAGTGTGGCGTGGGTCGTTGGTTGTGAACCTCCGGGAGGGGTCGCGCGGGTTGTATGCCGGCATGAGGGTGTTACTTCCCATCATGATGCCGTCGTCCGGGGCTTTCTTGCCCCCGAATTGCTTTTTGATCGGAATGGGCGGTCCCAGCACCAACGGAGAGGCGGGGAGCCCTCCGACGTTGCCCAGGGCGGTCGGGATATGGGAGAACGGGCTGGCCGGCTGCTGCGCGACCTGCATGGGCTGGGCGACCTGCATCTGCGGCACCGGTATGGCGACCTGCATGGGCTGTGCGACCGGCATCGGCTGCGTCCCCTGCAACTCCATCTTGTTGCCTCCTTCTCTGATGCGTGTGGGAGCTCCTGCAACCCACTCCCATCTCCCTAGGCTGTCTTGCGTGCGGTGCTGTGCTCGCTCGACACTCGCCAGCAAAACAATTAATAGATACGGAGAGTGCCTGGCCAGCCAGCGCGAATCTGCCACTGATGCGCGGAAGGGGTCGAACCAGCGTCGAACCAGAAGTTTTCTGACCTGCGTCGGCCGTGCCGTCGCCCCCTCCATCGGCCTCGGCCAACATGTTCCGCGGCTTCGGCGGCGACCCGCCGCCGCCTCTGCCGGACGAGCCCCCCGACGGCTTCGCCGGCGCCACGTTTGGTGTGGCCTACGACATCTTCGAGCAGCTGCGCTCGAGCCTGGGGCACGAGTGGGACATCCTCGTGCTGGGGCTAGGCACGGCGCTGCTCTACAAGCTGGCCAAGTCGCTGCAGTCGCGGGCGGAGCGCGCGCTCTTCGTGCAGATCCTGCTCGGAGGTCCGACGGGCGCCGACGAGGACATGATGGGCGGCGACGGCCCCGACGAGCAGATGCAGTACCAGGCGATGCGGCAGGGCCTCGACCCCGACGAGCTCGACGGCGGCCTGTCGCGCGCGGCCCACTACGCGATGCTGGCTCGCCAGGAGGAGGCGCAGCGTCTCGTCGAGGACGTGCGCGCCTACGCGGCGCGGCGTGCCCTGGAGAGCGGCAACCCGCTGCGCTGGCTCTTCCCGCTGCCCAAGCTGCGCGTGACGTCGGCCATCGACGCGGCGACGCTCGGCGACGACGAGGCGGAGGACACGCGCGAGCTCAACGCGAGCACCGCCGGCGTGCCGCTCATGACCGCCACCGTGCTGCCCGCCTCGGGCTCGTCGTCGGTCGTGGTCGTCGAGGGCGTGCCGCTCGTCAGGCTGCCGTTTGTGTGGCTCACCGAGGGCTCGAGCTCGCAGGCGCTCTTCGACAGCCTGCGCGAGTCGGTGCCGTCGCGCCTCGTCATGGCCTTCGAGGGCATCATGAAGCGGTACGCCGGCTCGATGCCCAACCTCCACGGCGGCGGGATGGGCGGCTTCGACGAGTGGGGCAACCAGCTGGGCGGCTCGTCGTTTGGCGGCATGCGAGTGCAGCGGCGGCCGATGGGCCGCGGCAAGGGCGGAGCTCGCGGGATGCGCGGGCGCGGCGGCCGGGGCGGCGGCGGCGGCGGCGGCGGCGGCGGCGCCGACCTCGGCAAGCGCTTCGCCGACCTCGGCAAGGGGCCCGACGTGAGCGGGCCCGAGGGGTCGGTGGTGCTCTCGTGCTTCTCGTGGAACGCCGAGCTGCTGCGCCAGGTCATCGACGACGCGCGGCGGCTCGCGGCGCGGCGGCGCGGCCGCTCGTGCGAGGTGCGCAAGCTCTCCAAGTCGGACGGCGGCATGGGCGGCATGTACGGCGGCGGCCGCGGCGGCGGCGGCTCCTTCTTCTGGCAGACGCTCGAGGCGCCGCCGCGCAAGCTGACGACGGTCTTCCTCTCGAGGGGCGCCGAGGAGCTGCTCGTCGACATCGACGCCTTCCTCCGCCGCCGCGCGTGGTACGCGAGGCGCGCGATCAAGTACCAGCGCGTCTACCTGCTGCACGGGCCGCCGGGCAACGGCAAGTCGTCCTTCCTGCAGGCGCTCGCCGTGCAGTACGGCCTGCCGCTCTTCGTGATGCAGCTGAGCGGCGGCGGCGTCGCCAAGACCGAGTGCCGCCGGCTGCTGAGCGACACGGCCGACCAGCCGTGCATCCTCGCCGTCGAGGACGCCGAGTCGTGCTTCGTCGCGCCGACCGACAAGGACGACGACGACGACGACGACGGCGGCGGCGGCAGGATGCAGTACGGCGGCTACGGCGGCGGCGGGCCGATGGGCATGTACGGCGGCCGCGGCCGCGCGCCGCGCCGCGGCATGGGCGGGATGGGCGGGATGGACGACGGCGCCAAGCCGGTGACGGCGAAGCAGTTTGCGTCGCTGCTGTGCTCGGAGGCGGAGCGCAACCCGTCGGGGCGCCTGGTCATCTTCACGACCAACACGATCGGCATGCTCGACGCCGCGCTGCAGGCGACCATCCGCGAGCAGGGCCTCGAGGTCGAGTTCCCGCCGTGCAACGAGCACGTGCAGCGCCGCGTCTGGGCCAACTTCTACGGCGGCGTCGACGGCTGCGACGCGCAGCACGACGCGTACGTCGCGCAGCTCGGCGCCATCGCGCGCGAGCGGCGCGAGCCGCTGCCG
>Ga0209713_10003253_pt1 | contig 10304 bp, 9 predicted proteins | sample ArcOceMetagenome_3_FD_187444 | JGI IMG/M metagenome (GOLD analysis project Ga0209713, IMG submission 187444) | Marine eukaryotic phytoplankton communities from Arctic Ocean - Arctic Ocean- Svalbard ARC20M Metagenome (SPAdes) (version 2) | ecosystem: Environmental > Aquatic > Marine > Oceanic...
GCGGGGGTGCGGGGGGGCGGGGGGCGCCAGAGGCGCTCTGGGGCGGCGCGCAGCGCCGCCGCAGGCGGCTGGGCAGGGGCGCGGCTGTAAGTCTCGAATTCAAGAGTGCCCTTTTGCACCTTACTTCGAAATCGCCTCTAGAGCTGGCCGATTCCGGGGTGGCGTCACGGGCGGCCAAGGCGACCTGTTTCGTGAGAGCACTCCTCAGATTCCACGGGCGTCCAGTCAAGGCCGCAACACCGACACTTGGTGACAACAAGGCCATGTACACCCTCGTGACCCAAGAGGGCACATCGGCACGCACGAGATACTACGAGCGCACTACCATGCTTATTAAACGCGCAGTGCTAATGTTGCTGTTGGTGCCACACCTGATCAGCACGCACTGCATGGTCGCGGACCTGTTCACGAAGGCTCTTGACAAGGGTGCCTTCATCAAGTTCCGCGACCTGATGATGAACAACCACACACCACTACGCGAGGCTCTGTCGACAGCAGTGTGCGGGTTGCACGGAGAGGCTGGCCGATTGGCCAAGCGCCTCATGCGTCAGCTGTGACTGACAGACTTGATATCGATACAGACAGATAGACAGAGAATGGACATGCGTCCAGGAGGGAGCGCTGTTGCGCGTGCGGTGATGTGTGTGCCGCGCCCGACCTTCCTTCTTAGGGTCCGGACAGCGCTGACGCCGTAGTCGTCGCTGTGGACGCGGCCGCCGTGCTGACCGGCAGGTTGTTTCCTTTACATTTGACTTACATTAACAACGTGTGTTCAACGTTTCCTCTCAGTTGAGAGTTCTAAAACACACGTAACCTGCGACCGCCTTGCGGTCGCCCATGCCCGGAGGGCTGGGCCCCCTGGATCTCATAGACATGCAATGGTTCCACTGATCAACGCGAAAGAACGGAACGCAGGAATCGGGTCGTGGGCAATGGCGGCAGCCGGATCGCCCGCCACGTGTTCGGCTTCGACAGCTTTCGCGGCGCACGCGGCCATGGTGCACGAGCACCTCGACGCCTCCGGGCTGTGAGGAGGGCTCCACCTATGGCGGCCAAACTTGGGGACGACGCGCACGTGTGCTGAGACCGTTTCGAGCGAAAGATACGCGCCCGGGCCCCGGGGCTGACCATTTAATTAATTTCAACCGCCGAACTTTTACCGCAACCGCGCAACGGCGGGCCGGGCTCAAGTCAGATCCGCCAAACAGACGGCTTCACATCGGCCGCCAGAGCAGGTGCTCCGAGATCGGCTTCTCGTACGGCCGCGCGAGCGTCGACGGGTGCGGCTTGGGCGCTGTGCGCAGCACGGGCGAGAAGAGCGCCGTGTCGAGCGCCTCGGGGTGGCGGAGCCCGAGGCGGCGCGCCTGGCCGAGACCGCGCACCTTGGCGTGGCCGCCGCCAGGGGTGTCGACGGACGAGCGGCGCCCGCCGCGTTGGCCAGCACCGCCGCCGCCGGCCCCGCCGCCAAAGTCCCCGCGGCCGCCGCGGCCGAGGGCGGGCAGCGAGGCCGAGGTCTGCATCATGCCCTTGGTCGCGGCGCCGCGGGGCGGCAGCGGTCCGGACGCGGCGGCGTCGGCGGCGTCGGCGGTGGCGGCGTCGGCGGCGCCCGCCGCGGCGATGCCCCCGGAGGCGGCGGCGGCGGAGGCGGCGCCGCCGTCGCGGTGGAAATGGATGCCCCAGAGCGCTCTCAGCAGCAGCGGCTGCCACTCGCGCAGCTCCTCGAGGCTCATGCCTGCGTGGGTGGGTGGTCAAGGGCGGCGGAGGCAACGAGTCTGATGATGGGGCCGGCCAGTCGCCAAGGCCGCACGGCCTCTTGGCGAGATGCGCCACTCCTGACGAGTGCGGAGGGCGGCCCCACGCCTTCAGAAGCAGCCCGAGGACCTGACTGATGGTGGCCAGAATGGCGCCGGCAAGATGGCCACTCTGACCACGCTGCGATGCCCCACCCGAGAAGGAGCGACATGACCGCGCGCGTCAGCGCGCTGGGCGGCGGGAAGGCGCCGGTGGCAGTGCGCGAGTAGAGCAGCCGCGTGTGCCTGGGTGGTGGAACAGTGAGAACACGCTCGGAGCGGGCCGTGGCTTGCTGCCTTGCAAAGCCCTGGCGGGAGCGGGCCTTTGGAAGCGCCACGGACTTGGACGGGCAAGGGACTTGGAGTGGCGTGTGGCCCGAGTCGGCGGGGAGGGCTGCCTCAGGCTGCCCGTGGCCACCTCAGGCCCAACCGAGATGATGAGTCGTCGTGGGTCAGGCCGCGACTCGTTCGACCGTGCGCGCGCGCCGCCAGTCCTGCGCCTCCCACACCACCTCAAACGAGCCGGGCGAGCCCTCCTCGCCTGTCATGGTGGAAACGAGGCACCGCGCTCACGTCGGCCAGATCCGCCTCCAGGCGGCACCCGCACTGGCGGAATCAGGTTCGGGGCAGCCCCAGGCTTCGACCATCCTCGGCCAAACAAACTGGCGGCAAAGATGGTGGGCCAAAAGGCCTCGTTTCCAACGGGGCTCCTCGCCCGGGTTGACGCGCGTCATCGGCTTGGCGATCACGCGCAGCCCGGGGAAGGTGCCGGTGAGCTCGTCCTTGAGCGCCTGCGTGACGGCATGGTGGGCGAGGGTCAGAGGGCGGCTCGCACAGCTGGTTAGCTTCGCGAGGCCAGAGGGTGCTTTTGCCCGTCTGCCTGTCAGCCTGCTGGCCCAGGGCATGGGCACGCTATGCTCCGCGCGCATCAGCAGAGTCGCAAGGAAAGCGCTCGGCTCTGACGGCTGGCCGATTGCGCTACGGGGTACTTCTGGGGTGCTGGGCCGCGCAGCCGACTTTTTCCACGACTCGGTTGGGCGCCTGCAGATGCGGCGCGCACTGCCGCCCCTCGCGCTTGCAGTAGACGAGCCCGATCACGGCCTGCTGCAGCGCGCGCTGCGTGGCCGCGAGCAGGAGCGCCGACGACTGCATGCCCGGCGCGGCGCGGCCGAGCGCCGTGATGCCCTCGGCATCCGTGGCGAAGAGGTGGACCTGCGTGGGGTCGTTGGAGTGTGGAGTGGAGCAGCGAGAGAGAGAGAGAGAGATGTGTGGGTTTGGGTGGGTGGGAGTGGGCGGTGGGAGAGGGCGTCGAGAAGGAGAGACGACGCACCTGCGGTCTCGCCGTCAGCAGTGCCCGCAGTAGCGCCGGGCCATGCACCAGCCCCTCGCCCTCCTCGCCCTCCTCGCCCGCCTCCTCCGGCACGCCGCCCAGCCCGCCAGCCGTCATGCCGCCGCCGCCGCCGCCGCCGCCGCCGATGGCACACGGTGCATTCTGCTCGAGCTTATACAGCGCGTGGAGGAGCTTGTCGCCGTTCTCGTCGGCGGCCTGTGTCGCAATCGCAAGGAGGGCGAGTGGCAAGAGAAGAGGGCAGAGCGACGATGCCGCCAGGCGGTCGGATTTAGTACCAAGGCTTCGTGGGTGGCGGCCGTGGTGCGCGCATGGCGTGTCGTGTCGTGTGGCGACAGGAGAGCAAGGAAGGGGTGTGAGGAGGGGCGGGAGGGTGTGTGTGTGGGGGGGGGGAATCACCTCGACGTCGACGTCGGCGTGCTCGCAGACCACCGGCAGCAGCGAGTGGCGCTTGGAGCGCTGCGCAGGCATATATCGGGCGCGAATGCTGCGTGAGTCGCGCGTGGAGACTCGGGACACGCCGCTGTGGGACGGACTTGGGGACGCTGCTGCGTTGGGCGGTCAGACGAGGTTTGAGGCCCGGTGGTCTGACGCCGCGGCGCGAAGCACACCGCGCAGTGCTTCATGAGCGGGAGGAGGCGGTGCTGGAGGGGCACGCAGTGGCGCATCAGCAGCGCGACCTGCGAGAGGCGGAAAGGCGGACCAAACGACAGGCGTGCGTGCAGTGAGTGAGCAGGGGTGAGAGGATATGACGAGGAGAAAGTGAGCGGACACGTGCGTGCGTGCGTGCGCAGGACAATGAGGAGAGAGCGCAGCGCAGCGCAGCGCAGCGCACGTTGACCTCGCTCGGCCGCTCCTTGGCGGCGTCGAAGAGGCTCAGATGCAGCCTCAGCTCCTCATCCGCCGCAAACAGCGCCGGCGCCGCGTCGATCATCGCCTTGAGCAGGCCGCCGCGCTGCTGGCCCGCCGCCAGCAGCAGCGGCGTCGACGCTGACGATGCGGTGGCCACCGCCCCCGATGCCGCTGTAGGGACCGAGGCGGCGGCGGCGGACGACGGCTTGGGTGGTGCGGCGGCGGGCTTGGTGGCGAGGGCGGTGAGGAGAGTACGCCGTGCCGACGGCGCCGCCACCGCCAACAGCATCTGCGCAGCGCGCTCGTTGTCGGTGAGGGTGGCGTGGTGGAGCGGCGTGTAGCCGTTGGCATCGCGCGCGAGCAGCCTGCGGGAGGGCAGAGGGGAAGAAAGGGAGAGGGTCGAGGAAAGACGTGAATCTGGAGATTGGGGGTGAGAATTGGGAATCTGCTGCTTCGATCGTCCGTCTGCAAAGGGCCTCTCTCTGCTGGACCGCGCGATGCACATGGCGGCGGAGGCACATGGTCATGGCGGCAGGAGCGCACCTCGCGCGGTACTTGAGCAGCAGCCAGATGCAGTCGAGCTGGCCGCCGCCCACCGCCAGTGCCATTGGCGTCGCGCCGTCGCCGTCCAGGGCGTCGACCAGCGGGACCCGCGACGGCATCGCGCCGCCGCCACCGCCGATGCTGCCCAGCGTGTCTGCGGCGGCGACGCCCTCCGGAGAGCCGGGGCGCCCTCCTCCCCCTGCGCCGTCGTGCCTTGCCGCCTGCGCGACGCGCCGTTGACGGCGCAGCACCACCTCCAGCTGCCTCGGCTGGCCGTGCCTCACGGCGAGGTGCAGCAGTGTCGTGCGGCCGCGGCCGGCGGCGACGGAGGAGGAGGTGGAGGAGGTGGGTTGCAGTTCAACCGATGCCTTGTTGTTGACGAGCAGCTCCAGACAGCGCACCTGGGAAAAGGGCGAGAACAAGGGCGGGGTGTGCGTAGCTCGTGGGCTCCAGGCTCAACGGCGTGCGGAGCCAGCGGACGTAGAGGCATCGGAGGAGGAGAGAGGAAAGGAGAGCATAGCAGCAAGGGAGGATGCGGCAAGAAAGCAGCGCACCTGCGCGTCCGAAGACGCGCGCGTCAGCCGCGCAGCCGCGCTCAGCCCGTCGGCGCCCGGCGCGTCGAGCGCCGCGGTGTCCGTGCTGTACTCGAGGAGCGACTTGAGCACCGTGGGGCGCGCGGGCGCGCCTGCATGGTCGGACGCAGCGCGAAAATGGCGACGTGGGCGGCCTCTGGCGGGAAGGCCACCGCCTCTCGGTGGGATCGGAGGTGCCGCGTCTCTCCTCCCGAGTGCGTGGAGCAGCCTCGAGCCTTTAGATGCAGTCCGCTGAGCCCGTGGTGGCCAGCCCGTGGCACCGCCAAGACGCCACTTTGACCGATGCTGTGGGTGCAGGCGAGGTGGACCGATGTGTCGCCGTCGGCGCCGGCGGCGTCAACCCGCGCGCCGGCCTTGAGGAGCTGCTCGACGCAGCCAGACTCGACCTGTGCGTGTGGTGATGGATGGCGGGAGAGGGAGATGAGCAAGGCAAGGATGCCACGCGGAGGAAGGGCGATGACATCATGGCGGGGTCGCGTGGCAAGTGAAACCGAGGCGTGCGGCCCTCCTGACGACCTGGGAGGCATGGGGTGGCGAGAGGCGGAGGTGGAGGGGGGCACCTGGTGCTCAGCGATCATGCGGACGAAGCGCACGAGCGTCAGCGCGCAGCCCGCGCCGGCGCCGCCGAGGTCGCCGTACGTCTTTGGGTCGAGCCACCCCTCGTCGAGGAGCAGCGGCTCCAGCGACGCGCGCGCGCTGGGCGTGACGGGCGGCGGCCGGAGCAGTGTGGTCCGCACGGCCGCCGAGAGCGCCGAGGCGGCCGAGGCGGCGGTGAGGTCGCGGAGGATCTGCATCTCGGTGTCGAGCAGGACCTGGTCGTCGCCCAGCAGCTTGGTGACTTGCGCGAGGATCTGCGCGCCCATCGCCTCCTCCCCCGCGCTGCCCCTGCCGCCGCCCTCCGGCGGCGCTGCGCCGCCACCCTTGAAGGGGTTGCCCCGCCGACCCGGCACCGCAATCGACAGCCCAATCCCACCGCCTCCGCCACCTCCGCCGCCTCCGCCTCCGGGCACGGTCTCCGGAGAAGGAGCCGACGGCGCCGTGTCACCCGCCGCCGCGCCTCGCGACTGGACGTACCGTCCCACCTCGATGAGCTGCCGGATGGTCTCGCGCCGCGCGCAGCGCTGCGCGTCCTCGTACAGATCGACGGCGCGGCGGTGGTGACGGAGCGCGTGGCGGAACTGGACCATCGCGTCGTTGAGCGCGTGCGCGGCGTGCTGCCCCGCATTCCTCTCGCCCGGGATGATGTAGCGGTTGGAGACGTGCGCCATCTGCCCGGCGCGCGAGGAGCGGTCGTTGCGGCCCTGCACGAGCTCGTCCATGGCCGCCGCGTTCTTCGCCTCGGCGACCTTGAGCACCTCCACCGCCGCGGCCAGCTCGGCCTCCGTCTCCGAGACCTTGTCTTCGCGCTTCTCGACGAGGCGTGTCCACCGCTCCCGCGTCTCCATCTGCAGCTGCCAGCGGCAGCGCTGCCAGCGGCTCTTGAGGGCCTTGTTCTTCTCCACCTTGGCCACCGAGTCGGCCCGGTAGCTGCGCCCCTCCATCTCCGCCCTCTCCATCGCCTCCGCCTCCATCTCCACCGCCTCCGCCTCGCGCGCCGCCACGACATCGTCGGTCTCGTCGTCGTCCAGGTCGTTGTACGCAAACTCGTCGTCGTCGTCGCCCTGGTGGACCAACAAATGGGGAAAAAAGAAACGAGTGGGTGCGCAATATTTGGTGGCGGTCGAGACGAAAGGTTCAATGCGGCGTGAAAAAAGGGGCACGATCGATCCATCACCTCCTCGTCCTCCAGCTGGCCCTCGATGCTCTCCTCGGAGCTCAGCGGCAGCTGCAGCACCAGCAGCACATAGTTGAGCAGCCCCCACCACTCGGCAGGCTGCGACGCCGACGACAGCGCCACCATCCAGCCCACCGCGTCGCCGCCGTCCTCGATGGCCTCGGCCGACGGGGGCGCGCCGCCGCGCGCGCCCGCCGCCTGCGCCGTCGCCGCCTTGGGCACGTCCTTCGCCCAGCCCGCCTCCTCCGCCGCGTCCCCCTCGACGGCGTTGAACGACACCGCCGCCGCGGGGCCCAGCACGGCCTTGACGCGGCCCGCCGCGGAGAGGTCGGTCTTGTTCAGCAGGAGGTGGAGAGGCGGCGCCTCGGTGCCGTTTGGGTTCTCGAGGGGTGTGCCCTCGAGCCGCGCGAGCACCGTCGTCAGCACCAGCGGCAGCGGCGCCACGTCTGCGGTCGTTCGGGAGCGGGGATGTGGGCACGCGTAGGAGCGGGGGAGGGGCCGCGGTGCTACTCAGCTGACGCCAGCAGGTCATCCATCGAGAGAGGCGTGTGCGGCGTCTGATGTTCGAAAGGAGTCGCGGCAAACCAGGCGTCGCACCGAGGCACATGGTGAGGAGGTTGTCCACCGCCGACAGCTGCCGCGTCGTCGCGTCCGAACCCAGCAGCGCCATGGCCGCGCGCTCGTGGCGGTTGGCGAGGGCGAGGGCCTTAGCCGGCGTGGGAGGGTGGCACAAGACGCACACGTGAGTCATGGCGGCGGTGGTGAGGAATCGGAGCATGCGTTGATCTGATCTGATCTGCGCGGCGGGAAGAGGGGTCGAGCTCCGAGGCATGGCGGCGGCATACGAGCGGCGTCTTGCCGTCGTTGTTGGCCTTGCACAGGTCGGCGTTGGCCTTGAGTAGCTCCACGATAGCGCCGAGGCGCGCGTGGCCGACGGCCGCCATCAGAGGCGTCGTTCCCTGGCGGTGCGTCAACCAGAGCAAGAGACGACGAGTGAGCACGGGTTGGCAGCGTGCCATCAAGACGGCACATGCAACGCAGAGTGAGACGAAAGGGGGCACACTCACCTGGTGATCGGCCGCGTCGATGCGCGCGTTTGCCATCAGGCACGTCTTGATCAGCTGCACGTGGCCGAGCGCCGCGGCGTGCAGCAGCGGGGCCCGCCCCCGCTTGTCGGGCAGGTCCACCGTGAGCGCCCCGCCGGGCGCGTTGAGCAGCGTGGAGGCGGCGGCGGCCTGGCGAGCAGCGGCAAACGGAGGCAAACGAAAACGAAAGACGGGGCGGTTGGTGAGTCAGCGGGGTCGGACGTGAAAATGAGGGATCGCGATAACGAGGGGTCGCGACGCGCGCGGGAGGGGGGGCGGAAGGCACCTGGCCGGCGGCCGCGGCGTGGGCGAGGGCGGTGGACCCCTCGCGATCGACCGCCGTGATCGACGCGCCGGCGCGGAGGAGCAGTTGGATCGACGGCACCTCGCCCACGGCCTGCATACACGGGGTGTGACAAACGCGGCATTGCTGAGCGTGGTGCGGAGGGCAGCCTTCGAAGCCTTCGGATGCAGTCTGAGGAGCCCGTGGTGGGTAGCCACAGCTGTGGCGCCGCCACGACGGCCACCGTTCTTGGACCGTGCCACGCCACCGCACACATCATCAGCATCGACCGCCCCTGCGCGTCGGTGCCGTTGGGCGACGCGCCCGCCGACAGCAGCGCGAAGACGGCCGCGTGGTGGCGCCCCTTGCACGCCTGTATGGGCAAGCGCAGCCAAATCGGCGAGTGTGGTGCGGAGGGCAGCCCCAGCCTTCAGATGCAGTCTGACGAGCTGATGGATGGCGGCCAGATGTGGCCTCGCAAGACGGCGACTTTGACCGTGCTGGCACGCCAGCGAGAGGGCTGATTCGCCCGCGGCCGGGGGGTCGCCGGGCCCGACCGCATCGGCGTCGGCGCCCGCCTTGAGAAGGAGGCCGAGGACGGGCGAGTGGCCGGCGGCGGCGGCGGCCTGCCGTGACGAGGGAGGGAGACACGATATCAAGAACCGGGATCGATTCGGTAGACCCGGGGTCTGATTTTTTTGGCATGGCGTCAAGGTTGGCGTGGCGTGACGCGGCGTGGAATGTGGTGGCGTGGCGCTCGTGATGCGGTGTGCGGTGTGGTGTGGCCTGATGTGGCGCGCCGTGGCTTGTGGCGTGCAGCGTATTGTAGGCATGGGCACGGGCACGGGCACGGGCACGGGCACGGGCACGATGCGCGGTGTACCATGAGCGCGGTGTGGCCGGTCGCCTCGTCGTGCGCCGTCGCATCCGCCTTCGCCTCGAGCAGGCAGGTCACCACCGCCTGCTTGCCATGCTTGGAGGCGATCACCAGCGCCGCCGCCGCATGCGCCGCCAGCAGCGGCGAGCGCCGCAGCCCGCTGCCGGCCTCGCCGTCGCCGGGCTCGTCGCAGCCACGCAACAGCGCCGCCAGCAGCGCCGTGTAGCCGCACTCGGCACAGACCTCGACCGCGTACGCCTCTCCCGCCTCCTCGCCCTCCGCCTCCTTCCCACCCGCCGCCGCCGCCGGCGCAGGCGCAGAGGACACAACTGCCGTCTCGTCCACCGACGCGAGCGGCGGCGGCTTCTTGACCGCATCGCCGTCGTTGTCCTCCGCCGCCTCGTCCGTGGTGGTGGCGCTGGGCAGGTCACGCGTGACGCGGCCGGTGTTGCGGCGAGCGTCGACGCGCGCCGCGGCCGCCGCCTTCTCCTGGGCGAAGGGATGTGCGGCAGAGGCACGCGTGAGAGAGAGAGATGTGAGAGAACACGCAGACCACAGGGCCAGAGGAGCGCGTGAGAGAGACGTGAGAGAGAGTGAGGACGACACGAGTGGCCTGCTGTGGGTAGGGCCCCTCCGATGCGGTTGTTTGAAGCTGGACAGGGGATGGGCTGAAGGATGCGCAGAGAGACGCGCGAGAGAGGGGGAGAGAGACCGCTGATCGCAGGGCCACTCCGAAGCTGCTGGATGAGCAGGAGGGGGGGGCGGTGAGCGGGGACCCGGGCTGCGAGAGGTCGTGGACCTGCGCGACCCTCGCTGCCTCGATCGCCTCCTTCTTGGCCACGGAGACGAATGACGACGAGGCGGGCGCGGCCATCGCCGCGAGCTTGCGCGCGCGCTCGGGGCCGCAGCCGCCCAGCAGCGCCTTTAGCGGCTCCGTCTGCTTCTCGCCGCTGTCGCCGTCCTTGACCAGTTTCAGCAGCCGCATCAGCACCGTGAGGCCCTGCCACGCCAGGGAAAAGGAGGGGAGCGCGTGAGCCATGGCAAGGAAAGGAGGGGTGCGCGTGAGCTACGAGCTGTGGCAGGCACGCGTGAAATATGGCGAGACATGGTGCACCATGGCGCGAGGGAGGGAGGGAGGGAGGGAGGGAGGGAGGGAGGG
>Ga0209713_10003254_pt1 | contig 10302 bp, 10 predicted proteins | sample ArcOceMetagenome_3_FD_187444 | JGI IMG/M metagenome (GOLD analysis project Ga0209713, IMG submission 187444) | Marine eukaryotic phytoplankton communities from Arctic Ocean - Arctic Ocean- Svalbard ARC20M Metagenome (SPAdes) (version 2) | ecosystem: Environmental > Aquatic > Marine > Oceanic...
CTCAACTTTAAAATAGTCCTTCTTCTATTACTTGGTCTCCCGATGGAAAGCATTTAGCATTTTCAATGAAAGTAAATGCCAAAGCACCAGTAATTGCAAAAATGCCTTTAAAACCACAAGGTGCAAAATGGGCAGCTGCACCAAGAATTACAGACCGTTTAAAACACGAGGCTGATGGACAAGGATATATCAAACCCGGATTCTCACAGATTTTTGTTATTTCTTCAGAAGGAGGCTCACCAAGACAGTTAACAAAAGGCGATTATAACCATCGAGGAACTTTATCTTGGTCTCCTAATGGAACGGAAATTTTCTTTTCGGGAAATCTTACAGAAAATTGGGAATATGATTTTAGAAACTCTGAAGTATATTCAGTGAATACCCAAACGTTAAAAATTAAATCCTATACTTCACAAAATGGACCTGATTATCAACCTAAAGTAGCTCCAAATGGGAACTTTATATCTTACTTAGGGTATAAAGATAAGGTGCAGACCTATCAGTTAAATCAGTTAACGATTATGGATCGAAATGGGGAAAACAAACGAGTAATTTCAAATAACTTAGACAGAAGTATTAAAAATGCCGTATGGTCTAGGGATAGTAAAGGACTTTATATTTTATTTGAAGATAAAGGAAAAACGAATCTTGCTTTTATGGATTTGAACGGAAAAATTTCAAAAATAACTGATAAAATAGGAGGGACTAGTCTTGGAAGACCCTATGCGAGCGGAAGTTTTTCGGTATCAAATAAAGGAAAAATAGCTTTTACTTATGCTGCTGTTAACCGTCCAGCAGATCTTGCCATCACTTCCTTAAAATCAAAAAAAACTAAAGTGTTAACTCACTTAAATGCAGATTTATTGGATTACCGTTCCTTAGGTGAGGTAGAAGAAATATGGTATACATCAAGTGTTGATGGTAGAGATATTCAGGGTTGGATTGTTTATCCTTTTGATTATGATAAAAACAAAAAATATCCAATTATTATTGAAAATCATGGAGGACCTATATTAAATTATACCGCTAATTTTTCTGCTGAAATACAACTATACGCTGCAGCTGGGTATCTGGTTTTTTATCCTAATCCCAGAGGGAGTACAAGTTACGGCGAGGAATTTGGTAATTTGTTATACAATAATTACCCAGGGGAAGATTATAACGATGTCATGGATGGATTGGATGCTGTTATTAAAAAGGGAAATGTAGATGAACAACGATTGTATGTTACCGGTGGAAGTGCAGGAGGAATAATGACCGCTTGGATCATTGGAAAAACCGATCGATTTAAAGCAGCTGTTGTAGCAAAACCAGTAATGAATTGGATAAGCAAGACCTTAACCGCAGATAATTATTATGGGTATGCAAATTCTAGGTATCCAGGGCAACCATGGGAGAATTTTGAAAACTATTGGAAATTCTCACCAATTTCTTTGGTAGGGAATGTAGAAACACCAACCATGGTAATGGTTGGAATGAATGATTTGCGCACACCACCGAGTGAGGCGAAGCAATTGTATCACGCTTTAAAACTTAGAAAAATACCCACTGTTTTAGTTGAAATTCCTGGTGCTTCTCATGGAATTGCCTCCAGACCTAGTAATTTAATTACTAAAGTAGCACATACCATTGCTTGGTTTGAAACGTATAAATAAATAATACTGAATATTTAAAATCATTCAACAATCAACTTTTTAGAGACAGACTGATTTCCAGTATTTATAGTTATAAAGTAAACTCCAGATGATAAGTCTTCCACAGAATAATTAAGTGTAGTGGATTCTGAAAAATTTCCTTGAAACAACGTTTTAATTTCCTTTCCATTTAAATTAAATAGTTTGATAGAACCGTTTGAATTTATTTGATGATAAATTTTAAAATATGATCGTGCAGGGTTTGGAAAAACTGATATGGGTGAAATTGATAAATTATTTTCGACAGTACCTAAAATTAAATTGCTTAAATCATAACTATGCATTGATCTCCCAAAGGTTCCTGCGTAAAGTTTATTTGTTGGTTCATGTAATTTAAGGTCTCTTATAATAGTAAATGGTAAATCATTTCCTAAGACATCCCATACAACACCATCATTTTCAGAATACCAAACATTCATATCAGTAGCGATAAATATATAATCTTCGGAAGAATGTAAAATAACATCATTAATAGGAATACTTGGTAAATTTGAAGAAATGTTGCTCCAGTTTTGACCTCCATCTATCGTTTTAAATAAGTGTGCTGTCTCATCTAAAACTCCATAACCAGAAAATGTTGCATAAAGTACCTGATCATCACTATGGGAGATGGCTAATGATGTAATATACCTGTCTGGTAAATTATTACTTACGTTTTCCCAGGTATCACCTCCATTAAAAGTTACGTTTAAATTTCCATCATCACTACCTGTGTAAATAACGTCTAAATTGTTATAGGATGCTGCAATTGCTGTTATGGTTCCATACGCTAAGGATCCACTTGGATGTTGACCATTGGTTAAATCAGGGCTAATAGCCGACCATAACTCTGCTCGATTTGAAACATATAATTTATTTGCACCATAATAAACTATTTCAGAATTAAAAGGAGATAGTATTACTGGTGTATTCCAATTAGTTCTATCGTAATCTAAACCACTAGTTGCAGATGAAAATGAATTACCTCCATTTATTGAACGTCCTAAATTTCCCCATTGAGATTCCACATAAATAAAATTATTATCGATAGGATCTACATTTACATGAAAACCATCTCCTCCCCAAATTGAATTCCAGTCGTTTGATCCAGCGGTTAGTGTTCTTATGGTATTGTTGTCTTGAGTTCCTCCATACAGCCTATTTGGTTGTTGAAAATCGATATCAATATTATAAAACTGTGTAATTGGAAGGTTTTCAAAATGAAACCAAGAATTCCCGCCATCTTCCGATAAGTAAGCACCACCGTCGTTACCAGCCAGTATAAAATCATTATTAGTTCTAGAATATTCTAAGGCATGATGATCGACATGCATTCCATTTACACTTTGCCAATTGATTCCGCTATTACTAGTTTTACTAATGCCTTGACCAAGAACATATACTTCTTCTGCGTCTTCTGGGTTAATTCTAATATTTCCAAAATACCAACCAAAAGAAGAGTCAATTCCCAATAAGTCGTTAAGAGTTACAAGTAACCAATTATCGCCATTGTCGATTGATTTATACAAACCATTAAATTCATTAGTAATTTCGTTGGTTGTATATCGGGCATAAATGATAGTTGGCTCTGATTCTGAAATTGCGATACCAATTCTTCCTGTTTGACTATCTGGAGCTGGTAAACCATTAATTTCTCCTAATTCTTCCCAAGTATCTCCTCCATCTAAAGACCTGTGTATGGCTGAGGTTTCACCTCCATAAGATCGCTGCCAAGGTTTGCGAGTCCGTTCCCACATCGAAGCGAAAATAATATCAGTATCATTATAGTTGATCGCAACATCTATTGCAGCAGTAGAGTCTGTTACAAATAGTACTTGTTCCCATTCGTTTCCTCCGTTAGTTGTTCTATAAATTCCCCTATCAGAATTGTAACCATAAAGTTTACCTGTAGCTGCTACAAATACCCGATCTTGATTTGTTGGGTCAACAACAATACGACCAATATGATTAGATTCTTCTAAACCTATACTAGACCAAGAACCTCCTCCATCATCTGACCGATACATGCCGTCTCCAAAAAAAGCACCCGAAGTTGCACTTCCATTAGCTTCTCCTGTACCTACATAAATTCGCTGTGAATTACTAGGCGCAATTGCAATATTTCCTATGGATGGTTTTCCGTTTTCATTAAAAATAGGAATCCAATTTTCACCTCTATCGATGGTCTTAAAAACTCCACCTACAGGCGTTGTTACATAAAGTATGTCGTCATTATCAGGTGAAATTGCAAGATCAGTAATCCTACCACCTGTATTTAAAGGACCTATCTCTGTCCAATCACTACTTAGTACCGATCTATTCTCTACAATAGATTTAGATTGCTGAAAAGCATCTTTAATCGCATCTGCATTAATGTAATTATTTGGATACGCCCTTTGATTATACATCCATTCACTTGGATATTCTTTTTGCAATGCTGATACTATTGATTCTTTATCGCTTAGGTGGTTATTGGATTTATAAAATAACAAGATTCCTATTATTGTTATAAAGAAAAGACTTAATAATATATACTTCTTTTTCATAATTTTAATTTTTATTTAAATCTTTTCTATATAACAATTAAATGGTTGGTTACCCTACTATTTATAAATACTTAAAATAGATTATAAATTGTTGTGTATTATATAGTTTTTTTAAAAGGTGTCGATGAGTCAATTTATGGTGAGGTTTTTAAAAAATTAATTACTGGCGCTAAGCTTTCAAGAGGACTCTCTTCCATTGGAGTGTGTCCTGTGTTTTCTAATATAACTAATGTGTTATTTGGTAAATCTTCTTGAAATTTATAGGCATTTTCTATTGGGATTAATAAATCTTGTGCTCCCCAAAGTATCAGTGTTGGCTGTTGAATGTATTTTATATTCTTATAAGTGCTCGTATCTTTTGGTGTTTTGATTCGATCTACGAAGGCTTTTCGATTTCCTGCTCTGAGCGTTAGATTAAAGTACCGTTCAACTACTAAGTCAGTTACTTTTGAGCTGTCAAAATATACATTTTCAACACTAGATCTCACTAAAAAACGTGGAGTTATAAAAGTAAGTAATTTGTTAATTACAGGAATTTTAGCCAAGCTAAAAGCAATGGGTACACTCTTGGAAGCTATTGGATATCCTGATGCATCAATTAAAATCAATTTTGTTACCATGCTGGGTTGTTCCAAGGTAAAATTCCAAGCGATCGCTCCTCCTAAAGAATTACCAGCCAGCACACATTGCTTGATATTTAAAGCTATTAAAAAATCTTTTAAGAAAGCGGTATAATTAGCCATTGTATAGTTGCCATCAGGAAAGGGACCGGTTAAACCATAAGCAGGAAGGTCCATTCTAATTAGCCGATGTGATTTCTTTAAACGATCGGACCATTCATTAAAAGTATGTAAACTCGACCCTGTGCCGTGGATAAGTACAATCGGAATGGTATCTGTTTGTAATCCTTCGTCTCGAAAATGAACATCCATTCCATTTACAGCAATAAATGAAGAGTTGGAATTGGCATATTTTATTTTTAGGTCATTCAAGGGAATGTCTCGATGTCCAAACATTAGAATAACAGCAATAATTAACAGTAATGCAAGGCTTAAAATAATCCTTAACTTTTTAGTTAAATGGTTCATTGGTTAATTATAGTTGGTAATAAATAGTATTTATAGCAGTGTAATTATTTTTGCTTTACAAAACCTAATTCACCTTGGCAGGTATTTGATCCATTGCTCGCTCCGCAATAGCTGTTATTGACAAGGATGGGTTTACTCCTGGGTTTGCTGAAATCATAGCGCCATCTATAATATAAAGGTTCTTATAACCAAAAACCTTGTTATTTTTATCAATGACACCTTCCGCAGAATTTTCTCCCATCACAGCACCTCCCAAAATATGTGCAGTTGATGGAATGCCTGCAATTGTTTCTAGAGCAAATGAGGTACTTACCCCATTTACTGCTTTGGCATATTCATTAATTAATTTGATTGATTCTTTGATAAAAGGAGTCGGTTTTTTTCCGGTACTAAGACTTGAGCTCATCAAACCAAAAATAGTTCTCTTAAATCTTAGTGTGCTATCTAGACTTTGCATAAAAAGAAGTGTCACTGTTTTTTTTGCCCAGCTGTTCACAAGGTAAATTTTAAAATAGTTTCGGGGAGATTTTATAAAAGACACAAGCACCATTGCTAAACGAGAGAAAATAGTACTACCCGTTACATAAGGTAGGTGTAGTAATTTCCAGGCATTGGAGCCTTCTGAATACCTCACCACTTCTAGGTGACTATTCTCATCGGTATCTAAAATACTGCCGATGGCCACACCTTTCGAGTAATTTTTGTCTTTATCAAGGCTAGAGATACTTACCAAAGTTTCATTATTGGTTCGTATGTTATGCCCTAATCTATTTGATATATTAGGTAATGAACTGATTTTTAACTTGAGTAGTAGTTTGACGGTCCCTAAAACACCACCAGAAAAAATCACTCCTTTGCTTTTAAATTTAGTTCGCTTGCTAATTAATTTTGTACTGGTCTTTATCGCTACTTCATAGCCACTAGTGCCATCTTCTTCATGGATCGGCCGAACATCATACACCTCATGTTCAGCGAGTATTTCAGCACCCAGTTTTTGAGCCAAATACAAATAGTTTTTATCCAATGTGTTTTTAGAATTGTTTCTACAGCCTGTCATACAAGCACCACAATAATTGCAACCGGTTCTTTCGGGGCCTTTTCCTTCAAAATAAGGATCTTTTTTAGTGACATTTTCTTCACCAAAATAAATTGCGACATTGGTAGCCTTAAATTTATCTTCTATATGGAGTTTTTGAGCTACTTTTTTTAGCCCTAGATCTGCATCAAATAATTTAGGTGTTTTGGCAGCACCAAGCATTCTAAGTGCTTCTTTATAATATGGAGCTAGTTCATCTTCCCAATCGAGTAATTGACTCCAGCTTCCGGTTTTGAAAAATGTGGCTTTGGGAATGGGTAAGGTATTAGCGTATACTAATGAACCTCCACCTACTCCTGTTCCTGAAAGAACTGCTATGTGCCTAAAAAAGTTGATTTTCATAATACCAAAGAATCGCATGCTCGGAATCCAAAGCCATTTCCTGAAATTCCAGTTAGATTTAGGAAAATCTTTAGCCTTGAACCATTTTCCTTTTTCAACCACTAAAACCTTGTATCCTTTTTTTGATAACCTTAAAGCACTCACCGAACCTCCAAAACCACTTCCCACTATAATATAATCGTACTTCATTTTTATTTTATACTATTTTCTTGCATGATTTGCTGCCCCTGGCTTGTATTTGCTAGCACTAAATTAGTAAAAGAAAATGAATCAGAGAATATTTTGTATAACTCAACAATTATTATTCTGACAAACAATTAGTTACGATTAATATAGGCTTGTTTTTAATAAATTCCATAGCTAATTGATGGCTTTCTATATTGGATTCGTTCCTTTTTTAATTTGTATTTTCGCCTGCGATTATGAATTGTATTTTACGGTAAAAATTATAAATGATTTGTTAAAAAAAAATAAATTTGAAATGCAACGTTTTTTTAATTTTAAAATTGGTATTACTGGTGCATTGGTCATGGGTATTTCGGTATTCTGTATTAATTATTTCTCCACAAAATTCTTTTCGAATCCATCACTGCAGCCTTAAAGCAAAGTGCTTATACATTTATTTTTGGAGGCTTTTTAATGAAAGGTTGTGAGTATATTGCTGCCTATTTTAAGAAAAATAGTATTGCTGTTTTATTAGCAATAGCAATACCTACCATCATTACTTTATTGCTTACCTATGGTATGCATATGCTGAAAGGCACCCCAAAACCCTTAGCATCAACACTGCCAACATTGGCTATTATTCCTGCTACTGCAGTTTGGGCTATTAGAAAAAGAAGAATGTTGACAAAACAATTTTAATCAATGTATATTATTAATTATAACACGTTTCCATTGGCCTTGGCTTCTTCATCTTTTTTACGTCCAATAACTGAACCCACTACCATTCCGCCAATTAAGCCCAGAGAAATACTCAAGGAACGTTCAAGATTGGATAGAATAGCTACTCCAAATAGTAAACCGAATGTTAATCCTAAAGCTGCATACCTATTGGTATAATAACCTTTGGATGTTAAGGAAAATGCAATCCTTAAATAGTTTTCAAATTTGCTTAAGGATTTCTTAAAATGTTTTTTTCTGTTTTCAGGGTTAACTTCAAGATTTAAATCCTCCAGTGTTGATTCTATAGCTTCAATTTCATCTTTTGAGAACTCTCTAAGTTTTAATTCATTTAGGATATGGAGAAATTTTTTATAAACGGTATTTTCAGATTTTTTAGTCGGTTCTGATGCCAAACGTTCTAAAATTTCACTTGCTATATTTAGTGTCATGGTGTTTAATACTAATTGGTTTTAGCTTAAAATAAAAATGAACTGCCATTAAAACAGGCAATGTTTAAAAAACTTTAAATCGAGTTTTAGTTATTTTCATAAAGTCTTAATCTATTTTTTAGCGCATTTAATTCATCCCGCAAGGCTTTTTCTTTTTTTAATAAATTAAATACCACATCAATGCCTTCAAGGTTCATGTTTAAGTCGTTATGGAGTCTGATTATCTTTTCTAGATCACTAATTTGATCTTGATGTATAAATTGTTTTTCCGCTATAATTTGAATTTGAATGAGTCCCATCGTGTTCAAAGCAGTTACAAATGAAATTTCTATGTTGTAATGATAACAAAGAGTTTGTGTCGATATTAAAGGTTTTTCATTCATTTTTTATTCATTTTTTGCAATTCCTTAAATAACTCTATTTCTTTTTCATTTAGATCTGTCGGCATCTTTATATGATAGGTAATATACAAATCTCCAAATTTATCTTCTTTTTTATACAAAGGGAACCCTTTTTCCTTCAACTTTACTTTCGTTTCATTTTTTGTTTCAGGTTTTATTTGCAGCTTGACTTTACCGTTAAAAGTAGCTATTGTTATTTCACCACCCAAAATGGAGGTGTATAGCTCTAAATCAATATTCAGGTATAGATTGTTGCCTTCACGTTTGAACCGGCTATGATTATTGATATTGAATTTAATATATAAATCACCATTTGGCCCGCCGTTAATTCCTGCTGCTCCTTTTTCTTTTATTTTTATAACTTGACCGTTTTCAACTCCTGCAGGAATTTTCAGCCTAATTTTTTTTCCATTAATTGTTAGAACTTGTTGTTGAGTGGTATAAACGTCTTTTAAATTCAGTTGTAATTCAGTATGGTAATCCTGACCTTTAAACTTTGGACTGCGACTTTTGCTATAGGAGGGTCTTCCGCCTCCAAACATGGATCCGAAAAAATCTGAATATTCTTCGTTTGAAAAGTCCTGCTGACCTGATTGCTGCTGTTGTTGCTGCTTTCTGGCTTTTTTATGTGCTTCTCCCTGTTTCCATTCCTTCCCGTAGGTATCGTATTTTTTACGGCTTTCAGGATCGCTTAAAACTTCGTTTGCCTCGTTTATTTCTTTGAATTTTCTTTCTGACTCCTTGTTATCTGGATTTAAATCAGGATGGTATTTACGTGCGAGTTTCCGATAGGCAGTTTTAATATTCTTTCCAGTTGCTGTCTTCGAAATGCCCAATATTTTATAGTAGTCTACAAATGCCATGTATTGATGTTGTTTTTCTTAAAAGGGTTTCTAATGGTACCTAGTTATTATACATGGTTGCAACCCTTAAAAAACCGGAAGGAGTTTGTTTCTTAACAACGAAGTTAGTAAAAATGCTTGGATTTTCATACCTTTTACTTCCTGTTAATCATTAATTCCATTTTAATATTACCTCGTTTATAAGGGCTATTTTCTTCTACAGGTATTTCTATAAATCCATATTTTCGGTAGATGTAAATAGCATTTTCTAATAAGGTATTGGAATATAAAACCAGTGCATCAAATTTATTTTTTATAGCAAAATCGATGCAGTATTGCATTAACTGTTGACCAATTTTATTTCCTCTATGCTTGGGGGCTACCGCCATTTTAGTCAATTCAAAAACACGTTCGGAATAGGGCATTAATGCTACAGTTCCAATAACAGTGTCATTTTCAATAACTGAGAAGATATAGCCACCGGGATTGATGATGTATTTTTTTGGATTGCTTAAAACTTCCTTGTCAAAATCTTCTACGTAAAAATAAGTTTCTAACCATTCTATGTTTAATTCATAAAAGGCCTTAGCAAATTCATCTTTAAAGGGAAGTATTTTTAAAGCCATTACATTTTTGAATCTATAAAAGCAATGGTGTCGTTTTCAATAGCGATCGTTTGTTCATAGATAATTGCTGCTTTTGCTAATATGCTAGCTGCAAATGCTCTGTCTTTGATATCTTTCGCATTGATACGTACATTAAAATAAGCACCAATAACGGCAGTTCTCGCACAAAGTACTCCAACACCAGCATCTGATAAGGAATTCTGCAAGCCATCTTTTAGCATTGCTTGCATCACTTCCATAGATTGAAAAGCGGTTTCCATTACTTTAAATGGAATTTCTGTGGCGTATATGGTTGCATTTTCTATAGCCGATGCTCTTGCCTCCTTTTCTTCATTCGTATCCTTTGGCATTCTA
>Ga0209713_10003255_pt1 | contig 10300 bp, 6 predicted proteins | sample ArcOceMetagenome_3_FD_187444 | JGI IMG/M metagenome (GOLD analysis project Ga0209713, IMG submission 187444) | Marine eukaryotic phytoplankton communities from Arctic Ocean - Arctic Ocean- Svalbard ARC20M Metagenome (SPAdes) (version 2) | ecosystem: Environmental > Aquatic > Marine > Oceanic...
GGCAACGGCGTGGGCAGCAGCGGCAGCGACGGCGACGGCGGCGGAGGCGATGGCGACGACGAGGCGGCGGCGGCGGCGGCGACGAAGACGACGGCGAGGAAGCGGAGCGCGGCGGAGGCGGGCATCGACGATGGGCCCGAGGGCGCGAGAGACGGCGGCGGCAGCAGCAGTGACGGGGCGGCCGCAGCGGCAGGGCCGCGCGACGAGGCGGAGGCGGCGGCGGGCTCTGAGCCGCCCGCCGGGAAGAAGAAGAGGCGGGGCAAGCCCCGGTCACAGGGCAAGAGGCAGCACGCCGCGCGGTGGGAGCTCGATAGTGCTACTTACAAGTAGTGCGGTCGGGCAACCGAGCACGGCGCAGGCGATGAGTGAGCTGTTGGCATACGAGACGGCACCCGGGCCATACACCGGGTCCGGCTATAGTGAATCTGGATTCTGTGCTTCGGCAAGGGGTTCGAGGTGTGTAATTGAGGTAAGCTAACAGCGTTAAACCGTTAAACCGTTCTAACAGCGTTAAACCGTTAAACCGATCGCAAAATCGGGGGCGGGAAATACATTTGTGTCGCGTCGCGTGACGTCGAGTGATTGGATGGCCAAGACGACCTAATTTACAGAGCTAGGCAGTAACAAGAATGTATATACTGAACACGAGGCCATCATCCGATGTCGGCCGCGCCGCTGACCGAGTCCAGGCCATCGTCCAGCTGCAAGCCGCGATTTTTCCTCGACCATGTGGTGCGATAGCAGTCCCACTGCATGCCTGTGTGCAAGCGAGCCATGGGAGGTCAGAGCGGCCTCATTCGTTGCGGCTGGAGAGGCTGTGCGCACCTAACATGAATGGGATTACGTAGAGCGGCGCCGCGCCGCGCGTCGCCAAAGCACTGTTGCCGCAATGGCAGGGGCATCGTTCTGCTCTCTGCGCGTCGCGTAAGCCTGAACAGCGCTAAACGGCTGCCTCAAGGGAGCAAGTAGAATCGCTGCATTCAGCTGCAGCATTCAGCATACTTTGCGTTACTCCTTGGCTCAGCGTGGCAACGACATCCTAATCGCTCGTCGCTCTGCCACCCACAGCGCAGCGTTCATGGGCTGTGGATCCTCCTCCGCAGCCGGCAGCGCCTCGGTTGCGCCCCACACGCCGGCTGAAGGCAAGGCAGGCGTGGACGAGGGACACGAGCAGCGGCTGGCGACGCTCGAGGCGCTGATCAAGCAGCAGGCGGGCCAGATCGCCGACCTGGAGCGCGTGGCGCCCAAGCAGGTGCTTTTGATGCACTACAACGTGCTGGCCGACCAGTACGGGAGCAACCTTCAGCCGTGGTTCCTGTACGGCGCCGAGCCTCCGGTGACGCCAGACGAGCGCCAGGAGCTGATCACCAAGTTCTACGAGAAGGACGACCGCGGCAGCTTCGTGAACGTGGGCTGGCCCAAGTGGGCGCCAGATGAGCTGCTGGCGCCCGAGCGCCGCGCGCAGATCGAGGCGTGCGACCGCGATGTCTTCAGCTGGCAGAAGCGTAGCACGCGCCTCTGGGAGCGCGTCGAGCGCGAGGACCCGGACGTATTGACGCTCGTCGAGTGCGACCACTACGACGACTTTTGGCTGCCGCGGCTGCAGGCGGCGGGCTACGAGTGCCGGTGGCGCAAGCGGCCGCGCGAGTCGTCGCGCGACGGCTGCTGCGTCGCGTGGCGGAGGAGCCTGCTCGAGCTGGCGGCGCAGGGCGGCGTCGACTTTGGCGACAGCCTCGAGTCGCAGCTCTCCGGCAAGCTCGACCGCACGTGCATGCTCGCGCTGCTGCGCTACCGGCGCGACCCGAGCACGCTGATGCTGATCGCGACGACGCACCTCGCGCGCAACCCCGAGAACCCGCGCCAGATCTGGAGCCGCGGCTACCAGTACGGGCTGCTCTTCCGCGAGCTGCTCGGCTTCGCCGAGAAGCACGCCGCGCTCGACGCGCCCGTCATCCTGACGGGCGACCTCAACGCGCAGGACTGCGACGAGCTCGCCGGCATCGAGCGCGCGCTCGTCATCCTCGCCGCGGCGCCCGCCCATCCGATGCTGTGGAGCGTCGCCGACGCGCCGACGCCGCCGACGACCAAGACGGACGCGCGCTGCATGCGCATCGACTACATGCTCTACCAGAGCGCCAAGCTGCAGCTGCTGCAGGTGGCCGACATGCCGCGGCTGGCCGAGAAGGAGGCGCCCATCCCGGACGGCGTCCACCCGTCGGACCACCTGCCGGTGCTCGCGCGCTTCGAGATGCTGCCGCGCACGGCGCAGCAGGAGAGCGCGGCGCGGCAGTGGCTCAACGCGATCCAGTCGCACTCGACGCAGCGGCCGCTCTCGGACACGGAGCTGCGGATGGCCTTCAACTTCTTCGACAAGGACGGCACCGGCGTCGTGCGGCAGGTCGAGCTCGACGCGGGCATGCACATCCTCAACGTGCCCGACATCTCGGGCCACGTCGTCCACGCGCTCGCCGACCTCACGGCGCTCATCGACGGCAGCCCCGCCGTGCACACCGACGGCATCACGATCGCCGGCCCCGAGTCGGCCTTCAGCATGACCTTCGGCCAGTTTGCGCTGCTCTACGTCTCGAAGATGACGGCGGACGCCTCTCACGTCGCGCGGCAGCTCGAGATGGCCTTCCAGTTCTTCGACGTCAACAACGACGGCACGCTCACGCACGCCGAGCTCACCAACGCGCTCGACCGCATCGCGCCCGCGCCGATCAAGCCCGAGCGCATCGCCAAGCTCGCCGAGGAGCTCGACGCCAACGGCGACGGCCACGTCTCGCTCGACGAGTTCATCCGGTGGTGCACGGCGCGCTACGCCAAGGTGGCGCACGACCCGACCCTGCAGGTCTACAAGACGCAGCGCGAGTCGCGCGCCGTCAGCGCCTCGAGGGAGGTGGATGCGGAGAGCTTGCTGCCTGGCCTCATGTAGTTTTTCGTCGAGTCATGCAATTAATTACGTTACATGTTTCTAACGCCTAGTCTCCGGCCGCGGCTGCCTCGCTGGCGCCGCCGCCGCCACCACCATCGTCGCCCTCCTGCTCGAGCTCCGCCGTCTGCTCCCACGGCTCGTACAGCTCCTCCGGGAAGACCGCATGGTAGCTCGTCGCGTACCAGCGCGCGATGCCGTGCACGCGCGCCGAGGTCTGGATATCGGAGTCGCCCCACATCTGCAGCGCGAGCTTGGGCAGCGTGGTGTAGCAGCGGCCCTCGTCCTGCAACGCGAGGAGCAGGCCCTCCACGTCGTGCGAGTCGTCCGCCTCAAAGAGCGCCAGCGCCCGTCGCGCCGCCGCCTTGGAGATCAGGTAGGCGTCTGTGTACACGACGTTGGTGGCCTCCTGCAGGCCGCGCCGCGAGAACTCCCATCCGCTATTGTGCGAGCAGTCCAGGTAGAAGACGTCCCACGCCTCACGCATCGCCGCGACGCAAGCAGCCAGCTGCGGGCGCCAGCCGCGGATGAAGCGCACGTCGTCCTCCAGCACCAGCGCCGCGCTGTGCTCGTCCGGCAGCTGGACGATGCGGCGCCACACCTCGACGTGCGACAGCGAGCACGCCACGTTGCCCGCGCGCTTGTGCGGGAACTCGTCAAGCACCTCGCGCACAACGGCAGTGTCGGTCGTGACGGCCGGCACGCGCGTGGCGGCGATGCCGTGCGACCGCAGCATGCGCTCCATGCGTCGCCTGCGATCGGGCCGTGTGTCCAAGTTGATGAATAAACACGGCCACGGCAGTGATGAAGCCTCGGACTCGGACGGCGACATGCTAGTCGCGTCGAGCAACATGCGCCGTCTCGCCAGCACGGCGCGTCGCGGCGTCGAGTCGACGAGTCCGTCGACAAGAATATTCGATGCTGCGCATCGCGCGCTTCTCGGGCCGACACCCAAGCTGCGCCAAAGAGAGCCTGCGCCGCTGCACGACGGAGGCCCGAGCCATCGAGAAGCTCATCGCGCGCAACCCGAACAACGTCGACAAGTTTGGGACGCCGTTTGCCGTGCGCTCCAAGGCCATCCTGCCTCTACGCGTCGTGGAGATGCAGGCGGTGAAGAATGCGCTCCCCATCATCGGCAACATCGCGTACGTCTCGATCGCGAGCGGCTTCCTGATGACCGACATCCTGGCGCTGCGGGTGATGCTGGTCGGCGGCTACTCGGGGCTCGTCGGATATCATCTGCTTCATCGGGCGCCCCTCCGCATCCCGCTGCTCTGGTCGGGCGTCTTCGCTGCCGTCAACGCAGCGTACGCTGCCAAGCTGTACGCAGAGCGCTGGCCGTCCGGCCTCACGGAGGACGACCTGGAGCTGCACCAGGAGCACTTTGACCAGCTCTCGCGCCGGCAGTTCAAGGAGCTGCTCGGGCTCGCCGAGCGGAAGACGCTCCCCGACGGCGCGGTGCTCACGCGCGAGCGCGAGCAGGGCAAGCCGCTCTACTTTGTGGAGAGCGGCCGGGCGGCGCTCAGCTACGAGGGCGAGCGCGTCGCGAGCATCGGCCGCGGTGGCTTCGTCAACGACGTGGCCTTCGGAATGGGGCCGCGCGCGGGCGCCTACGGCACCGTCGTCTGCCGCGGCGAGGTGGGCGTGCTCGAGTGGGACCAGGGCACGCTGAGAGAGGCGCTCGCGAGCGACACCGCGCTGCGCGACAAGGTCGAGCACGTGCTCGTGAGGACGCTCGTCGAGCAGCTGCTGCAGCGGTACAAGGCGGGCGAGGCGGACCACTCTGGCAAGGGCGGCGGCGAGAGACTCATCAACAGGACATCGGGTGCGCCCCTGCCCTGCTGCCCGGCCTCTGCCCAGCACGCGCGCCCCGGCTGCGCACTCATCTCTGCCGCCCCGCTTGTGCGCAGTCTCCACGTTTCGAGACAGCCTCGAGCAGGCGCGCGACCGGGGCAAGCCGAAGGGGTAGGGCTGTTCCATGCTGGTAGGCTCTTGGCATGATACGTACATCAATTTTGATACTTTAGATACTTTGGATCATTGCTTTGCCTAAGCCGCCGGTCATGAGGGCCCACGCGGGGATACACTCATGCCGAGCCAGCCGGGCACGGGGTGTAAAACCGCTCAACAGAAGCATGCGGATATGCGGAACTTCTTCTCAGCGAAGCGCGTTGTCACAACGGCCGAGGTCTCCGTCGGCTTGCTAGGCGCTTGTTCACTGCGGGCCCTGCACACGGATTGAATGGCCCGCGCACTGCGCCAACAGCTCGAGAGCGAGTTCGGTGCGCTCGATGTCGACGACGCATCGGACGACGTACTGCGCGCCAAGCTGGCCGAGATCGAGGCGGCAAAGTCGCACCTGCGCAGCGTTCGGCTGGGCGCATCAACTCAGATCGACAGCGGCAAGGCCGCACTGCGCAGCCTGGGCCTCGCTGGCGTGCTCGACGTCGACCTCATTCCCAGCGATCGGCTATCCACAGCCACAGCGCCTCGACCGTCGGTGCTCGAGTCGCACGGGCTGCTCGACCCGAAGGCGCTCATGCAGCGTGCCGTGGCTGCGGCGCAGGCGTGGCCCGAGTGGGGCTTCCCGGAGGCTGCGTATCAAAGCTGGGAGGCCAGCTTTGGCAAAGGCCTCGGCATGTGGTTCCGTGGCTTCCTCTTCGCGCCCGGCATGCTATTCGGCAGCGAAGTGCTTTGGTGGCCGCCGCACAAGCGGCGCCCGGCGCCTCACGAGGGCCTCGACTTTCAGCTGTTTGCAGACCCGAGTGGTGGATCGCACGCTGTGTCGCCCGGCGCGCCAGTTCCGTGCGTGCTGCCTGGCGTCGTGGTCGCCAGCTTCCAGGACTTCATCCGGTCGACTGTCATTGTCAAGCACGACGCGAAGCGGGACGGGCGGGTGCTGCACTCGGTGTTCGGCCACATTGCACCGACGGTGCGAGTGGGCGCGCATCTCGGCGCCGGCGCCATTGTGGGCAAGGTGGGTGCCAACCCCAAGAGCGCCGCGCCGGCGCACCTGCACCTGTCCGCGGCGTGGCTCGAGGAGGGCCACGTGCCCCCCGAGAGCTGGAAGGAGCTCATCGAGCGCGCGATCTTTGGCTGCCCCGCCGCGGTGTCCGCCGCGCAGCTCCACGCCGAGAGCGAGGAGGAGCGGGCGGCGCACCAAGCGCGCGTAGCCCTCACGCACGGCTCGTACGCCGCACGCATGGACGCGAGGCCGTGGCGTGGCACTCCGGCGAAGATGCTGAGGGCACGAGGCTCGGGTCTCGCTGGGCAAGTGGTGCTTGGTCCCTGAAGAAGCATGAGCTCAGTGATCAGTGCTTTCTGCTCGTTTCAGTGTCCCGCTCGATTTCGTCTCGTAGATAGTACGCGGTAGTACGGGTACGCGGTAGTACGGGTACGCGGTAGTACGCGGTAGTACGGGTACCTCTGTGCACTGTAAAATCAGCGCACGACGCCGCGCTGCTTGGGAGACTCCGCGAGAATGCGTGCCAGCCCGAGCAGATGCTCCGACGGCGACGCGCCTGCGACCGCGGTCGGGCGTTGCGGCTGCTGCGGCGACATCATCGCGTCGAGCTGCGCCTCGGCCTCCGCCCATCGGCACGCCCGCTCGGCCGCCGCCGTCGTCGCAGCCGACGCGGCGTGCGCGGCGCGCTCCGCCTCGGCCCGCGCCTGCTGCGCCGCGCGCTCGGCGTCCGCTGCCTCCGCCTCGGCCGCCTGCGCCGCGGCGAAGGCCTCCGCCTCGGCGGCGACGGCGGCCTCGAGCTCGGCGGGGCTCGTGAAGAAGAGGCCCTCGCCCGAGCAGAAGACCTCCGCGTTGGGGAGCCACACGAGCGACGCCGCCACCTCATCGAGCATCGTCGCCGTCCACACCGGAGGCAGCTCGGCCGCGGGCGCCGCGCCGAGTCGCGCGGCGGCCGAGCGCTCCGCGTCGCTCATCGGCCGCGCCGAGGCGAGCAGCAGCGCCACTCCGCGCGCGCTCCAGCCGGCATGGCCCTGGCGGCGGCGCATGGCGCACAGCGAGAGCATCGCCGCCGCGCCGCCACCCGCGGGCGCCGCGCGCAGCCGGAAGGCGGCGGCGAAGCATCGCGCTGCCTCGTGGAGGTCGTCCTCGGCGTTGGCGGCGTGGCCGCGCCGCGCCATCTCCGCCGCAAGGCCGCTCCGCTCGGGATGGTCGACGGGGAGCGACAGCCGCTCCTTTGCAGCGAGCGCCTCCGCCTCCGCGTCGTATCTGCCCCCCTCCTCCTCGGCGCCTGCCGCCGGCGAGCCGCCGCCGCCGCTCAGCAGGCGCAACAGGCAGGCCATCCCAAGCTCGGCGCGACGCGTGCCCACCTCGCGTGCCGTCGCTGCGTTCATCGCCGAGCGGAGGCCACTCACGCTGAGCAGCGCCAGCAGCGCGAGGGCCGCCCTCGTCCGCCCCGCCTTGGCGAGCATGTTGGCGAGCGAGAGCACGCTCGTTGGCTTGGGCTGGCGCACGCACGCACCGGCGAAGGCGGCGGCCGCGGCGGCGTGCTTGCCCGCATCGTTCGCCGCCCTCCCCTCGGCGAGAAGCACCGCAGCCGCCTCGTCGTCGCGCATCTCGGCCTCCGCCGCGTCGGCGCGCCACGCCAGCCGCACGTGCACCACACCTGCCGGCACGGCGGCGCCGACGGCGTCGGTGCCGGCGGCGAGCATCTCCACCGCCAGCTCGGCGTCTGCCGCCCTGCACAGCGCGCCGCCGACGTCGACGAGCGCGCTGCCCAGGCTCTCGGCACGCGCCGCGCCACGCTCCGCCGCGACGGCATGGAGCAGCATCGGCTCCGACAGCAGCTGCCGCAGCGAGCCACGCAGCTCGAAGCGCTCGTCCCACACTGGATCGCGCGTGCGGCTCACGGTGCGGCTCTTCCCCTGGTTGCCCGCCAGCGACAGCCGCACAAACGGATCGGCCGCGTCGCCGCCGGGTGGGCCGAGGCCTTCGGCGCGGTGCAGGTGGACGTGCAGCGTGCCCTCGCCCAGCATCGCCTCGTGATGCGGCCGCGCGAGCAGCCGCGCCACTACGCACAGCATGTCGCCTGCCGCCTTGGCCAGCAACTCGCCGAACAGCCTGGCGTGCGCCGAGTTGCTCACCAGCGGCTTGCCCAGCCGCCACATCTGCAGCTCGAGCACGTGCAGCGCGTCGCACACGAAGCCACAGTCTCCTAATATCAGCCGGCAACGAACCATTGCTAGGTAGCTGTCGAGCGCCGCAGCTCCACCAGAGCCGGGCGTATCAGCCGCAGCGTGCCAGCTGCCGCCGAGCCCGAGCCTGCTTAGCAGCCCACCACCGCTCGCCTGAGGCTCTGGCGCCGCATCGAGCGTATAACGGATGCTCCAGAAGGCTCGGCTGTACAGCGTAGCGGCCAGAGCGAACTGCCCCTGGCCCTCAGCCCAGGCCGCGTCCTGCAGCACCGCATCCGCAGAAGGACCGTCGGCAGGATGCACCGGGTCGGCCTTTGTGAGCACGGCATCCCACAGCCCGTCACCAGCTCGCGCATCTCGGCTCTCACTGCTGGTGGAGCGAGCTGGGCGGGACGGCAGCTCGGAGAGCGGCGTGAGCCGCAGCTGCGCCAGCTCGGAGAGCGGCGTGAGCCGCAGCTGCGCCATGGTTATCGAGATAATTCAATTGCGTTCGGACCGTGCATGCGACAGACTTGCTTATATGAGTATCTTATGCACAGCTTAAACAGCTTCACCTTAAACGTAGCCTAAATAGCCTAAACAGAGGATGTAACTTCGCGGTCACGCCGTTGCGGGCATACCGCACGCGCACGCCTCGCCGCCGGCGCATTGCTGCTCGTCGGCGCCCTCTTCAAAGGCGCGGCCGATCTCGTCGCGGATGGGGGCCCAATCGAGCTGGCTACCCGAAAAGGGGCGTTCCGGCTGCGTGCCCTGCGCAAAGAAGCGCGGGCGCCAGGGCGTCGTGCGATCGGCGCGCGCGCGCCGCTCGGCATGCTCGACGCCGTGTTTGGCGAGGCGCGCGCGCGTCCACTCACCCGCCAGCAGTGCGCGTGTCAGCTCGCCCCACACGCGACGAGTGTGGCGCGCCCAGCCGAGGGAGCGGCGCGGCATCTTGAACGCGGGCGGCGACGGAAGCTGCGTCAGCTCGCCCACGTTCCGCCCGGACCACATCAGCAGTCGCTGCGCCGCGCCGTCTTGGTCACACCGCGTCGCCACGACGTCGCCGTCCCACTGGCCGCCGATGGTGCTCAGCACCTCACCCGTGTCACGACGACGCACCTCGCCACTCACCCCATGCCGATCCTGCCCAAAGAGACCGAGTGGGCCGGCGGGCTCAAAGCGCAGCGTCACCTCGAGGCCAGTCTGCTCGCATACGATCTGCGTCTCGCCCGTCCATTCCATGAAGCGTCGCCCAGCGAAGACGCCGCGCGCGCACAGCGACGGCAACACGTGCTGCGTGTAGACCTCGACAGCCTCGGCCTTGCCGCCCTTGCCGCCGCCGCCGCCGCCAGCGGCGCCGCTGGGCCGCGTCAGTTCGATGTGGCGCTGCCCGCTCATCTGCACCTCGATGGTATTGCCGCGGAAGAGCGGCTGCGCAAGCGAGCAGCCATAGCATCGCAGGCTTGCGCCGCCACCTGGGTTGGCCTCCACCGCGTAGGCCGTGATCGGCGGGTGGTGCGATGTCTGCTCGGCACAGATTCGCCAGCTGGGCGCGGACACTGTCGCGCGTGGGCCGCTCATGGACGGCGCGCTCCAGCCGAGCGCCGACGAGAGCAACCGCGCGCCCGTCAAGAGCGGAGAGTCGGTGGAGCTGGCGCCGTCCAGGGGCTGCGGCTTCTCCTGCGCCAGCAGCAGCTCGCCGAGCACCGGGTTGTACGGCTTCTTTCCCCACGGCAGCAGCGCCAGCCGACACGCACCGCCGAGCCACAGCGATGCGAGCGCGAGTATGCGCGAGACCGGGTCGGGATCCACCGGCGCGCGCAGCAGCCATTGGGGCCCAGCACCTTCGGTGAAGTTGAGGACTGCCATGTCGACGGCGGAGAAGGGCAGGAGAAAAGAGGGCGGCAACGCGAACGAGGTCAGATCGGTGCCGACTCCGATCTGCATCAGCTCTTGCCACAGGTCGCCGTCGGTCTTCCGCGGTGGCTGCATTGGCTCATCGGCGTTGGTCGTGGGCTCGGCCACCGCCGTCGTCGTCAAGCTGGTGGTGCGGGTGGCCTTGGAAGAAGGCGCCGGCGAGACCGAGGTCAGCAGCGAGAGCGTGCACAGGGCGACAAGGCCCAGCGCGGCCAATTGGGCCAGCAGGAAGTTTGCTGGCGCCAGCGTCAAGAATTCCATGGAATCGCTATTTCCACGTTCCGTAAAAGGCTATTCGGCTCTCACTTCGCGTCGTGT
>Ga0209713_10003256_pt1 | contig 10298 bp, 2 predicted proteins | sample ArcOceMetagenome_3_FD_187444 | JGI IMG/M metagenome (GOLD analysis project Ga0209713, IMG submission 187444) | Marine eukaryotic phytoplankton communities from Arctic Ocean - Arctic Ocean- Svalbard ARC20M Metagenome (SPAdes) (version 2) | ecosystem: Environmental > Aquatic > Marine > Oceanic...
ACGGCCCAGATCAGCGAGAAGACGAAGAGGCCCTGCAGCATCTCCTTGCCGCGGTTGGCGTCGGGCGCGGTGGCGTCGTCGCGCCACACGTCCATGTGCGCCGCGAGGAGCCGCATCAGCGCGCGCGCGAGCATGATGTCCATCGTCGGCACCGGCGACTTGCACTCGCGGCGCACGTACCAGAGGCACGGGTCGAGCAGCCACTCGAAGTGCTCGATCAGGTAGTCGCGCTCGGCCGCGCCGACCTTCTCGGGCAGCGACTCGAGCCACGACGTCATCAGCGGCTTCCAGCCGAGCAGCTGCGGCTCCATGTAGACCATGCCGCAGCGCGAGACGGTCGCGGGCGACGCGACGGCGAGGTCCATCGGCTCGAAGATCAGGTTCATCCGCGGCGACATCGCGATGATCTCGCCGCTCATCAGGCAGAGCTTCTTGTTGTCGTCGAGCACCGTGTTCATGTTCTCGATCCAGACGGCGTCGACGGGGCCGTCGAAGACCATCCAGCGCCGCTCGATCGACGCGTCCTGCGCGCAGTTGCGGTAGATGATCGCGAGGATGCCGTCGGTCCACTCGTGCGAGACGGCGTCGAACTCGCCGTAGAGCCGGCCGGGCGGCACCGACTTGGGGTTGAGGCACGGCGTCTCGACGCGCACGTGCTCGTGCTCGCCGCCCTGGTCGAAGAGCAGCGAGAGCGACTTGGCGAGCGTCCGGTAGTTGGACGTCTTGCCCGAGAAGGGGAGGCCGACGATCATGAAGCCGTGGCGCACGAGGAACATCTCGTAGACCTCGAGGATCTTCGTGACGAACGAGTCGACCTTCTGCAGGCCGCTCTCCTTGAGGACCGTCTCGATGGCGCCGACGAGCAGCTTGTAGTCGGCCTCGGGCAGGTCGACGCCGGGGAAGAGGTCGGAGGTGATGCCGTTGAAGAGCGGCACGTCGGGCGAGAGGAACTTGGGCAGGTTGACGTCGCGGATCGAGCGCAGCATCAGGATGGCCTCGTCGTCGTCGGGGAACTCGCGCTTGAGGTTGCCCGCCGCCGTCAGCACCGACTTGACGGCGCGCATGCCGTAGTCGTAGTGGTCCTGCGACGAGAGCTGCTCCGAGCAGAGCTTGTACGTCTGCACGATCTTGCGCGAGAGCTCGCGCGCGCGCGAGAAGCCGTACGACATGAGCGAGATCTCGCCGATCATCGCGTAGTCGGGCACCATCATCGCGCACGCGCGGAAGAGCGCCTTGAGGTTGTCGGGCAGGTCGGAGCGGCCCGCGTAGCCCGGGTTCATCGTGATGAAGATGGCGTTGGTCGGGTCGATCGGCAGGTCGGTCCCCTCGAAGACGAAGCGCTCGACGCCGGCGGCGATGGCGCGCTGGATCGTGAGGATCTGCTGCGCCACCACGGAGAGCACCTCGAGGTCGATCCGGTTGAACTCGTCGAAGCACGCCCACGCGCCGGCGGCGGCGACGCCCTTGAAGAACTTGCCCATCGCGATGTAGTCGAGGCCGTCGGAGCAGTTGAAGACGACGCACTGCTTGGCGAGCGCCTTGGCGAGGTCCTTGGTCGTCTCGGTCTTGCCGGTGCCGGCGGGGCCCTCGGGCGCGCCGCCGAGCACCAGCTGGATGGCGCCCATCAGCGTGCGGTAGCAGCGGTCCGTCAGCTGCGTCACGACGAGCCGGAACGAGTTGCCGAGGTACTCGTAGCCGTACTTGGCGGTGGCGGCGATGATCTTGATGTACGTGTCGCGCGTCTCGGTGCCGTCGCCCAGCTTGGTGGTGGGCGCGCGGTCGCCGTCGTAGTAGATGCGCAGCTGCGCCATCCAGTTGAAGTCGATCGTCGAGTCGACGCCGTTGGCGACCATCATCGTCAGCACGTCGCGGCCGTGCACGTCGAGCGTCACCATCGCGCCGAGCGTCGCGCGGCCGAGCTTGGTGAGGCCCGGCTTGCGCACGAAGGCGACGACGTCGTCGAGCTGCTGCGAGCACTTGGCCTCGTACGCGGCGAGGCCCTTGTGGCCGTTGGAGTTGAGCGCGTGCTCGGCCTCGCGCGTCCAGTAGACCTGCCCGATGAGGAGCACCACCATGCCCGGCCAGTCGAGCGCCCACTGGACGCGGCCGCCCTTGTTGGTCGTGTAGTCGGCGTGCGACGCGTAGGTCTGGTCGGAGATGGCCTTCTTCATCGAGTACTCGACCTGCAGCAGCCACTTCTCGACCATGCCGTTGGCCTGCGCCGGGTCGATCGGCGTCAGGAAGGGCACCTTCTCCTTCTCGACCGAGACCATGCCGCGGATGATCTTGTTCTCGTCGAAGTCGAGCGTGTTGATGCCCTCGAAGCACTTCTTGAGGTGCGGCTGCACGCGGAGCGGGTCCTTGGTCTCCGAGAGGATCTGCAGCAGCTCGTCGTTGGAGAGGAAGAAGAGGCGCGCGAACGAGAGGCGCTTCTTCTCGAGGTAGTCGTTGAGGCCCTTCTGGATGAGCTCGAGCAGCCGGTTGGCCTCCTGGAACGAGTCGAGCATGCCGTCGGGCGAGGTGGCCTGCAGCACGTTGGGCGCCTTGGTCGTCGCCTCCATCGTCTTGCGCCACATGCGGTCGACGGTCGTGAAGCGCTTGGCCTCGGTCGGCATCTGGCGCATGATGTCCTCCGACGAGAAGATCGGCTCGAGGTAGAGCCACACCGACTGGCACTTGAGCCACTCGTCGATGATCTCCTGCATCGACATGAGCTTCGTCTCCCACTCCTTCATGCGGATCTCGAAGGGCTTGACGAAGGGCGAGCCGCGCATCGCCTGCGTCTTGACGATGTGGTCGTCGAAGAGGTTCTGGATCTCGTCGAGGCCGCGCAGGATGTACGTGCCCGTGTCGCGGTACTCCATGCAGTCGAAGTCCATCGGCTTCCACTCGGCGAGCATCTTGTCGAGGGCCTTCTCGAGCGACATCTCCTTGGAGGCGACGTCCGACTGCTCCTGGATCTTCTCGAGGTGGTCCTCGACGCGCTGCTCGAGCATCGAGAGCAGCGTCGAGTACTCGGTCGGCTGCGCCGCCTCCATGCCCAGCTCCTCGGCGAGCGCCTTCCAGTGGCGCTCGCGCATGCCCGGGTTGAGCACGCACTGCAGCAGCGGCACGTGCTCCTTGAACTCGTCGAGCTTGGCCTTGACGTGCGCCACCACCTTGAGCGGCCCCTCGAGCCCCACGAGCGCCTTGTTCATCTTGTAGAGCATGCGCGACCAGTTGCCGACGTCGGTCTCGACCTGGTCGGGCGAGAGCTGCATCACGGGCCCCTCCATCCAGATCGGGTAGCTCCGCTGGAAGTTCATCGCCGTCGTCCACAGGTTGAGGTGCGGCTCGAGCGCGAGGCCGAGCTCGGCGAGCTGCGGGTACTCGGTGACGGGCCAGCCGAAGAGCTCCTCGCGCGAGTTGTACAGCGCGGCGCGCTCGCGGCCGTTGTCGAGCTTCGCCTGCAGCTGGTTGACGAGGTCGGAGTTGGCCTCGACCTCCGCCATCTCGCCGAGCGACGCGAGCGCGCGGATCTCGACGTCCCACGCCTCGAGCTCCTCGCCGAAGGCGTCGCGCTCGGCGCGCAGCTGGTCCATGAAGTTCTCGCGGTCCTGCGTCTGCTGCTTCTCGGCGGCCTCGACGACCTTCTGCAGCTTGGCGGGCCAGCCGAGCGTCCTGTGCAGGCTCTCGAAGCACTCCTCGGGCAGCGCGTGGTGGAAGGACGTCAGCAGCGAGACGCGCGTGTTGAGCTCCGTGTCGATGGCCTCCTGGTGCTGCGCCAGCTCGACGGCGCACGACGCGAGGTACTCCTTCATCGCCGTCACCTCCTCGGCGTTGGTCGACGACATCTGCAGCCGGTCGTAGATGGCCTCGTACTTGGCGCCGATCTCGTCGGAGAGCGCCCTGAGCTCCGCCGAGATGAGGCCGCCCACGCCGACGGCGAGCAGCGCCGCCTTCGAGGCGAGCGCCTCCTTGCACTCGGCCGTCTGCACGACGAGCAGCCGGCAGTGCACCTCGGCGGGGCAGAAGCCGCCGGCGCGCTTGGCCATGCCGCGCCACTTGGTGATCGCCTCGCCGTACTGCTTGAGGCCGAGCCCCTGCGTCTGCAGCTCGTTGAGGTAGTCGTCCTCGTTGAGCAGCGCCAGCTCGGAGAACTCGCCGAGCAGCTCGAGCAGCCGCGTCGGCCGCACCAACGCGTCGTCGAGCAGCGAGTGCAGCGCCGCCTGCGCCGCGACGAACTTCGCGTCGTCGTGCTTGAGCGTGCCGAGCCACAGCCTGGGCAGGTTGAAGCGCATCAGCGAGCCGAGCTGCAGCTGCGGCACGCCCGCCGTCTCGACGACCAGGTTGCGCATCACGGCGGCGAGCTGTGCGCGCACCTCGTGCAGGCTCGGCGCGTAGACGAGCTCGCCCTCGAAGAGGCGCAGCGTCACCTGCAGCAGCGCCGGCTCGGCCGACGGCATCGCGTGCACCCACGCCGCGCCCTCGCCGCGGCACTGCGCGAGCTCCCTCTCGGGCGTCGCGCAGGCGCGCAGCAGGCCGAGCATGCCGTCGAGCGACGCGAGCACGAGCGTCTGCAGCTCGTCCTGCATCAGGCACGCCATCTGGCGGAGCAGCCGCTGCACCACCGAGCCCTCGTACGTGTCGCCCGCCGCCGCGACGAGGTTGGCGTCGGTGATGACGCGGTCGACGACGTGCTCGACCGACGGCACCCACAGCGACTTGAGCCGCTCGGTGATCGCGTGCAGCCGCGCCTCCTGCGCGCCGCAAAACGGCGTCAGCGGCGCGGGGCGCTCGAGCGTCTCGAGCGGCACGTCGAAGAGCAGGCTCTCCGCGTCGCGCATCCACTGGCACTCGAGGAAGACCTCGCGCGTGCAGCGCAGCAGCTCCGACTGCGCGACGAAGAGCCGCTCCGCCACCGCGGCGCGCGTCTCGCCGAAGGTCTCGGCCGTGTTGGGCATCTCGACGAGGCCCATCTCGGGCACCGGCGGCGGCGCGGGGCGCGTCAGCACCAGCGGCCCGATCGAGTCGGTGAACGAGCTCGAGAGCATCTGGTAGTCGAGCGCCGCGACGCGCATCGCCTCGTCGTACTCGGCGCGCGCCTCGCCCTGCAGCGCCTCGACCATCGCCGCCTGCTGCTGCGGCCCGAGCCGCCCAAACTTCTTCGAGCCCTCCGCCGTCACCTCCTCGCCCGTGATGCGCCTGCTCGTCGAGAGCTCGAGCTCGTCGGTCATCGGCTTCGGCCCGACGCCGCCGTTGCCCGCCACGTCCTCCGCGAAGAGCCGGTACCGCCCCTGCGCCTCGACCTGCGTGCGCATGACGCGCGCCGCCTCGACGCGCGCCTTGAGCTTGGCCTCGTCCTCCGCGTCAAAGATCAGGTTGAAGCGCGTCGCCCACTTCTGCTTGCCCGTGTCGAGCCACGAGATGAGGAACTGCGGCGTGTTCCGATCGTCGCCCTTCGAGTACGCCAGCACCTCGCACGGCCGCCACGTCTGCTCGCCGTCGGTCGCGCGGAAGCGGGAGCGCGCGCGCATCGGCTCGCCCGCCTCCGCCTTGGCGTCGATCGTCTCGAAGACGTCGACGCCGAGCGGCTCGAAGTCGGGCGAGTCGAAGAGCTCGAGCGGCAAAAAGGCCGCCGCGCTCGGCACCGCCGCCGCCGCCGCCAGCTCGTCGCCGTCGCCGTCGCCGTCGAGCTCGTCGGGCGCGGGCGGCGCCGCGGCCGGGCTCCACATGGGCAGGGACGAGGGCGAGAGGCCGGCTGCGCGCGGGCTGTAGTACGCGCCGATCGACGCGGACATCGACGGCACGCCGCCCCGCTGTGCCTCCATGCGCGCGGGCACCGGCGAGAGCCGCGCCGACGGCGACGAGCCGCCCAGGTCGCCGCTCGAGAAGCGCGTGCTCGGCCCGCACGAGCGGGGAGACTGCGTGGGCGCCATGTCGCGGTAGCCCGGCCCGGGCGCGTGGCCCGACTCGGCGGTCTGGAGCCACTCGCCCTTGGGCAGGTTCCAGCGCCGCAGATTCTGGTACTCGCGCGAGTTAGGGCTCAGCGGCGGCTCTGGAGCACCGCCGGACGCCGACATGTCCGCGGCCGACTGGGCGCCGTCGACCTCCTGCCGCGGGTGCCCCTGCTCGTAGCGCTCGAACATGCGGGGCACGCGCAGCTTCGTCGGGCCCGAGCTCGACAGACGGATCGAGCCTACCGGCGGCCTGGGCTTGTATGAGTGCGCCTGCGGGTCGACCGGCTTGTAGAAGGCCTCGACAGGGTCCGACGGCGGCAGGACCTTCTTGGACAGGTCGCGCTCATAGTCCTCGAGCCGAGCCGCCGCCCGGGCCGCCGAGATGCTGTGCTTGGGCGGGGTCGATCTGGGCTTGGGCGGCATCGCCCCGGCGCAAGACGCAACGAGAGCCACAAGACAAGCCGTAAAGTCGGTTCCACCCAAGCTCGGATCCTGCGTTACTCGTCCACTGCCGCGAAGATCGATGTGCGGCTATTTTGCAAACATTTTGCCTGGTGAACTTCATATTGCTTGCAGCTATCCCCGTTGCTTCATTTCCCGTTAGCACACCTTTTCTCGGGCAGCTTTTGGGCTTTTGGCATCATTGTTGCGGGCGCTGGGTATCAGACGCGTCGACGGGTGGGCCTGCTGGATTCCAAGCGCCGGGGTACGGGAGGACGTGCGAGTGGTCCCATGGCGAAGGAGACGATCGTGCTCGTTGGCTCGCTCCCGCCAGAAGCACACAGCGATATCTCTGAGTATCTTGGCGAGTACACCAAGTGGCTGCACCACACCAACGGCAAGCCGTGCTATGAGAAGGTCGGCGACACAGACAAGATGATCTGGGCCGTGGCACACGGCAATGGTCCAGTGTGGTGTTTTGGCCACAGAGAGGATTTGGGCACAGACGTAGGCTGTGCCTACAACCCGGACGGTGGTGTGAGCAAGCCCGAGCTCGTCACCAAGTGCTGGAAGGTGATGGACAAGGAGCTCTCTTTTGTTGACGCGCCTCTCGCTGTGTACGTCCAGCCCTCTGCCCCCGCGGCCGAGGCATCCGAGGTCGAGGTGACGGGCGGCCGATCGCGCGAAGAGAAGGACACCGACCTCCGCAAGCGCGCCATCGACCTCGACGCCGACACGCCGCGCAAGCGCAGCCGCAACCAGGAGGCGCAGCTGGAGGAGCGCGTGGCCAAGGCACGCTCGACGACCGACATCGCCATCGAAAAGAAAGCCAAGGAAGTGGCGCAGCCAGCATTCAACGACTACATGAGCGACAAGATCGACGAAGCCGAGCTAAAGCACCGCAAGGTGGAGGCGCGTCTGCGCGCGACCGTTGAGCACAAGCAGCGCCACGCGCTTGACAAGGCCTACGACGCCTTCTTGTCGGCGGGGCGGAGTCGTCAACGGGCTTGGACGACGTACAAGTACCATTTGGACTCAGAAGACAAGTTCGAGGTGGCTGTCAACACCGTGCTGGCTACATTGGAGCCTGGGCCGTCGGGCGCGGTCAAGGCTGAGGCGTGACGCGAGGCCCGATGGGCCGGCGAGCATTTCGGCCGCACTTAGATGCACTTGTACCGTACAGTAGGCTACGCCTTGGGGTCATCGGATGTGCATGTGAAACGACGATGGTCAGTGCAGTGTTGTGATCGCGTAAAATAGCTTGTTGTTGTTAAAACCGCGCCGCGCCGCGCACACGCGCCCCAAGCGCGCACACACGCCGCGCGCGCCAAAAAAGCATGCCTTCTCTCTTGTTCCTCTCTCATCACACTTTGTCCTCGAAGACGACGTCGGCGGACACGACCTTGGCCTGCGCCATCAGCGCGGCGTAGCACTCGTCGCGGTCGAGGAAGGCGTTGAACTGGTAGGTGTTGCCGCCGGCGACGGTCAGGTGCAGCGCGTGGCCCTTGCCAGGCGAGAGGCGGAAGCGCTTCGCCTTGGCGACCTTCCTGAGGTCGGCAAACGGGATGGCGACCTTCTTGCCGAGGCCGCCGATGAAGCAGACGTGGTACGACGTCACGTACATCGAGCCGAGCTGGCTCACGAGCGCGCACTTGGACTTGCGCAGCCGCACCGAGTCGGCGGGCAGGTTGAAGGTCTTGCGCAGCGCCTCCATGCCCGCGCCCACCTTTCTGTCGATGTTGAAGTCGACGAACATCTGGTGCATGTTGTCGGCCTCGCCCCCCTCGCCGCCCGCCGACGCCTCACCCGCGGCCACCTGCTGCTCGCGCTGCGTCGGCGGCTCGAATAGATTCTTCGAGTTGACCTTTGTGTCGGACAGCAGCCATTTGTGCCGGAGCGCCTGCTCGCACGTGAGGCGCTTCTTCGGGTCGACGACGAGCAGCCGCGCCACAAAGTCCTTGGCCTCCTGCGAGATTGGGTCCCAGTACGGCGAGAGGAACTTGAACGTGCCCGCCTTGATCTTGCGGAACATCTGCGCGTCGTTGTCGCCGTAGAAGGGCGGGAAGCCGCACAGCAGGATGTACACGATCACGCCGATGCTCCACAGGTCGACCTGCGACGAGTAGGTCTCGTGCATGAGCACCTCGGGCGCGACGTAGCCGGGCGTGCCGCACGCCGTCTTCATCACCACCTCGCCCGCCGCGTCGTCCGAGAAGATCTTCGACAGCCCAAAGTCGGTGATCTTGACCACCGCACCCTCGGTCGAGTCGGTGAGCAGCAGGTTCTCCGGCTTGAGGTCGCGGTGCGCGATGCCCATCGAGTGCAGGTAGCCGACCGCGTTGAGCAGCGTCACCGTCAGCTCGCGCGCGCTCGCCTCGGAGTAGTGCCCCTTGGCGACGATCCGGTCGAAGAGCTCGCCGCCCGTGAGCAGCTCCATGACGAGGTAGAGCACCGTCTGGGTCTCGTGGACCTTGTACAGGCGCACGACGTTCGGGTGCTCGGTCCGCGTCATGATGTCCACCTCCGTCTTGAGCATCGCGATCTTGGAGCCCGTCGGCTTCATGATGATCTTTATCGCGACCTTCTCGCCCGACTTGCGGTTGATGCCGAGCTTCACCTTGGAGAAGTGTCCGGTGCCGAGCGTCTCGCCGATCTCGTACTCCTCGACGATCGCCGGGTCGATGTCCGAGTCCTTGACCTTGTCGCCCTCCGGCATTGTCGCCGGGGTCGAGACGGTGAGCGGGTTGGGTCGGGCGTCTGCGCAACCACTCGCAACACCACGGCCCGCGCCGTGTGAATGCATGAATGCATGCATAGCGTTAAACGATACGAAACCTTGTTAGAAATCCGACACGAGACACACTCTCATGATCTAGCGGTACACCCCGGCTCTATGGGGTAGCCACCATTGGATTCGCTCGCTCCCTGCCTCTGCCTGGTTGCGAGCTGCACCTTCTCGGCCGCTGGTCACTGCCGCCTCCCCTCGCAAGCGAGGCGCGAGGTAGTTGGTTCGCATCCGCGCATCGTCGCACTGCGGCGCTGCGCGTCCCCGCCTCCGCTGGGGTCGATGGTCGCCTCGGTCCCCGCGCACCGACCGCGCCGGTCGGGTATGGTTGCACGGGGCCGTTCGCCGCCGCGTCACGCTGTCGCGCGTCGTGGTGGCGGGAGGATCGGGCGCGTCTGCCTGGACTGGCTTCTGCGCGCCTCGTCCCCCCGTGCGCGAGCCGCGCTCGTCCATGTGTGGGTCGCCGTCGCCTCGCCCGTGCTTCGCTGCATCGTTCGGTGCGGCGGCGCTTTCTTCCCCCATTAGTGCTGTCCCGTCTGGCGCAAGGCCATTCAGAAGTCGCTCCGAACGGCTTAGGATTGCGCCGCCCTCGCCGCGCCTTGCTGCATCGTTCGGTGCGGCGGCGCCTCCCGAGGCAGTCGGCCGGCCTTCCAGCGATGCTGTCGGGCTGGCACGACACGTCCTCAGTTGGCTCCGCCGCCGCCGCGCCTCGGTGAAGTCCGCCCGCTGTCCCCTGCTGTCCGCCACCGGCCTCGCTGCTGCTCGCCATCACCGTGCGTTCACGAGGGATCATCTCACGACTCGCATGCCAGAGGCACGGTGTCAATAATCCTCCTCGTTGGTCCGCCGGCTTACTCCTCGAGCCGCGCGCGCCTGTGTGGTAGAGGCGTGGCGAGGGAGAGGTGGCGGCGGCTGTGATGGCCGGGCTGTTAGCCGCAGTTAGGCAGAGCAGCCCATGCCAGCAGAGCAGCCCATGCCAGCAGAGCAGCCCATGCCAGCAGAGCAGCCATGCCAGCAGGAGGCGAGATGGCATGTCGGGTCGGTGACGGTGTGGGGAGTTCGACGATCCGGCGCGGTGGCGTCGGCCGGCGGCGTCGAGCGCTGCGTCGCCGCTTCCGGCTCCGTCGTCGTGC
>Ga0209713_10003257_pt1 | contig 10297 bp, 5 predicted proteins | sample ArcOceMetagenome_3_FD_187444 | JGI IMG/M metagenome (GOLD analysis project Ga0209713, IMG submission 187444) | Marine eukaryotic phytoplankton communities from Arctic Ocean - Arctic Ocean- Svalbard ARC20M Metagenome (SPAdes) (version 2) | ecosystem: Environmental > Aquatic > Marine > Oceanic...
TTATCAAAAAGAATATTTATAGTCTTAATCTACGTCATTAGGCATAAAAAAAACCTCACATTTCTGCAAGGGCTTCTTAAATTATTTTAAGTCTATTTAATTCTTTATAAACTTTTGAACCACTCCTCTTTGTTCGTTTCTAATTATTGCAACACAATCTTTTTGATATTTACCACCTCGTTTTGTGCATTGATGATTTTAACAAAATACATACCTTGACCAGTCCAAGTATTTAAAGGAATACTATATTGTTGGGTATTCATTGGCTGACTGAATACTTCTTGACCAAGCATATTTGTAATTTTAATATTCCAACCTTCTACATTGTCAAGATTACCACAATCAATAGTAATTTCGTCATTGGCAGGATTAGGATATATACTTACGGTACTATTATAAGCGATAGGGTTCGTACTTAAAACCCCTGTATTTATAACTAATGTTGAACATTCATTAGAAGAATTAGAGTTATATAGGTTAGTTACCTCTTCTTGAGTTAATGCTCGGTTCCAAATAGATATGTCGTCTATTTGTCCATCAAAAAAGTTTTCAATTATGGTTTGATTTCCCTTACCAATCACTAAACTAAAACCGCTAGGAAAATCATAATCCCAGCTATCCCAATTGTGATTACAGTTTGTTTGAAGCTCTGATCCATTAACATAAAATTTGAAATTATTATAGATGAAATTATTATCTGATCCTATCACCAAAACATAATTATTCCAACCAGAATTTGCAGTTTCTGTTCTAACAGTTCCATAGTGAGCTGGTTGTGCATACCCAAATGATTGAGGAGAAGTCCCCATATTGCCATCATTACAAACTACTGCCGAGTTTAAAAATTTATTTAGAACCAATCCGAAAGAGCTAGAGCATGATTCGTCGGAGTTACAATCCTGAGTCATTACTGACATTCTTGAGTTTCCCTGAGTTGTTTTAGCCCAAAAGGAAAAAGTCATTGGAATTTGACCACCACCAAAAGCATTGGCTGAAGTAATGTAATCGCCATCGCCGTCAAAAGTGTAGGCGCTATTTTCATTTCCAAACCTATCCGTTGTCAACTGTGCATTAGTTACAATACCATGATTCTGATTTCCACTTTCATCATTCGCATTTCCATTAAATGGATAGTAAATCACTAAACCATCTGTTGAAATATAAGAAGGAACTTGGGCGTTAATATGTTGGTTGACAAATAATAAAGCAAATAATAAATAAAGTAGTTTTTTCATAATTAGTATTTCTATTCAAAAGTAATAAAATAAAATAACTACGAACAATAGCCGCTAATTTCTTTGAAAACCTCTACTTATCAAAAAGAATATTTATAGTCTTAATCTACGTCATTAGGCATAAAAAAAACCTCACATTTCTGCAAGGGCTTCTTAAATTATTTTAAGTCTATTTAATTCTTTATAAACTTTCTAATGTTTTACCTCGTCTAATTTTTAGCTTGTTGCCAACGTTTGGTGTATGGTTAGTTGCGAGTTTTAAGTACTAATTTATTAAATAACTACCGACCAAGAAAGGCCGCGAGGACTTTCGCAAGTAGGCAAGAAGCCAGCAATAAATTATATACGGTGTTGTACACAGTTTTATATGTTAGAAATCTTCTAATATTTGTTCTGTTGAAATTATTTTCGTTTTTAAGATTTTTCTTTCACTTTCAGAGAATTCATTATTCATCAAATCAAGAGCATCAAATAATGCAATCATTTCAGTTTCTTTACTTACAATAATATATTTTACATCTTCACATTTAAATTTTAACGAAAATTCTTTCGCGATTATGTTATTCGCTGAAGCTCTTTTAATCTCATTTAGAAATTCATCTTTAGATAATCTATAATCAGGACTCTTGTTTTTATTTAGAAATGGAACATATCTCCATTCTCTTTCGTCATAAAATTTTTTATCAACATATTTATTTATTCTCCACATTTGTCCTTTATATGGTTTGTAGAAGCCTGATAATTCGAAAAGAGCTACAAGTGGGTTTTTATCCATTGGTAGTTTATCAAACATCGTATTTTCTGATTTTTTTTCCATTAAAAGCATTCCCACCTGCTTTAAGTAATTAATTTGTGTTGAGTTTTCGTGGATATAAGTAAGTGGTGTTAGTCCATTTTTCTTTCCCCACTCTTTAGATAGTCCAATTCCATATGAACCATAAAATTCCAGGTGATTATCTATTTTTGAAAGAGGTAAATCACAAAAGGAAGTCATAGGAACAGCAGTTTCATTTATGATATCATCTTTCATGTCAAAAAACAACTCATGACTTAATTCTTCTAAACAAAACCTTGGTGCAAAACCGGACTTTATTATGCTAATAATTTTATCAGCTGAATTGGTAAAATGGAATAATGTGTTTGATGATATTACTGACATAGTTTTTTTTTCTTAATTGTGTACAACGGTCTAGTACTACACTTTCTGTTTTACCTTATGTTTATTAATATTCAATTCGTATATATTTAGCACTTTAGCCCGCATTGCGCTTATACAATGTTGTGTGGCGTTTTTTATTCAATTTTTGGTAAAACATCTCTAAGTTTATTTACTAATTGTGAATTTAAATTATTTAATATTTTATTTTCTAAACTGGTTTTATCTTTAAGTCCTAATTCTGTTGCGAATTTTGGTAAAAGGTGCTTTCCTCTGCAAAGTTTCAGCATTTTTAACAGTTTATCCTCATTATTTTTAATATCGTTAGCGCTTTCTAGTTCATTAGCATATTTGTTCGTTTTTGAACTTAAATCGTATTGAAATATACTTTCCTTAAGACCATCTAATCTATTTGGTAATTGATTTATTTTTGACTGTATATCATAACTAATTTTTTCTTTTATCCATTTTGATTTCCAATTTTCATCTGCTTGAATCCAACCTATTGCTTTTAAAATAAATTTATCTCTATTGAATTTCTCTGACTCACCAACAATGTTAAAAATTTCTTTTGCTACTTTAGGAAGAAAAAATAAATTTTCAACTAATGCAACTGGTAATACGAAGATATTATCTTTCTTCAGTTTGTTTATATTTGAATCATCTAGTCCATCCTTATCGATAAGTCCAAAACAATTTACTTTATGAAATTTCTTGTTTTTATTTAATGATTTTGTGTAATTTCTTACTTCATTACAACTATCTACTTGTATGACTGTGTATTTTGAATAAATAGAGTTATATATATTATCTAACAAACTGTCTTTTTTCCCTTCAACAAATAATATAGAATTTCTTATACCACTTATTGAAGCTATAATGTTTTCAGGAATTTCTTCATCATTAATCAATTTTTCAATCTCCCATTTATTAGAATTTTGATAATTAAGTAAAGCATACTTTTTTCCTATTCTCGTTTCTGCAAACTCTAAATCGTGTGTTATATAAATAAAAGAGCAATCATTTTTTAGAATTTCAATATAGTTGAATAGTAAACTTAAAATAGCTTTATGAATGTGTATGTCTGGTTCATCAACAATAATTAAAGACTGCTTAGGAGCAGATAAACATTGACCTAATAAATAAAAAATTGTTTTCTCTCCATCGCTTAATTCTGAGAGCTGATATGAACTCGAATTATTTGTTACAGAAATTTTTAATCCATCAATTTTGATTTTTCGATGAGGAAGTAGTTTATTCCAGATTTCAATAATATAATCTAAATTAGTTTTGATAGATTCTTTCTGAATTTTATTTTGTTTAAATTTCGCACCTACTTCCGCTTCCTCAGATATTAAAGCAATTAATAATTTATCGTAATCACTTTGTAAAACACTATTACGCCATTTAGAATCTGTATTTTGGGTTTGATTACTTTGTCCAAAAAGTAATTCTTTTATTGCAGTTTCGTTATCCTTTGGTGAAATATTTGGATTAATTACTAATGAACGATGAGCCGAAATTCTTTGACAAAATTTGAAGCCTAAAACGTCATATTCTTTTATTTTATTTTCTAATTCTAATAATTCTTTTTTTGTTTTATTTGAATTTGATAATTCACTTTGTAGAATTACTTGATTTTTAGTTTGAAAATATTTTCTAGCAGTTTCAATTGACTTTTTATTTTCATTTGTAATTTTCATTAAATCTACTTCAAAAACCAGACCTGAAAATTCAATAGTACCTCCTTCTATTTGATCAAAACTTTGAATAGGAAAAGAACCAGATACTAGACTATTATTTGAAAAAATGACATTTTCAGCTTGAATTTTTCCATTTAAAAAAAAGCTTAATATTTCTTTTCTTGTAAAAACTTCTTTATTTGGTAGAATTACTTTTCTGTCTTGATAATCAATCCCTAAAGAAACAATTTCATCATCAATTAGTTTATCGAAATTGTCTATTTCTTGAGTAAGCTGTTCAATTTTGCCTTCTGTGATTGATAATTTCTGTTTTTTCTGAGTTAATAGAATTTGATTTTGTTCAAAACCTGACTGAGTTTGACTAAATACTGATTTCTCTATAAATTGACCTAATTTTGATTTTCCAGTACCATTTGCACCTAAAAAAACAATTTTTTCAGATTTTTCAACCTCTATAATGATATTAGAATTATTTGGTGATGATATTGTAAATTTCATTTATTTTTGAGGGTTTTGTCAAATGCCACACAACGTTGTTGTATATGGAAAGTAGCGGGTTTTTAAGCACTAACTTTTCGGTTTATAGCTGACCTATATTTTATTATTTATCTTTTGTTTAAGCACTAATACAGCTATTTTTTATATACTTTGTTGGCAACCGTATTTCTAATTCTTTAATTTCTGTTTAATTCAAATACTCTTTTATCGATTAGATTGGTTTATTAAGCAATCAACTTTTCAGATTCTGTAAGAGCGTCTTTAAATGTATAAGGTTTTGAATTTGAATTTATATAGCTATTTGTACATTTATCAATTAACAAATTGATATAAAATAAATCTTTATCATTTCCCTCTAATTCTTTTTTTCTTTTATCAAGCATTAACATTACATTTTCAAATCCTTCTTTAGAATTAGAAATATTCGAGACGTAATTCATTACAAATTCCCTATACCTACTAGATTCAAAATCATCAAAATCTTCGTCATCAAATATTAATTTGAAAAGTTTTTCTAAATTTCCAAAATCAATAATAGCGTTGTAATTTAAGTACTTAACGCTCATTAATGATAATATAATTTTCTTTTCTAGGAAATCAATTAAGTAATTAATAGCAATAGGTTCATTAAGTTCAAATAAAACATTTAATGCGTCCAAACGATGTGAATCTTCGCCAGTTTCTAAATAATCTATTGAGGTTTCTCTACCATATTCTGGAAATAATTTCATTCCAATCATAATTCTAATTATTGACCAAAATTTATGATCTTCAAGCGCTTCGCAACAATCAAGCAATAAATTTTCATCTCCAGTTAGTTCAATATATTTTTCTATTTTTCTACTATCATTGTAAATCGACTCATGATTGATAAATAAACTTCTTATTTCTGGAAAAGCAGCTTCCAAATTATTATTTAAAGCGTACTCCATGTGTTTGGATAGTGCAAGACCTATTAACGTTTCATTATTAATGTTATGAATTATCTTTTCATTAAATAACGTTTCATTATTGATTAAATCTTTTAGTCTTAAAAAACTTTCATCAACTTCAGAACTTCTATCAAATTCATAGTATTGAATACAATTGACAAGGAAATTTTGAGGTAAACTAAACTCAAACTCCTTTTGAAAGAAAAAGATTAATTCAAATATTTTATAATTTTGATTATACCTAAATGTATTTGGTTGAGGAATTGTTACAATATTATCAAAATCAATTTGTGAACATTTTAATAAACACCATTTTTCTATAGTTTTCATTTGTCTTTTTGAAACTTTGAAAGGTCTATTGCTCTTTTTATATTCTTCTAGAATAATTTTAATTTTATTATAAATTAAGTAATCATTCTCAAGGTATTTCTTTGCAATCTCGTATGAAATTGGTCCATTTGTATAATGATATAAAAGAGTTTGAATAAGACTTAAAGATGTTTCCATTACATTACCATGTCCATTTTCTTTGTACCAATCCATTGTAATATCATCCAACTCATTTTGTTTGATTTCTGCTTTGTTTTTTCTAAAAAACTTCTTTATTCTTTTGAGCAATCTTCTTCTACTAAAAAGTATATTTAAATTATCTTGAAGCCCTTTTTCATATTTCCTTTTGTTACTTTTTACTTTTGTTTCTGTAAGTACAGGTTCTTTAAATTTAATCCCTTTTCGTTTCATCAATCTCTCAAATTTCACACCTAATCTTCTTATGTTCAAATTCGCAATAAAATTTCTAAAACGTTCAATTCTTTCAACAGAGATTTCTTTTTCAATTAATATATTTACAACAGCATTTAATTCTGATTCGGAAATAATTCCAGCTATAAAATAATCTACTTTCTCAAAGTCTTGATTTTTTAATAAGTGAATTATAGCCCTATTTCTAGAGTTGCTCTTAACTATTAATTCCGATAATAGTTTATCATGGATATGATAGCTAACATCATCAATTACACTATCTAATATTTTATCAATAAATTCGGGATCTTGTTTAATAAAATCTAACAACTTTGAAGTCAATTTATTCAGATAATCATCGTATTTATAAAGAGAAGAACTATCGTTAAAAAAATATTTAGCTAATTCTAAAAAATTGTCCGCTGATGTTAACTTTAAAATTAAATTATTGATAAGAATTTCATTCCCTCTTATTGTTTCATCAGGTATAAGTCTTTCCTTTAATTTATGTGCTCTTAAAAACTCTTCTTTTAAATAAGCAAAGAATAAATCAATATTGTCTTTTTCACTTAATAATAGCAATAAATTATTGTTTAACGCTTTATGGGTTTCATTTTTAAAAACTTCAAAAATAGATTTTAAATATGCCTCGTTGTCACTAGTTAAATTTTGATTTTTAATTAAATATAATAGTTCGGATTTTATAGAAATATGTAAATCTTCGTCATTTAGCTTTTCGAATAATAACGCTTTTAAATCTGATAAAGAACCTTCGGGAATGTTGAAAAAGGAAAGTATACTTATTGCAGAATTAGTGGTTCTTACATGATAATCAGAATAATTAGAAAGTATATCTATTAAGAACTCGTAATTTTCGGGACAGTTACCAAATTGTGCAATTTCCCTTATTTCAAATGTTCTATTTGTATTAATCCATAAAGTTTTTTCGACGCACTCTTTGTTAAAATGAGTTTGAAAAACTTTAATTTTTGTTTCTAAATCAATTCTATTATAATCTGCTTTAAATAATAATTCAGGTTCATTATCAATGAACCAATTTACTAACCCTTTGTATGTGTCCGAATTATTATCTAGTAAATTGATGAGAAAAGTAATAGTATTAAAGAGTGAAGGATGTGTTTTACCCAAATCATTAATTTGTATAAACTCTAATATCTCATTTATGTCTCTTCCTGAAATAGCTTTTGCTGCAAAATACTCTTGAATGTTTCTATGTTCAAAAAACCATTCATCTGATTCCTTATTTTTATCAATTAAGGGGTTGTTTTTAAAGTCTTTAAAGTCTGGAGAATTAGAACTTGCAACCTCATATAATTCTTCATTTGAAATTGTATTTCTTTGCATTAATTCATTTACTAAAGAAGTCTTTATCGAAAGCCTTTTAATAAGCGGAATATTTAAACCTTTCTTTACTAGTTTATGATTATCATCGTGCGTTAATCTTATACTTATATAACTCTCCCATAATTCAGAAGAATTCGAAGGTAGTTTTTTGTTTTCTTTTATATAATCAGCTAATATATTTACTTGAAAAGGATTTTTTAAAAATTCTGTGATTGTACTATCAAATGAAAGACTATCAATAATGGCACTTCCACATTTTAGCTTTAATAAATTAATGCTTTCATGGTAATACAAGTCTCTTAAATAGTAAACCTTGAAATCTGAAATGTTTTTAATTAAGCTTTCATAAACATTTGTTCTACAACTCAAAATGAATTTAAATTCAATTTCGTTAGTATTTAAATTATAAATGAAAGTTTCAAGTTTTGAATTGAAGTCTTGAATATTTTGAATTTCATCAATTCCATCGAAAATAAATATTAGATTTTTATAAGATTCCCAATTACTGAATAATATAGATTCGATATCATGGCTTGATGTGAAATTTTTTAAATTCCTATAAATCGGAATCAGCTCATTATCTTTGTCATTTATTATATTTATTGCTAATCGTTTTAATTCAGTAGTTTTCCCAAGTCCTGGATTTCCTAATAAAATTACTTTATTTTCAGTTTCTATACATTTTTCCAATGTATCATCAAGAACTGTTTTTCCGAGAAAAGAACTTATTAAGTTGTTTTGACTTTTATCAGAACTGAAAATTTCCCTTTGTATTATTCCTTTTTCATTTTCAATATCTCCAACAAGTTTTTGAAAATCCTTTTGAGTTAAATCTGCTTTTTCAATTTCACTTTGAGAAAGTAGATGCTTCAAGTCTTCTTTTGACTTTAGATTAACATTTTCAAAATTAATAACCTGTACACTAGAGTTTTCTACATTCTGAACATTAATTTTTTTAGTAGAAAATAAATTAGTCAAAAAAATAGCCATTTATTTTCTCTTTACTTTAATATCTGAACCATCCTTAATATCAGAAATACTAACACTACTATTATCAGTAGACTTAACTTCGACGTTAACTTTCGATTTTGATACTTTTGAAATTCCAATATTTGATATTTTTGATTCAAAAATTAAAGTTATTAGAACTAAAAATTGACTAATCATCACAATTAATGGTTCTGGACTTTGTTCGCCCTTAAACCAATATATTGCGATTCCAAGTGCTATTATGTTAAATATGTATAATATGCTTTTTAATAGTTTGTTCATTTTATTTGGTTTTGATGCTATTCGAGTTATTTAACGAATTTGCTTTGCTATATGGTTGCCAACTGGTTATATGAAGCACAAAGTTCTCGTTTACGGGCATTCATTGCCGGATAACAGGAACTTTTATTCTCGATTAGCATTTTTATTTAAATGTAACCTTACACAAGAGAATTTTATATTGAATTTCGTTCAAAAAGTAGTGGTAAAGATTCAATTTGTTTATTAATGCTTAATGACAACAATAATATTGTTGTCTTCTATTTACATATAAATACAGTAGGTACGAATTAAATATATTTAATAAAAAATAATTATGAGAACGAAAAAAAGTATTAAAGTATCTCTATTATTTCTAATCCTTTTTAGTTTTGTAAACCTTCTTTGGATTGATACGCTTTAATTTTAGAAACTAATTTATCTTCTAAATTAAATACAGGCATCACACATAGGTAACTTTAGGATTGATTCGTTTGAATCTTTTAAATAGTGAAGCGTTATGATGTCTAACCTACCTGAATTTATCGGAAACAGGGCTTGCTCAGATTTCAGCAATTTCAAATGGAATTCCAATGCTTTAAATATCTTATTTAAAAAAGTATTACTAACATAGATATAAAGGCCAACATCTTATGGCTGTGGGTTTTTTATTTTATATAAATCCTCCCTAAAATAGTTCGACTTCGCTCCTCTCTGCTCTGCGCTAGCACCCGTAACTTTTTAAGGTTGTGGGTTTTTTATTTATATTAAAACTTATTTATTCTTCCAAAAAGATTTAAAAAACAAGCTCTTAAAGCTAAACCAGAAAGCCAAAATCCCTGGCAGGGTGGTTTTAGGAGACTTCCCTTTTCCAATACGTTGAATTTGAAGTTCATACCAGGGCAATTCTACACCGCCAAGTTTGTCCAAAAACTTAATACCAATTTCAGGTATCGGAGTTTCAAATCGTTTTACGGATCCGTCAAAAATTTGATTAGGCAAATTAGGATATAAGCAAAATGGTCTTGCCAAACCAATAACGTCTAAATGGCCATCTTCCAAAGCATTCTCCATTACCGAAACAGAACGAATACCTCCCGTAAGTAACAAAGGGGTTTTAATCAATTTTCGAGCTTTTTTAATATAATCTAAAAAGTACGCTTCACGCGCAACAGTACTTTTTTTACGGTCTCCCTGAATCATAGCTGGCTTCTCATAAGTTCCACCAGATATTTCAATCAAATCAATTCCTTCATTTCCTAATAGGCGAATTACCTCCATAGATGCTTCTTCTGTAAATCCGCCACGCTGAAAATCTGCCGAATTAATCTTAATTCCAATGGGATAATCAGCTCCAACTTGATGCCGAATTTCACGGTAAATCTCTAAAACAAAACGCGCTCTATTTGACAGAGAACC
>Ga0209713_10003258_pt1 | contig 10297 bp, 3 predicted proteins | sample ArcOceMetagenome_3_FD_187444 | JGI IMG/M metagenome (GOLD analysis project Ga0209713, IMG submission 187444) | Marine eukaryotic phytoplankton communities from Arctic Ocean - Arctic Ocean- Svalbard ARC20M Metagenome (SPAdes) (version 2) | ecosystem: Environmental > Aquatic > Marine > Oceanic...
GAACAAAGTGAGTCGCAGATTGGGCTGATCTGGTTGAGGTTGAGGTTTGAGCCTCGCCACGGCATACGAATACGATGGCGACGTGGGAGAGTAGCTCGGGCTCGTCGGAGAATAGCTCGGCGACGTGGGCCTGTGCCGGCACGGGGCGCGAACAAAACGCGTGAGTCGCAGGTTGGGCTGTGATCTGGTTGCGGTTGAGGTTTGAGCTTCGCCGCGGCACACGAGTAGGAGGGCGAGGTGGGGCTATAGCTCGGCGACGTCGGACTGTACGACGGGCTCGTCGGCGAGTAGCCGGGCGAGAATTGGCCGCCGTTGCCCATGCCCGCGCCGCCGTCGTGCGCCGGCGACCACGCGGCGCCCGAGTAGGGGGAGGCGTCGGGGCCGGGCGAGAACATCGAGTTGCCGGGCGACTGGCCGGGCGTCATGCCGGGCGACATCGGGCCGGGCGTCCCAAAGGGGTGCATCGGGCTCGCGCCGCCAAACGGCGTGTGCATCGGCGTCTTGTCGTAGCCGCCGACGCCGTCGTCGCCGACGAGCAGCTCGCCGTCGTGCGCGGGCGCCTCGTTGAGCAGGTCCATGTTGAGCAGCAGCGCAAACGAGCCCGTGCCGAGCGGCGCCAGCTGGCCGAGCATGATGTTCTCCGAGACGCCGCGCACGTGGTCGCACTCCGAGTAGGCCGACGCCTCCATCAGGATGTCGACCGTCTCCTCGAAGGAGCAGCGCATCAGCGCGCCCGTCTCGACGCGGTTGATGCCGTGGCGCGTCACGGCGAGGATGTGGCCGCGGTAGGTCATCATGTCGCACAGCATCGAGAGGTGGCGGTAGTTGACGTACGAGCCGTCAAACTCGATGACGGCGCGCAGCTCGCCGAGCAGCGCCATCCTCACCGCCTCGACGCCGAGGATGCGGATGATCTCGACAATGTCGTTGGAGGTCGTGCGCGTCTCGTCGATGCGCGGGTCGGCGCACATGACGGCGTTGAGGTTGACGCCCTCCGTGTCGAGCACCCACTCGAGCACGCGCGTCTGCTCGCCCGTCTCGGGGTTGATGGCGTCCATCTTGGGCTCGCGCATGAAGACGCGCTTGATGTTCTCGACGCCGCGCAGCGTCATCTCCGAGAGGAGATTCGTCTCGATCTTCTTGAGGAAGACGTAGTCGGGCTCCTCGTCGGCGCCGGCGTCGACGTCGCCCATGCCCTTGTTGCCGGGGCCGTCGTTGACGATGCGCACGCGCAGCACGAGCTTGTCGGCGTTGTCGTCGTTGCAGATGACGTGCAGCTCGTCGGTGCCGTAGATGTCGGCGATCTTCTGCGTGATGTCCTCCATGGCGAGCGACTTGTCCGACATGGCCTCGCGGTCGAGCTCGAGCCGCAGCACCCACGGCGAGATGCGCGAGATGTCGATCTCCTCGTCGGGCATCTCGTAGTAGCTGCGCACAAAGTCCTCGTCCTCGTCGATGACGGTGGCGCGCGTCGGCTCGCCCGTCGCGGCGTCGACGGCGTCGACCGGCTGGATCGGGTCGTACCAGATCTCGGTCATCGTCGTGACCGTGCGGAGCGTCGTGTGCTCTAGCACGGCCTGCACGGCCTTGGCCGCCTCGCTGTCGTTGCGCGAGCTCTCCTTGAGGTAGACGGTGAGCGACGGCGTCTTCGGCTTCTTCGAGACGTTGATGATCTCCTTGAGGCGCGGCACGCCCAGGGTGACGTTCTTCGACGAGACGCCGGCGTAGTGGAAGGTGTTGAGCGTCATCTGCGTCGCCGGCTCGCCGATGGACTGCGCGGCGAGCGCGCCGACGGTCTCGCCCGGCTGGACGCGGTGCGCCTTGAAGCGGTCCTCGATCTCGCTCAGCAGCCAGTCGAAGGCCTGCGGCGAGAGGCGGTGCTCCACCAGCACGCGCTTCGACGAGAGCGTCGAGCGCACGAGCGCAAAGAAGTTGTACGTCGCGTTCTTCTGCGCCTCGCGCGAGAGGGCGTCGTCGCCGTAGACGACGCCGAGCTTGCCGAGCATCTTGTGCACCTTGTGCACGATGTCGACGGGGCGCAGCTCCGACGGCCGGTTGACGTCGATCTTGAAGGTGCGCCGCGCGTTGAGGATGAGCCGCGGCAGGTTGACGGGCACGGGCGGCTCGGCCTTGCCCTTGGAGAAGGGCCCGAGCCGCTTGTCGGTGAGGACGCGGCGGTCCTCCTCGAGCATCTCGAACTCCTTGCGCAGCTCCTCCTTGGCGGCGGCGTCGCGGCGCAGCTCGTCGGCGAGGCCGGGCACCAGCCACGGCTTGCCGTCGGCGCGGTCGTGCGCGCGGCCGTAGTTGGGGTCGTCGAAGTTGTGCTCGTGCTGCTTGCGCAGCTTGGAGATGGAGATGCCAATGTGCGAGATCTTGCCGCTCTCGAGCTGCGTCGCGTCCATGCCGTCCTCGCCGTAGAGGAACTGGAGCACCTCGCCGAGCGAGTTGCGGATGGTGCCGTCGTACTTGACCATGAGGTCCTCCATCGACTTGACGAGGCGGCGCTGGATGTACCCCGTCTCGGCCGTCTTGACCGCCGTGTCGATGAGGCCCTCGCGCCCTCCCATCGCGTGGAAGAAAAACTCCTGCGGCGTGAGGCCGCGCAGGTACGAGTTCTCGACAAAGCCGCGCGACTCGGGGCCGTAGTCGTCCTTGGTGAAGTGCGGCAGCGTCCGGTTGAGGAAGCCGTACGGGATCCGCTGCCCCTCGACGTTCTGCTGCCCGACGCACGCGATCATCTGCGAGATGTTGATGAAGGAGCCCTTGGAGCCCGTCGTCACCATGTTCTTGACGTTGTTCGACTCCCTGAGCGACTTCTGCGCGCGCGTGCCCGCCGTGTCGCGCGCCTTGTTGAGCACGGCGTTGACGTTGTTCTCGAAGGACTCGAGCATCGTGCGCCCCGGCTGGCACTCGAGCTGGTTCTTCTGCGCCTTCTCGACGAGGCTCTTCACCTCGGCCTTCGACTTGTCGATGGTCTCGACGATGTCGTCCATCGTCTTGGCGTCGGCGATCGTGTCGCCGATGCCAATCGAGTAGCCGCGGTTGATGATCCAGTGGTTGACCACGCGCTGCCACACGCCGATGAAGGCGCGCGCGGCGGGCGGGCCGTACTCGAGCCAGATGACGTGGATGAGCGAGCCGCCGCTCGTGCCGAGCGACTTCTTGTCGAGCATGCCGCAGATGAGCTCGCCGTCCTCGATGACGACGCGCGTGTCGCCCGCCGAGAGCTCGTCCTCCTCGTCGTCGGGGTGGCCGTTGGCGAGGCGGTTGAGCTGCACCTTGGGCAGCAGCAGCGACGTGATCTGCTTGCCCGTCCAGAGCGGCTCGGGCTTGAGGACGGCCGGCACGGGCAGGTGGCCCGAGAAGGTGTCGAGGTGCATCACGAGGTTCATCACCATGTCCTTGGTGAGGAAGGCGTCGCGCGCCGTGAAGCCGCGCGAGCCGAGCAGCGTGTCCTGCACGATGCCGATGACCGGCTTGTTGGACTGCGGCGAGACGATGCAGCGCGGCACCGACATGATCTCCTGCGCCTCGGCGCGCGTCTCCATCGACTGCAGCACGTGCAGGTTCATCTCGTCGCCGTCGAAGTCGGCGTTGTACGGCGAGGTGCACGAGAGGTTCATGCGGAAGGTCGAGTAGGGCATGATCTTGATGCGGTGCGACATGATCGACATCTTGTGCAGCGACGGCTGCCGGTTGAAGAGGACGATGTCGCCGTCCTGCACGTGGCGCTCGACCTTGTAGCCGTACTGCAGGTGCTTCTGCGCGTTTGGCTTCGAGAGGTCGACGCGGAGGCCGTCGGTGCGGATGATGTAGCGCGCGCCGGGCAGGTCGGTCGGGCCGTTCTCGACGAGCTCTTTGAGCTTGTCGATGTTGAACGGCGTGACGATCTCGGGGTAGGTGAGGTTGCGGCAGATGGAGCGGGGCACGCCGACCTCGTCGATGGCGAGGTTGGGGTCGGGCGTGATGACGGTGCGCGCCGAGAAGTCGACGCGCTTGCCCATCAGGTTGCCGCGGATGCGCCCCTCCTTGCCCTTGAGCCGCTGCGAGATCGACTTGAGCGGCCGCCCCGAGCGCGTCGTCGCGGGCTCCTGGCCGGGGATCAGGTTGTCGATGAAGGTGGCGAGGTGGTACTGGAGCAGCCGCGCCAGCTGCAGCTGGATGTGGTTGGGCGCGCCGTTCTTCTCGTGCTCGCGCAGCGCGCGGTTGGCGCGCATGATGTCCATCAGCTTGACCGTCAGGTCGTCCTCGCCGCGCCCGCCCGTGTCCTGCATCCGGATCGACGGCCGCACCTGCGGCGGCGGCACCGGCAGCACCGTGATGATCATCCAGTCGGGCCGGCAGAACATCGGGTTGAAGCCGAGCTTGTTGCAGTCGGCGTCGGAGATGCCCTTGAGGATGCGGTGGGCGCGCTCGGCCGACAGCTCCATCTTCGTCGCCTCCTGCTCCTCCGTCGCCTCCTTGAACTCCACCTGGATCGTCAGCCCGTCGCGCTTCATGCTCGGCTGCGACGCCGAGCACGCCCAGCAGCTCTTCTGCGTCTTGGCAATGTCCATGACGTTGCGCAGCCGCTGCGCCGGGTTCTTCTTCTTGAACGCGGCGTGCAGCTTGCGCGACACCGGGTCCTGCTTCTCGCCCGACGCCTCGCTCCACCCGTTGCCGAGGATGACCGAGCACGAGAAGCACACGCAGCGCAGCGACTTGAGCGTGTTGTTGAGCTGGCTCAGGTGGTACATCGGCTTGGCGAGCTCGATGTGCCCAAAGTGGCCGGGGCACTCGGCCTGGTCCATGCCGCACGACCCGCACTTCCACTCGCGGTCGATCGTCCCCAGCCGCAGGTCGAGCAGCCCGCCAGGCACCGGCCGCCCCGCCTCAAAGGTGCGGTCCGTCTCAATGTGGCAGACGGACATGGCCTTGACCTCCTCAGGGCTGAGCAGGCCAAACTGGACCCGCTTGATCTTCTTGACATCGGCCTCGGAGTGCTGGAACATGGCTGCGGCCCGCCCTGAGCTCTGGAACCGAGCTCTGAGCTTGGCCGCGCGCACCGGCTGACCGAGGGCTCGCCTGGAGCTCCCTGGTTAGCCTAGCCGCTCCAGCAGCACCTGAGAGTGCAGGGGAGCTAGCCAGTTAGGCTAGGGGCGGGCGTTGGGGCGCGCGAGCTGCGACGCAAGAGGCCTCGCTTCGCGCTGCTGCGCACGGGTGAGAGCGCTTTCTGCCACAGCCACCACGTGTAGCTTACGTGCGGTGATGTGACATGGGCCGCCGTCGCCGGGCTTTTCGACGGGGCAAAAAGATGGTCAAGAAGAGAAAAATATTAGGATTCAAGCGATAGAGGCCATGCATACTTAACGGTTTAACGCTGAATGCAGCAGCATGCAGCAGACAAGAGCTTCGCGGATCAGCGCGTCGCCGGCTCGCCGATGGAAACCGACGACAGCGAGTCGGCCAACTTCTCGCTGCAGGTGCAGCGCGAGGAGTTGAGGGCGCTCCCGGCCGGGCGCGCCGTCTACGTGCGCAAGTCCAAGCTCTTCTTCAAATCAACGACCAAGGACGCCCTCGAGCGTAACGCCGCAGCGAGCGACGCCGCCGCCGCCGCACCTGCCGACCCGGATCCCTCAGCCGAGGAGCTCGATTAGAGCGCGCGCTCTCAAACTCAGCATGCTGCTTCTCGCCGCGATATCGGGCCTGTGTACGTGTCTCCTGTACTCCATGTGTATCGAATCTACGGTTGTTTTACAAAGTCGTTGTTTACAGGTACCAGGCTACCCGCACGTGTCGTGCGCGCTACCGCCGATCTTGGTGGCGAAGCGCCTCGTCAGCCGGTGCGCGCGGCCAAGCTCAGAGCTCGGTTCCAGCAGAGCTCAGGGCGGGCCGCAGCCATGTTCCAGCACTCCGACGCCGACGCTTGGTGGGGCGGTGGGTGGCGGTGGTGGTGTGTGCCGAGCGGGGACGGTCGTGGGAGCGGGGGGATAACGGTTTAACGCGAGTAGGCTGTTTAGCGCCTTTGCATGCTTTCCAACTTGCATTGTTTGCGACGCGTGGCGAGACAAGCAGCTCAGTTAGCCAGCCCGGGCCGTCGCGAGGAGCAGCGCCTGCACCGGAGGGCAGTTACTGAGCAATGTCGCGCAGTCGCTACAAGGAGTTCTACAACACGGTCGTCCGCGCCGACCTCCTCTCGAAGATGCAGTACAAGAACGTGCACCAGATTCCGCGCGTGACGCAGATCGCGGTGAGCGTGGCCACGACGCTAAAGCCGAGCGGCCTCGACAATCCGGTGGCGGCGGCGTTCATGGTCGAGCTCGTCACCGGCCAGCGCGCCCAGCTGACGCGCATCAAGCGTGCCAACGCCAGGTACAAGGTGCGCGAGGGCTTCCTCGAGGGCGCCAAGACGCAGCTGCACGGCGAGCAGATGTACGACTTCATGGACAAGCTCGTCACGCAGGTGCTGCCGCGCGTCACGGACTTCAACGGGCTCACGGGCTCGTCCTTCGACGGCAAGGGCAACTTCAGCCTCGGCATCACCGACTGGAGCTACTTTCTCGAGGTCGAGGCGCAGCACGCCAACCTGCAGCACCTCGACTTGCAGAACACGCCGGGCATAGGCGTCGTCGTGAGGACGTCCGCCCAGACGGACGACGAGGCGAGGCTGCTGCTCTCTGCGCTGCGCTTCCCATTCCGACGATGAGAGGCACGGCCACCGTGCGGGGGTCGCTGGAAATTGTGGGCGAGGGGGGGAGAGCCCATGCCCGATCATTTCGCGGCGGTTTTTCCCTTGCAAGCCACCCTTTTCCAGCAATGACCTGGCGGTATATCATAAATTGAGCTCAAATAACGACAGCCAGCACATACGTCCCACCCTCTTTGCACGGATGCCTCGTGCTGCCACGCCCGCGCCCCGACGGCTCGCTCGTCTCAGACGTCGTCGCGGCGGCACCACTCGCCGCTCTTCGCGTCGCGCTCGAGCGCAAACGTCGGCCAGTACTTGAGGTCGAGCTTGAGGGTGGTCATGCGGCAGCGCCCCTCGAGGTCGACGTACTTGATGCGCAGCACCTCGCCGTCGCGCTTGTGCCGCACGCACGCGACGAAGGCGGCGAGGTGCGGCGTCGGCGTCGAGTCGACCTCGACGATGTGCGAGGTGGGCGAGAGGTTGTACCGGCTCGCCGGCGAGCCGAAGAATCGGTACGACGCGTAGACGCCGCCCTCCGGCGGCACGGCGCGCTGCGCCCGCACCACCTGCGGCGCCGCTTGCAGCAGCAGCCCCGCCCAGCCGACGACCTGCTGCGTGCCGAGCCCGTCGTGCGCCATCGTCGCGCAGCTCTCGACGCGCGCGAGCTTGCCGCCGTCGCGCAGCACGTCGAGCGCCACGGCGCGACGCCCCTGCAGCGCCGCCTCGGCCGCCGCGAGCGAGCGCACGGGCGCGCCGTCGATGCCGAGCAGCAGGTCGCCGCCACGCAGCGCGTCGGCCGCGCGCGCCGGCGCGTCCGTCTGCAGCTGCGTCACGAGCAGCACGCTGCTGCTGCCCTCCGCCGCGCCCTCGCCGCCGCCGCCGCCGCCGCCGCCGCCGCCGCCGCCGCCGCCGCCGCCCTCGCCGCCCTCGCCGCCCTCGGTCCTCGCAACGAGCGACGCGGCCGCCGGGGCCGTCGACTGCGATGAGGGTGCGAGGTCGTTCTCGCTGAGGCCCATCTGCCGCGCCGCCGCCATCGAGAGGGGCTCGAGCGTCGCACCGAGCGACGTGAACGGCGGCGGGTCGTCGCCGCGCGCGATGTGCTCGGCGGCGCTCTTGACGAGAGAGATCGGCAGCGCGCGGAAGACCTGCGCGGTCTGGTTGGGGCTCGGCTGGTACGCGCACGAGACCCACAGCGCAGAGACGCCGCCCGCGCCGTCGCACAGCACGCCGCCGTCGAGGGAGGGCGACACCTCGAGCCCGAGCGTCTCGACGTTGTGCAGCTGGTAGCGCGGGGGGTTGGGCAGCGGCAGCTTGAGCCAGCCCACGTTGGCGACACGCGTCTTGCGCGAGATCAGATCGACGCGGCGCGACGCGTCAAACTCCTCGTTGATCCCCGACTTGAGGCCTACCAGCCAGACGGCCGATCCCGACGGCAGCGGCCTGGGCACGAGGCGCGCCGCCTGCACGGTGACACGCGGCGGCAGCTGCGCGGGGTCGAACTGCACGATGGCAAAGTTGTGCACGGGGTGCACGTAGCGGACGGTGGCGGGGAGGCTCGCCGCGCCTCCGACGGTGACGGAGACGTCGCCGAGAGTGCCGGTGATCGTGTTGCGATCGACGGCGACGAGGCCGCGCGTCGCATCGACGACGACGCCGCCGCCGCGGTAGCGCATCCCCGTCTCGCCGTCGATGCAGAACGGTCGCGTGAAGTCGACGGTCACGAGGCATGGCGCGAGCTGCTCCACGACGCTCTGCTTCGGTGGCGGCGGCTTTGCGGCGGCCGAGGCGGTCGAGGTGGTGGAGGTGGTGGAGGTGGTCGAGGTGGTCGAGGTGCTGGCGGTCTCGTCGATTGCGGGCGAGGGCGCAGGCGAGGCGGCGGAGACGGAGGTGGCGGCGGAGGCGGCCGAGGTGGCGGCGGCGGGAGGCGTGGCGACGGTCTGTAGCGGTGACGGCGGCGCGGGGTCGGCGAGGCGGCGGCTCTGCCAGGTGGCGCCGCGCACGCCGCCCATCGGCGCGGGGTGGGCGTTGTCGGTGGGCGGGAACCATTTGCGGTCGAGGCGCATCGAGCCGAGCTGCGTGTGATCTCGGTGGGCGAGATCGTGGAAGCGCACCGTCAGCGTGGCGCCGTGGGGCGTCGCCGCCACCTTGCGCACGAAGGCCTCGAGCGTCGGCGTCGGCTCGCCGCCGAGTGCGGTGATGATGCTCCCCTTGTTGACGCGCGCCAGCCGGAGCGAGTAGCCCGGGTGCGCGACGAAGACGCCGCGGCACGCGCGGCCGTGGTTGCGCGCCTGCTGGTAGCTCAGCTCGTTGAGGAGCGCGCCGCCCACCTCGACGTACCGCGCCGGCGTGAGCGCGTGCAGATCGTCGACGGTGGCGGTGCACGACACCTCGGCGCCGCCGCGGCAGACGGCGAGCGTCACGGCGCCGCCGACGCTCGAGTCGAGCGCCTCCTCGAGCTGCACAAACGTGCAGCACCGCTCGCCCTCCACAGTGAGGAGTATGTCGCCCGGCTGCATGCCGCACGCCGCCGCGGGGCCCTCGGGGAGCACCTCGGTCGCGACGAGCAGCCCGCGCAGCTGCGGCATCTCGCTGCGCAGCCGCGCCTCCGTCTCGGCGGGAAGGCCGAGGCGGCGCGCCTCGTCCAGCGGCTGGTGCGTGCACACGAGCTGCAGCGTGCCGCGCGGCACGGCCTCGCCCGCCTGCAGCCGCCGCAGCGCGCGCACGCCGCGGTCGAGCGGCAGGAAGAAGCCGGCCGACGTGCCCACCTTGCCGCCCGCGTTGAGCGCGACCGCGTGGCCGCGCATGTTGAGCACGGGCGAGCCCGACGAGCCGCCCGACGTGCCCGACGCGGAATGGAAGTAAAAGGTGTTGAAGTCGTTGTAGCCGTTGCGGTTGTACGCCGGCGCGTTGCGGTCGAGCCGCGCGAGCGTCGTGCGCGAGATCGAGCACTTCTCGCCCGCGTTGTTGCCGATGATGCAGATGTCGGTCGTCGTCGACGCCTCCTCGGGCGCGAGCGGCAGCTCGACGAGCTTCATGTGCTTCACGTCGGCCGGATCAAAGGAGAAGAAGGCAAAGTCGTGGACCGGGTCGTAGTAGGCGCACGTGAGCTGGACCTCCTCGTTGTTCTGGAAGATCGCCTCGGCCACCACCGGGCCGGGCCCGGCCACGTGCCGATTGGTCATGATGAAGCCATTCTTGGCGTCGACCACGAAGCCGGTCGCCTGCACGCTGCCGGCCGCGCTCGTGTCAAAGGCTCTGACGCGGTTGACGCGGATCGAGACGACCGCGGGCAGCGCGTTGGCAATCGTGCGGTTCCACCTAGCGCTGTCCGGGTCGGCGTCGAGCGGCTCCGCCTCCGCGACGCTGCCGCTGCCCGAGAGCGCATGCAGACCGACCGCGGCCAGCGTGGGCGCACCGACGAGGCCCGCGAGGCGGAGCAGCCCGCCGCCGCCCTCCGCCGCCGCCAGAGGCTGCCGCGCCGCAGCGAAGAGGCGGGAGGCGGGACGGAGGAGTCGGCCGCGCGCCACCAGGGAAAGTCGGCCGCGGAACATGACAAGCAACAGCGAGGCCGCCGCCGCGGCCGATGAAAATAGAAAACCCTCAAACTACTCCACCCATATGTTTGCGCCG
>Ga0209713_10003259_pt1 | contig 10290 bp, 5 predicted proteins | sample ArcOceMetagenome_3_FD_187444 | JGI IMG/M metagenome (GOLD analysis project Ga0209713, IMG submission 187444) | Marine eukaryotic phytoplankton communities from Arctic Ocean - Arctic Ocean- Svalbard ARC20M Metagenome (SPAdes) (version 2) | ecosystem: Environmental > Aquatic > Marine > Oceanic...
CCGACAGCCTGCGCGTGGTGTTGCTTAGCATCCTGTGCTACGCGCCTGCGCTAGCGATGCGTGTGCTCCTGGCCTTCGATGGAATCGACCCACCGCCAGCCGGCTCAGTGGTTGCCGTCGACCGATTTGGCTTCCACTACGGCAGCCGATGCGCCTCCCCGGCAAGCGCGGCGCAGTACCAGCGCTTCATCGCCAAGGCCACCGCTCTCGCCAACGCCATTCTACCGCGTCAGCCCAGCCGCGTGTTCGCGCCGGAACGCCGCTGCCTCGCGGGCACACTGGCGCTGGCGCTCGAGGCCACATTCACACCGTACGTGTTTGTCACGCAAAGCGACAGGCCCGTGAGCCGCTGCGTGGACTGGTCGGCGCTGCTCAGCACGATGCGAGCCCGCGGCTCTGCCGTGCAGGCCGTGTGGCTGCCGCCCACGGACCCGCAAAAGGAAAAGCGCGCCGAGCACAAGGCCTGCACCGGCGACGGTGGTAGAAGCCACCCACAGCCCCTGCAAGATGCCGGCGACGAGCTCGGCGTGAGGCCTCGGCGAAACCGGAGTGCACCCATCGCTGTGACCGAAGACGTCGTCCTCATGCCAAGGCGATATTGGTCCGATGCCACGCTCCTCGCGCGCGCGTCGCACTACTATGCCACGGCCTGGCCCGCTTTACGCGCTGCGATGGCCGATGAACGGGCCTGGATGCAAGGGAGATTCACTGTCGCCCAGCAGGCGGGCTTCATGGAGTGGCACCTTTTCTGCCACCCTTTCCGAAACCAATCGGGGTGGGGCACCTGGAATCTGGTTTCGAGCAGCCTGGCCAGCAGTGCGCTCCCGTACACGACGCACCTCGACTCAGGCTCGAAGCTCGTGGTGCTGTCGAAGCGGTTCGATCGACAGCCTGCTCTGCGGAGCATGCTCGGCGGCGCTTCAAGCGATCGGACTGTCGAATGAAACGAACTTCTACCCAGTTAGTAGGCACATTTGCGTAACATTTGCGTGGTGCTACCTTGTGATGCGCGTGAGGTCGCGGCGGTCGCCGGTGACTGTCGGTAAAGCGACGCGATCCGGGGGGGTAAGTTGACTAAAGTTTGGGCCTTGTTGGAGCATTCCTGCTAAAGTAGGGCTAGCCCTAGATGTCCACCATTTCTGCTAAAGTCCCCAGCCCGGAGCATTCTTGCTAAAGCGGCCTCGCCTACGTGGCATCCGGCAGGCGATACAAGATTTGTCGAGACAATTTGTATGCAAATTGTATACAAATTGTCGACAAAACGTGACTTTTGTCTAGAGGGGCCTCCGCACTCAAGGCTTCGGCGGCTGAGCAGAATTGCTAAAGTGGCCGGCCGCTAGGCCGGGAGAAAAATTGCTAAAGAGTGCTAAAGTGCGGAGCTTTTCTTATGTCTAGTTACCCTCCCTGGACGCGATTCGCGAACCGTCCGGCGGGCTGAGTAAAGGTTCCTGACAGCGCCCCGATCTGCCCCGCGGCTCACAATATGATTGCTAAAATATGTATCCCCCTACACGAAATGCTTTTTATGGCTTTCGTTTTTAAAATATGTGTCTCTGACTACAGTACAAGGTTACTACAACGTCGTCTTTGTCCGCTGCTGGGCCCACTCTGCGGTTAGGTAGCCAACTACCGCCAAGGTCGCTGACGTGCAGCAGATGGCCGCTTTGATCGCCTTGCCATCCGGATCGTGCCCGAGGGCCGGAAAGGCGAAGTAGCCAAGGGCGCTTGCGGCGCCATTGAAGAACACGATGCTCGAGAAGGCCGCGCTCGCGTCCGCGGGGAAGAAATCGGCAAAGAGCGCCTTGTTAGTGCCTTCGAAGGACGACCGACCAACACCTTGCAGCACATAGAGCGAGGTGAGGTGCCGTAGCTGTCCGAGCTCATTGGACGAGAGGCTGCCGATGAGGGCGGTCTCCCAGAGGAATGCGAGCATGCCAACCAGGATGAGCGGCGCGCGGCCCACTCGCGCGCGCAATATCTTGGACGGCAGCTGCAGCGTGGCCGCCACTAGCGCGACGAGCGTGCCCATCAGACTTCCGACTATCACCTTGTCCTGGGGGTAGGCCTGCGGAATCAGATTACCCGTCACCTCCTCGGTCATGAGTGATGAGCACAGACCAAAAGTGATCTGTATGAAGGATAGGAGTAGCACCGTTGGCTGCCGCCGCCAGAGGCTGAGGACGGCTGTCGCTTTCTCGAGCGTGAATCGCTTCGGCTGCGGGCCGCCGCTGCGATCGCTGCCGCCACCACCGCGGCCAGCGTCGCCCGCGAGCAACGCCGTAGGCCTGGGGTCGAGATCGTCGATGTTACGCAGCAGAATGCACGCGCCGACGGCGACTACCGAGTACACCACCGCGACGATCAGGTCGCTGGTGGCGACGCGTTTGCCAGAGGCAGCGGCGACAACCTCATTGTGTGAGACAGGCAGCAGAAGCACAGGGAACACCTTGAGGAGGACCTCGGTGGAGAGGAGGATGAATGCAAACGTCGACGCAAAGTCCTGGTTTGCCTCCGACTCATCAATCAGCTTCTCAGCAGCGTACCGCTTGGCCGCGCTCGTAAAGTATTGGCCTTGGGCCACCCACGCGAAGCCAGCGGCAAACCCTCCCATCAAACCGCCCAGCATGGCAACCACAATCGACGCGGCCTGTCTAGAGGCCGGGATGAGGAGACAGATGGGGAAGGCGACCACGTAGAGGCAGAAACACGAGCAAGCCGCGATGAGCGCCTTGCGGGCGCCAAGCAGATCGATAGGCGCAGTGGCAAACAGCAAAGCGGTGAGAGCGTAGGCCACGTAGAGCACGCCGCTCATGTAGGAGCCGTCGCGGCCGAGCAGAGCGATCGATATGTTCAGGACAGCGACGGCGGAGCCGTGGTTGAACGAGAAGGCCACGCACATCAGCAGGAAGTTGTTGCGTGTGCGTCGCGGCTCTGCCGCGGGCGCGGGTGCACTCGTCAGGCCTGTCCGCTCGTCCATGACCAGTGCGAAGTCGAGTGCGGCGGAGGCGCCGCTGCCGCGTGCCACCGGTGGCGCGCCGCTTCCTGTCGCGCCCGCCACCTGGGGTGCCAGAACGCAAGCGTCGCGTACAAGCCCCTGCTGCACCCGAAGTTAGCAGGTGTTTTGACAAATGTGAATTATGACCAAAAGGCAAGGAAACAGCGCTGTCCACACAGCACACAACATCTGTCGAACTCGATAGTTCTAGGCTGCTATGAGGCTGCCCCGTCGGGTAAGTTTTGCGGCAGCTAAAAGTTAAAAGACGGCAGTGATGTCATGATCAAAGAAGATGTGTTGGTTCGCTGCCCCGGGTGGGAACAGTTGCACCGCGCCACGGATGACGAGCGTAGCGAGCGCACGCGTAGCGTGCCGAGCGTAGCGAGCCGCCGCGTAGCGGCGCCTTACGGTGTGGACGATTCAGCGGCGAAAACGTCGATTTGAAGCGAAAAAGGCTGAATTTTAGGCGCGCTACGCGCGCAAAACTCATTTTCCTGCCTGGGGAGCTCGCTACGCTCGTGGAGCCCACGAATGACGGTCATCTGTCGACATGCAAGTTTTCCCACCCGGTCGCTTTTATCCTGATCTTCGAACCTGAAAGGTGATGGTGCCTTCGCCACCTGAAATTTGGTTGTGGTGCTCCCTTCTCTATCCTGATCGTCTACCGTGAAATTCGGTGGTGATGCTCCCTTCTCCGTGCAATTCGGTAATCCTTTTCGGATACAAACAATGAATCGCTCTGACCGGGGTTACGCGTTTTTCGTTTTTGAGCGGGGTACGGGGCGTACGCGTACGCGGGGTGAGCGACCGGAGCCGTGTCTGCGTTTTTGCTATAAAACTGAAACATACACGATAAGAGATCATGGCATAGCCGTAAAAGAAAAAAATGCTGACACGTGACAGGCCTTAGATGGCAAACGCGCGTCGCCTGTCTCGTGCGTGTCTCACCCGTCACCGTCTCAAAAGCCTCGTACGACGTACCGTTACGAGCCTCAATAGCGAGCGTAAGAGCCGCGGAGAATGCGAAAGCCTAAGTAGCAAATAGGAAAAAAATCGGCGAGGCCGGACAAACGCGTCGTGACAGTCGGCTCCGCACACGCCTCTCCCACTGGCGTCGCGACGACGATGCCCGCTGCCATGATGAGCGAGAGGGGTGTCACTTGCCTTGCTGCGCGTCGAGGTACGCGGCCGCCGCGTCGAGGTCGCACCCGTGGTCGCGGAGGGCCTCTTTGCACACCTTCATGTCGGCGAATGGGCAGCGCTCTCGCAGTTGCTTGATGAGCGCAAACGTCACGGTGGTCGGCCTGGCAGCTGAGACGGAGGGCGCAGCTGCCACGCTGGGAGCCACTGGCGGCAGAGCCGCATCGGCTGCGACCTCGGCCGCGCGTATGGCCGCTTGCCGCTCAGCATCGGCCTCGGCCTCGGCATCCGCCACCGCGGCAGTCGAAGCCATTGGTGCCTCTGGCGGTGCCTTCTCGGCCGCCGCCGCGGCCGCCACCACCGCCGCCACCGCAGCTTCGGCCTCGAGCCGCGCCTTCTCAGCCTCGGCCTCGAGCCGCGCCGTCTCCGCAGCCGCAGCCGCAGCCTCGGCCTCGGCCTGTGCCTCCTCGGCCGCAGCGGCAGCCGCAACCTCGGCCTCGGCCTGTGCCTTCTCGGCCGCAGCGGCAGCATCGACCTCGGCACGTGCCTTCGCTTCAGCCTCGAGCCGCGCCTTCTCGGCAGCGGCAGCTTCGGCCTCGGCCTGTGCCTTCTCGGCTGCAGCGGCAGCGGCAGCGGCAGCCTCGGCCTGTGCCTTCTCGGCCAGAGCGGTAGCTTCGGCCTCGGCACGCGCCTTCTCAGCCTCGGCCTCGAGCCGCGCCGTCTCCGCAGCCGCAGCCGCAGCCGCAGCCTCGGCACGCGCCTTCTCGGCCGCAGCGGCAGCCGCAGCCTCGGCCTCGGCCTGTGCCTTCTCGGCCAGAGCGGTAGCTTCGGCCTCGGCACGCGCCTTCGCTTCAGCCTCGAGCCGCGCCATCTCCGCAGCCGCAGCCGCAGCCGCAGCCTCGGCACGCGCCTTCTCGGCCGCAGCGGCAGCCGCAGCCTCGGCCTCGGCCTGTGCCTTCTCGGCCGCAGCGGCAGCTTCAGCCTCGGCACGTGCCTTCGCTTCAGCCTCGAGCCGCGCCTTCTCGGTAGCCGCAGCCTCGGCCTCGGTCTGCGCCTTCTCGGCCGCAGCGGCAGCCGCAGCTTCGGCCTCAGCGCGTGCCCTCGCTTCAACCTCGAGCCGTGCCTTCTCCGCAGCCGCAGCCTCAGCCTCGGCCTGTGCCTTCTCGGCCGCAGCGGCAGCCGCAGCTTCGGCCTCGAGTCGCGCCTTGTCGGCTGCAGCGGCCGTGGTCGCTGGCGCGGCCCTTTCCTGCGCCTCCAGGGCGGGGGCGGTTGCAGGACGCGCCGCTGCGTGGAAGGCAAGTGTCGACAGCAATGGCTGGGACGCCCCCGCTGGCTCCGTCTCGCCGCTTGCCGCGGCTGCGGGCCCTGGTGTGGGGACAAGCGTTGGCTCAGGGGCGGCGGCGGGTGGCTCGGGCACGTCGGGCAGGGCCACGTCGGTCAGCTTGCCAGTCTCGTAGACGCCCTCCTCCCTCCTGCCGTCGGCGTGCGTCATCGACCCTTCACCATGGAGCACGCCCGTGCGCCATGCACCACAGTAGACGCGGCCGTCGGGCCATGCACAGCGTCCTATGCCGTGCGGCACACCGCCTGCCCACTCGCCGCCGTACTCCTCCCGATGCGCCACTTGCCCGGTTCCGAAGCCATTGCGCGTGCCGGCACGCCACGAACCCTCGTACACCTCCACCGCACCCTGGCTGAGGTCGCTGGCCTCCTCGTTGCCATCGGCAGCACGAACAGTTGCGCCCCAGAGCGCGCAGCCCTCGCCGTGGCACTCGCCATGCAGCCACTCGCCGAGGTAGAGATCGCCCAGCTGCGGCCGCGTGGTGCGCCCAGCTCCATGCCGCTCGCCATCCTGCCAGCCGCCGCAATAGAGCTCCAGCGTGGACCCGCCGCTGCGAAAGGGCGGCCGCGGCACGAATGGACCCCCGCGCGAGGCCACGTCGAGCCCATCGGCGCCCGCCGCTGCCACGAAGCCGCCGTCGTCGTCACGGTGCTCGGGAAGCAGCTCGCAGCCATCTCCTTGCGGAACGCCGTGGACCCACTCGCCGGCGAAGATCGACCCGTCTGCGCGGTAGAGCACACCCGCGCCATGCCGAGTGCCGCCAGGCGTTCGACTGCCAAAGAACTCCTCGCCTTCCTTGGGCTGCGCCTCGCCTGCTGCATTCGCTGCTCCACCTGCTGGGGGTGCCCCCGCCACATCGTTCGGTTCCGCCACGGGCTCGGCCGAAGCTGGCGTCGCCGTCGCGTCCGACGACGGCGGCGGTGGCGGGGCGCCAGAGACGGCGGATGCGCGCCCGCTGTCATCGGCGTCATCGTCGAGGCTGTCCATGGCGCGCTGCGCGGCCGAGGCCATCGGCTTGTCGTCACTCGAGCTACCGCCCCCAGAGCCACTGCCGACGCCGCCGCCCGCCTGCGCCACCGACGCGACGCGCTGCTTGAACCACGACGAGGCGCCGCGGCCAAAAGACATCGCGGATTCCTTGGCCTTGAGCACGGGCGCTGCCGCCTTTTCGCGCAGTTCCTTGCCCTTGTCCACCACACCACCAACCCCGCCGTCGCTATCGCCGGAGGAAGACGCCGAGGCATCCTTCATGCTCGCCTCAACCCGCACGCGCCACAGTCGCGCCGCGGTCGTCAACGAGTTGTCAGCAGCCCACCGCGCAAAGTTCTTTGTCTGCGCCCACCGCCGCACCCACTCGGCGCCGTAGATTGCGGATAGATTGTCCGCCGAGCCAGCCAGGATCTGGCGGGACGCCTCCTGCGCTAGCCCGGCAAAGTACGAGTGGAGAGTGGAGCGAGCCCAATCGCCGCTCCCTTCGAAGCGCGCGTCGTCTTCGCCCGCAGCGCTGCGATGTAGAGCGGGGCGTGTCAGCGCGGGGAGAAGATGGCGCGTTGGCAGCCGTGTTTGGGCCTGGGCCTGGGGCGGGAGCTGGGGTGCGGGTTGGGTGCGGAGTGTGTGGGCGCCGCGGGAGGGGGGCGCATATGCCGGCACGCCAGCTCGAGCTTCTGCGCGAGGGCCGCCTCCGATGGCGTGAGCGCCGCCGCCTCAACCAGTCCCGCGTCAAGCGCCGTGCCGCCGCCAGGCGACGGCGTGAGCCGCATCCCCGCAAAGGTTGCGCCGCCCGACGCCACGCGCCCATGCCCAGTGTGCGCGTACAGCGTGAGCACCGCCGTCGCGAGTGGCGCGAGCTGCTTGCCGCTTGCATGGTCGATGGCAGCGCCCAGCCACGCCTTGGCAGTGCCGCCGCCGGGGCGGAGAGCGGCAGCGTGCCAGCCACACACGGCGGGCAGCAGCGTCGAAAACTCACCGAGCACCGCGAGCGATGCGGGCGCGCGCGGCGGCAGCGGCGGGGCGGCGGCAGCCGGGAGCAGTCCGTGGGGCAGCAGCGACGCCAGCGCGAGAATCGCTGAGCATCCGAGCTGCGGCGCCGAGGGCTCGTTGGCGGGCGGCGAGCCCTTGGGGGCGGGAGCAGCCTCGACGCGCAGCAGCACCCGACCCTCGAGCAGCAGCAGCTTCAGAACTCGCAGCACCTCGGCGGCGGAGGCGACCAGGAGCGGCCGCGGGTCGAGCGCCTCTCCGAGCCAGAGCAGCTCCTCCTGCCACCCGGCCGACACACGGAGGGGGTGGGGGCGACGAACAAAACAAAGAAGGCTGGGGGCTGCTCAGCGCGCGCGGGAGAGAGACGAGGGCAGCAAGGTTCCGAAAGGGGCCAGTGAAAGAGTGGCAGCTCGCACCTGTCCCATCGCACAGGGCGCGGCGAGGCTGCCGTACAGCTGGGAGAGCGAGTCGTCGCTCAGCTCCTCGGCGCTCCAGCCGGGGAAGAGCGCCGCCGCATGCGCCGCAAGCCGCGCGTGCAGCAGCCCATACAACGGCAGTGGGCTCAGGGCGCAGACCGCCACGGCGCCCGCGCCATCACGAGCAAAGGCGTCGGCGGCGGCACTCCCATACCCAGTGCACGCGACGCCGTACATGGGCGAGCTTCCACCGACCGTGAAGAAGACGTAGCTCTGAGATTTCGCGGCCGGCTGCGCCACGCCTCTGGGCAGCGCCAGCTCTGCCAGCTCGGCGAGGCTGGCAGCGGAGAGGCCACCGAGCGCGTTGGCGGGGTAGGTGCGACGCACGGCCGTCGCACCCACGCGACCCTGCCGGCAGACCACCGCGACCGCGACGAGTGGCACCGACGACGGCTGCTTGCGCTCCATGCGCGCGGCTGCCTCCTTGCGCGTCGGCGACCCTGGGTCGCCCGCGCCCTTCTCCTCCCAGTATCGAGGCCGGCGGCCAACTGCCAGGCTCTCGTCATACGCCTTGCGACGGCTGTCGTCGCGCAGCACTTCCCACGCGGCCTGCACGCGCTTGAAGGGAGCGTCCGCCCCACCCACACGGTCAGGGTGATACTTCTTGGCGGCGACGGTGAAGGCGCGCCGAAGCTCGGCGGAAGACACGCCCGGCTCGACCTCGAGCACGTCGTAGTGTGTCGCGTGGGCAGAGAACTGCCGGCCCGCGAGAACCTCCGTCATGAGGCGGGTTCTTTCAGCACGCGTTCGGCGAACGCGGCTCGTTCGTTGGCGCAAACATCGCGCGCGCCGCAAGCATGCAGAACAGGCCTGAATCGCCCATCCCTTACAACACCGAGCATGATCCAACGGCAGCCCCCACGCCGCAGGCTCCAACACCCCACACCCCACGCACAATAGGGGAGTGACCCAACAGGACAGCGAGGCGTGACCCGCGCTCCCGAGTGCCGACTCGAGCGGCAACCACGCAGTGGCGGGCTGGGCTGCGCGCACGGCAGCGTTCACGGAGCGGCCACGGCGCGTTGCGAGTGCTCGGCCGAGCTCCACTCCCCAGGCGCGGCGCTCCACACCACGGCCGTGGTGCGCGTCGCCTCAGTTCCACGAGATCTGGATGCGCAAGATCCACTCGACCACCTGCAGCGGCCACAGCACGAGGTTGACCGGAAAGGGCAGCTGGAAGCCGAGGAAGATCTGGAAGGCGATTCCAGCGACTGCCACGCCGTACATGACGACCTCGTCCAGGAACGACTTGTCCGGGTCGTACGGCTTTGCGGCCACCCAGTCGGGCAGCTTGTCCATCCAGTCGCGCTCGACGGCGAGCGCCACCAGCGCGTCGGCGAAGATACGCCCGCCGCGCAGCCCCGAGCTGACGGCGGCAATGATCATCTGCAGGTACCACGCAAAGATGATGGCAAACAGATACATCGTGCAGTCGATCAGGGTCTCGGTCCAGTGCTTGAGCTCGTCGCCGAGCGCGAGCGCGAGCGGTGGCGCCGTGACGCGCATGATCGGGAACTTGACCATCTCGACGATGCCGACGGCGAGCGCGGTGGTGCGCGCGAATTGCAGCTTGAGCGTCGCGAGCACCGCAATGTACGCCGCCCACAGGTTGCCGACCGACGCCTGCAGCAGCGCCGGCTGCTCAACCGCCTGCATCGCCACCACCGTCTTGCGCTGCAGCAGCTCGTGCGGCGGGATCTGGTCGACGTCGGCCACGCCGTCGCCGTCCTCGTCCTTGAGGTCGTCCTCCTCGTTGGCCGCGCCGATCAGCTTGGCCTGCTCCAGCACGACCATCATGTCGCCGTACAGCCTCTGCAGCCCCATCGTGCGCGCTGCCTCGATGGCAGCGATCGACGCGACGAACGTGCCGCCGAAGAAGCACAGCGCCGCGCCGAAGACCATCGTCATCGCGTTCTTCGGAAGCTTTTCGTACAGCTTGTACAGCCGAGTGTAGAGGCTGACGTAGATCGGGACGAGCACGGCCATCACCCGCATGAAGCCCGAGATGACCGGGCCGGCGGCGCGCAGGCAGCCGGCCAGCTCCTTGCCGCCCTGCTTCTCCGACTGTTCCGTGGCGACCGCGATGCCCTCGATGTACTTTTCCATCCGGCCCGCCTGCGACATGCGCTTCCTCAGAGGCTTCTTGGCGGGCTGCTCCTTGGCCGGAGTCAGTGCCTTGTCCTTGGCGTCCTTGGGCAGCAGCTGCTCCTTGAGGTTGGTGAACATCTTGCGCGGGTGATGAGGCACAACTTTTATGCAGTGAGGTGTAATTCAGGTCAGTTACAGCGTAAACAGCGTAAACAGTATACCTAGGATTGCAAATCTATCTTTCCTTATGTTAGGGGCATGAAGCTAAACAA
>Ga0209713_10003261_pt1 | contig 10289 bp, 12 predicted proteins | sample ArcOceMetagenome_3_FD_187444 | JGI IMG/M metagenome (GOLD analysis project Ga0209713, IMG submission 187444) | Marine eukaryotic phytoplankton communities from Arctic Ocean - Arctic Ocean- Svalbard ARC20M Metagenome (SPAdes) (version 2) | ecosystem: Environmental > Aquatic > Marine > Oceanic...
CTCGCAGCGCCGTCGAGGCCTTGAGCGTGAAGGCAATCGGCTCTACCTCTTAGACCAGGTGTGTCTTGCGACACACACATACGACGCATTATCGCAGCGCCGCAGGTGTGTCTGGTGACACACACGCGCCGCATACTCGCAGCGCCGTCAAGGTCCTGAGCGCGATCGACATCGGCTCTGCCTCTTAGACCAGGTGTGTCTGGTGACACACACGCGCCGCCTGCTCGCAGCGCCGTCGAGGTCTTGAGCGCGACCGATATCGGCTCTACCCCTTAGACCAGGTGTGTCTCGTGACACACACGCGCTGCATTGTCGCAGCGCCGCAGGCGTGTCTGGTGACACACACGCGCCGCATACTCGCAGCGCCGTCGAGGTCTTGAGCACGATTGACATCAGCTCTACCTCTTAGACCAGGTGTCTTGTCACACACACATGCGCTGCATTATCGCAACGCCGTCGAGGTCCTGAGCGCGATCGACATCGGCTCTACCCCTCCAGCCAGGTGTGTCTCTTGACACACACATACGCTGTATGCTCGCAGCGCCGTCCTCTCACGCCCGGTGCGTCTGCGACACACACAGGCGCCACGTGCCGGCGGCCTTGAGGTCTTGCGCGCGATCGTGCCTCAACCTCTTACGTCAGGTGTGTCTGTGACACACACAGGTGAGCATGCTGGTGCACCCTGGCGGCCTGAGCGCCAGGTGTATCACAGACACACATAGGCGCCGCTTGCTGGCGGCACACCTGAGGCCTCGAGCGCGATCGCGTCTCCACCTCTAACGCCAGGTGTGACTGCGACACACACAGGCGCCGTCCCAACCCCTCACGCCCGGTGTGTCCGCGACACACACAGGCGCTGCTTGCTGGCGACAACCTCGAGGCTTGAGCGCGATGGACAGCGACCCATTGTACAGGCGTTGCATGCTGGCGGCGCTCTCGAGGTCTTGAGCGCGATATCGCGATCTGCCCAACCTCTCACGCCAGGCGTGCCCGACAGCGACTCAACCTCTTACGCCAGGTGTGTCTGTGACACACACAGGCGCCACATGTTGACGGCGCCCTGGGGTCTAGAGCGTGATCGCGCCTCAACCTCTAACATCAAGTGTGTCTGTGACACACACAGGCGCCACACGCGGGCGGCGCCCTTGAGGTCTGGAGCCTGATCGCGCCTCTGACGTCACGTGCGTCTGTGACACACACAGGCGCTGCATGCCGGCGGCGGCCTCAAGGCTCCAACGCGATCGTACGCGGCGCAACACCTTAAGTCAGGTGTGCCTGTGTGACACACACAGGCGCTGCATGCTGGCGGCGCCCTTGAGGTCTTGAGTGCGGTCGCGCCTCAACCTCGTACGCCAAGTGTGTCTGTGACACACACAGGCACCACCTGCTGGCGGCGCCCCCAAGACTTGAACGCGATCGACGGCGACTCAATCTTAGGTTAGATGTGTCTGCGAGATCGACAGCGACTCAACCTCCTGCGCCCGGCGCGTCTGCGACACACCCAGACGCCGCATGCGTTGTAATCAACCACTTTATTCTTCAATGGACTGATGGGATAACCCGGAAACCCGGAGCCTGATACGGGAGCGAGGCTCTAGAGTCATAGAGGAGCAGGACCAACGGGCTTCTCCCCCCTCCCCCCTCCATCTCCCCCTCCTCCCGGCCGCCCACTAGGGCAGCTGGGCGGAAGAAGGAGAGGCGAGGAGGAAGGGTCGAGGCTCTCGCTCGTTCCTTTATCACACCAGTCACAAAAGAAGAAGATGCGGGTAGCAGCACAGCGCGGGGACCTCCCCCCAGCGCTGGGAGAGGCTCAAAGAATCCGTGACAGAGTCTTTATAGAGATGCGTTCGTGGACTTAAGGGCCCACAGGAGCTAAGCTATAAAACCCCAACGGTTCAGCCTCAGAGGGACGCACCGTTACCCCTTACGGTGCGCCCTCTCGAGCCCGTACGAAAGTACGGGACCAAAAGAGAACTCGTCACACAAGAAAGAGCACACGCGAAGGGAAGGGCAGCGCCAGCGTGGCCTGCCTTCCCTCCGCCGGCGCCCCGGGCCCCGCCGCCGCGCACCGGAGTTCTTCTCTCCCACCACCATCCCCCTACTTGCCACCAACCTTGGCAGTAAAAGCAACCCAGAGTCCGGCTCCGTCGTCCCTGCTCGCTCGCGCGCGTCTTTATATCCCTCCCCCTGCCTCCCCTCCTGTCTATAACGTCGGTCCTGCAAGGGGCGTGCGCACTCACCTGTTTCATCGCACTCAGGCTGAGCCAACGTACGTTTCTGCAGTGACTGCCGGAGCGTGGGGCTTCTCCCCCCTCCCCCCTCCATCTCCCCCTCCTCCCGGCCGCCCACTAGGGCAGCTGGGCGGAAGAAGGAGAGGCGAGGAGGAAGGGTCGAGGCTCTCGCTCGTTCCTTTATCACACCAGTCACAAAAGAAGAAGATGCGGGTAGCAGCACAGCGCGGGGACCTCCCCCCAGCGCTGGGAGAGGCTCAAAGAATCCGTGACAGAGTCTTTATAGAGATGCGTTCGTGGACTTAAGGGCCCACAGGAGCTAAGCTATAAAACCCCAACGGTTCAGCCTCAGAGGGACGCACCGTTACCCCTTACGGTGCGCCCTCTCGAGCCCGTACGAAAGTACGGGACCAAAAGAGAACTCGTCACACAAGAAAGAGCACACGCGAAGGGAAGGGCAGCGCCAGCGTGGCCTGCCTTCCCTCCGCCGGCGCCCCGGGCCCCGCCGCCGCGCACCGGAGTTCTTCTCTTGGCAGCCGCGCCTGCGCGCCTCGGCGCCAGGCGGCGCTTCGCGGGACAGCGCCGCCGGACGGCGCCGCCGCCCCTCGCCAGCCCCCTACCCGGGCGCCCGCGACGGCCGGCCCTAGCCCGCCAGACCCCGGCCTCCTCACACGGGAGCCCGCCACTGCCGGCCAACCTCGCCCGCCAGGCTTGTTCGCGGACGGCGCCGTCCCCGGAGGCCGGCCACCCTCGCCTAGCGATCAGGTACCCCCCTCGCCTAGCGACCAGGTACCCCCTCGCGCGCGGTCGGCCCTCCACGCTGCCGCCCACGTTGCCGCCCGTGCCAGCTCTGACGCCCACGCGCGGAGGACCTTGGCGCGGGTACGCGGTCGCCCCCGTAAGCGGGCGCCCCCGTGCAAGCGGGCGGGGGCGCCCCCGTGCCCCCCCCCCCGTGCACTCCGCCCTCCCAGCGGCGAGGTACTCCCGCGCGCGCGCGCTGCCGCGCGCCGCCCTCGTGTCGCCATCTGCTAACACGTGACCCCGGCAGGTCCGCCGCCAAGGAGAGCGTCGACACCGGCCCGCGACGCGCGCGGTAACCTAGCCGAACTCCTGGCCACTCAGTCCAGGACGCGCGCGCACACACGAGCGGAGGACCCTTTGGAGTCGTGAGCGCGATCGCGCCCCAACCCCTAACGCCAGGAGTTTGTGTGACACACACAGGCGCTGCACGCTGGCGGCGGCCCCGAGATTTGAGACGATCAAACGCGCCTCAACCTTTCACGCCAGGCGTGTCCGTGTGACACACACAGGCGCTGCAGGCCGGCGGCGCCCTCGGGGCCTCGAGCGCGATCGTCTCAACCTCTACCGCCAGGTGTGTCTGCGAGACACACACAGGCGGGCGGCGCCTCGAGTTGAGCGCGTTCGACAGCGACTCAACCTCTTACGACAGGTGTGCCTGTGTGACACACACAGGCGCTGCGTGCTGACGGCGCCCTGAGGTCCTGAACGCGATCGACAGCGACCCAACCCCCCTACGTCAGTTGTGTCTGTGACACATACAGGCGCCGCATCGCCAGGTGTGCCTGCGACGCACACAGGCGCGGTAAACCGGCGGCGCCCTCGAGGCCTTGCGCACAATCGCGCCTCAAACACAGGCGCTGCATGCTGACGGCGCCCTGAGGTGTTGAGTGCGATCGCGCCTCAACCTCTCACACGAAGCGCGTCTGCGGCACACACAGGCGCTGCATGCTGGTGGCGCCCTCGAGGCTTGAGCGCGATCGAATACGCGTCTTCCGCCTACGCCGGGTGTGTCTGTGTGACACACAGGCGCTGCATGCTGGCGGCCCCCTAAGATCTGGAAACCTCTTACGCCAGGTGTGGCTGCGACACACACTGGCGCCGCTTCCTGCAGCGCCCTTGAGGCTTGAGCGCGATCAAGTACGTCTCAACATCTTATGCCAGATGTGTCCGTGTGACACACACAGGTGCTGCATGCTGGCGGCGCCCTGGAGGCTTGAGCCAGTCGACAGCGACTGCACCTCATACGCCATGTGTGCCTGCGACGCACACAGGCGCCGCATCCTGCAGCACCCGAGGCCTGAGTGCGTTCGACAGCGACTTCACCTTTCACGCCAGGTGTGTCTGCGACACACACAGGCGATGCATGCTGGCGACCTGGGAGGTCTTCGCGATTTGCATCGGTTCTACCTCTCAGACCATGTGTGTCTTGTGACACACACATGCGCTGCATGCTCGCAGCGCCGTCGAGGTCTTGAGCGCGACCGACATCGACTCTACCTCTTAGACCAGGTGTGTCTTGTGACACACACGCGTTGCATACTCGCAGCGCCGCGGGTGTGTCTGGTGACACACACGCGCCGCATGCCCGCAGCGCCGTCGAGGTCTTGAGCACGATTGACATCAGCTCTACCTCTTAGACCAGGTGTGTCTTGTGACACACACACAGATCATGCTCGCAGCGCCGCAGGTGTGTCTTGTGACACACACATGCGCCGCATGCTCGCAGTGCCGTCGAGGTCTTGAGCGCGATCGACATCGGCTCTACCTCTTAGACCAGGTGTGTCTCGTGACACACACGCGCCGCATGCTCGCAGCGCCGTCGAGGTCTTGAGGACGAAGGACATCGGCTCCACCTCTTCGACCAGGTGTGTCTTGTGACACACACATACGCTGCATTATCGCAGCGCCGCAGGCGTGTCTGGCGACACACACGCGCCGCATGCTCGCAGCGCCGTCGAGGTGCTGACTTAGACCAGGTGTGTCTTGTGACACACACATACGCTGCATTATCGCAGCGCCGCCGGTGTGTCTGGTGACACACACGCGCCGCATGCTCGCAGCGCCGTCGAGGTTTTGAGCGCGATCGACATCGGCTCTACCTCTTAGACCAGGTGTGTCTTGTGACACACACGCGCCGTATACTCGCAGCGCCGTCGAGGTCTTGAGCACGATCGACATTGGCTCTACCTCTTAGACCAGGTGTGTTGTGACACACACGCGCCGCATGCTCGCAGCGCCGCAGGTGTGTCTGGTGACACACACGCGCCGCAAGCTCGCAGCGCCGCCGAGGTCTTGAGCACGAAGGACATCGGCTCTACCTCTTAGACCAGGTGTGTCTTGTGACACACAAAGACGCTGCATTATCGCAGCGCTGCAGGTGTGTCTGGTGACACACACGCGCCGCATGCTCGCAGCGCCGTCGAGGTCTGAGCACGAAGGACATCGGCTCTACCTCATAAACCAGGTGTGTCTTGTGACACACAAAGACGCTGCATTATCGCAGCGCTGCAGGTGTGTCTGGTGACACACACGCGCCGCATGCTCGCAGCGCCGTTGAGGTCTGAGCACGAAGGACATCGGCTCTATCTCTTAGACCAGGTGTGTCTTGTGACACACACATACGCTGTATGCTCACAGCGCCGCAGGCGTGTCTTGTGACACACACGCGCCGCATGCTCGCAGCGCCGTCGAGGCCTGAGCGCGATCGACATCGGCTCTACCTCTTCGACCAGGTGTGTCTTGTGACACACACATACGCTGCATTATCGCAGGGCCGCAGGTGTGTCTTGTGACACACACGCGCCGCATGCTCGCAGTGCCGTCGAGGTCTTGAGCGCGATCGACATCGGCTCTACCTCTTCGACCAGGTGTGTCCTGTGACACACATGCGCCGCATGCCTGCAGCGCCGCAGGTGTGTCTGGTGACACACACGCGCCGCATGCTCGCAGCGCCGTCGAGGTCCTGAGCGCGATCGACATCGGTTCTACCTCTTAGACCAGGTGTGTCTTGTGACACACACGCGCCGCATACTCGCAGCGCCGTCGAGGTCTTGAGCGCGATCGACATTGGCTCTACCTCTTAGACCAGGTGTGTCTTGTGACACACACATGCGCTGCATTATCGCAGCGCCGCAGGTGTGTCTGGTGACACACACGCGCCGCATGCTCGCAGCGCCGTCGAGGCCTTGAGCGCGATCGACACTGGCTCTACCTCTTAGACCAGGTGTGTCTTGTGACACACACATTCGCTGCCTTATCGCAGCGCCGCAGGTGTGTCTGGTGACACACACGCGCCGCAAGCTCGCAGCGCCGCCGAGGTCTTGAGCACGAAGGACATCGGCTCTACCTCTTAGACCAGGTGTGTCTTGTGACACACACATACGCTGTATGCTCCCAGCGCCGCAGGCGTGTCTGGTGACACACACGCGCCGCATGCTCGCAGCGCCGTCGAGGTCTTGCGCGCGATCGACATTGGCTCTATCTCTTAGACCAGGTGTGTCTTGTGACACACACGCGCTACATTGTCGCAGCGCCGCAGGCGTGTCTGGTGACACACACGCGCCCGCATGCTCGCAGCGCCGTCGAGGCCTTGAGCGCGAAGGCAATCGGCTCTACCTCTTAGACCAGGTGTGTCTTGCGACACACACATACGACGCATTATCGCAGCGCCGCAGGCGTGTCTTGTGACACACACGCGCCGCATACTAGCAGCGCCGTCGAGGTCCTGAGCGCGATCGACATCGGCTCTACCTCTTAGACCAGGTGTGTCTTGTGACACACACATACGCTGCATTATCGCAGCGCCGCTGGTGTGTCTGGTGACACACACGCGCCGCATACTAGCAGCGCCGTCGAGGTCTTGAGCGCGATCGACACTGGCCCTGCCTCTTAGTCCAAGCGTGTCTTGTGACACACACGCGCCGTTTACTCGCAGCGCCGTCGAGGTCTTGAGCACGATCGACTTTGGCTCTACCTCTTCGACCAGGTGTCTGGTGACACACACGCGCCGCATGCTCGCAGCGCCGTCGAGGTCTTGAGCGCGATCGACATTGGCTCTACCTCTTCGACCAGGTGTGTTGTGACACACACGCGCCGCATGCTCGCAGCGCCGCAGGTGTGTCTGGTGACACAGACGCGCCACAAGCTCGCAGCGCCGTCGAGGTCTTGAGCACGAAGGACATCGGCTCTACCTCTTAGACCAGGTGCGTCTTGTGACACACACATACGCTGTATGCTCGCAGCGCCGCAGGCGTGTCTGGTGACACACACGCGCCGCATGCTCGCAGCGCCGTCGAGGTCTTGAGCACGAAGGACATCGGTTCTACCTCTTAGACCAGGTGTGTCTTGTGACACACAAAGACGCTGCATTATCGCAGCGCCGCAGGTGTGTCTGGTGACACACACGCGCCGCAAGCTCGCAGCGCGGTCGAGGTCTGAGCACGAAGGACATCGGCTCTATCTCTTAGACCAGGTGTGTCTTGTGACACACACATACGCTGTATGCTCACAGCGCCGCAGGCGTGTCCTGTGACACACACGCGACGCATGCTCGCAGCGCCGTCGAGGCCTGAACGCGACCGACATCGGCTCTACCTCTTAGACCAGGTGTGTCTTGTGACACACACATACGCTGCATTATCGCAGGGCCGCAGGTGTGTCTTGTGACACACACGCGCCGCATGCTCGCAGTGCCGTCGAGGTCTCGAGTGCGATCGGCATCGGCCCTACCTCTTAGACCAGGTGTGTCTTTTGACACACACTCGCCGCATACTCGCAGCTCCGTCGAGGTCTTGAGCGCGATCGACATTGGCTCTACCTCTTAGACCAGGTGTGTCTTGTGACACACACATGCGCTGCATTATCGCAGCGCCGCTGGTGTGTCTGGTGACACACACGCGCCGCAAGCTCGCAGCGCCGCCGAGGTCTTGAGCACGAAGGACATCGGCTCTACCTCTTAGACCAGGTGTGTCTTGTGACACACACATACGCTGTATGCTCCCAGCGCCGCAGGCGTGTCTGGTGACACACACGCGCCGCATGCTCGCAGCGCCGTCGAGGTCTTGAGCACGATCGACATTGGCTCTACCTCTTAGACCAGGTGTGTCCTGTGACACACACGCGCCGCATGCTCGCAGCGCCGTCGAGGTCTTGCGCGCGATCGACATTGGCTCTACCTCTTAGACCAGGTGTGTCTGGTGACACACACGCGCTACATTGTCGCAGCGCCGCAGGCGTGTCTTGTGACACACACGCGCCGCATGCTCGCAGCGCCGTCGAGGCCTGAGCGTGAAGGCAATCGGCTCTACCTCTTAGACCAGGTGTGTCTTGCGACACACACATACGACGCATTATCGCAGCGCCGCTGGTGTGTCTGGTGACACACACGCGCCGCATGCTCGCAGCGCCGTCGAGGTCTTGAGCGCGACCGACATCGGCTCTACCCCTTAGACCAGGTGTGTCTTGTGACACACACGCGCTGCATTGTCGCAGCGCCGCAGGCGTGTCTGGTGACACACACGCGCCGCATGCTCGCAGCGCCGTCGAGGTCTTGAGCACGATTGACATCAGCTCTACCTCTTAGACCAAGCGTGTCTTGTCACACACACATGCGCTGCATTATCGCAACGCCGTCGAGGTCCTGAGCGCGATCGACATCGGCTCTACCCCTCCAGCCAGGTGTGTCTCGTGACACACACATACGCTGTATGCTCGCAGCGTCGTCCTCTCACGCCCGGTGCGTCTGCGACACACACAGGCGCTACGTGCCGGCGGCCTTGAGGTCTTGCGCGCGATCGTGCCTCAACCTCTTACGTCAGGCGTGTCTGTGACACACGCAGGTGAGCATGCTGGTGCACCCTGGCGGCCTGAGCGCCAGGTGTATCACAGACACACATAGGCGCCGCTTGCTGGCGGCACACCTGAGGCCTCGAGCGCGATCGCGTCTCCACCTCTAACGCCAGGTGTGACTGCGACACACACAGGCGCCGTCCCAACCCCTCACGCCCGGTGTGTCCGCGACACACACAGGCGCTGCTTGCTGGCGACAACCTCGAGGCTTGAGCGCGATGGACAGCGACCCATTGTACAGGCGTTGCATGCTGGCGGCGCTCTCGAGGTCTTGAGCGCGATATCGCGATCTGCCCAACCTCTCACGCCAGGCGTGCCCGACAGCGACTCAACCTCTTACGCCAGGTGTGTCTGTGACACACACAGGCGCCACATGTTGACGGCGCCCTGGGGTCTAGAGCGTGATCGCGCCTCAACCTCTAACATCAAGTGTGTCTGTGACACACACAGGCGCCACACGCGGGCGGCGCCCTTGAGGTCTGGAGCCTGATCGCGCCTCTGACGTCACGTGCGTCTGTGACACACACAGGCGCTGCATGCCGGCGGCGGCCTCAAGGCTCCAACGCGATCGTACGCGGCGCAACACCTTAAGTCAGGTGTGCCTGTGTGACACACACAGGCGCTGCATGCTGGCGGCGCCCTTGAGGTCTTGAGTGCGGTCGCGCCTCAACCTCGTACGCCAAGTGTGTCTGTGACACACACAGGCACCACCTGCTGGCGGCGCCCCCAAGACTTGAACGCGATCGACGGCGACTCAATCTTAGGTTAGATGTGTCTGCGAGATCGACAGCGACTCAACCTCCTGCGCCCGGCGCGTCTGCGACACACCCAGACGCCGCATGCGTTGTAATCAACCACTTTATTCTTCAATGGACTGATGGGATAACCCGGAAACCCGGAGCCTGATACGGGAGCGAGGCTCTAGAGTCATAGAGGAGCAGGACCAACGGGCTTCTCCCCCCTCCCCCCTCCATCTCCCCCTCCTCCCGGCCGCCCACTAGGGCAGCTGGGCGGAAGAAGGAGAGGCGAGGAGGAAGGGTCGAGGCTCTCGCTCGTTCCTTTATCACACCAGTCACAAAAGAAGAAGATGCGGGTAGCAGCACAGCGCGGGGACCTCCCCCCAGCGCTGGGAGAGGCTCAAAGAATCCGTGACAGAGTCTTTATAGAGATGCGTTCGTGGACTTAAGGGCCCACAGGAGCTAAGCTATAAAACCCCAACGGTTCAGCCTCAGAGGGACGCACCGTTACCCCTTACGGTGCGCCCTCTCGAGCCCGTACGAAAGTACGGGACCAAAAGAGAACTCGTCACACAAGAAAGAGCACACGCGAAGGGAAGGGCAGCGCCAGCGTGGCCTGCCTTCCCTCCGCCGGCGCCCCGGGCCCCGCCGCCGCGCACCGGAGTTCTTCTCT
>Ga0209713_10003264_pt1 | contig 10287 bp, 12 predicted proteins | sample ArcOceMetagenome_3_FD_187444 | JGI IMG/M metagenome (GOLD analysis project Ga0209713, IMG submission 187444) | Marine eukaryotic phytoplankton communities from Arctic Ocean - Arctic Ocean- Svalbard ARC20M Metagenome (SPAdes) (version 2) | ecosystem: Environmental > Aquatic > Marine > Oceanic...
GAAGGGAGCCGCGGCCCGGGCCTGAGTCCGCCGGCCCCTGATGTCACGGACTCGAGAAAAAAAATAAGCGCGGACCGATACGAACGTCGAAGCATGCTCCACACATTAATATGCCTGGTCGCGGCCGCGGGATCCCCATCCATGGGAATGGCAAAATGCTCAGGATCAGCGGCAGACTGACGGGCATTTCTCTGCGTGATGGTTTTGAAATGGTGGTGTCCTGACTGCGGCATTGCCAGATACCCGGGTTCACCTGATGCGCGGGCGTGTGCCTGGAATTACGATGGCGCTGCGCACGTCGAGCCCTCAGGCGTCGAGTACCGATGTTGCATCTGCCTTGCTCATCGCGGAAATGACCACTTATGTGCTCACTGCACCGATCGATGGGGTCTCTTGCCCGCGCCGCCCGATACAAATCAATAGAGCAAATCAGAGAACCGTGGCGCTTTCGTTGTCCATTCTGCCCCACTATCCATTCTGACTGACGCTCCCCCAAACGGCCTCTCTCTTCCCCTTTGTGCCTGCTTCCGTCCTGTCTGCTCAGACATTCTCGCAGAATTCGAAAGGGCGGTAGAAGAACACAGAGCAAACGATCCAGTCGCTTTTCTCAGCCATGTCAAGGACGTGCGCGCGATGATCGGGCAAGCGCTTCAATATCGACTCGATCTTATCGTCATCAATCTGCTGCTCGAAACGTCAGCAGGAGTGAAGACGCTCGAAGAGCTGGTCGCCAATCGTGAGCTGCGAAATGTGTGCAAAGACGGCACAACAGAAGTTAGCCTGTGGGGCGCACAAGGAACCTTGGATTTGAGTGTCTGTGACGCAGCCCGCCTGGCAGCTCTCTCAGAGAAAGGGAAACCGGTCAAGGGTTCAAAAAGTACGATTTCGAATCCACTGCGTATGCGTATGCTTGCCTCGGCCGCTGGGGTGACAGCTCTCGTGCTCGATGGCGTCTTGGTGTCGCTAAATTTGTCCGGCAACGCATCACTGTCAGCATTGCCCGTCGACGAGCTTGCAGCTGTATCTTCTTTGAGAAGCATTGAATGTCTTGGTTGTCCACGTCTCTTCAGTCCGCCCCCCGAGATTGCTGTGCAAGGTGGCAAGGCCGTCATGGTACTGATACAAAACTTATTTTTATCAGACATTGAACATTGTTTCCTGCAGTAGCTCTTTGTGATTAATTGCGCCATTACATGGACCCACTCAGATTTTGAACTCTAGTTGAAGCAGATCCATATTTAGGAATAAATGAACAGGAGGTGTAGACTCGCATGTAAGTCTGCTGCATGGGAGACAATGATGTGAATCGTGCTGAAAGAATGTGCAAATTCTAGTATGACCCCTGTGTGTGTATGCACGTAGTATGACCCCTGTGTGCAACTTTGGGTCTGCTGTAGCTTCTTTCGCAAGCATGCAGCTGTTGAATCGTAGCGCACGTACCGATCTGATTCTCTATCTGCATGCAGGCATACATAAAGTGCGCAAAGGAGAACGGTGTTGGAAACACGAACATCGAGCTCATGATCATCGGCAAGGCCGAAAGCGGTAAGACGTGCGTCAAGGAAGCCCTTGTCTCACATTCCGCAGCGCCATGCGAGAACGAGCAACGAGCTAGGTACCAGCCGACCGTAGCACTTGAGACGTTCACGTGGGATCTTCGTCGTCGCAAGAGAAAGGTTCATATCAAAGCTCGCACAGGCATAGTGCAAGTGTGCCGACGCTACCCTACTCCGCTCGACCTTTTCCTCTACATGAATCGCCCTGCATTGCGACACAGCTGTAAAAAAGACATGAGCTTCCTGAAGGTCGTGCAAGATGCCGAGCCAAAGGCGTGCGCTGAGTGGCAGCGAATCATTGCCAGAGACTACCCCGACTATTGTATGTTCTCTCAGCGCGACTTTGAAGGTGCCGAGGCTTTTTCTAGAATGGTGATGCAGGGTGGTGCACAAGGGTTCAAGACCCTAGTTGCGAGATACTCGCATGAAGAGCTAGCCCTCAAAATCGCTGCTTCACAGACTTTTTGTGTCGCCACCTCTTCGTTGGACTCGCTTGTGTGGTCGACCGCTCCTACGCAGAAAGCTCACCAGGTTGTTTTACGAAAGAAAGAGACGCTTGAAACAGGGATGCAGGTATGGGTCTGGTGTGGAATTATTTTCAACATCAAAGACTTGGGCGGGCATCCGATCTACAGAACAGTCAACAGCTTGTACATGGTGAAAAGAGCAATATACATGCTTGTATGGCGTGTGGTGCGCAACAATGTTCCCAACAGCTGGTCAGAAAGGCAAGAATTACAGGAAATGGTGACAGACTGGCTGGATCAACTGCAGATGCGTGTGCCCGGAGCTCAGGTTTTACTCGTTGTCACGCACGTTGATTGTCTGCGCAAGGAGGAGGTGGAGCGGCAGGTAAAGGTGGTGCAGAGCATGGTCCAGTCGACGCTCAACCGCTTGCGGCTCGACAGCGCGAAAGGCGGCCATTTTATTCCACCACTTACGGTCTTCAGGGACGGGCGAAGCTTGCGTGTGCGAAGCCTCGAGCGACAAGGAATTGGTGAACTCACGCGTGCCTTGATTGACATGGCCCATGATTTGCCTTGGTGGCAAGAGATCATTCCAAAGTGCTTCATGCAATTACAGCAGCAGTTGGCAAAGATGGCTTCAAAACGGAAAGTCGCTGTGACGGAACACATGTTGACGGATTGGGTGACTTGGGAGGAGTATGCTGATGTGGCACGGGCTTGCAAGCTCGACGACACGCTCACCCAAATTGCTACCAACTTTTTACATACCAATAGGTTCATACAGTACTTTGGTCGTTTTGACTTCGGTCACAGACAGACTGCAAGGGACAAGGTCGTCTTCATCAGGCCACACGGAATTGTCAATGTCATCAAAGGCCTCATCCGCCATGAAAGAGATACGCTGCTGTCCTACGTGCTGACTGAAGCTCAAGGCACAAGCACAGAAGAAGGCGCTTGGTTGCCAAAAATAGACGAACTTACAAGGCAAGGGGTGCTGAGCAGAGATCTCGTACCGTTTCTGTGGCCCTCTGGTAGCACGCTGCAAAGTACTCGATTTTGGGAGTGGGCGAACCAGCAAGACGAGGCAAGACTTTGGAGTGAAGATGGCAAGTTCGTGCATTTGTGCATACAGCAACAAGACTACGACAATGTTTTGATTCTACTCCAGGCCCTTGATCTGATCCATCCCATCAGCGACACGAAGTATCTGGTGCCAGCGTTAGTGCCGCAAGTATTTTTGAATCGTATTGATGCAAGGGCATTGGACTCTACCGACTGCGGTATACGTACCAGCTTTTATTTCACCAACGTGCCGCACGGATTTCTCGAAATGCTCGTTGTTAGATGCCGTCAATTTTACACGCACGTGGATTTTTCGGCAACAGTTGCTTCTTTCTACGCTCGTGGCATCAAGGCCCAGATTATTGTCGTTAGGAATGAGAGTATCGAGTCCGAGGGCGAACAGCGGCAAGTGATTGCTCTCAAGTGCATGTCGTGCACAAGTAAGTTATCATTCTAAACGGTGTGATAAAGATAATGATTTTAACGAGTGAGTAATTCTATTTCTCTATGATTTTAAAATTTGTTTTTGAAAAAGGCGTTTTATTGATCATGAGCTCTTCTTCTTCCGGGCCGCACCGGTCTCCCCTCTCCTAGTGATTGGACGGTCCTTTCTTTTCCTCCCGTTTCTTCTTCTTTTCCCCTCCGTCTCTCCATGTTGCCTGATCAAGATTTTCTGATGGCCTGGCTTGATGCTGACGCCCCCCTTTCTTGTGCAGAACAACAGATGCTCCAGATTGAAAGTCAAGTTGCAGAGCTTCAGGTCTTGTATTCTGGAATGCGGCTGCTAGTGAAAGATAGGGATTGCCGAGACATCGAGGAACCGATACAGGTCCGCATCATAGAGGCTCTGCCCGTCTTCCAAGCCTCCGTGTCGATTCTGGAGAAAAGATGGCGTGGTGAAGAGAGAACCGTTGACGGGCCTTTCGTACCACCCCAGCAGCAGGCAGCGCGTGCGCAGGATGGAAGTATAATTTGGCATCGAGACGCTCTTTGCTCCGTTCTTGCCTCCCCATTTCGCGACGCCGGCCTCTCAAGCGCCGATGTGTCCATTGTCAGTGTCGATCTGGATGCTCATCGTACAGTAGACCGCAGGTTTAACATAAAGGTTCGCATTGAACGCCTGAAACAGGACCCAGACACCGTGCAAGTACTATTCAACGCAGTGCAAGAGCAAGACATTGATGCGGAGCTGGTTCCCACTTTCAGGAGCCTCAGCAGGACCATTAAAAGGCTCCTGCTTGATGCTGATCGTGACAGCCCTGAAAGTGCACAGGACCTGATCATACACACTGGCGGTGGGGCGGATCAAGTGGATATGAAGCGGGTGAGAGCAGTGCTTGTCTGCATGGATGCGAATATCTCTTCGAACGACGACGCCCTGCAGGTCTCAGCATACGCCCACGTTTTGTGCTCTTCGAAACTTTGTCCCTAACTGTTGTACAGATTTCTTATCCACTTAAAAGCTGGATCCTGACTGCGCGCCCCTTGCGCAGGAGTTCAAACGCGCAGTGGATCTCCAAGCAGGATCATTCGTCATTCCCATAGTTTGCCCCGGCTACGTATTTCCCAACAAGATTGTGAATGGAAGGATGACTACCGACATCAACTTTCACGCCTGGTGGCCCACAAATATGAATGAGCTCAAAGACCACGCTCTCTTCGTGAACCTTCAGAATCGCGCTGAATGGCGATCACGCGTCGAGCTTGAACTTCTGCCTGCAATCAACTCTTTCTTGTCAGGTGCCATAATTGTCTTTGCGTGAGCGTGTGCCTGCCTGTCGCTTCCTCTCCTTGCCCCTCTCGCGTGATGATCGTGGTGTTAGAAGACGACGCAAGCTTGTGCCTGTTGGCTGTGGTGAGTGGCACGGGTACGTTTAGGATTATTGATTTACTGTCTCAGGGGAGTGAGACAGCGAGAGGCAAGGACTCTGACAAGTGGCGTGGGTTTGCTCATAGCGTGGAGGGGACATTCTCCACACCCTAAGGCCTCGAGTGGGGCCGAGGACCAGATCCAGATTCCGTGTTTCCAGTGCCTGCATGATATGATATCTGAGCCTTCGACTTTTAGCGCCAAGTACCTCCAAGATGACCTGCGCGACTGGAATGCGGCTCAGAACCAGAGGTCCATAGAAGGAGACAAGCAAGACCCCGAGAAAGGCGACACTGGCCCCGGCGTTTCCCCAGAAACGGAAGGCGAGCAGGTGAAGGAGCAGCAGGCAGAAAGGGCGCGAAGAGGGCTCATGGTAACCTGTGACCGTGGACATCAGGTGCCTGCGAAGGAGATTCTTGCCAAGTCTGTCACGTTTGAATGCGTGGCGTGTCCCGAGTGCGAGCGGAGCAGGACGTGGCCTCCGCACTGCTTCAATCGCAGCCTCTGTATCGGGCAGTTGAGTCGCGAGGGCTTCAGCGCCTCGCGCGCTCACATGCTCACGTGCCCTACGTGTGAGGCGGCGAATAGGCCCGCCCGCGTCCGCCTACTTGGTCAAGTAGTGGTGCCAGAACTTTTCATCACCTATTTCCCGGGAGAGGAAGATGAAGCCATAGGCAAGTCTGCCATGCAAGAGTGGATCGAGGAGAGGAAGGCGCGGGTGGAGCTAGGTACGCAGGCGCTGTGCTGGTTTGATGCAGCTGGCGCCGTCCGAAGTGGCCAGGCCAACCTGGCCGACATGGAAGAGGGCATTCGAAACAGCAGAGCTGTGCTGCTCTTCTTGACCGATGGATACATCATGTCCAACGACTGCATCCGTATCCTGCTCGCCTGCTTTGCACACAAAAAGTACGTAATCCCGATATTGATGCCTGATGTTGGGCAAGAGCTCGGATGGTCAGGTCCTGGGGCAGATGCTCAAGACTGGTGGGAGCATTGCAGAATTATTTCCTCGAACGTGAATCCAAACACAGGCCAGCTTTTGTCGTGGGCACCACTGGCTCAGTTTAGCCCTGTCGACATGCGTAGCGAGACTGCAGCGGGAGAACTCGAGGTCGTGTTTCGCCTCAAATCTTGCCTGATGGCTGGCGGCTTCGTCGAGGACGAGTGCCGTCTGCTCCATTCACTTTGGCACGGCAAGGCCATCTTCTGCTCATTCAAGGAGGCGCTGGGGTCTAACCGGCTAGTGGTTGAGGCCAGGGCACACTTCGATGCAGTAGACAATGACGGCGATGGCCACATCACGCTGGATGAACTTCGCAGGGCCTTTCCGCAGCTGACGCAAGAGGCGGCAGAGGAGCTGATGCACTATGCCGATTACAACACAGATGGCCGCATTGATTTTGAGGAATGGTACCACATCGTCCAGCTGCTTGCCGCAGAGCCGCGCTCATTGCGATCAAGCGCGCTGAATGCCAGCCAGCGCAGCCACGCGGCCTCGGCTCCCGCCGCAAAACTGTACCCCGTTGGCGTGTGCGAGCAGCAGCTGCTGGCGGAATGCAGGGGCCTGGACCGCGAGCACGCCCGGCTCCTCATAGCCGAAGCTGATGCCGATGAAGACGGCTTTCTCACCTTTGACGAGCTCATGTCTGTGATCGAGACAGCGGCGTAAGCGTGACCCCAACGGTGACAGGTCACAGATCCAGTGAGCGCAGCCTAAGGTGGACAGCATCGGGGCCCAGCCAACGGCTCCCCAGCAGTGCTCAGTTTCGAGGCATCTACGCCATGTTTATTCGCTGTAAGAAACATGGGCTACACGAGCTCGCCTCTGTGTCAGTTGGGTATGTCGCCCGTCCATGTATCTGGAGATTGCCGGCAGAAAGACCTGAAAGCAGCACGCACACAGGGCAGAATCCACGGGCTCCTGCTGCACCGCATCTTCTCGCTCTCCCGCCGCTCTCTCGCCTCCTAGGTGATTGGGACGGACACTCCCGGTGTCTGAGCCCCCTTGTGCCTATGGGCGCAAGGCCGAGCGGAGGGTGGAGGTCCTCCTCCTCCCTCCGTACACCCCGATTTACTCTCTTCCCACGCTCCCTAGCAAGCTTGCACCACTCGCCCTAGCGGTACCCTCCTCTCGCCCACCCCTTCCGCCCCTGATCCACTCTCTTCCTTCAACTTCGAAACTCAAGAGCCTGTGAAGTGTGTGGTGAAGACCTTGAAGATATCCACAGTCACACGACTCGGAAGCACCTCGAGCAGCTCCAGTGTGTGCCCTGCGTCTGGCTACAAACCAGCACACGGCCGATCAGTAAAAGCCCAAAGAGCACAAGCTGCCTCCATATCAGCAAACGCGCTTGCGTGTTTGACCCTCCCCGCTCCCCTCGGGATTGCCCCGCGGCCAGGAGTTGCCCGGCGAGCTTGCGCCGGGCGCCCCCCCCCCGCGCGCAGGCGCCCGCGCGGCACGCCGAACGGACGTTTGGGGGGGGGCAAAAAAGCCCAAAAACACAACTACCCACACCAGCCTGATACCAAACGTCCGTTCTCGCTCCGCGCCGTCAGCACGCCGCGGTGCAGCGGAAAGCGCACCCCACCCGCCAGTATCACCCCGTCCGACAGGTCGCCGTCTTGCAGAATCACCATAGTCCTGCAAGACCGGCTCCATTTGCTCCACTTTCTCCTTCTGCGCCTGCGCCGCCGCCGCCGCCGCACCCGCCGCGCCCATCCACACGGGCGGCGCCAGCCCCGCCTCCACCACCCGCAGCGTGTTCGCCCACTTGAACTCAGCCACGAGCAGGCGCCCGCGCTCGTCCAGCGCCATTGCCCAGGGCTGCTTGAAGCGCGCACCAGCCCCGGTGCCGTCGGCCGCGCCCGCCTCGACGCCCGCCAGTGTCGTCACCTGCCGGCCCCGGATTTTGCGCAGCCGGTGGCTGTGCGTGTCCGCCACCACGATCGTGCCCTCGAGGGGCAACGGAAGCGCGCGGCCGCTCCCTCCCCGTCGGCAAATCGGCCTCCCCGTTGCCCGCGACCGTGCTCTCCGCCCCTGCCATCGTCACCCGTCGCACCGCGTGGTTGTGATAGTCCGCCACCAGCACGCTCCTCCCGTCCGCGTCCAGCACCAGGGCCCGCGGGGAAGTTGAAGCGCACGGCCGCGCCCTGCCCGTCGGCAAAGCCCGGCTCCCCGCTCCCGGCCAGCGTGCGCACGGCGCCGCCGGGCGTGACGACCCGGAGAGCGTGGTTCATGAAGGCGGAACACAACAAACTCGCCGCTGGGCTGCACCACGCTGCGCGGCATGTCGAAGCGCGCGGCCGCGCCCTGCCCGTCGGCGAACCCTGCCTCTTCGCCGCCCGCGAGCGTGCTGCCGGCGCCGGCCTGGAACACGAGGCGCAGGGCGTGATTGCCAAAATAAATAGGCGACAACCCCCCTTGCCGTCCTCAAGCCCGCCTCGTCCTCGCTCTCCCCGCGAGGATGAACCTAAAGCCAGAGGGCGCGAGCAGCTGCGGGGTATTCTCCACGGCGCTCACCAGGCGGGTGCCGTCGTCCAGCAAAATCATCCCGCCCTCCTGCTCTCCACCGCCTGCTCCACCGCCGCCGCCGCTCCGGCGGCGGAACAGTTCGTGAGCGGGAAGGGGGTGCTTTTGGAGAAGGGAAAGTGCTGCTTTAGCAGCAGCCGCAAGCGAAATGTGCGCCCCAGCCCTGGCTCCCCCAGAGCTGGTCTTGTGAGGAGGGGACGGCACGGCCGGGAGGCAGAGTGTGGATCCAGCCCATGCAGCTGCACAGCGCGGCCTTCGTGTCGGGCTCCAGCGGCCAGCCAGCGTCGTGTTGGCGCCGCACGGGGCCCGTGCGGATCCAGCTGTGCCGGGGGGGCAGTGGTGTCAGGGGGGGGGGGGGGCGGGGCAGAATGCGCAACAGGCCGGGGCCGGGAGCATCACAGCGCCACAGTGTAGAGGACGGACCGCGGTGTAGACTACGTGCAGAGGACGCGCGGGCGTTGCGGCGGCATTGCGCGCCCAGCCTCCCAGCGCACCTACCGCCAGCAGCGCGTCACAGCGGCGTGTGTGCCAGACATGACGACTGGGACACACGCCGCTATTGGCTGGCGTGCTAGCCAGCGATGGATGGTGGTTGCGCGCGGTGGTCCACACGCTGTATCGAGCTCCTGCTCGTCTGCGGTGGGCGAGCGAGCGCCTGAGTGACGTTGGCGCCTGGAGCGGTGCGGTGGTGGCGCTGTCGCTGAAGCGGATGGGTTGCTGGCAGCACAATGGGCGCGGGCGAAAACAGTGCTCTTGACCTTCCCGCGCCGTCGCTGCCAAGTGGCGTGACGGCCAAGATGCTCCTCACCACCGCGCCTTACAACGCGCAGAACCCCCAGACCAACCAGGTTCGTGTGAGCTCCTTTCGTTTCGCACGGCTGTCAGTGTTTTCGACCCCCGACACTGACTGCATGCATGATGCGGGCAGACTAAGCACTGCTATGCCAAGTACAACGAGTTCTTCAGGTGCGCCAAGTTCCAGGGCGAGGAGCACGCAGCGTGCCAGAAGGTCAAGTCGCAGTTCTTCGCCCTCTGCCCTAAGTCTTGGGTACGCTCCCGGCCGCTCCTGCCGGTGTTCCCGCGCGTTGCCCCGGATTCAGATCTCACGTGGCGGCTCGCTCTTTGGTGCTCCATCTGGCCCGTTGGCTGCGCGGAGAGGAGGGGCGCTGGAGCAGGCGCGGCGGCGGCAAGATCTCACCGTCTCACCGCCATGCTTGCCTTGCTCGCGAGGCTCGCCTGTGCGTCCAGGCTGACGTGTGGCCCACGTATGGCAGGTTGAGAAGTGGGATGAGCAGCGGGAGGCGGGCTTCTTCGCCGGGCCCTTGTAAGAGAGTCCTGGTCGGCGGCTGCAGCTGGTCCCGTGCAGTTGCGAGTTTTAAGTCTTTAAGATGGTGACGCCCCTCGGATTGTCAGTCAGGGCCCGTGTAACCTAATTTCCAGATTGTCTACAATACACAAACGTTTGACAACCCGCAAGTCCGTTAGCACGGTCTGAAGCCCGCGGGTGGGCTGTGGGTGCTCCTTGCAGCCTTGCGCAGGCGCACACTCAACTGCCCACACTCAACTGCCCACACTCATCACTCAACTGCCCACACTCATCTGGCCGCCCAGTGCTGCCCTATCGTCATTTGTCATTGTGGCGCCTGGGCAAGCGCCGGCACCGGCGGTGGCAGTGGCGTAGATGAAAGGTCAAGGTGCCGCGCAGACGAGCTGACAGCGCAAGGTGAAAATCCTTTGCCGTCTCTTCTTATTCACGTTGGCAGACTTGTGTTCCGCGCGAGGGCTCCTCGTACCCGCTGCTCC
>Ga0209713_10003267_pt1 | contig 10285 bp, 6 predicted proteins | sample ArcOceMetagenome_3_FD_187444 | JGI IMG/M metagenome (GOLD analysis project Ga0209713, IMG submission 187444) | Marine eukaryotic phytoplankton communities from Arctic Ocean - Arctic Ocean- Svalbard ARC20M Metagenome (SPAdes) (version 2) | ecosystem: Environmental > Aquatic > Marine > Oceanic...
GACTGGAGAGCAGCCCGGCAGCGGCTAGCCGCCGCGCGACGATGGGTGCTACGTCACCCCCGTGACTCGTGGGATGCAGGCCTGCCGCTGAACTCGCAGCTCCGACCACAATTGGCACCATGTCACTCAGTAAAATCCAATGCATGCTTTGGTCCAAAAAGAATGCAAAAGACGTGTCACGGAAACATTTGCGCAAGTTAAATCCTGTACAGCCAATATGATCTACGCGTATCAAGCCGTGCGCGGCGTAAAGTTCCACGGGTCATAACCACCGCACGCCCCGCGCCAAACTCGCGTGGCAAGCCTTGCGCAGCCGAGCTGCCCGAGCTGCCCGTGCGCAGCGCGAGCGCCAGCTCCACATGGCCGACCTCAAGTCGCAGCGGGCGGGCTACCTATCCGGCGTCAGCAACAACCCACGATCTGGATGGCTCGAGTACTTTGGGTGCGAACAGCTCCGACGCGCGCCATGTGTCCATCCGTGCCAGCACTCACCCGGCTCTCTGTGTGCGTCGCAGGCTTCCCGAAGATCTCGATGAGTGGACGATCGATGACCTGCGCGGCCTCGTAGCGGCGCCGGCTGCTGCGCTCCCGGCGCCCCTGCAGGACGGCAAGCAGAAGGTGACGATCGCCGACTTTCAGGACTATCTCGAGCGTGTGGGCAACCCCTATCGCTACCTCACGGCCAACCGGCCGCGCCCCGCCGACGCCACGGATGGCGAGCAGGCCAACGGCGGTGGGAGCTCCTCTTCCGAGCCACAGGCGTTGAGCGGCGTGCCCGAGATTTGCTCGTCACCCGACTTTGACCTGTCAGACCCGGAGACCTTTGCCTTCTTCTCGCCGCCCGACCAGCCGCACGCGACCATGGTGATGGTGGAGCGGCTGACGCAGTGGCTCGACCAGGTGGAGCTGACGCTGCTCAAGGAGGTCTCGCTGCGCAAGGACGGCTTCTTCGACGCGCTCAACTCGTACAACCGGCTGACGCAGCAGGTGGCGGCGGGCCGCGCGCAGATCGAGGCGCTGCGGCTGCGGCTGCGCTCGCTCGAGGTCAACCTGGTCGAGAAGTCGCTCCGGCTACCGCGGCTCGTGCGGCAGCGCGCCAACACCGCCGCGCTGCATGGCAAGCTCCGCCTCGTGCACGCCGTGTGGCGCACGCAGCCGACGATACAGCAGCTGCTGACGGCGGGCGACTTCCCGGGCGCGCTCGAGCTGATCACGTCGTCGCAGCAGCTGCTCGACACGGAGCTGCGCGGCGTCGCGTCGCTGAGCCACCTGGGCCGCTCGCTCGCCGAGACCAAGGCGCTCATCCAGGACAACATGAACAAGGAGATGATGCAGGTGGCGCTCGGGTACGAGATCGAGGCTGGCGCGCCCGCGACGCCGGTCGAGGCGCTCGCGTCGGAGCTCGACCTGCGGCTCGGGCCGCTCGCGCTCGGGCTGCTGCGGCTGCGCGTGCTCGACGACGCGCTGCAGGCGCTGCAGGACCAGCTCAAGACCGACGTGCGCAACCTGATCAAGCGGCGCGTCAAGGAGCTGCTCGCGCTGCACGGCGAGGCCGCCGCGGCCGTCGCCAAGGAGGCCGCGGCGGCCCCGGCCGAGCCCGCCGCACCCGCACCGGCGGCGGCGGCCGAGGAGGGCGGCGAGGCGGCGGCAGAAGGCGGCGGCGCGGCCGCCGAGGCGGCGCCAGCGCCGGCGCCTGCGCCGGTCGTCGTGGCGCCGCCCAAGAAGAACGCCGACCAGCTGCGCGAGCTGAGCCTCGACGCCTTCGAGGAGGTGATGGCGGGCGTCGTCGCGTCGGTGATGGTGCTGCTCCGCCGCGCCGCCGCGATACACGCCGCCATCGTCAAGGCGCTCGGCGCCGCCGCCTCCGCCAGCGCGGTGGGCGCGGGCGCCTCGGCCGACGGCGCCGCCGACGGCGTCGACGACGACGACGACGCGGCGGGCGCGTACGCCCAGCAGATCGAGCGGCAGTCGGCCGAGCTGCTGCAGTCGGTCTGCGAGCTGTCGCACGACCGGTACGCGCGGCTGCTCAAGGTGCGCAAGGAGGTGCACTGCCGGCTGCCGCTGACGCTCTTCGTGCGCGTCAACCGCGTCGCCGTCGAGTTTGCGCGCGACGTGCAGCACCTGTGCGGCGCGCCGTGCCACTCGCTCACGGGCGAGCTGCAGCAGCACGCCGCCGCCTTCCTCGACGCGACCCACGCCGAGAACTCGCGCAAGCTCGAGGCGATCGTCGAGGTCGAGCAGTGGAAGCAGGTCGACATCGCCGCCGACTACCAGGACATCGTCTCGTCGCTCGTGCGCAAGCAGGTGCCGCGCATCCAGGAGGCGCAGCTCCTCAAGCTGCGCGAGGACGACGCGTCGACGGCGGGCGCGCCGGCGGCCGCCGACAAGGCGACGGCCAAGGAGCTGCTGATCGACGGCGCCGGGTACAAGGCGGTGGGGTCGGGGCTGCTGCTGCTCTCGATGGTGACGCACTACCTGCAGTGCCTCGCCAACCTGCAGACGGTGGCGACGCACGTCGCGCAGAAGCTGCCCGCGCTGCTCAAGCTCTTCCACACCAAGGCCTACCAGCAGGTGCTGATGGCGGGCGCGATGCGCCCCGACTCGGCCGCGCTCAAGTCGATCACCTCCAAGCACCTCGCGCTCTCGTCGCAGTCGCTCGGGATGTTCCTCGCGCTGCTGCCGCACATCAAGGCCGTGCTCGCCGCCTACGTGCCCGAGAACCAGCGCGCGCTGCTCAAGGAGATGGACTCGGCCGCCGCCGACTACGAGGAGCACCAGCAGCAGCTCTTCGCCAAGTTCGTCTCGATCCTCGAGGAGCGGCGGCGCACGCACGTCGTGTCGCTCAAGGAGAAGCTCGCGCCGTCGGAGGAGCGGCGCCGCCCCGAGACGTCGAGCTGCATCAAGGCCGTCGTGCAGGACATCGACAAGATGCACAAGACGCTGCAGCCGCTCCTCACCAAGCAGCAGCTGCAGGCCGTCTTCGCGCAGGTCTTCTCGTCCTTCGACGCCGGGCTGCTCGGCTCGTACCAGGCGCTCGACACGACGCCCGTCTTCACGCGGCAGTGCATCGTGCAGGACGTCCACTTTGCGCGCACCGAGGTCGACAAGCTCCACCTCGTGCCCAACGTCTTCCCCGAGCTCGTGCGGTTTGCGCAGTCGCTCAGCCTGCACGCGACGTGACGCGCGCGGCGGGCGTCGTCGTCTGCCGGAGACTCCTTTCCGCGGTCGCTGAGGAAGGAGAGGTGGGCCCGCATGCAAATGCGCACTAGACACTGCACTAGACACTCGTTGGCGCAGCTCCGGCTGCCACTGTTTCATCTGATGCGCACGCGGCTGTGAATGCTGAATTACATCTGGAGTGTCTTATTCAGTTCAAAAATCAAAAGCTCGCGAACGAGACCTAGCTCATTTCACTGTCCCCCGGGGCCGTGATGTTCACGTGATGCAAGATAAGGGTCCGCGAGTGGAATTGTACGTCTGGCCCAACTACCTACGCCACGGGCGTGCTCGGCTTCTTCTTGGGCTTCATCATCATCATCATGAAGAGAGCGATGCCGGCGGCTGTCAGGACGGTGACCCCGCCACCCACCATGATGCCCCTGCAAAATTTGGGCCTTGGCTCAGCTTTAGATACTTTAGATCATTGCTTTGCCTACGCTGCCGGTCAACTTTAGATTACTTTAGATCTTAGCCTTGACAGAGGCGTCGAAATTCATGCGCGCACACCACCGCACCTTGCACACCACCGCAAACTTGCAGACGACCCCACGGCTCAGCCAAGGTCAGCCCACGCTGCGCAAAGGCCCGGCCCAGCGAGCGCAAGGCCCACCCCGACTCCCCTCGGCGCACACCGCACGCACGCACGGGGAACCGGAGCCCCCCCGTCGACCCTGCTCAAATTAGGCTCTTCGCTGACGCCCTGCCCGCCGTGCACAGGTCGTGCCGCCACAATGGGTGCCGGTCCCAAGATGGCGTACCCCAAGTGGGTGTGGTCGCCCGCTGGTGGCTGGTGCGCGCCCCACACCTCGCCATATCGCAGCCCCCCGCGATTTGGTTCACCGAGCCAGCCCCTGAGCTCCAAGCTGCGTCCCCCGCCGCCCAACCTGCCGGGCGGAGGGGAAGGGACGGTCTGCGCCACGCGATTCCCACGCCGGACGCGTCCGCTGCTCGCCCGCAGGTACTGCAACCCGCCGAACTGGCAGCGCAACACGGCGATCGTCGCGGTCGGCTGGATGGTTGCCTGGTACTTCACCTTCAACCTGTCGGCCTCGCTCGAGAGGCGGCTGTGCCCGCCGTGCCGACCAATCCCGTCGCAGTCTTGGTGCAAGCACGCCAAGGAGGACGACCCGAGCTGCAGTTGAGCTGCGTATGGGTCGACGCATTCGACCCAGCTTTTCTTTCTCAGGCCGCGTGTGGAGGCGTCGCGTCGTGCGCGACCCCCACGTGCCCCGCTCCTCGGGTCCGGGACTGTGATTAATTGTTATTGCACATTACAGCGCTGTGAGGCCGTCAACCTCCCCATACACTCTTCCTCACACACTCGCTTGTCTCTGTTCGGTGGGCGAGCACCTTGCCGGGCTCCCACACGCCGGTGTCCAACCCCGTCGTCCACGCCTCATGCACGCCGCCAATGCCGTTCTTGGCGTCAATAAACCAGCGCGGAGGTGGCCTCCGATACCACGGCACGCTCTTGTTGTTGACAGCTGGCCCTTGCGGTGGCGGTGTCGTCTCGACCGACCAAGCACGCCCTGGTTGGCGTGCCGCTGGGAACGTGTGCCACAGGAAGAATAAAAAGCGTGGGCAGAAGGATGGCCGTACGCCGCTGGCCGACGTGCGATTCTGCTGCCAGAAGTCACCGCGCGTACGCAGATGGACCACGTTTGCGCCCTGCGTGATGAGGCAGGAGCCGCGTGACACGAGCTCCGCATGCGCGCACATCACAAAGTCGACCCAGTCGCATGCACGCAGCAGCTCGTCGGGGATCCGCATCAGCACGTCCTCGTGGAATCGGCGCCACGCATCACCACGGAAGAATGGCGTTTGCACCTCGACAAAGGCGGTGGTCCGCACGAGGCACGAATTGGGCCTTGGCCGCAGGCGCTGGTGGTCGGTGGCACGTCCGCCCTCCTCCATCGGGAGCACCGTCGGCTGCAGCAGCGGCGCGCCCGTTGCCCTTAGGACGCTGAGCACGTGGCTAATTTGGAATCGCTCGTGCCCAAAGTCCATGTCGCCGTCGACCAGCCAGACGTAATCGAAGCTGCGCGTCGCCTCCGGTGTGACGAGAAGCTTCCACAAGAGCGCCTTGCTGCCGACGATCTGCGCCGTGCGGATACGGCGATGCCTGAAGCACGACAAGCTGCTCGGCTCGCCCGAGTATGCGTTGATGAGAAAGTGGAATGCTGCGTGCGACGCGAGAAGGCCAACGGCGCTGCGGCAGAAGCGCGGCGCAAAGGACGACCCGGCGTCCAGCTGCGTCACGCCGAGCAGCGACGGCTGGGCCCGTTGGGTGCCCTCGCCGAGCATTGGCGGGTGGCGGTGGCCTCGTCACGGTCGGTTGTGCAGATACGCGCACGACTGGGTGCATGCAAGCGCATGCACAAGTTTACGCTAAGTTTGCGGCTCGATGGGATTTCGCGCGCAGCTCGCCGTCCTTGGCGTCTTCTCGGTGCTCCTGCTCCTCCTGAACGTGTGGATGCGAAACTCGCAGCCAGCCGGTGGTCTCATGCAGGGGCAGCGGCGGCGCAGACAACTGCGAGGCGCAGCTGTCTCACGCCCGCCCAACAGGCCCGCCGAGAGGCGTGGCAACGTGCAAACAATCGGCGTGCCGGCTGCACCCGTCGCCACGGCTGGGCTCGGTGGGTCGCAGCCGCCACCGCCGCCGCCGTCGCCGCCGTCGCTGGCCGTGGCGGCCGTCGCCGTCACCGTATCTGGAGAGGCTTGTGAGCCGATACCGCACCTCGAGCTGTGGGGAGACCTCGTGGAGAATGGCGATGCGAACACGCAGCCAACCGCCGAGGCGTGCTGCAGCTCGTGCCGCTCATTCGAGCCTTCTATCGACGTGGCCAGGGGTGCGCAGTGCAATACGTGGGTGTGGAACCCGACGACCAAGGCGTGCTGGCTCAAGCACCAGACGCCGGACTCGCTGCGCCGCGCGGACGAGGAGATCAAGAAGCGGCGCGAGAAGCCGGCCAACGGCGGCACGCCGTGGGTGAGCGGCGTGTGGCACGGCGTGAAGCCGTGCGTCGACTGCACCCCGCCTGTGCAGTACCGCGGCTGCATCAGCAAGGACACGTGCAACACGACGCACACGTGCGGCAGCCCCGCCATCGATGGCTACGCCCACGTCGACAGCGACTGCCTCGAGCGCTCGCCGACGGCGCTGCGGTACCAGAAGCTGCTCGCCGATGGCACCGAGCTGGTGGCGGTGCACGAGCTGAAGGCCGACTACGACGGGCTGGGCGTGCGCTGGGGCATCGGCCACCAGAAGGACGACTGGCAGGCGTGCGAGGCGGCGTGCCGCGCGCACAAGCCCTCGTCGATGCGCGGGCCGCGCATGGGGCCCTTCAGCCGGCTGCCCTGCAACACGTGGACGTGGTGCTCCGAGCCGGTCTGCTACGAGCCCGACGCGCACACGCACAAGTTTGGCAACTGCTGGCTCAAGTTTGCCGAGGACCCGGAGGCGCCCGAGGTCAACCAGCGAGAGCCGATGCTGAAGAAGTGGCTTCGAAGGCACGGCAAGGATATCCCCAACGGCGTGCCGTGGGTCTCGGGCGCGCTGCTGCCGCCCGGGGTGGCGTTCACCAATGGTACATGGGGGCCGAGGGCGTACTGGTGAGTGCTAGGCTGAAAATGCCAGTGTGCGCTGCTTTGCCTGTACCCCCCAAAACGAAACTATCTTGTGGTGATTGCCGGATTTTGTCTTCCGTCCCGTGCATCGGCCAGCGTAGCTCAACTATCAACAGTGAGAATGCGCTTGCCGCAGATCGCACCCCACATTGGCAGCTCCCACGCCGCCGTAGCGTCACCCGTACCTCTCCTACTCGCCGCCGCCGCTTGCACGACCCGTCGGTGCACTCCCATCCGTGCGGCGCTGGCTCGGGAGGAGCCGCTGGAGAAGGAGGAGTTGCAGGCGCTGAGTGGCGTGTGGTCGACAGCGCTTGACCTCGACGACGGCTCACACAACGTGACGTGCCACTTGGATGCCACCGGAAAGGTCTTCACCACCGGCGCTGCCCTCGGCCAGGGCGCTCGGTGGTCTGCACGGGCGGCCGAGGGCAGCGACCGCTTCAGGCTCAAGCTCCAGCTGGGCAAATGGCTGCTCACGGGCATCGGCGAGAGGACTGGGCTGCGCTGCGTCACGATCAGCGGCTCGGTCCTCGAGGGCTACGAAGATCCCGACTGCTGCGGCCGCTTCACCATGGCGCTCTCGATGCCTGCGACGGCCGACGACGACCTGCCCGCGCTCGAACAGCGCCACCGCCGGAGGCTGGATGCGCGCCCAGCTCCACCCATCCGGTACAGCGTTCCGGGGATAGCCGGTCGGTGGCGGCTGCTCGTGAGCCTGTCAGGCAGCTCCATGCCGTCGATCTTCACCGTCGACCTGAGCGCCGGCGGGCCCGGCTGCTTCCTCGGCGGCTCCAGCTGGCGCTCGGACAGCGACCCACACCTCGGCGGCACGTGGGGCCTCTGGACGGCGGGCGACAAGGAGAAGGGGCCGAAGACGCACGGCACGCACATGTGGCTGCGCGTGAGCCGCGAGCGCAGTGCCTCCAACATGCGCGGCATCGGCGGGCTGCCGATCCGCGAGTCGTTCTCGCTGTGGGGCAAGCCCGAGCTCGACTCGCCCGAGGCGGAGCTGCGCGCGCGCGCCGCGCCCGACGGCCTCACCGCCAAGCTGTGCAGCGGCAACATCATCTTCGGGACTGGTATGGACAAGGAGTGGTGCCAGGCGGGGCGCTTCACCCTCATCCGCGTCGACGACGAGGAGGAGGACGACAACGAGTCGGTGGGTGACGACGCGGCGCCAGACGACGAGCAGGCCGAATGAGGCCCCGCGAGGGTGGACGCTGAGGCGATGAAGTGTAACTTTTTAGATTGTACATTTGAAGGTGTGTCCACGTTACAGCCACTTCCCAGACTGGCCACTCGTCGCGCGGTCGCGCGTAGTGGCCATCGACGCGGGCGGTGAGGCATCCTCAACCCCACGACGCGCACGCAACCACAAACTCACAACAACGACGCCAACCCGCCCCACCCCACCCCGAGCTGGGATGGGCTAGGACCACTGGGCTCGGCAGGTGCGCCAGGTGGCCGCCACCGTGGCCACGGCCACGTCGGCGCTTGCTGCGCTGCTGCCACGGGTCGCTCCTCTGCCGGCGCCATCTGGGCGGCCCACTGTGGCTGGCCTGCCGTCGATGCGCCCGCTGACGCGGCCATCGCCGGCTCATCAAGCGTGACGACCTCCACATCCGTGACGACCTCCGATTCGTGAGGTGCCATCGGACCATCCTCAGACACGACCTCGACCTCGGTGACGATCTCCATCTCCATCTCGACGGCCGTCTGCGGCGCCACCGCCTGCGTGGCCGTCGGCGGCACGGCGGCTGGCGCCCTCTTCATGCGCTTCTTCGGCTCCGCCGCCTCTCCCACTGAACTTGTTGCAGGCAGCTCCCAAGGCAGCGGCGCGGATCGCTTCGTCCGAGCCGGCTTCCGCTGCGACAGGGGCGTGTCGCCTGCATTGCTGCTGCCGCCGCCACCGCCGCCACCGCCGCCGCCGCCGCTGTCGCCGTCGCCGTCGCCATCGCCACCGTCGCAACGGGGCGGGCGCGACTCGGCCGGTGGCTCGGCGGGAGACTTGGCCGCATGGGCTGGCTTGCTTGTGCGCGGCGACGCCGCCGCCGCCGCCGCCGCTGTCTCCTCCTGGCGCAGCAGCCGTGCGATCTGTAGCGCGGCCTGCTCGACGGTCGCGAAGGAGCCGAAGCTCATCACCTCGCCCCCGCGGTTCAGCTGGGTCCTGTAGGGCGCCGCCTTGGGCCTGGTGAGGAGTGTCACGTGCTTGTAGCCCGTGCTGGTGCCCTCGGCCCGATGCAGCGTCAGCCCCTCCGCTTCCGCCTGCCGCAGCGCCTCCTCGGCCGTCATCGGCGGTGGCGCTGGCGGGGCCGCTGCTGCCGCCACAGCCGCCTGCGCCTCTGGCGTGCGGGCATACGTTAGCGCCGCTTCCTCGGCCGTCGTGAAGTAGCCCAGGCCCACGTTCTTGCCGCCACGCCACACCGACGCCATGAAGGGCGTGCTCCTGCTGCCGTTCCGGGTCACGCCTTTGTAGCCCGCGCTGCGCTCAGCCCGCAGCAGCGTCAGACCCTTCGCTTCCGCCTGCCGCAGCGCCTCCTGGGCCGTCATCGGCGGCGGCGTTGGCGGGGCCTCTACCTGCCGCACCGCCTCTTCCGCTGTCATCTGCACTGGTGCCTCTTTTGGCGCTTCCGGAATCCGCAGTTTTGGCGGTGCCGCTGCCTCAGCTGCAGGGTTGCTCGCTTTCGTATGACGGCGTGCCTTCGCCTTGCCGTTGCTGTCAGTGCGCAGCCCGCACGCGTTGCACAGCGTCGAGTTGCACCGCCACTTTGGGCTCTCCGTCGTGCCGCACGCCACGCACTGCCGGACGACGGCACCCTCGTCGGCGTCGGGCGCGCCGTCGGAGTTCTCGTCCTCGGGCGACTCCTCTTTGGGTGCGTCGCACGTGTTTGCCAGCATCCGCGGTTTTGGCGCTGGAGGCGTCACCGCCGCCGTCCCTGCAGCTGCCGCCCGCCCCTCCGGCGTCCTCGCGACGCACAGCGCCGCTTGCTCGGCCGTGCCGAACGTGCCCAGGTGCACACAAGCGCCGCCACGCAGCATCTTGGCCACAAAGCCAGTCTTGCTGGCGTTCTCGAACACGTACCTGTAGCCCGAGCTGCTTCGATCCGACCGCATCAGCGTCAGACCCTCCGCCTTCGCCTGCCGCAGCGCCTCCTCTGCTGTCATAGGCGGCGGCGCCGCTGCAGCCGCCTGCGCCTCTGGCGAGCGCGCATAGCTCAGCGCCGCCTCCTCGGCCGTCCTGAAGGAGCCGAGGTGCACGTCCTTGCCGCCACGCCACACCTTCGCCTTGTAGGGCCACACCTCGCTCTTGCCGCGGTTGTAGTTGAAGCTCACGCCCTTGTAGCCCGCGCTGTTGTCAGACCGCATCAGCGTCAGACCCTCCGCCTCCGCCTGCTGCACCGCCTCCTCGGCGGTCATCGTACCCCGTGGTGGCCCTGGC
>Ga0209713_10003268_pt1 | contig 10284 bp, 10 predicted proteins | sample ArcOceMetagenome_3_FD_187444 | JGI IMG/M metagenome (GOLD analysis project Ga0209713, IMG submission 187444) | Marine eukaryotic phytoplankton communities from Arctic Ocean - Arctic Ocean- Svalbard ARC20M Metagenome (SPAdes) (version 2) | ecosystem: Environmental > Aquatic > Marine > Oceanic...
GCGCCCACCGCCACCGCCAGGCGCCCCGCGCCCACCGCCACCGTCGTGACGCCACGTGGGGCTTGGGACGCCCGCGACGTTGGCTCCGCGTTCCCGGGCGTGGACTAACAGTTCCTGGGCTAGCGGTTTCGTGGCATTCAACGCCATGCTGTTCTCCAGTGGCGGAGTATCAGTGCTTTCCGATCGGTGCCCGGGCCACACACCGGGTCCGGCTATAGTAAATCTGGTGTCCAATTCTGGCTTGGAGCCGAGGTGTGTAGTTGAGGTAAGCTAACAGCGTTAAACCGTTAAACCGTACCGTTAAACAGCTGAAATTCGTAGTTTGGCTGTGAGAAGTTAACTGTGCATGCTGCTTTTGCATGCAATGAACGCCTCAATAGCCTGAATTCATCTCATTTTGAATACGATTTTAACCAACGTACCGCCGCAAGCACACCCTCGCCGCCGCCAGCCCAAACAGCAGCACGCCGCCGGCGATCGCAAGCGTGCGCAGCTCGCGGCTGGCGCCCGATCGCCCAAAGGCCCATGCGCGAAAGGCCGCGTCGACGAGCGGGCCACCGCCACCCGCGCGAAACGCGTGGACGAATCTGCCCTGCGCGCCGGCTCCGACCAGCGGCGTCGCCACCGCGGAGCAACGGCGCGCGTCCGAGAGGAAGAGCAGCGTCAGGCCCCACAGCACAAACAGGCCGGCGTCGGCTCCTTGCGGCGGCGGCAGCGGAATCGCCGCGTATCTGACCGAGCCCAGGCCGATTGCGCGGCAGCCACGCAGGACGACGGGCCGCTTGCCCAGGTTGGGCCGCAGCTGCTCGATTCGCATATGGCGCCACTCAAGGCTTTCCGGCGACAGACACGTGGCCGGCACCCACCACGCGTGAGAGACCTCCGAAGCATTGGTTCGCAGGCAGCTGCCGTCTGGTGCGTCGGCAGTGGCGGCAAAGCCAAAGAGCGAGACGACCATCGGACGGCCGCGAGGATGGATCACACGGTCGGCGGTGAGCCGCCCCAGACGCTGCCAGCTCGGTGCAGTCAGATCCAGCCCGACCTCCTCGTTCGCCTCCCGAATCGCCGTGACCTCGTCATCGTCGCCGTCGGCAGCGTCCTGCTTGCCGCCGGGTAGCGCCACGTTGCCCGACCAGGGATCGCGAGGGTTCTCTGCACGTCGGATGAAGAGGAGCTGCGGCTGGCCAGTGGCGGCGTCGAGGCGGAAGATCGCAGCGATCGCGGCACGCCGGCCGTCGGGCGGCGTCAGCGTGCGGGACGGTGGAGTGGGAGGGTAGGTTAGGAAGGGTGAGCGCATGAGACCGAAGCTAAGCTAATCGCTACCAGCAAGTTTACTGTAGTATGCAAGGTTTTGCATGCAGTAGCGTGCGGCGCGTGAGCAGCCCAAACAGCGATTTAGTCAGCTACACCACGTCTAGGTTTGAACACGAAATCTGACATTGACAACAACAACCAAAATGCACACCAGCGACCAGCTGCTCACTCCATCCAAGATACATGTAATCGGATCGAGCCGGTTGTCGATCCGGGCAGAGAGAGGCGCAGGTGAGCGCAGCATCCGGCGCGTCATGTGCACGTCGGGCACGAGGCTCAGCTCCCGCTCGGTCGCGACGCGGCTAATCGTGAAGCCCGCCCGCGTCGTCGCCATGCGCAGCTGCGCCGCAGATCGCGTGGCCGTGAGCTCCGCTAAGCTCCGCCGTGTCCCATTTCGGCGGTCCGCACCCGTTGCCATAGCTGAACACCTTGTCCATCGGGCGCGGCCTGTCGCATGGCCTGATCAGGAACTGCTGCGAAGTGACGGGGTACGTCAGCACGCTCTCGGTGCCCTGTGTCAGCCGCGGCTGCGAAAGCAACCCCTTCTTCCGCGAGAGGCTGCCGCCCATTAGCCACGCCCGCCCGGTCCGACGACGGCTGCATGGCATCGGGGAGCGCCCCGAGGCCCAGCTCTCGCTGCGAGAGTCGGCGGAGCTCGGCCTCGCGCGCGTTGGAGGGCGAGTCCATGGCGAGGATTCTTGTAGCGGATCGGCTGCCCGACCCGCGCGCCGCGTGCATGCATGCGTCGCATGCGATCCGAGGACGCGCCAGTCCTCGTCACATCGCCGCTTGCGGCTGCGCAGCGCAGAGCTACATGGCTGCCGAGAAGGCCTACGCGCTCGAGGGCTGCGCCGACGACCTGCGCACGGACGGCCGCTCGCGCCTCGACTACCGGCCGCTCTCGGTCGAGCTGGGGCTCTTCGCGCAGGCCGGCGGCTCGGCGCGCGTGCGAATGGGAGGCGCTGACGTGATCGTGGGCGTCACGGCCGAGCTGAGCGAGCCCGACGCGGCGACGCCCGAGGAGGGCCGCATCCTCGTCTCTGTCGACTACTCGCGCGGAGGCGGCGCCGCCGCCGGCCTCCCAGACTATGGCGGCGCCCACTCGGACGACGCTCTGCTTTGGCTCGAGGCGGCGCTGCAGCCGATCTACGCGCACGAGAGCGTCGCCGAGACGCTGCGATCGCTGTGCATCGTCGCGGGCGCACAGTGCTGGCAGCTCCGAGTCCACGCGCAGCTCGTCGGCTGCGACGGCTGCCCGCTCGACGCGATCTCGCTCGGCGTCAAGGCGGCGCTGCACAACACCCGCGTGCCCAAGGCGGTGGTGGCCTCGGGCGACGGCGGCGCGGCCGGCGGCGCGCAGCTCGACCTGGACCTCGACGAGTCGCTCGACGAGTCGGTCGCGTTCGACGCCGCGGCGCTGCCGCTGTACGTGACGCTCGCCACCCTCGGCGAGCACGCCGTCGCTGACTGCACGGTCACCGAGCGGAGGGCGGCCGGCAGCGCGCTCTCGCTCGCGCTCGACCCGCAGGGGCGCGTGTGCGCGGTGCGCGGCGGCGGCGGGTTTGGGATCAACCTGGCACAGCTCGCCGACGCGATGCAGACGGCGCGCTACCTCGCCACCGGGCTGCTCAAGGCGGCGCAGGCGGCCATCGAGGAGGCGGCGCAGCAGGCCGAGGCCGCTGGCAGCACCGACTGCGCGCTGTCGTTTGCGCGGGCCGTGTAGCGTGGTGTTTATTCTCAGAGCAGCTGCGTTTATTTGCAAGGCGCTATTGTGGGAGCAAGGGACCAGTGCTGGTAGCGCACACAAGCGCCCGACGCGAGCCAGCACGAGCGCAGCGTCCTCTCAACCTCTCGCCTCGTCCTCTACAAGTACAGCCCCTCGGGCGCGCCCTCCTTCTTCTTGTACATCACGTAGTCCTTGGCCTTCTTGAACTCGGCCTGCGAGACGCGCATGCGCCGCTCGCGCAGCGCGAGCAGCCCCGCCTCGGTGCACATGGCCTTGATGTCGGCGCCCGACAGCTCCTCCTTGCTCATGACGAACTCCTCGAGGTCGACGTCCGCGTTGAGGTTCATCTTGCTCGTGTGGATCTGGAAGATGTGCCTGCGCGTCTTCTGGTCGGGCGCGGGGAACTCGATCTTGCGGTCGATGCGCCCCGGCCGGATGAGCGCGGGGTCGAGCGTCTCGATCTTGTTGGTCGCGAGGATGACCTTGACGTCGGTGCGCGCGTCGAAGCCGTCGAGCTGGTTGAGCAGCTCGAGCATCGTCCGCTGGATCTCGCGCTCGCCGCCGCTCTGCGACTCGTACCGCTTCGTGCCGACCGCGTCGATCTCGTCGATGAAGACGATCGTGGGCGCGTTCTCCTCGGCGACGCGGAAGAGCTCGCGCACGAGCTTCGGCCCGTCGCCCAGGTACTTTTGGATGAGCTCGGAGCCGGTGACGCGCAGGAAGGTGGCGCTCGTCTGGTTGGCGACCGCCTTGGCGAGCAGCGTCTTGCCCGTGCCCGGCTCGCCGTACAGGATGACGCCCTTGGGGGGGCGGATGCCGATGTCCTCGTACAGCTCGGGGTGCGTCAGCGGCAGCTCCACCGCCTCCTTGATCTCCTGGATCTGCGTCTCGAGGCCGCCGATGTCCTCGTACGACTCGGTCGGCGCCTTGTCCACCTTCATCACGCTCACCATCGGGTCGACCTCGTCCGCCAGGATGCCGACGATCGAGTTGACCTTGTTGTGCGTCAGCAGCGACGAGCCGGGCTCCAGCTGGTCCTTGTCGACAAAGCTCATGATGTTGACGTAGTACTCGGGGCCGACCGAGGAGGAGATGATGGCGTGGTTGTCGTCGATCATCTCCTCGAGCGTCGCCACGCCCATCGGGCTGCCGCGGATGTCGTCGACCTTGGCGCGCTCCTCCTGCGCCTTCTCCTCCTGCGGCTTGATCTGCTCCTGGCGCGAGACGAACTCCTGCTCCATCAGCAGGTAGTCCTTGACCCGCTCGAGCTTGAGCAGGCGCAGCCGGCACTTGCTCGTCGGCTTCACGTCGGGGATCTTCTGGCTCGGCGCCGGTCCCGGCTTCTTCTTCTTCTTCCGCCCCACACGCGTCGGCGCCGGCTGCTCGTACTTCTTGGCCTTCTTGTCCTTCTTGTCCTTATCGGACTCGCCGTCGGCCGGGGGCTCCCGGGACTGCTGCCCACCCATGGCGGCCCGACTCCGACGCTGCCTGGGCGGGTGGTGCGAGGGGGCGGTGGGGCGTGTGAGCGACAGGTGCGGGCTTGCGCGGGAGGGCAACGAGGAGGGGAAGGCGGATATCGTTGGGGCGGTGGATGCGTGCGCTGGGGCGTGGCTGGCGGCTGCTGGCGGGGCTCGGGTGCGTCGTGGGGGGTGGGGCCGTGCGGCCCGAGAGCGGTGGTGGCGGAGGCGCGCTAACCTGCGCGCTGCCGAAGAGGGCGAGTTTCTGCTTCGTGCGGTGCTTTGCGCAAGTCGCCTTCTTGTACTGACCTATCTATTGTATCTATCTATCTGCGTGAATCGAATCGCGACACATAGCGCGTTTGCGCCCCTTTCGAATTATCTGCGCCGCCGGATGCCACTCTGCGAGCTAGACTCCTAGCGCGCTGGCGCTTCAGCACATTTCGAGGGTCCAAGAGAGAGAAGCTGCAAGTGTGAACCAACAAGGCCCGACAAGCTGCGAAGGCTTGGCTGGATTCTCCGCCGGCGCCTCTCAATCATCGCCATGCTCCCGCTGGCGACGCTGGCCCTCCTCGGCATCCGCCCACCCACACCGCTCGCTTCACGCCCGGCGGCGGCGCGCTACGGAGCCGTCGCGCCGACCGGCGTCCGCGTCCGGCGCGCGAGCGGCGGCGAACTGCTGCCGTCGCGGATCTTCCAGCCGCTCTCGCTGCTCTGCGCACAGAACCTCTTCGGCCCGCCCGCCGACGAGGACGCCGAGCGCCAGCTCCGCGACGCCATGCACCAGAACCTCGTCGAGCGCTTCTCGGTGCTCAACTCGAGGCCAAACGCGCTGCTCGTGGCCGAGGTGGGCAGCAGGATCATCGGCAGCTGCGGCATCGAGATCTCGATGCTCAACGAGAACGGCCGAGCCGACCCGACGGGCGACGTCAGGCAGCGCGCGCTGCTCTCCAACCTCGTGGTCGCGCGCGGCTTCCAGGGACAGGGCGTCGGCACGAGGCTGCTGCGAAGGTGCGCTTTGACCAAACAAATCCTCGCCTCGTTTCGAGCGCGCTCGCCTGCTCTCACCGTTGCTGCCACCGCGACTGCGCAGGTCGGAGGCGCTCGTCAGACGCTGGGGAATGAACGAGCTGCTGCTCAAGGTGCGTCGCGCGCGACTGGAGCGGGTCCGGTTCTGTGTGTCCTTTGTGCATGGATCGAGCGTGTACCCCGCGTGCCGGCAGGTGGAGGATGGCAACCTGGACGCCGAGCGGCTGTACTTGAGGCTCGGGTACGACCAGGTCTACGTCGACGCGCTGGCGGAGAAGCCCGCGCCGGGCACGACGAGCGTGAGGTGGGTGCGGACGACGAACATCTGCCTGAGAAAGGAGCTCGGCGAGGAGGACGAGGAGGAGGACGAAGACGAGGAGGAGGAGGCGGAGGAGGCGGGTGGTGGGTTTTGGGGGAGGAGGCGGGTGTTCTCGGCGTGAGTGTAGGTGGCGTGTTTTCAATAGCTGTGTTACGTGCGGTGATGTTACGCGCGCCGAATTGGCTAGTGCCATTGCTCGAAGCCAAAATATGTCGAGCTATTGCCACTGGAGCTGTCCGCAGACACTCGCCAGCGCGACACCGCTAGGCGAGGCGACTCGCAGCATCAGCTACGTCACTACGACCGCCGATCAGTCCTTAAGCGACTGCGGAAAATCTACTGGCTGGTACCACTTTCCCGGAACGCGCATGGCCATCCAAGATGTGGACGGAGTGATCCCGCTGTATCGGTGCGGCGCGCACCGTGGCATGCTTCATATGCTGTATAGGCACGAGCTGCCACAGCTCGGAGCTCCGAAGGCAAGCGTCAGCATCTGCAAGGCAGCATGTCAAACAGCTCGGAGAGCCTCAGCGCCCGGCCTCAGCGCCAGGCTGCTCGACCCTCAATGACTCACCGTGCGCTGTTTTCAAACACAGGCGCAAGAGGAGCGGGGCAAGCAGGTTGCCCAAGTATCGGAAGCGTGTCTATGATTTACCCTGACCACGTTGACGTCTGCCTGTGCTCCTACGACAGCGGCACCACAATCACGTACCTTTACGAGTTCAGTGGCAGCAGAAATGCAGCCACAGAAACTGTTGACACCTGGGGCGGAGGAGGAGGGAGTTCAAGTTCAATCGTCAGCGCTTGCAACAATGACGGGGCGTATGGCATCGTCGCCTGCTCCGCCGACCATCTCGAGCTCGCCGCGCCCCCTCCCCCGCCCACAACCCCGCCATTTCTGCCGGGCGCAGCACCGCTGCGGTTGCCGCCCTCGCCGCCGCCAGCAATCTGCCACGCAAGCTGCCCGCAAAATATGACCATTGTCACGCCGCTCTCCGAGTCGAGCCGCCTCCTCAGCAGCACGACCGGCGACTCGAGCCTGAACGACTGCCTCCGGCATCGGGGCTGGTACCACTTCCCGGGCACGCGCATGGCCATCAGGGACATCGACGGCGCGCCGCCACAGGGCCGGTGCGGCGCAGGCGACGGCATGATGTCGATGGTGTACAGCAGCGAGGTCCCACAGCGCGGCGCCGACAAATCGGCGGTCGCCCTCTGTGCGCCGCTACCCGTGCCGCCTGCCGCGCTCGGCATCAGCGCCCTTGACCAGATCTCATCCTGCTGACCTGGGCCCCCTCCTCGTTGCGCAGGCCTGAACGTGAACGCACCTGCAAGTATTCAATCGACAGCAACCCGCCCGCAGTCTACATGTGCGTCTGCTCGTACGACGGCGGCCTCACCGACAACTAGGCGGCATCACGCAGCGCGGCGGCATCACGCAGCGTGAGGCGAGTCTGGCGCAGATGCTCGACCAGATGTCGCGGCGCAACTCGCTCTCGGCGCCTCCTCCCGAGGGCGAGACCAAGGCGGAGATGCTCGCGCGCCGCCGCGCCGCGCTCGACGACGGCACGGCGCCCGAGACGCTCTGCACCAAGACCAGACCGAAGCGCGAGTCGGTGCTGCTCGACAAGAAGAACCGCGCGTCGAGCGCGCCCGACCGGTGCTCGTTGGGCGCCGCGGCGACCGTTGCCGAGAGCGGCACCACGCAGCCGCGGGCCAGCAGCGTTCAGACGCTGCGCAGCCGCGTGCACCGCCTCAGCCTTCTCGTTCGCAAGCTGCCGGCGCCAACGGAGGACACGCTGAATGCCCAGTCGGAGGGACGGCCCGGCGACGTCGGGCACCAGACCGGTGGCTGGGACTCGGCGTGTCTGCCGACCGCCAACGCCGCGGCTCCGTCGGCGGCGCCGCCTGCGCGCACGCCCGAGATGGTCTGCATGTCGTCTGCGACGCTCGACGCTCTCGAGCAGAGCCATGCGCAGAACGTCGACCTCTCGGGAGCGCTCTCGGTGTGATACCGAATTCCGTACCGTCGTCGCCATATTTTATGTGTCCATAGTTGTACCATATTGTCTTAAATTTTCATACCGTAATGCAAAAAAGGACCGACAATGGAGCGACAAGACACTTTAAATCTTTACTTTAGTAAAGTGGTAATCTTTATTCTGAAGAGGTTCATACCGAGTCACACGTCGGGCAGAAGCCACTGCACTGCTCGCACTGCTCACACCAGGCCGCGTGGTCGGCCGCCGTCGCATCGTCGATCGTGCACACGAGTTCTGGCGGCGTCGGCGATGGCAGTGGCGGCGCAGGCGGTGGCGGCGATGGCGGCGGGCTGCTGAGTGGCGGTGTGGAGCGGATACCGTCGTGCACGCGTGCCATGACCGCCGCGAGCTGCTCAAGCAGCGCAAGCGCCTCGGCGGGCGCCTTGTCGAGCTGCACGTCGAAGGCGTAGCCCTGCTCGTAAGGGTCTGCGGCAAGGTCGACCCAGTCAATCTTGTCCTGCGTGATGATCGCGGCGCTCGGCATCTTGCCGTCCTCGCCGAACGGACGCGCAGCGGCGACCTTCATGCGCGACTGCGAGACTGCGACCATCGCCTGACGGTTCGACTTGGTGAACTGGACGATCATCGGGCCGCGCGTGGGGTCGTCGCTCGCGTTGGTGGCGTCGAGCTGCGTGATTTGCGCGTAGAAGGAGGTCGAGTCGAGGCCTTGCGTGCCGCTGTCCTCGAAGGCGCTGCGCCCGAGCAGCTCAGCAAACGTCGCGAAGAGGTCGAGTAGATTGAGCGTCGTGTCGCAGCGGCTGCCGGGCGGCACCACGCCCGGCCACCGCACGAGGAAGGGCACGCGGTGGCCGCCCTCGAACATGGTGTCCTTGTGGCCCCGGAGTGGGCCGCTCGAGAGGTGGCCGGCCCTCGCCGGCCCGACGAGCCCGGCCACCTCGCCGGCCATTCCGGACTTGCTGAGCCCTCCGTTGTCGCTCGTAAAGATCGTGAGGGTCGAGTTGAGCCAGCCGTGCTGCTCGACGCGGCTCATCAGCGCCTCCATCTGCAGATCGACCTCGTGCACCATGTCGAGGTGCGCCGTGAGCGTCGTGTTGGCCACCGGGGCGCCGAAGAAGGAAGACCCGGGGGTGTGCGGAAGGTGCACTGCCTGCGACTGGAACTGAAGAAACCAAGGAGAGCCCGCGCCGTCGGCCTCCTCGCCGTCGACGCTGTCGAGGAAGCGCAGCGCGGCCTGCGTGTAGAGCTCGCCGGTGCGCGAGCTGTCGTAGCCGAGGTAGCCCACCGTCCACGGCGAGTCGCAGCAGCGGTGCAGCACGCCCAATCGGCCGTCGCCGTCGGAGTCGCGCGGCAGGAAGGTGTCCGGGTCGTTGTAGTCGTCGTAGTACCGCGGCTGCGACGTGGTGCGTGCCCACGACCACTCGTGCGCTTCGGCGTCGTACACGAGGTCGGCCACCGGCATGCCGTCCTCCCAGTAGATGTACGGTGGCGCTTGTATGCCGTCGTGCGACTCGAAGATGTAATCGAAGCCGAGCGCGGTGCGCATCCGGATGCCCCTGGGGTAGTCGACCTCGCGGTCTCTGGCGTTGTTTGCGCTCGCGTCGCTGCCGTCCAAGGCGAAGAGGCCGCCGCCCATGTGCATCTTCCCTATCAAGGCGGTGCGGTACGACGCATCGCCAAAGAGATGGGCAAGCGTGCGCTGGCCGGGCTTCAGCTGAAGGTCGGCATGGATTGGCCACGTGCCGTCTGGCCGCATGCCACGCAGCGCGAAGTTGCCCGTGAGGATCGAGTAGCGGCTCGGCGAGCAGAGCGCCGACGGGCTGTGCATGAAGCCGAAGGAGGCGCCCTCGGCCGCGAGCCTGTCGAGGTTGGGCGTCGAGACGAGCGTCGTGTTGAAGCCAGACGCGGAGACGTCGCCGATGCCCATGTCGTCGGACACGAAGAGGAGGACGTTGGGGCGCCATGAGACGGGTGGTGGCGGAGGAGGAGAGCCAGGTGGCGGCCGAGGCGGTGGTGGCGGCGACGGTGGCGATGGCGGCGGCCCTCGTGGAGTCTGCATGTGTGGCTCGTAGGCGCCCAGACGCGTGCTGTTTAGCCAGATCTTGTCGTCAAGTCGGCATCCTGGAACGAATCAGAACTTCCAAAATATATAGTTATTTCTGTTCTCAGCTAAAAAATAAAGCAATTGTAACAATAAAGCTAATTCCTTGCTCCCTGGGAGGGATTTTCGGGAGAGCGGACCTAGGTTATGGACTGTTTCGTTTGACTGCGTCCAATGGAGTGCCCGGGTATACAATCATAGCCTAGCTCTAAACTAGGGGGCGCGTGCCAGGGTTGACAATGGGGGTTAAGGCTACGCGTTTTTTTGCGTTAGTTTTAGGCTACGCGGACGCCCATAAGGTCCTGTCGCGTACGCGTACGCGTGCGCTGGGGCGCGTG
>Ga0209713_10003270_pt1 | contig 10283 bp, 15 predicted proteins | sample ArcOceMetagenome_3_FD_187444 | JGI IMG/M metagenome (GOLD analysis project Ga0209713, IMG submission 187444) | Marine eukaryotic phytoplankton communities from Arctic Ocean - Arctic Ocean- Svalbard ARC20M Metagenome (SPAdes) (version 2) | ecosystem: Environmental > Aquatic > Marine > Oceanic...
GAGGCTGCAGGCGGCAGAGTGCGAAGCTACCATTGCTGTCTTTGGGGTCATTGTAATGCAGCCTGGTCGCGAGGCTAGCGTAGAGCGTGTTCGGCGGGAGTGCGCGCAGCGCGGCAAACGTCGCGTCGACGTTCAACGGCCCTCCCAAGTCGACGGGGGCGCCGGCCTGGAGGAAGACGTAGAAGGCTCGCGGCTTCAGGCGGGTGTACGACGCAACGATGAAGTGCAGGTAGGCCTCAGCCTCTCGGCCGCGCGGCGAGCTGTCAACGTAGCGCACGCAGTGCAGCTTAAGGCGTGGCTGCGCTCTGTATGCCTGTGCCTCGAGACCCATGAACGAGGTTGTGTTTCCAATCCGCGGCCGCCTGAACCCCGGATGAGCCCGAGAGCACTTTTCGAAGATCAGGACGGTCACTCGTGGGTGCCATGAGCAGCTCACCCAGCTGAGATCCTCTTGGCAGTGCGCGATGACAAGGGTGAGCTCGAGAGGTAGAGAGCCAGTACTATCGCTCGGCACCAAGGCGAGCGGCGAGCCTTGGTCATCTCCAAGGCGCTCGCTGCGAATCGGCACCGCCGGGGCCACGTCTAGGTAGCTGCACGCCGTCTCGTTGAGCGTGGCGCGCCGCGCGTGGCGGAAGCACCATCGTCCCCCGCTGGCTTCCGGAGCCACGGACGAGCACGACGCGCTCGACGCCGAGATGGGACAGCCGCGGGTCGCGAAGAGATGGCAAGCACGTGCGCACGGCGGTGCCTCGCAGCGATCGACATCGAAGGCGCCGCAGGCCGACCACTCCACGCAAGCACGTGCACAAGCGTGCAGGTTGTGCTGTTGCGGCTGATTCGCGCGCAGCCGCAGTACTCGATGCTCCAGGCCGATGTTCAGCCCCGGAGTCGAATGGCATATCATCGGCCGCAGAGAGCTCTCACTGATGCCGCAGCAGCCTTCGCCTATCGGCTGCCAATCCTGCAGGAGATGGGCGCCTGCGAGTGCTGCTCGGAGGTCACCCCGCATCATGGTGATTGGCTCGCGTTGCATGCAAGTGCATCTACGTGCAAAGCACTCCACCTTCCGACCGCAGCAGCTGTATACGCCTTGGCAGTCTGCACCGTGCGCAATCCAGAACGCCCGCTCCGACACGTTCGTAGTCCACCCGAAGTCCCTGCCCAGCTCGCACGGCCCCTCGTGGTTCCGCTTCCAGAGCAGCTTCAGCTCGCAGGGTCCGCCCGCTGCAGCCGCCTTCTCCTCGGCCGCCTTTGCCGCAGCCACCTCCTTGGCAGCCCTGACCGCCGCCTCCTGCTCCGCCTTCGCCGCTGCCGCAGCCGCCTTCTCCTTGGCCGCCTTCGCCGCAGCCACCTCCTTGGCAGCCCTGACCGCCGCCTCCGCCTCCGCCTTCGCCGCCGCTGCAGATGGCCGGGGGGGGCGACGGCCCGCTCCACGGCCACGGCCACCGCCACGCCGTGCGCCCCGAGCAGGCGCTCGCGCGCGTGGCGGCGACGCTCGAGCAGCGGGCTCCCTCGCACGTCCATCACTCCACACGTATGGCTTCGCCTCGTCCCGGACGCCTCTACCAGAAGGAAGCCTGGCGTGTGCTTTCTTGGGCGCCGGCGGCTTCTTGGCCGCGGCGGGCGCCTTGGGCTTCGCCGGCGGCTTGGCGGGCTTCTCGGGCTTCTCGCCCTGCGCCTTGGCGGTCTTGCTCACCGCCTTGCTCTTGTTGACGAGGTAGAGGTCGCGATAGTATGGCGCACGTGGACCTGTAGCATCGAAGACTCGCGGATGCGAAGCTTCAGGCTTCGAGCTCCCAGATTGTGTGAGTGCGCTCGCAACCGCGTGCAGCATCGCCACACGCAGCACGTTGAGGTACATGGAGGTACAATGTACGAGAGCCTGCCACACAATAAGGCACACGGAAGGTCAGCTTCAGTCAGCCATGCGTGCACGCAGGAGAGAGAGAATGCTTGAGGGCGGGTGCCCTGTTCACAGCTGTGGAGTTCGAGCTGAGGGGCTGGCTCCAGCTGCAACTGTCGATTCATCAGGTGGGTCAACCATGGGTCCAACCATGTGCGGGTTGCATGGTTGGGATGCTTGTTAGCTGCCAGATGCGACGCTAGGCACGGCGTGCTGCGAGCCAGGCTGAGGTGCCACGAAGGGCGGTGCTGAAGGCACCGTGTGCGAGCATGCACGGCTGTATGCGGGAGCTGTGAGGTGCGAGGCGCATGGCGCTGCAGGAGGCTAATGTGCGCCGAGCGGAGGAGGTGCGAGCTGGGTTGGTGCAGCAGGCGCTAGCTCATGCTTGGCGGCGCGGGAGCGACGTGCGGGGTGCGTCGCAGGCGCGCCCGACCCGCACGCGTGCACCCAGCCTCATGCTCCTGGTGGCCATGCAGTGCTGCTGGCATGGCTGGTGCGTCGACGGCCACGCGTGCGGCGCCGTCTGTCCGTCGCAGGGCGCCGGCGGGTCGCGGGTGCGCGCGGGCGCGCGCCTGGAGCGGTCGAGAGTCGCGCAGTAGTCAGCACGAAGGATGATCGTGTGCGAGGGCGGCGGCCGAGCAAGCGTCACTCGTCTCGAGATCGATTATTGAGATCGATGGTCGCCGTCGCCAAACTTCTGTTTAGAAAATGGGGCGCACCCATGCAAGCCTTTTTAGGCCCAGCCAGCTGGCTAGAGTGCTTTGCTAGCTCACCGCCCAAACACCGCCTGCCTAGCTAACCCCCACGCCAACCCCACCTCGACCCAACCCCACCCTAGACCCAACCCCGACCTAGACCCAACCCCAACCTAGACCCCCATAAAATAGACCGGCGATTGTCTGTTTGCTCTCCACCTGTTTTCGTTTCGTCATTGCATTGCAAAAAAGATAGCAGTAAAAAGAGAAATGGTGAGATTTGCTCATGCATGCCCCTCAAGCTGTCTCTCCCGGACTCTCCTCCCCCCACCCTGCCTCCCCAGCCTATAGATGGATACGCCATTGGTACTGGTGTCTGCGCTCACTTGAGCGTGGCGACAGCCTGAACCGGCTCGTCGTAGTCACGGCGACGGCTCGCGTGCTTCTTTGGCGAAAGAACTCGAATGCTGGCCAAAGAATTCGATTGTTGATCCTTCGAGGGCCCCCTCGCCGCGGCGCGAGCCTGGTTGCCCCTGAAGCGTGCTTGGATGCTCGTCACCGCGCGGTGGCTGAGCTCGGTGAGCTCGTCGTCGCCGATGTGGACGGCCGCCACCACCGCGTCGGCGGCGGCGGTGACTTTGTTGTCGATCACGGAGATGCCGTGCGAGATATGGAGCAGCTTGTCGATCTCCTTGCGCCGCATGTCGTAGCTGCCAAACAAGAACAAGGCGCTTGTGGAGTCTGCGGATGGGCACACAGCCACGCTCGCGCACCGCGTGCCCAATGCTGGTCAAGCACGTTCCTTTGAAGATGGCGCGCGTAATCCCGTCTGAGAGGCGGCCATGTTCGGGGTGTGCGTGTGGGGCGGCGGCGCGCGCACTGGGAGCGCAGGAATGCGAGCACGAGGCACAGCACGAGCAGCAGCAGCGGCCCGAGGAAGTTGACGGCCCCCATCTGCTCGAGACCGTCGTCGCCGCCGTCGCCCCCCTCCGCGGCGGCGTTGGAAGTGGAGGAGCCGCTGCTCGTGGAGGAACTGCTCTTTAGGTGGCGGCGGGCGCGGCGGTTGTGGCTGCTGCGGCTGACACCGCTGCGGCGGCGGCTGCGGTCCTCGTGGAGGCGGCGGCGCTGGCGGCGGCTGCCGTCGTCCGTCCAGTCGCGGCCGTTGCACTGGTCGAAGTGGTACTCGGACTCGTGGTCGTCGAAGTAGGTGGTGCCGTTGGTGGCGAGCGCCTTGATCCCTGCCATGCGCGCGCGATTCGATTTGAAGGGCGGCACATGGAGTGCGAGGAGTGGATGTGGTGTGGTGGGGCGGCGCACGCACGCGCGTGGGTACGCGGCGCAGCAGACGCGTCTTGGCCTCGTCTGATTTGCCTCATGTCATGGTTGGGCGGGGTGAAGAGCCTCTCGCAAGGAGGGATGAGGGGGGCGGCGGCGTACAGTGCGAGAGGGCCGGCCCGATGGACGCTGCGACGGGGAAGGCGAGGGGGATCTCGTCGAGGCGCGAGACGGCGGCGAGATCGAGGTCGCACATCGCGTCGGCCGTCTCAACCAGCCGCATCGCGTTGAAGACTGCGAGGTGGCAGGTGCGCAGGGCTGTGTCAAAGCGTGTTCCAGTATAGGCTCTGGCTTTATGAGAGGCGGCGAGTACTTGACCAGACGATGCAGTCGCAGCCGTTGTCGGCGTACATCGGCGCCATGAAGTCGGGCGTCCACGGCGACGGGTACTCGAGCGTGTGCCAGCTGGCGTCAGGGTACTGCGCCTCGAAGATCGGGCGGAGGGTAACGTCGATGCAGACGCGCGCGTCAAGACGGATGGCGTCCTCCATCGACTGTTTGCAGCACCGCAGCGGAGGGCAGAGAATGAGGCGGAGGGCTGGTGATGGCTGAGGGAAGGAGAGAGGTGGAGCAGGCTCCAAGCGACACAGCATCGGAGGTTTGAGGTCCAGACCCGTTGAATAAGAGGGGCGAGGCGCGACTCACCCCGATGGTGGTGGATGGCTTGCGCACGAGGAAGGCGGCGAGGTTGGCGGTGTACGCCGAGATCACGATCAGGATGAAGAACGACCAGCCCGTCCATGCGATCCGCTGCGCCGCGTTGCCGCCCTCGTCGGGAAATCCCATCGTCGTAAAGTGCATCATGCTCTTGCCCTGCAATGGCACGTCACAGTATGCGTGTGTGAGTGCATGTGCACGTGTGGCGTGGTGGAGGCAACTCAGATGGGCCATTCTGCTCGCGGGTCGTGGGTTTGGCTCCGATGCGGGCCTGGCGTACGACTTTCGTGCCCCACTCATCGATCATGACGTTCGCGCGCCCCAGGGTGCGCCGAAAGGCGTGAGGGTGAGCGCCCGCCTCGTCCCACCGCTGCTTGGCGCCGCTCTCCTCCCACTCCTCACGCCACAGCCATATCTCGACCAGCGACATGACCAGCATCACGATCAGGATCATGAGCCACGTCTCCCCCTTGAACGGCTTGAAGACCTGCCCGCGGGTTGTTGTGTGTGCAGTGGGGCCGATGCATGGCCAGGGCGAGGAAGCGGCATCGGGTACAGCACATGCAGAACTTCAGCACATGACTACTTCTGCTGGTCATGTCGCTGGTTCTGCAAGTGCAGAAGTAGACGCCACGCCGGTCTCATGTCCTGGGCGTGTGGACGACTGGCGTGTGCTGCGCACCTCCATTGCGGTGATCAACCACGACTGCGACCGCGTGCGCTCCGCCCACAGGTAGAGGATGTCCAAGTCGAACGAGTTGGTAAACGACGTCATCTCCGTCCGCTCGGTCGTCACCCAGAAGGCCGAGGCCGCCGCGTCCGCCACCCCGTACTGCACGTCGGCCACCGCCGCTGCGTCGCGGCAGGTGGCATAACATGATGAGGCGCAGACACGTGATGAGTGATGGAAGGATGAGCCTCGGATCGATTATGTGGCGCGTGCAGGGCAGGGCCAAGCTTGTGCTGGCGCACCCGTCCAGCGGCTCGAGTGCAGCGAGATGGAGCGTGCGGAGGTGTAGGTGTACTCGAAGGCCTCGAAGCGCGAGACGGCGAGGATCTCGTCAAGGTAGTTGACGAACGATCCCTCCCACGGGTGCGAGTCGTTCATCGTCAGAGCACCGAGGCCTGCAACCGTATGTGTGAGATATGTTCGAGAGATATGTTGAGGCGCGCATGAGAGGAGAGCGGCTCTTCACGCGTGGTGGCCAGCGTGGCGGGCGGGCGCGGCTATAAGGCAGCCGTCTCGTGAATGGCAGGCGCGGGGCACGGAGAGCGGTCTCTTGCGCGCACCGCTGACGACCTCGCCGTTGAGGGTCTTGTAGTGCATCGGGTAGACGGACGTGGGGAAGGCGATGCGCAGCGTCTCCCCATCGCCCACCTGCGCGCAGCCGGCCAGCGCTCAGCAGGCGTCACGCGTCGACAACCACACCACCAGACAGCACGTCGTGTGTGTGGGTCGGGACAGAGACAGACAGACGCGCTGCGCAGGGGCAGAGTGACGGTGCGCGCGCCCAGTACACGCAGTTTGCGCGTACTCTAGGGACAGAAAGAGAGAGGCGCGGATGCGCGCGCCTGCGAGGTGGCGTAGCTCGCGAACATCGACGACGGGCTCATCGTCGAGCCGCCGCTCACGTCGACGCAGGTGCCGTACGAGAAGTGGAGCTGCCGCGAGAGGTCGGGGAAGAGCGCCGTGCCCGCCACGTCGATGCTCGTGCTGAGGTGCGTGTGCGCGGGGGAGCGTGTGTGAGCGGGGCTGTGGCGCAGGTTAGTGATTGGTCTGCTGGTGAGAGGGTTGGTGCTTGGTGGAGGTTCGGAGGAGGAGGAGGCGCACTCGATGCGGCACGAATCGCGGTCGACGTAGCACCACGGCAGAGGGCACCACACCTTGAGCGGCGAGGTGTCGCAGCCGAGCGCCGCAATCGAGCTGCCATAGTCCCACGCGAAGCACGAGCTGCTGCCGTAGTCGCTGCCGACGCCGAGGCCGATCGCCATCGGGCTGCTGGCGAGCCATCCGGTCGTGTTGATGCATGGGCACGACGCGGAGCCCGTGTAGTTGCCGCTCGCGGTGACGAGAGCGGTCGCGAAGCTGAGCATAATATATCGGTCTCTTGATGCAGTCCGAGAAAGTAAGGCAACTAAATCTTGGTGAAAACAACTTTATTTAGAGGTATCCCATCTATACCTGGGCACTGAAAAACTGTCTGTAGATCAGGCGGGACTACCCATCCTGATCTACATACGAACACGATACACCCTCTATGACCCTACCTAAAGCCATCACCCCCGTTCCCATCATCCCTCGCAAACCCGCCGACTGCGACCGACGCGAGGGCTGGTAGGCGGCGAAAGCCGCCACCGGTCGAATTCAAAATGTCAAAGTAGCAAGGGGCACACCATTTAAATCGCGAACGAGAGCAATGAACTGCTTGGTGATCACGAGGTACCAGGGCGCAACTTATCGAACATATCGAGCAAAATGACAAGGATGCGAGAGATGATGGGAACAGGGGTGATGGCTTTAGGTAGGATCATAGAGGGTGTATCGTGTTCGTCTGTAAATCAGGATGAGTAGTCCCACCTGATCTACAGACAGTTCGTCGAAGCGGTTAGAAGGTGCGGGTGACAAGGAAGCAAAACGATTGGCAAGCAAATGTCGAAGAGACCCGTCAGAGAGGGTACTAACACTAAGAAGTACGACGCCTGGTGAATATCTGCACCCGTTTATGTACACGCCGGTTGATACAACCCACTAGCTATCAAACACAGTCACTCAATCCGACTACGTAGGTGCATTACGGCCAAGCCTGAGTTTTCCATCTCGACACGAACTGGTGGATGAGATGTCCTCCTTTCAACGCCCTGCCATCACACCGTAAAAGCCGAAAAATACGGTACTACGTCGTAGCTCTGGTCCAGGCCGGCTAGCCCGACGTCCGGGTTTAGCTTTCTCAACAATCATAATAATGCATGCAAAGCAACTAGAACTATTCCATAAAACGCGGTAAATACTACACGATATGCAGTTCACCAATCGGTCGATCAGACCCGCTGCACGGCCGTCTCCGGCTCGCGCGCCACGAACGCGCTCAGCCCGCGCACCGGCACGCCGCCCTCCTGGAAGCCCGACGACAGTGACGACGAGGGGAGCGCCGCCTGGCGCGCCGCCTGCGACGCCACCGCCTCCTCGGCCATCTCGCGCGCCGACTCTCGTGCCGTCTCGAGCCTTTTCAGCTCGAACAGCGCGCCGATGAGCTGCGCCTGCGCGCGCTCCGTCATCTGCTGCCGCTCCGAGCGGCGCTCGGGGCTGTCGCGCGAGACCTCGAAGAGGCCGTCCTGCGCGCGGTCCTCGGCGGTGCGCCGGCTCTGGCGGCGGCTACGATCGGGCGAGCGCGGACCGCCGTGCCGCTCCGGCGAGCGGCTCCGCTCCGGCGAGCGAAGCTGCCGATCTGGCGAACGCTGCTGTCGGTCGGGTGAGCGCTGAAGCCAGTCGGGCGAGCGCTGGGCGCCCTGCCTCTCGGGCGAGCGCGAGTGCCGCTCGGGCGAGCCCTGCCTGTCTGGCGAGCGCGGGTGCCGCTCGGGCGAGCGAGACATCCGGTCCGGTGACCGCTGCTTAGCCTGGCGGTGGCTCTCGCGGTGGCTCTCACGGTGGCTCTTACGGTGGCTGGCGCGGCTGCTATTTGGCTGATGGCCGAGCGCCGCGCGTGGCAGCGCGTGCGACGACCCGCCTCTCCACGAGTCGAGAGCAGGCTGAGCAGGCTGCGGCGGAAGGTGCGGGCGCGGCTCGCCGAGGGGGATGTGGCTGCCGTTGGACGTGGGGCCCCACGACAGCGTCGGCATGAAGTGTCCACTCGCCGTGCGTGAGCCCGTGCGTGTCGGAATGCCGCCGCCGCCGCCGCCGCCGCCGCTGCGAACGCTGCCGCCGGAGGAGGAGGTGGCGGTGCGCTGCTGCACGAGATGCAGCCACTGCTGCTGCTGCCGGCGTCTCTGCTGCTGCTGCTGCTGCTGCTGCTGCGCCTGCTCAGCCAGCTCGACGTACGCCGCCACCTCCTCCGCCACGACCACCTCGTACGCCGCCACGTACCCGACCGCCTCGTACGCCAACCGCTCCACCAGCTTCGCGCCCCCCTTGGTCACTCGCCCATCGGCACCGCCGTCGAATCCCGCCGCCGCCGCCGCCGCCGCCGCCGCCGCCGCCGCCGCCGCCGCCGCCGCCGCCGCCGCCGTGGTGGCACCGCCGCAGGATTCTCTCCCCGAGACGATCCCCGCCACCTGCGCGGCCGACGCGCCGCGGCGCCGCTCGAGCGCAGCAAACATCTCGACGCGGTACGCCTCCTCCGCCTGCTCGAGCTGGGACGACGCCTCGAGACGCGCGGCCGCCTGCACGTACGGTATGGGTCAAACGAACGCAGTGGGAAAATGGCAACGTGGGCGGCCTCTGGGGCTAAAGGCCTTCGGATGCAGGCCGCCTCAAGGGCCTGGCTGGTGGCCAGCCATGGCGCCACCAAGCCCGCATTTTCGTTTCACCACGCGCGGCCGCCTGCGCCGCCTCGGCCTCCGCGGTGCGTCGACGCTCCTCGGCGCGCTCGATGGCCAGCCTCGCCATCTCGGCGCGCTGGCGCTTCGGGTGGACCCACACCTCGAGGCAGAGCATGTACCCGAGCACGGCGACGATGGCGGCGATCGCGAGCGACACCGAGACGACGCCGCCGTTGCCCGTGAAGACGGCCTCCACCACCTCGGCCGCGCTGAGCGGCAGGGGCGGCGGCGCCGCGGGCGGCAGCGGGCTGGGTGGCGGCAGCGGTGGCGGGAGCGCCGGTGGACCGTAGGGTGGCCACGGCGGTGGTGGAGGGGGCGAAGGCGGCGGTGGAGAGGGTGGCGGGCCGGGCCAGGGCGGCGGGCTCGGCGGGAGTGCGGGTGGGGAGGGAGGCGAGGGCGGCGGGATTCCGGGCGGCGACGGCAGCGAGGGCGGCGGATTTGAGGGCGGAGGGAGTGCGGGTGGTGGGGCTGGAGGCGGAGGCGAGGGTGGCGGCGGGATCGGGGGAGGCGGCGAGGGCGGTGGCGCGGGCGGTGGAAACGGTGGGTAGCCTGGCGAGGGCGGTGGCGTGGGCGGAGGAGGCGAGGGCAGGGGTGGCGGAGGCGGAGAGGGCGGAGGAGGCGACGGAGGCGGTGGGCTTGGGGGTGAGAATGGCGGGAGGCCTGGGAGAGGAGGTGAGGGTGGCGCAAAGGGAGGAGACATGGGTGGTGGTGGAGACGGAGGTGGCGGCGAGGGTGGCGGCGGGGACGGCGGTGGCGGCGAGGGTGGCTCTGGCGGTGGAGACGGAGGAGGAGCCGGCGGAGGCGATGGAGGTGGTGGTGAGGGAGGAGGCACGGGAGGAGTGGAGGGTGGAGGCGGGACGCTAGGCGGCGACGGTGGCGGTGACGGTGGGGGAGGAGAGGGCGGCGGTGCAGGCGGCGGCGAGGGCGGCGGCGGTGCAGGCGGAGGTGGCGAGGGTGGCGGCGGTGACGGCGGAGGTGGTGGTGGCGGGTTAGGAGGCGAGTATGGCGGGTCGCCCTCGGCTAGTAGCCGACCGTGGTACTTTGGCGGTGGTGGTGGTCCTAATACTACTGCTACTGGCGGTCCAGGCCGCATCGACCCAGGTCGCGGCCTCGTACCCCGCTTGCCTCGCCAAAATCAAGTTCTCCGATGATGTACG
>Ga0209713_10003272_pt1 | contig 10281 bp, 5 predicted proteins | sample ArcOceMetagenome_3_FD_187444 | JGI IMG/M metagenome (GOLD analysis project Ga0209713, IMG submission 187444) | Marine eukaryotic phytoplankton communities from Arctic Ocean - Arctic Ocean- Svalbard ARC20M Metagenome (SPAdes) (version 2) | ecosystem: Environmental > Aquatic > Marine > Oceanic...
CTTTGAACGGGAGCGCGAGACGAAGGGTGCACAGCACCGCACGCAGCCAAACTTGTCAGGCAGCTTATCGGCCGCTGCCAACACCCGCTGGCCGACATCCGCTGCCGACATCCGGCAAGTCGCGGCAGCCGACATACATACGTACATATTATGCAGCTCACCGGAGACACGGCCGTCTTCGACCTCGCCGCGCTCAACCCGAGCACGCTCGGCGCCGCGCGGCTGGTGCGGCTCTTCGGCGAGCAGCGCGAAAAGGTGATCAGCCTGCCAGTGCGGCCGGGCGAGGTGCTTGCCATCGGTCGCACGGTCACGCAGCGTCCGCCGAACGTGTCCGCGCTGGTGCTCGACGACGACAGGCGGCCGCCGCAGGTCTCGGGCACGCACGCCGAGATCGTGGTGGGCGCCGAGGCGGGCAGCGCCACCTACCTCCTGAGGCACGTCTCTCGGAACGCCGCCACCTTTGTCAACGAGGGAGACCCGCTCCGCGCCACCAGCGGACCCGAGGAGTACATGCTGCGCGACGGCGACAGGCTGCGCTTTGGCGGCGGAAGGAAGGACACGGACAGCTACAGCGACCGGTTCCTGTACGTCTTTGAGATTGAGCCGCCCAGATCGGAGCAGCCGCCGCCGCTGCAGCCCAAGGCGCAGCCGCAGCCAGCAAAGGCGGCGCCGGCGCCACCAGCGGCGAAGCCGCCGCCGTCCAAGACGGCGGCTCCGTCCCCGCCGCACCACCTCGCCGAGAAGGAGCGCAGGCGGCTCGAGCGCGAGCTCGACGCCGAGAAGCGCGCGCACCCGGCGATCGCGCAGGTCGTCGACGCGACGTCCTTCTACGAGGTGATGGGCGTGGCGCGGAGGCCGCCCGCCGCCGCGTACGTCGACGAGGCGGAGCTGCGCGCGGCGTACAAGGCGCTCGCGCGCTCGCTCCACCCCGACCGCAACCGCGAGAGCCGCATCGCCGACGTCGCCTTCAAGCGGATGGTCGAGGCGCACGACATCCTCGCCGACCCAACCAAGCGCGCGCAGTACGACTCGACGCTGCCGCCGCTCCCCGCCGCAGCCGCCGCCGCCGCCGCCGTCGCCGCCGCCGCCAGCACCGCCGCCACTAAGAGCTCCGCCAGCACGACCGCCGCTGCCTCCGCCTCCTCGCCGCGGCCGCCGCCCTCGACGCCGCCCCTCAACGCGTCGTCGTCGTCGGTGCCCTCCTCCGCGGAGCGGGACGCGCTGAGAACCACATCGGCCAACGCAGGCAGGCGAGGCGGCGCCGAGTCGGCCGATGGCGGCGAGCGCCGTCCGTCGGTGGTGGAGGCGCGACGGGCGCTCTTTGAGGCCAACGGTGGCAGCAGCGGCGATCTGGGTGGTCGCCTCTCGGCTGGTGGCGGTGGCGGCTCACCTCGCTCACCACGCACCTCCTCCTCCTCCTTTGCCTCCGCCGCCGCCTCCGCCTCCGCCGCCTCCGCCGCCGCCTCCGCAAAGCCGCCCGTGGTCGCGCCGGCCGTGGTCGCACCGCCCGACGCGTCGAGGGCGGCTGCGATGGCGGCGGCCGCGCGACGGTCGTCGAAGGCTGCCGCACCACCCGCCGCCGCGCCCGCCGCCGCCGCGCCCGCCGCTGCCGCGCCCGCCGCCGCCGCGCCCGCGGCTGCTGCGGATGAGAAGCCGCAGCCGCCGTCGATGGCACGACCACCGCCAAAGTCGTCGAAGGCGGCACCAAAGGGGCCGGCCGCTCCGGCTGAATCTGCTCCCGCTGCCACCGCCACCGATGCCGCCGCCACCTCCTCCTCCGCAACAGCCGCCGCCACTCCTGCTGCGTCGAATGCGCCGGCTGCGAGCTCCGGCGAGGGCGAGGGAGGAGAGCGGATCAAGGGGCTCCCGACGCTCACCAAGGAGGCGGCGGTGGCGGCGCGGCAGGCGGCCAACGAATGGGAGGCGGCGGTGGCGCGCGCGCGGGAGGAGGAGGCGGCGGCGGAGCGCGAGGCGGACGCGGCGGCGGTCGCGGCCAAGGAGGCGCTGAGCCGCGAGGCCAAGGCGTCGGAGAAGCGCGAGGCGGCGCGGGCGGCGGCGGCGCGCGCGGCCAAGGAGGCCGAGGCGACGCGCGCCTCGCGCGAATGGGAGGAGAGTCTGGCGGCGGCGGCGGCGGCTAAGAAGTCGGCGGCGGCGGCGGAGCGGCAGCGCGAGGAGGCGGCGGCGCGGACGGCGGCGTTCGCGGCGACGGCGCGCGAAGAGGAGGCGGTGGCGGCCGCGTCGGGCGCGCCGCGCGAGCACCAGCGCCGCGTGGCCCTCGAGGCGGCGCGGCGGCAGGCCGAGGAGCAGGTGACGGCGGCGGCGGCGGCGAAGCGCGGGGCGGAGGAGGCGGCGGCGGCGCGACAGTGGGCGGAGGCGGAGGCGGCGGCGCGGCGCTTCTCGGCCGAGGCGGACCTGCAGCTGCTCGCCGACCACGAGGGCGCAAAGGCGCGCGCGAGCGCCGCGCAGAGCGAGGCGCTGATGAAGCGCGGCCACGCCTCCAACGCGCAGGGCGAGTACGCCGAGGCGCGCCAGCTCTTCCAGCAGGCGCACGCGCTGCAGCCGGCGCACGTCGCCGCGCACATCTCGGCCGCCAACATGGCGCTCAAGGCGGGGCTCCCCGCCGTCGCCGTCGACGAGTACGAGTCGCTGCTCCGCCGCACCGGCGCCACCGCCGCGGGGTCGGGTGAGGCGGCCGATCTGCCGCCGCTCTCGGCCGCGCACGCGCAGGCCGTCGAGCGAAAGCTGGCAGATGCGAGGGCCGCGCTGCACTCGTATAGGATATGAGGTTGGTGTGGGGCGCACGTGCGCTGGTTTTTACCCCGTCTTGGCCTCCTGCATGCAGAATGCACGCGACGGCGTACGGTAGCGAGGTCGGGTCGCGAGTCGCTCGTCCGAGCGAACCGAGGTAGGCACGCGATGTCTCTCGTGAGCGTCTCCGCGACCGTGAGTGACAATGGCGACGTCCGGTTAGCGTGCGCCGCGGCTAGCAGCACGGCGCAGCAGCCGACCGAGGACGAGGAGGCGACGGTGGACGTGGAGGTGCTGGAGTTGGTGGGGTCGGCGGTGGCAAGGGCAGTGGCGGCAGTGGATGAGGCCGAATGGGACTCGGCTGCAGCGGAGGCCGCCTCAGCTAGCACTGCAGCTGTGGAGCAGGCGGAGGCCGACGCAGAAGAAGCAGCGGCCGATGCCGACGCAGCGAGCGCCTCAGCTGATGCCGACGAACCGGCCGCAGCTGATGCAGACGCGTCAAGCGCCGCAGCTGAGGCAGACGCCGAGTCGGCCGAGGGCGAGGAGCCTGACAAGGTCATCCGCAACCTTGACACGGGCGAGATCTTCGCGGAGCGAGAGAGCATTCGCAACCTCGACACGGGCGAGATCATGAGCGTCGACGAGCTGGAGCGCCAGTACACTGGAGCGCCCGAGAACGCCTTCGACTGGGTGCAGCGGCGGGCGAGGAGTCGCGGCCGGACGTCAGTCGATGCCTCCGACGTTGCGAGCGCTTCGGGGGGCGAGGCGGCCGCCGCCGCTCAGAAGCCGGCCAAGCGGCTGTGGCCGCTGCCGCTCTCGAAGGGCGGCGAGCGAAGAAAGGACGGCGACGACCGCGGCGGCCCGGCGTCGCCGAGCGCGGGCGGGCTGCTCCGGAGCGCCAGCAGGTCGTGGCTGAGCAGCCGGCCCAAGACCGCGCCGACGGACGCGCCGACGGCGCAGCAGCAGCGCGACCGCGAGGCCGCCGCCGCCGCGACGCAGGTGATCATGCCGATGTTCGACGTCGAGGCGGCGGAGCTCGAGGAGAGCGCCGCGCTGTGCGCGCGCGTCGCCGACGGCTGCCGCGAGCTGGCCGACCTCGCGGCGGAGGCGCACGCGAGCGGCGCGGTGCGCGCGGCCGACTCGTGCCACGCCGAGCTCCTCGAGGGCTGCACCGTGCTCGTCGAGCTCGCCGTGCACGAGCAGGTGACGATGCCCCCTCAGACGCGGCACCCTCCACCCGGGCGCGCCAGGGACCCTGCACGCGCTTGCATGCATGCCCAACCTGCACTCTGATCGATCGTCCCGACCCTGTGCGCGCGCCGCAGTCGGAGGACGCGTACGACATCGCCGAGGAGCTGCTCGTCGAGCTGCTCGAGGACTGCTCGGCCACGTTCGGGACGCGGCACGAGGTGACGCTGCGCGTGCTCGCCAAGCTCGCGATGCTCCTCCACGCGATGGGGCGCACCGCCGAGGCCGAGGAGGTGTACGTGCGGCTCGTGGTGCAGGGCGTGCCGCCTGAAGAGGAGTAGGAGGAGTCGTGGAGTCGTGGAGTGGAAGAACACGGGCGGGCCCCCGTAGGAGTAGGAGGACAGCAAATTTCGTATCTTATATATTGTGTATGATGCACGCGCGCTAACGTGTACTTTTCGCAGCTCAACCTAAACGCCAACGCCACGGCCAACGCGCTTCTTCAGTGCGTCGTCAACCGCCCGTTCTGCAGAGGCGCTCACGTTGCAATGGTCAAAGAATGAATGGTTATCGGGGTTGATTGGCTGTTGCCCGCTGGAGTTCAGCTTGGGGAGTCCACCAGCATCGAGGGCAGCGAGGAACTTGGCTGCCCCAGCGTCAGTGATTGGGTTGCTGTGGACGAAGAGCCTCTCGAGCGCCCTGAAGTCGTCCTTGCCGAGGTCAGCCACTAGCGAGGCCACGCCATCGTCGCCGATCTCGCAGTTGAAGATGCTCACTTTCCTCAGAAAGGGCAGCTTGCGCAGAGGTATGGCAAGCGCAGTCAAGCCCCGGTTCCCGATGGCATTGTCGTAAAAATAGAGATCTCGGAGCTTGGGCATCGCGCCCCGGCCGAGGGCAGCGGCCAAAGCCTCGGCACCCACTGGCCCACATTCGCTAGCAGAGAGGCAAAGTATGACGATGGATGGTAGTGCGCCGTGGTCCAGATTCCCGCACAGCGCCTGTATCCCCGCGTCGCTCAATGTGGAGTGAGTGAGACTGAGGTCCCGAAGCCTTGGCAGCTTGGCGAGACACATCCCGAGCGTTGCCATATCTTCAGCGGTCAGGCTGATAGTAAGGTGAGGCTCCAGCTCATCTAGGATGACCAGCTCAACACAGCTCATCCCCATCTTTCGGCACAGCGCCGCAGCCCTCTCGTGCTGCTCCTTCAGCACCTCGAGTGCCGCCTCAAGCGGCGTCCGCAGCCCGAGGCACGTGCTGCTGAGCGCGACGGCGACGACGGGCTGGAGCGGGTCAGCAAGGCCGTCGACGATCACGCCCAGCTCGTCGTGGCTCAGCGCGCCGAGCGGGCCGGTCACCACCGCCTCAGTGGCGCGCGCCGTGTGGCTAGCCGAACGCGTCGCGCGCGCCGCCATTGTCCCAAACTTGTGTGTTCTTAGTAACAAACTCTACATTTGTCAAACTCGTGCATGCCGCATGCATGAGCCGTGCTCGAAAAAACGTGGTGTAGATATCAGGCGCCCCCGTTGCGTGCGTACGCACAGGTAACAGGTCTCGCACTCACAACCAGACTACTCTAATTCACCCTCGTCATCGGGCTCGACCAGCCGCCGAGGTCGGGCGCCGTCCTCGACGGCCGCAGCCCCGACGGCGTGCCCATCGACGAGCCGCAGCTGAAGGCGTCGAGCGACTCGACCCGCTCGCGATTTCCGCGCAGGCTCGCCAGCGAGATGGACGCGGCCGAGAGCGGCGCCGTCGTCCCCGTCGTGGGCCCGTCCTCGTCCTCACGGAACCGCCGGAAGCTGCCTCCGCCCTCGCCGCCGCCGCCGCCGCCGCCGCCGCCGCCGCCTCCGCCTCCGCCTCCGCCTCCGCTGCCGCGGCCGGCCGCGCAGACGCCGCTGACGACGCCGGTGGCGACGTCGAGCTCGAGCGTGGGCTCGGGCACCCAGCCGGGCCACCAGTTCCACTCGACGGCGCAGAACATGAGCGTCGGCACCAGCACGGCGCGCACGACGAAGGTGTCGACGAAGGCGGCGGCGACGAGCATGAAGCCGAACTGGTTGAGGACGGTCATCGACGACGTGAGCAGCGCCGAGAAGGCGACGATCATGATGAGCCCCGCCGTCGTGATCGTGCCGGCCGACGACGCCATCGCGAGCAGCACCGCGTCGCCGGTGGTGTGGCCGCGCAGCCGCAGCTCGTGGATGCGCGAGATCAGGAAGACGTCGTAGTCGACGGTGAGGCCGATGATCAGGCAGCCGCACGAGATCGGCGTGATCCAGTAGAGGCCGTCGAGTCGCAGCAGGCTCTGGTACCACAGCACGGCCGCCGCCGCCACCAGCAGCAGCGTCGCCAGCAGCGTCAGCGCGAGGCGGAGCGGCACGAGCACCGACTTGAACGCGACGCCGGCGACGAGGCCGATGACGAGCAGCGCCGTCGAGACCATAATCGTCGGCGCCTGCGTCATCGTGTCGGTCATCGCGTCCATCATGACCTCCATCGTGCCGGGCAGATCGAAGCCGTACGCGGCGTCGTCGAGCGGCGGCGCCTCCACGGCGGCGCGCAGCTGCCACAGCAGCGCCATCCCACCGTCGCCCATCTGCCCGCGCGGCAGCAGCACCTCGATCAGCGCCGCCGTGCGGTCGTAGCTCGCGAGCCGGTTGAACTGCGCCTGGTACGCCGCCGCGTCGCTCGACCTGTTGGCGCCGTTTTCGCTGAGCAGCGCGAGCGCCTCCGACGCGTTGAGGCGGCGCGAGCGGTCTGTTGGCAGCGTCGCAATGTCGCGCACGTCGTCCGCGGAGAGCGCCGGCAGCCCGTCCTCGAGGACCGACGTGAGCGCGCGCTGCCGGAAGAGCCACGTGCGTTCGAAGAGCTCGTCGGAGACCACCGACGCGTTGGGCGCGCAGTAGTTGGCGCACGTGCCCGCGCAGAACTTGCGCGCGAGCGGCCGCACCGACTGCGCGTTGCCGTTGCCGTTGACGACGTGCGGCGGGTGCGACGCGTTGCAGATGTCCATCACGAGCCGCAGGTTGGCGCACGTGTACATGGACGGCGGCACGGCGCGCACCAGCTCGTCCTTCGACTCGAGCAGAAACTCGCGCACTTCGGCGTCGTCGTCGACGCAGCCGAGCGGCGGCGCGGCGCGGTCGCTGCCCGGCCGGCCGTCGTTGCGCGTGACGACCTCGACGGGGTCCAAGACGCCCGCGTTGAGGCCGCGCGTCGCGATGGCCTCGTAGGTGCGCAGCGACGGCGCGTGGCGCGGCGTGAGCTGCCCCTGCGAGATCGAGAGGCGCGCGACGCCGCCGACGACGTAGCAGCACGGCACCAGGAGCAGCGCGAAGGAGGCGAGGATCGCGGCGCGGCGGCGGCGGCAGAAGAGGCCGACCCGAATCCAGAAGCTGCCGCGGAGCGCGCCGTCGCCGCCGGAAGTGGAGGCGGTGGGCGCGGCGGGGAGCGTGCCGCTGGCGTGCGGAGTGAACGGCTCGTCAAACGACGCCCGCGCATGCTGCGGCTCGTACGCCAGCGGAGAGCGGAGCGACGGCGCATGCCGCGAGCTGGACCGCCGCCCGGCCATGCCGATGCTGCCAGTGCCGCCGCCGCTGCCGCCGCCGCAGCAGCCGCCGCCACCGCACGAGGGGAGGTGGGCGCCGATCCACCGATAGAGCCGCGCCTTGGGGCTCCTGCCGGGCCTGAGGCAGCGGCGCGCGCCGCAGCGCACGTAGCACGGCGAGAGCGCGAGGAGCAGCGCGGGAAGCAGCGTGAGGTGGACCGCGACGACGACGAAGCAGCTGACGCCGCCGCCCCAGCCGAGCGCCGAGACGAGGCCGAGCGAGCAGAAGGTCGTGCCGAAGAAGGTGAGGGCGAGCGTGGCGCCCGAGACGAGGATGACGCGCCCCGTGTGGTGGAGCATCGCCGCGAGCGCCTCGAGCGGCGAGAGGCCGTCGGCGAGACCCTCGTGGAAACGCGTCAGCACGAAGAGCGTGTAGTCGAACGAGAGCGCCACCATCATGTTGACGAAGATCGCCGGCGCGAACGAGGGGAAGCTGACCACCGCCATCGAGAGCGGCCACGAGACGCCGTTGGCCAGCTGGTGCAGCAGGATGAACGAGCAGACCACCGACGTCGGCAGCGTGACCAGCACGAGGAGGCCGAGCGGCCCGACGGCCCAGACCAGCACGAGCAGCGCGACCGGCATCGTCGTCAGGTCGCCCCGTTCGAAGTCGCCCACCACGCTCGTCTGCGCCGCGTACAGCATCATCTGCTCGTGCGTCGAGCGGACGCGGTACATCTCGCCCACCACGCACGACGGCGGCAGCGACGCCGCCGCTCCTTCCGACGCCGCCGCCTCCTCCGTGATGCCGGCGGCGGCGCACGGCAGCTCGAGGAAGGCGTCGATCGCGTCCTGCAGGCGCGCCCACGCGTTGAGCTGCTGGTGGTTGCCCGCCGAGCCGTAGGAACGCGTGTCGATGACGATCAGTCCCGTCTTGTTGTCGGCCGTGAGGTAGTCGGCGTCCGACGCGTCGGCGTCGGCGTCCGTTCGCGGCACGAAGAGGCCGTGAGCGCCGCGCCACCAGCAGTATGGCCGCGGCGCCTTCCTCCGCTCGCACCAGCCCACCGTCTCGTTGAGCACGCGCTTGGTCAGCTCGGCCACCGCCGGGTGAGTCGCCGACGGCCACGCGTGCCTCGCCTCGATCAGGACCCCCTGGGAGAATTCGTACTTTGGCGTCTTCTGAGGGAAGAGGTGCTTCCACTCGTCCATCGCCAGCATCGAGGGGGAGCCGCCCGGGGCCGTCATGTCCCAGCGAAGCTCGTCGAGGAAGTCCATGCCGGTCTTGCCGCCCAGCAGCACCGCCACGCACCAGAAGACGAAGCACGGCACGCTGAACAAGATCAGAGCGTTGGCGTGGGTGCAGCGTGTCCTGCACTCGTGCGTTAGCTCGTTGCGGTCGCTGTCGTCGTCGTTCATGACGCTCCGGCCGCTGCGCGGTGCAGCCGCCAAGGAGCCAAGGAGGTCTCGGGCTCATCAGCCAAGTTTCACAGGCAGGGGCTGAAACACCCAGAGGTCTGGCGTTGTCAACTTCGTTAAGACGCCTGCACTACATGACCTGCACAACGCGACACCGCGGCAAATGTTCACTCCAGCTCGAAGAGCAGGTCATTTGTGAGCATCGGCGGCGCATCGGCGTCGGCAGCGGCGGCCTCGCCCGCAACGACCACAGCGTCGTCGTCGTCGTCGTCGTCCTCATCGTCATCGTCGTCCTCCTGGATGACCAACTTGCGGAACACGGGCGCCCCAGGCGCAGGCGCGGGCGCGGGCGCGGGCGCGGGAGCCGCCGCCGCCACAGCCGCCCTTCCCGCCGCTGCCGCCTTCGCCGCCCCGGCCCCTGCCCGCGCCGCCGCCGCCTTCGCCGTCTGCTGTCGCGCGGCGTCGGCGTACTTTTGCATCGCGTCCGCCGTCGCCACCGCCGGCTGGCCGCCCGCACCGCCCGCACCGCCGCCCGTGACGGCCCATCCCGGGATGGAGCCGCCCTGCTGCTGCTGCTTCTGCTGCGCCGCGACCGCCGCGGCGCGCGCCTGCTCGGCCTGCGCGCGCGCCATCGCCTCGGCCTTCTGCTGCACCTCGCGCACCTTTTGCAGCGCGCGCGTCAGCTGGAGGCGCACGGCGCCCTCGGCGCGCAGCAGGCCCTTCTCGAGCGACGCCACCGCGTCGGCGCCCTTGCCGAGCGCGGCCTCCGCCTCGCCCTGCCGGAGCCACGCCTTGGCGAAGCGCGGCTCCAGCGTCACCGCCTGCTGCGCCGCGATGAGCGCGCTCTCGTCGAGGCCGAGCCGCAGGCTCGCCACGCTCAGGTTGGTCCACGACGCCACGTCCGTGGGCGCGAGCTCCGCGGCGCGCTGGTAGTGCCGGACCGCGCCCTCGTAGTCCTCGCGCGTGAAGCACGCGCCGCCCTCGGCGCGCGCCTGCTCCGCCTCGAGCGCCGTCGAGTCCTGCAGCGGCGGCGCGTCGTCGGCCACGGGCCGCCGCACGGGCGGCGCGTCCTTGGCCTTCTCGGAGAGCTTGGCCTCGGTGTCGCTCATCGTCTTCTGCAGCGCGCCGAAGAGCACGGCGAGCTCCGGGTCGGCCGAGATCAGGTCGTTGAACGCGTTCGGGTCGTCCTTGAGCTTGACGATCGCCTCCGCCACCTTCGGGTGGTTCATCATCTCGACGACGCCCTGGTCGGCCATGAGCGTGTCGGCGACGTTGGTGTCGAGGGCCATCTTGGAGCCGTCGGGCTCGGCGGCGCCCATGCTGTCGTTGGTTGTCGGATGGGCGGTGGTTGGGCTTTTCTTATGGCTGTCGCGAAGGCCGTT
>Ga0209713_10003273_pt1 | contig 10280 bp, 7 predicted proteins | sample ArcOceMetagenome_3_FD_187444 | JGI IMG/M metagenome (GOLD analysis project Ga0209713, IMG submission 187444) | Marine eukaryotic phytoplankton communities from Arctic Ocean - Arctic Ocean- Svalbard ARC20M Metagenome (SPAdes) (version 2) | ecosystem: Environmental > Aquatic > Marine > Oceanic...
CCTTGCGCCGAAACCAGGTGAGGAAAACTGCGCGCGTGCGGCACGGGGCACGCAGGCCAACGCGTACGAGGCATGACCGAGTACGAATACGTCCCCACCGACAAGTACGTGGGCACGAGCATAGACTTTGCGCCGCTCGAGGGTATCGAGGCGCCCAGGACGGTGAGCATCCCCTCGGGCCAGCAGTTCCTCGGACCGGGCGGCCCGTACGTCATGCCCGGCGGCACCGTCGTGATCTCGGGCCGACCGCCTCCAGTCCCGGAAGGACCGCTCCCGCCTGATTGGGAGTCGCGCGTCGACGAGCTCACCCACCGCACCTACTACTGCAACACCAAGACAAAGGCGACGCAGTGGACCAACCCGCTCAACGGCAAGCCCATGAGCGTCGGGCCGAAGCGCGCGCCGGAGCCTCACCCGCAAGCCGTGGACGAGGAGCCCGACTGGCTCGTCCTCTCATACCCACGCGTCGAGGACGACAGCAAGCCCGACCTCGCCGACCACCGCTTCGCGGGCCCGCTCAACACGGTGCTGCAGGCGCCCGCGCCGCGGAGATGAGTAGATCAGCTTGCGGCTTCTTACGTAAGAATGAATAGATATTCCACCCGCGGCTTTCGATCTGGACGCACCGCGCCTCTCTACTCGATGATGTCGTTTCGGTCGGTGCTGCCGACGCTGCCGAGGCGGTCGGGCGGCCCAAACTTGCCGCCCGAGCAGGTTGGACGCGGGATGCCAGTGCTTGCTTGCAAGGAGCGAAAATAATTTGTCTACAGCCTCAAGCAAACTATTTTGCAATTTCCATCGCAAGTCTCAACACCACCGTCGCGACGAACAAACATATGCTAGCCCTCCTCACCAAGCGCCAGCTCATGCGCGACAAGTACTTCAGCGAGATGCAGCAGGAGATGCAGCTCGAGAAGAAGGTCGAGGATATCACGGCGGGCGTGCACGAGGCGCACTGCGACAGCGGCCAGCTCGACGACGTGCGCGTGGCCGAGTGCCAGGACTGGTGCCGTCACGAGCCTAGCCTCGACCGCTCGTGCCGCGTCTGCAAGTGCCATTCGTGCGACATCTGCGCCGCCTACACTGACACGCGGCGATGGGACCAGATCCGCGCGGAGAACGCCGAGTGGGCGCAAGCCGCCGAGCGGCAGCAGCACGTGGAGGCGAAGGCGAAGCTCGAGGCGGCGGAGGAGAAGGCGCAGCCGCTGTCGATCGAGTGGCCGCTCACCGACCTCGGGTCGCTCTCGTACGTGGCGTGCGACGGCGAGGCGGGCGACGTCCGCTACGAGAGTGTGGCGTGGTGGGCGGGCGGCTGGAAGGCCCTCGTGCATGTGACCGACTGGGTCGAGGGGCGCACGGTGCGCGTCGAGTATGGCGCCGACGTCGCGGGAGGGAGGCCGGTGGCGCTGTCCCACCTGGTGGGCGCCGCGCTGACCGACAACGTCGCGGCGCCGCTTGCGGGGCGGGCGGGCGGCCGCTCGGCGCGCGAGGCGGTGCGTGGCGGCGTGCTCTCCTTCCGTCTGCCCGCACAGGGGCGCGCCTACTGCTCGCAGCGACGGCGGCAGCGCCGACGCACCGAAAGAGCCGCCGCCGCACCCACCACCGCACCCACCACCGCACCCACCACCGCACGACGAGGCCGGAGGGCGGACTGGCTGCTGTCGGACATGGAGGAGGCGATGGCCAAGGCGGCCAAGGAGGAGGCGGCGGAGCAGCAGAGCTACAACGACTACGGAGAGGACGAGGGGCCGCCGCCCGAGCCTTGCAACAGCGGCGACCCGGCCGACGCGGAGGTGGAGCTGTGCGAGGAGTGGTGCGAGGCGGTCTCTGCCGAGTTCCACTGCGCATACTGCAAGTGCACCGCGTGCGACTTCTGCGCCGCCTTCCCAATCGAGCAGAAGCCGCCGCCCACGTGCCGCACCGCCGACGGCGGCGAGGCGCCGTGCCCGACGACGCTGCCGTCGCACGAGCGGCGCGACGGCCATTGCTTCGCCTTCGACGTGGCGTACGCCGTCGATTGGGCGCACGGCGACCAGGACGAGGAGGACCAGCTCGGCAGCCCGCGCGTGCCTCGGGTCGTGTGCCCAGCCCACGGCACGCCAGCGCCGCCGCCGCCGCCACCGCCGCCCTTGCCGCCGCCGCGTCCCTTCCACCCTCTGCCGCACACGCCGCCGCAGCCGCCGTCGCCGCCGCCGTCGCCGGTGACGCTGCTCGAGGGGTCGGGGTGGGTGCAGGGGTGGGCGCCCGATGAGGAGGACGAGGAGGCGCGCGCGAGCCACCTGGCGAGTCTCCGCCACGAGATGTACGACGAGCTTCGGTACGACGAGGAGAGGGAGGAGGCGGCGGAGGCGAAGGCGGCGGAGGCGGAGGCACTGGCGAAGGCCGCGGCCTCCCGCGCCGAGGAGCAGCGCGCGGAGCGGGAACGAGATCACGACGGCGGTGGTGGTGCGGTGGGCCTCTCGGCCGCCGAAGAGGTCGAGGAGGAAGTGGCGCGTGAGCCGATGGCGAGCCTCGCGGTGGCGGTCCTCGTCCTCGCCGGCGGCTACGTGTGCTGGGTGCGGCACGGCGCCGCGCTGCTGCAGTCGCTGCTCGTGGGCTACCGCCGCGCGCCCAAGGAGCAGCGGCAGGCGATGCCCTTGCCGGACGAGTCGAGGCGCCGGAGGGGCGCGTCGGGCCGCGGCCGCAGGCCAGGGAAGGTGAGCAGTGCGCGTGTCGCACACTCCGAGCCCAAGGAGTGGTTGTAAGGTTCGCTTATGGATCATTCAGACGTTCAGCACCAGTTCTTGGGGGCAGAACCACTAATCATGAGCAGCCCAGCCGCCTTGGCCTCACGCCGGAAGCGGTCCCGGTCGCGCAGCTGTTGAGCTCCCGTGTCTTACACCGGATTCTGCTGCTCCGCCTCCTGCCTATGAGGTTGCTGCTGCTGCGCCGCCTCACCGGCAGCGTTGCGCAGTCGACAGAAAGGGCCTACTTGCCTCCCTGGATGCGGGGGACGAACAGCGCAAAAGCAATCAGAAACTTCGGAAATTCAGAAAGCGATGGCGGCGCACGCGACACACTCGGCTAGCGGCGGCGGCTCGCCGCGCCACCTGCTCGAGCTGAGCCACGACGAGCTGGGCGTGATTGTCGACGGCCTCGCCGACCCGCTCCAGCCCGTCGTCGCCGTCGCGCTCAGCAGCACGTGCCTTGGGCTGCGGACGCCGCTGCAGGCGGCGCTCGAGATGCTGATGGGGCGGCACACGAAGGCGGTGGCGCTGTGTCGCAAGCTGGAGACGAGCTGCGCGGAGATGCGTGATGCGGAGATGCTGGACTGGTTCAACAAAGGCCTCGCCGCCGACGACGTGACGACGCTTGCGATGATCCTGCGCACAAATGGGCTGCCGAGGCTGCATGAGCTCTTTCTCGACAACAACCACTTTGGTGATTCGGGCATGCAGGCGCTGTGCGAGGGCCTGGGCCGTGGCGCCGCACCCTCGCTCCGCTGCCTCGGTCTCGCCGGCAACCAGTTTGGGCCGGTGGGTGCCGAGGCCCTCGCCGCCGCCCTCCGCGGGGGCGCGATGCCAAAGCTCGAGGAGCTTGGGCTCGGCAACAATCCCATCGGCAACCAGGGCGTGTCCGCTCTGGTTGCGCCGCTGCGCAAGCTGCCTGCGCTCAAGAAGCTGGGCCTCACCAACTGCGAAATCGGCGACGAGGGCGTGGCCTCGCTGGTGGCCGACCTGGGCAAGGACGACTTCAAGGCGCTCGACGAGCTCTGGCTGACCTACAACGAGATCACCGACGCGGGCATGGTCAAGATTGTCGCCGCCATCGATGCGGGCGGCCTGCCCGAGCTGGTCGACCACGAGTACTTCCTCATGAACAACGCCGCGACTGCTGCCGCAGTTCAGGCAGTGAAAGGCGCTCTCGCCAAGCGCTCGCAGTGAGCTCGCAGTGAGATTGACAAATAGAAAGCCGGGGTGCCTTACCACCCTGCTGGCCAGTGGCTACAATACGATTTCACACATAGCAAAATGGCACCAGTCCGGGGTGCCCACCCCCTCATCGCTTCGTGTGCCTGGCCTGCGCCAGCTCGTTGGCCTTGTTGCGGTGCTTGCTGAGCTTGCCGAAGCTCTCTCGCACGACGCGCGACTTCTCGACGAGCCGCAGGAAGTCCTTGCCGAGGATCTCGACGACCTCGCACCGCTCGGCCGTGCACGTGACGGTCTTGCTGCGCGTGCTGGGCCCCTCGGTGCGCGAGCGGAGCAGCGCCGACTCACCGAAGCACTCGCCGGCGCTGATGCGCGCGAGCGGCGCACCGTCGGCGCGCCCGGCGGGCGAGTTGGACTCCGCGTGCACCGCCGCGCCGCCGGCGGCGAGGATGCAGAACTTGTCGGCGGCGTCGCCCTCGGTGAGGATGGCCTCGCCCTGCCGCAGCGAGCGGCGCTGCTGCGGCGATACCATCTGAACAAACGAGAGCAGCCGCGAGCGCAGCCCCTCCTCCGCGTCCTCCTCCCATCGCCGCCGCGTCGGCCCGTCTGCCGCGCCGCCGCCGCCGCTCCCACCGCCACCTCCGCCGCCGCCGCCGCCGCCGCCGCCGCCGCCGCCGCCGCCGCCGCCGCCGCCGCCGCCGCCGCCGCTGCCGCCGCGCGCGCCAAACGCCGCCTCGAAGTCGTCCTTCGAGAGCTTGAACAGCTCGCATGGCGTCGCGCACCGCACCGAGACCGAGCGCGTCTTGCGCCCCTCGAGCAGCGAGTTCTCGCCAAAGTACTCTCCCGCGCGCAGCGTGTTGAGGACGGCGCCGTGCTGGTCGACGACCTCCACCTCGCCGTGCAGCAGTGCGTAGAAGAAGCGCACCTCGTCGCCCGCCCTGAAGACGTACTCGCCCTGCTCGGCCGCCTGCTTGACCGTGTGGGTCATCATGCGCACGAACGAGCCGTACGTGATGCGCCGCCCCTCGCGGTCGCCCTCGGTCACTCCCGCCATCCAATCGTCGCCGTCGCCGCTCTGCCCAAACGAGCTCAGCACGCGCTGCAGGTCGAGCGGCGCGATGTACCCCTTGGCGTCGCGGTCGAACTGGTGGAAGGTTCTCGCGAGCATCGCGCCCTCGAGCATCGGCCCGCGCACGCTCGAGTGCCGCTTGAGGGCGGCGCGACCTCGCCTCTGCGAGATCGAGCGGCGGAGACCGTCGTCGTCCGCCGCCTGCTGCTCGGCGGCGGCGCGCTCGGCGGCCAGCTGCTGCAGCACCAGCGAGAAGCACGCCGTGCGCAGACGCGCCGACTGCGCGCGGAACGTCCGCCGTCGCTCCTCCCGCGCCCTCGCCTCGGCAGCCGAGCCGCCGTTGCCGCCGCCGCCCCCACCGCCGCCGCCGCTGCGAGCGTCGGCGGCCTCGCCCATGATCCACGGGTGCTGGAGCAGCTGCTCGATCGTGAGGCGCGCCGTCGGGTCCTTGCGCAGCAGCTGCCGCACAAACTCGCGCGCGCCGTCGCTCGCCTGCCACTCGCCGTTGGCGTCCCACTGCGGCTCCGCCGACGTCACGTTCTTCATGATCCGCTCGTTGTCGGCCTCGCCGGCGTCGTCGAAGGGGTGCGCGGCGGTGAGCATGATGAACGTGAGCACGCCGAGGCCCCAGATGTCGTGCGGCAGCCCGGGTTCGCCCGCCTTGAACACCTCGGGCGCGAAGTAGTGCCACGTGCCGGGCGAGCCGCCCTTGTTCGGGTCGACGCGCTCGTTGCCCTCGAACTGCGCCGACAGCCCAAAGTCGACGAGCTTGATGTGGCCGTCGTTGGTGAGCAGCAGGTTCTCGGGCTTGATGTCCGCGTGGCACACGCCCTGCGCGTGCAGCAGCGCGATCGCGCCGGCGAGCTCCGACACGAGCGTCGCCGTGTCGGCCTCGGACATCGCGCCGTGCTCCATCAGGTGCTCGAGGAGGTCGCCGCCCGCCACAAACTCCATCACGATGTAGAACTCGTCGTCCGTCTCGTAGAAGGCCTCGAGGCTCGCGATGCGCTTGTGCATGCTGACGCGCTTCAACACGGCCGCCTCGTGCCGGATGCTCTCTGCGGTCTGCTTGTTCTTGGGCACGATCTTGATCGCCACGGTCTTGCCGGTCTTGCGGCACTTGCCCTTGCGCACGGTCGCGAAGAAGCCCGAGCCAAGGTCCTCACCCAGCTCATAGTCGTCCTCCACGCGAGGCGTCGCGGGCTCGGACGCAGCAGCAGCGGCGCAGCCGCAGCAGGCGGCCACGAGCGCAGAGCCCGCTGCGAGAGCCGCTGCGCCGGAGCTAGCTCCTCTAGCAGCTCGAATCACGCCCGGCGCAGCGCGTATGTTGCGCCGTAGCCCAGGAGCAGCAGCGCGGAGCGCCGCGACGCGCAAACGCGCCAGCAACATGGGCGCGACGGTAGGTTGCGCAGGCCGCAATCATTGAAGATGAATTAGCCCACAAAGTTTCGACGGACGCGTTGTAAAACCTTCGGCCAAGCCGGATGCGGAGCGCCGCGCCGGAGGCGCATGCCGGAGGCGTCGGCCGGAGGCGTCGGCCGGAGGCGTCGGCCGGAGGCGTCGGCCGGAGGCCGGGGATGGGGCGCAACCCTTAAAAAATTGGGGCAAGATGAGATTTTCGTGCGTTGTGGGGGTGTCGGCGCGTGTGATGTAATGTTCGGTTTCTTGTGAGCGATCTCACAATTTGCGCAACCCGTGCAAAACCACAGCACGAAATGGGAAGTTTGTAAACCGGCCGGAGCGGGGCGCCGGTACTAGCAGATGGCGTCGTCCTCCTCTGGCGCGCTGCCGTGGGCATCGACGCGCTCGCCGCTGCCGCCGCAGGGCGCCGTGCCTTCGCTCACGTCGCTGACGCTCGACACGCTGGCGCAGCACGCCGACGGCCTGACGTCATTACGAGGCATAGACATCCACCTCTGCACGGGCCTTTTGTACCGGGTCATGACGCGCGGCACCCTCGACTATAAGCTGGCGTGCATCTTCCGCGACTCGGGCCATCCAGACATCGCTGCCGCCATCCAAGAGCTCAACCTCCTCGACGCCATACCCACGTGCGCCGTGCCCGCTCCCATCGCGTCGGAACGACGGCCCCGAGCTGAGCGCCCCAGCAGCTAGTCAGCTCACGCGTGCTAACACTTGCCCTGCAGGCACAACTCTATACCCAGAAGATGACGCACATGCAGTCGACTAGCGTCTGTGAGCGAGGCCACCTTCTTCTTTATTCACACTAGGTGCATGTGCCGTGCCGCGGCACACGGCGCAGAATATGCAGAGATGGCGCTCGTGTGTTTCAAAGTCTTCCTAACTCCAAGTGATTAATCGGCCACACACACCGTCCGACCCTCGTGACTCACTCCTGAGGATCCTCGTCACCGTCCTCGTCACCGTCCTCGTCACCGTCCGAAGACATGTACACAGACGCGTCGGAGAGGAGCTCCCAGTCCCTGGTCTTGTCTCTCCCGTCGTCACCGACCAGATTGAACGAGAGCGCTATGCGAGGAGACTCCGCCTCGCACGACGGCGAGACGGTGTGGACGAGCCAGGGCGGGAACAAGATCATCTCGCCAGCCTCGGGCGTGTGGACCAGCCGGTTCGAGTGGAACGGCGGCCTCATGCCGCGAGGGTCGTCGAAGCTGATGGTGCCTGAGCCTGGCGGCGTGGTGACGTAGAAGGTGCCGGAGATGGCCGTCTCCGGGTGGACGTGCGCCGTGTGCAGCGAGCAGCCCTCGTGCACCGAGGCCCAGATGAAGAGCTTCTGCTCGCCCTTGTTGAGGACCTCGAAGTAATCGTTGGCGGTCTCCTCGCCGATCGAGTTGGCAATGTACTCGCGCATGTTTGAAATGAACGCCGTCCGCAGCGTCTTCATCGCCGACTCTGCGCCGCTGCCCGGCTCCTCGAGGAACGACGGCTTGCCCTCCTCCCATGCCTCTCGCTGCGCTCCGAACCAGACGTCGTTGGACGTCTCGCCCGGCCTGCGGGTGCAGTCCGACGAGAAGGCCTCGTACCGAGCCAGCACCGCGGCCTCGACCGCTCGCAGCAGGTGCGCGTGCTCCTCCTTGACGAGGTGGTAGCGCAGGATTGGTGTCGTCCACATGTGCGTGAGACCGTGGTTGAGCTGCGACGACTTGTCGGCACGGTCCGTCTCGTCTACCTTGCACTCCTGCGCGTCAACACTGACCGTGAGCGCCGCGCAGCACGCGAGCGTGGTGATGAAGGCTGTCCGCATTCCAGGACGCGTGGTGATGAAGGGTCTGAGGCTATCCGCATTCGCTGTTTAGCGAAGTTCTACAGCGTGGGAGGCATGACCACTAAAAGCATTAATGTAGTCTTTAGAGACAGTCTGTCGACAAAGAACATGCTTCATTGCATCAACGTGAGAGACTAACAATCAAAACGCCGCCTCTTGCAAGGCGTAGGCCCAAAACTCGGCGCGATTACGATACAACTCCCGCAGGGCTCAAGGCACGAAGGCCATCGATCCATAGTGCCGACACTCCACCGGTGGGCAGTCCTGTGACACACCAGCGAGGCTCGGCCGTCTCGCACATGCAGGGATGACAGGTGCGAGTCACTACTCCAGCTGCGGGACGTCGTCCACCGCCTCTGCGGCGGCGGCCTCGGCGGGCGCTGCGCTCTGCGCGGCGGGCGGCTTGGGAGTGATGACGCGCTTGGGCTCCTTGACAGTGAAGGTCACTTTCCGTCGGACGTCGACGCCGACGCAGCCCGAGCTGCGCACGTGGACCATGACCTTGTACTCGCCGGGCGTGGTGGGCGCCTCGAAGGAGATCTCGGCCGACATGACCGGCGCGTCGAGGGCGCACGCGAGCGCCTGGCGGCCGACGAGCGAGTTGTGGCTCAGCTCGACCTCGCCCATCTTCTCGTCCTTGTTGCGCTTCGAGCGCAGCCCCTCGGCGACCACCCACCAGCCCTCCTGCGGCGCCGGCACCTCCGCCGGCGCCTCCGCCGGCGCCTGCTGCTTGGCGGCGGCGGCGGCCGTCGCGGCGGTCGCGCCGCCGAGCTTGAGGGCGGCGGCGAGCTCGTCCTCGGTGTAGGCGTGCAGCCGCGTCACCTCCACCTTGATCACCGTCTTATGGCCCGGCTCGACGTCGGCCGCCGAGACGGCGAGGCTGAGCTTGGGCAGCTTGAGCGATTGCCTCGTGAACTTGCGCAGCATCAGGTCGCGGCACTCGTCGTCCTTGTGGTCCCACAGGCCGTTGACGAGGAGGCCCTGCAGCTCGGTCACCGTCAGCGCCGCCTTCACCCACCGGTTCTGCAGGCAGTACTGGAAGAGCATGTCGCAGATCGTCGCCACCTTGGCCGACAGCTCGGAGAGAGCGTGCTGCGTGCTCGGCTTGATCGACAGCTCGATCTTCTCATTGTACAGCACGAAGTGGAGGAGCAGCAGGTTGCGCCGCACAAAGGGCGGGCGGCCGGTCTCCTGCTCCGGGCTCTGCCAGCCGTTGACCTTGAGCGTGCGCAGCGCCGCCTCGACCGCGACCAGGTCGTCTGCGTCCGCCCTCGGCGCGCCCTGCTGCATCTCGGTGACGGCCAGCTTGACGAGGAAGGGCGACGAGGCGATGGCCTCCAGCACGAGCAGGTGGGAGGGCGCCTCGGTCGACGTGCGCATGTGCCCGAGCAGCTTCTTGCCGAGGTGCTCGCCGTCCTTCTCGACGGGCAGGCCCGCGGCGGCCGCCTTCGTGTTCAGCTCCTTGCGGAAGATATCGAGCTCCGCCTCGTGGTCGCCGTTGGTGAGCAGCTCCTGCTTGAGGTCCTGACCCTCGGTCGCCAGCCTTGTCTTCTGCTCGGGCGTCATCTTGGCGATGTGCTCGCGCACGGACTCCTCTGTGATCTCCACGTCTCCCATCTCCTTCTGCAGCGCCTGCATGAACTTGGACTCCATGTCGATGACATTCGCGCCCGTAGGCTCCTCCAGCTTGGCCTGCTCCTCCTTCTTGCTCTTCGTCTCCTTGACCACCGGGGCCTTGTGCTTGGCACCGCCACGGCCGCCGCCACCCATTATTCGGACCCGAGGAGGACACGCGAGGGCGTGGATGATCAATTGGGTCTCTTTCTGGGGTGATGCTACCCCACCCCCACCACGTGGGCTCTCCTCGCCGGCAGCTCAGGCAAAGCAATGATCTAAAGTATCTAAAGTAAAGGACGGAAGAAGTAAAAGTAGATAGGGAGAAGATAGATAGCGGAAGGGCGGCTGGCTCGGGATCAGTGTATCCCCGCGTGGGCCCTCCTGACCGGCGGCTTAGGCAAAGCAATGATCTAAAGTATCTAAAGTACCCCCCCCCCCC
>Ga0209713_10003275_pt1 | contig 10279 bp, 4 predicted proteins | sample ArcOceMetagenome_3_FD_187444 | JGI IMG/M metagenome (GOLD analysis project Ga0209713, IMG submission 187444) | Marine eukaryotic phytoplankton communities from Arctic Ocean - Arctic Ocean- Svalbard ARC20M Metagenome (SPAdes) (version 2) | ecosystem: Environmental > Aquatic > Marine > Oceanic...
CTAGCAGAGCCCTACTCGCCATCAAAGGAGCCTCGCCGCTGGGGTGGAACGTTGGTTGGGATTTGGGAAAAGGTTGTGGGATTGGTATTTCTAAAAATTTTCTCTCCCCCCACACACAAGTACACCAAGGCACCACATAATCATCATACAATACCATCATCACACCATCACACGTATTTCCGAATCAATCTCATCCTCCATCCAAATCCAGCCAGGTCACCAATTCCGCACGTCGGCACTCGTCGTCGCACCGCCGCCAAAAAAGTCCCACTGCGCGGGCAGAGGCTCTGGCGAGGCCCTGCGCTCGAGGGCGGCAGCGAAGCGTCGCGTGGCCGGCGGGGCGCGCCGCGCGCGCGACTGCATCACGAGTTCAGGAGCGCCCGTCCGCCCAGTCTGCTCGGCGACTCGGAGGTCGGGCCCCGCCGTGGCGGCCGCCTTGCCAGTCCTCGGGCGCGGCAACTTGCCGTGGCGTTCCAAGGCGGCGGCGGCGAGGCGCGCCAGCAGCAGCGCCGCGCCCACCGCCAGCGCCACCCCCCACCTGCGCCCCAGCTTCCGCGTGAGGAGCCATGCGTTGAAGGCGGCTCGCGCGGCGGCGGCGTTGGCCTGCAGGTGGGCGGCGGCGCCCGTGAGCCTCGCGCCAAGCTTGACGAGCGGTCGCCGCACCACGAGCTCGCACGCGCGGCGCAGCGCTCGCCACGAGACTCGGAGCGCAACAGCGGCGGAGCGGAGCAGCCGACGCACCGTCAGATGCCGCGGCGGGGTCCGCAGCGCGCCGCGTGCCGCCGACGCATGCGGACTCGCGGCGGTGGCGGCGGAGGCGGTGGTGGAGGCGGCGGAGGCAGCCGCCGTGCTGATCGACTGCGCGCGACGCGCCGCCCAGCCTGCCGACGCTGCCGCAGCCCGGATTGGGGTGGCTGTGGCGGCGAGGCGGAGCGGCGGAGCGGCGGCAGTGGCGGCAGTGGCGGCAGCAGAGGCGGCAGCAGAGGCGGCGGCGCGGCTGCGTGCCCCATGAAGGCCGAGGCCGGCCGCCCCCGTCGCGGTGAGCAGCAGAGGGCGCAGCGACCTGAGCAGGCGCTTCACGCGTTCGCGCAGCGGCGGCCGCTGCGCCGTCAGCCGTCGCGCCGCACGCCGCCAGGAGCCGAGCAGCCGCCGGCGCACGGCCACCACCGCGGAGCGACGCCCCGTGGTCGCCGAGGGCTGAACAGCCGACGTGCTGCCGTGCACCATACCCACGCCCACTGCCGTCGCCACCGCACCGACCGACCACGCCATCGGCGGCGGAGCGACGAGTGAGCCCCCAAGGCTCGCGCCGTCGCCGCCTCGTTGCACCGGAGAGAGCGAGAGCGCTCGCACCGACGAGAGACCCTCGAGCAGCCGGGTGCGGGCGGCGGCGCGCAGCTCGGAGCCGATCGCGACGACGACCGCCGATGGCGTGCTGTCGAGTGCTGCCGATGGCAGTGCCGAGGACTCGACCAGGGCGAAGGACGTTGTCGTCGGTGGATCTTCGCCGGCGGCGGCGGCGAGAGACGGAGTGTCCAATGACGTCTCGGTGACTGGCTGGCGCGGCAGCCGGCAGACCACCGCGCGCTCTCGCGCCGTGAGGAGTGGGAACGTGGAGAGCAGCAGGAGCATTGCCGACGCAGCCAGGAGGAGCAGCGCTGCCGCTCGAGAGGAGGCCGCCGCGCTCCCGGCCTTGAGCTGCGTCTTGGGCAGCCTGGTGCGCGAGAGCGGCGGCTCAGCGTCGGCCAGCTTCGGATCGAGCTGCGGCGCTGCGTCGCCCACCGTCACGTCGGATGTCGCCTGCTGGAGCCTGCGCGACACCATCTTGAGGGCGCGCTCCGAGAGGCCGTCGGACGATGCCAGGATCGAGGTGTACTCGGCCACAGCGTGCCGCGTGTCGCCGAGCTTGAGGCTCATGTTGGCGGCCGAGATTCGGAACTCGACCTTGCCGGTCAGCGTGTGGGCCCGGCGGAAGAGGTCGTGCGCCAGCTTGTACTCGCCCGCCTCGTTGGCCGCGTTCGCGGCGGCGGCGACCGTCTTGGCGTCGTCGCCCTCGAGGATGTCGGCCGCTCGCACGAGCCAGTCGGGCGTCTCGTCGGCATCGGCCGAGCTACGCTTCTGCATGAGCTCGTGGCAGGCCGTGCCCAGCTCCGATGGGTGCCGAGCGAGCTTGGATAGCGCCTCGAATAGCATTTGGAGGAGGGCACGCCGCCAGTGGGCAAGCGATCAGCTGCGGCGAGGAGAATCCGAGCACACGCCACGCGAGCGTGGAGGTGGGGTGAAAAGCATGTGGCGCACATGTTGGGGTCTGGTCATTTCCGCCGTCCCTTTCGTCAGTCCCTTTCGCCAGTAGGACGTTGGTGTCTTAGCGAGAGCAAAGGGGACGGCTGGGAGGTGTCCCCCTTTCTGTTATAGGGAAGCATTTGTGTTTTGGAAACCTTAAGATATGCTGGAAAATCAGCGCATTTCCGAAGCCGGCATTGGAAACTGGCTGGCTGGTTCTATATTGTGGCTTGGAAAAATCATTCCCCCTGCGGCAAAGTGCCCTCGCGCCGCTAGGCACCGAGCGAAAAATGGCGATTACAGACTGGAAAATGGGTGGGGGGCAGGCGGGGACAGGCGGGGACCGGCCCCCGCAAGCTACAAACTCTGCGCACCATCACCGCGCGCGGCCTCCACACGCTCCCTCGGGTATGTCCTGGCCAACAGGCCGTACACGAAGAGGCAGACGGTCCACGGGACGCAGCACATGATCATCAGGCCGCTGCCGATGGCGCGGGCGTTGCGCTGGCGCGACTCGAGCGGCATCGTGTCGAGGTCGTGCGCGGCGCCGGCGCCCACCTCGTAGCCGAAGGCGCGCTCGGCGAGGAAGGCGACCAGCGGCGAGCCGAGCAGAGCCGATGAGATGCTCTCAAGCGAGATGGCCCACGCGAGGACGGTCGCGCGCGTCGCGGGCGGCGCCAGCTCGGAGAGGATCGGCCGGTTGGTCGAGGCGTCGCACCATGACATGCACAGGCCCTGGCTGACCATGACGGCGCCGTAGAGCGACGCGGAAGCGCCGCCGCCGCCACTACCTCCGCCGCCGCCGCCGCTACCTCCGCCGCCGCCGCTACCGCCGCCGCCCTGCCCCATCGATGGGAGCGCGAGGAAGAGGACGGGCACGTGCAGCAGGCCGAGGAGGACGCTCAACTGCGCCACACGCACCCGCCCCGTCCGCGGCCACCGCCGCGCCGCCGCGTCGCCGATCACTCCGCCCAGGACGCCGCCCAGCGCCGACGCCAGCGTGGCGGCGCCCGCGACGGCGCCGGCGGCCGAGGTGGAGAGGCCGACGTACTGTAGCCACAGCGTCGTGAACGCCATCGCGCTCCACGGCACGGCGCCGAAGACCCCTTGCAGCACGATCAGCCGGAACGTGCGCAGCCGCAGCGCCTCCTGCGCCTTCCACTTGGCCTCGCGCAGGTGCTGCCGCGTGCTCAGCCGCGCGCCGCCCGCGTCGGCGCCGGCGCCGGCGCCGCAGCGGCAGGGCGCCCAGCTTCCCGCCAGCTCGACCGCCGCCAGCCCGTCCTTGTCCTCGCGGGGGTCGGAGGTGAGCGACGGGACGACGAGGCCAAAGAGCATCGAGAGCAGCCCCAGCGTGCCCGTGACGACGCGCCAGCCCTCCTGGCCCCACACCATGCGTGGTCCGTAGGCGGTCGCGGCCCAGCCGCCGAGCATCGCGCCCGCCGACGCCGAGAAGCCCATCAGCCCAAAGTGGAAGCCGAGGCGCTGCGGCGGCACGATGTCGCACACGACCGTCTGGCTGATGGGCGTCACGGCGCTCAGCGCGATACCCGTGAGCACCTTGCAGACGAGCAGCTGCCAGAAGGCGGTCGCCGTCGCGCCGACCATCGCCCACACGCCCATGAGCACGCAGCCCTTGGCGAGCAGCCGGATGCGCGAGCGCGAGCCGTCGGCGAGGTACGCCCAGACGGGCACGCTGAGGGCGGACGCGAGCGACTGGCCGGTCGTCAGCGACGCCAGTGCAGAGGGCCCGACGCCAAACTGCTGCTCCAGGGCGCGGAACGTGGCGGAGAGCACCGAGCCGTCGGCGCCCTCGAAGACGGCGGCGAGCCAGTGCACAGGCAGCGTCCGCAGGGCTCGCTGCAGGTGCCTCCTGGCGTGCGGCGGCGGTCGAGGATGGCCATCCTCGTGCTCGAGCAGGGACTCCTTCTCCTCAGCCTCATCGAGCATTGCTGCAATGGCAGACACGATGTTTGTTCACCGTGCATGCGCATGCAGACGTGGTAATTAATCGCTGGCAAACGCGTCGCATCAATAGCCTCAACAGGGTGCACACAACCTAACGTGAGCAACGAAGGGCTGGACCCGTTCACTGTGCCCCTCCACCACCCGTTCCTGGTTGAAGGAACCGAACTGCGTCGGCTAAGTAAGGGGGCGCGGAGGCTCGTGAGCCATGCTTGCTTTGCCACATTGATTGTGCGTTTTGCGCCGCTCAAGATTCATTGAGATGCAGGGAAAATGGTCTCTAGATAAGACGGAACACTCTATCGCTATTCAGGCTATTGCTGTTTACGCTGAGGCGACGCCTTTGCCTATACCGCGCCAAATCTACAAACATATGCATGCAAGACTTCATCATCATCAAAGTCATTCGTAGCTACTCCACACAGAGCAGCGCCGACCCGGCCGCGGTCGCCGACCTCCTCGCCCGCGCCCGCGCCCGCGCCGCAGCGACCGCTCCCGACGGCCTCGACGGCTGGACGGCCACGGGCTGGGTCGCGTCGCTGCGCAAGCTCGACGACCTGGTGGCCAAGGCGCTCGTGGGCACCCAGCCGGCCGCGTCGGCGCAGCTGGCCTTTTTGCGGGTGCTCGGTGACTCGGGCCGCTGGAGGCAGGGCACGCGGCAGACCGGCCGAGCGGCCGTGAGGGCGCTGCTCGAGGAGGCCTGCGTGCTCGACCGGCTGACGGATGAGCTCTGGGAAGGCGTGGTCGAGCTGTCCAAGCCGCTGGACGCCGGCCGACGGCTTCACGAGAAGTTCGTGCAGGAGGGCGGCGCGCTGCAGCTGTCGTACGACGGCCTCTCCCTCTTCTTCAAGGGCCTCCGCGGCCTCGTCGGCCCGCCCCAGCCAAACCTGGCCGAGGCGCTCCGGCGCGAGCACTGCGAGGGGCCCGACAAGCGCGTCGAATTCACCGCCGCCAACTACGGCACAACCACCACGTCGCCGCTCGAGTACTACTTCGTAGCTGACCCGGAGCGCGGCCTCGAGCTGTACGGCCGCGACGAGTACCCGCGCGAGGCCAAGCTGCTCGCGGCGGCGGCTGCCACGGCCGCCGCTACCGTCGCTGCGCCGGCCGCCGCGCCCGCGGACGCCGCCTCGTCGGCCGCCACGCCGGCCGCCGCGCCCGCGGGCGCCGCCTCGCCGGCTGCCGCGCCCGCGGACGCCGCCTCGCCGGCCGGCGCACCGGCTGCCGCGCCGGCGGCGGCAAACCCACCGACGCACGCGCAGTGCCGCGTGCCGCTGCCGCCCGCCGCCTTCGGGCCGAAGCGCGCCAGGGTGGACGAGCAGCTGCGCGCGAGCGGCCAGGCGCCGCTTTCGCTGCACGAGTTTGTCGCGACGCGCCTCTACACGGGCCCGATGTTCGTCAAGTACAACGCGGTCCTGCGCGGCATCGACACCGACGTGCGGCCGCTCGAGGCGCGTTTCCAGAGCCTGTGCCGCGGCAACCGCTACGCGTCGACCCTCCACTGCATCAACTCGGCCGTCGTGAAGCTCTCGCAGCTGCAGCGCGCCGTGACCGTCTACCGCGGCGTCGGCGGCGTGCTGCCCGACTCGTTCCTCTCGCCAAACCACTTCAACGTGCGCGGCGGCGTCGAGCGAGCCTTCATGTCCACCACGACCGATCGGCAGGTCGCACTCGACTACGCGTCTGGCTCCGGAGGCGCGTGCGTCGTCTTCGCCATCGAGCAGGGCCTCGCCGACCGCGGCGCCGATTGCTCGTGGCTCTCGCAGTACCCGCACGAGCGCGAGACCCTCTGGGGCGCGCTGAGCGGCGTCGAGGTGCGCAACGTCTCTGTGCACGGCTCGGTGCTCGTGCTCGACTGCCGCTGCTCGTGCAACCGATCGGCCGAGCCAATCGAGGCCGTCGTGGGCCGGCTGCAGCGCTCGCACATGCAGCTCTGCGCCACGCTGCGCGACGACCTGCATTGGGCGGGCGCGCCCAGCTCGGCGCTCGCTCCGCTCGACGGACTGCTCCTCGACGCCGAGCGACGCGGCCCCGCCCACTTCAACGAGGCCGAGGCCTTTCTCGAGGCGACGACCCTCGCGCTCAGCACCCGCGCCGACGTCTTCCATGCGCTCACGCAGCGCACCACGTGGCGGCTGATGCTGCCGCCGGTCGCACCCGGCCCGCAGCCAGCCGCCGCCGCTGCCGCGCCGATGGCGATGCCGATGCCGGTCTCGCGGCAGGGCAGCCGCAAGCTCGGCAGCCTGGGCGCGGCGGAGACGTCGGAGAGGATGCATGTGCTCGCTCAGCTGTGCGCGCGCGCCGGCGCGCTCGACTCGGCGGCGGCGCTGCTGCTGCTTGCGCTCGAGCTTCAGCCGGTGGAGCAGCGCGATCCGAGTGTCACCGAGGCGGCACGGCTCGCCGCCTCCGCCGCCTCCGCGCCACAGTCTGTTGCCACCGAGAGCGCCCACCCGGCTGGCAACGACGACGACAACGACGGTGACGACGACGAAGGTGAGGGCCAGCCGAGGGCGGAGGCGAGCCTGCCGTCGGTGCCGCCGCCGGAGTCGGCCGACGTCCACGTGCTCGACGTGTGTGCGCAGCTCGTGGCGTTGGGCCTCACGCCGCCGTGGCCGGCGGTGCTCGTCGCGCTGGTGCGCGGTGCGACCGAGGTGACGCAGCGGGCCGTCGCCGAGCTGATTCGCTCCGATCCGAGCGTGCAGCAGCCGTTTGAGGTGGGCGGGTCGTGCGTGGTGTGGCTCGAGAGCGCGAGGGGCTACCGGCCGTGCACGCTGACGGCGGTGCGGCCCGACGGCTGCTACGACGTCGAGCTCGATACGCCGATGGCCAAGCGGACCGCGCACGGGCGACGGGAGGGCGGCGGCCGCGGCAAGGCGGGCGACGCAGGCGGGGGCCGTGGAGGCGGCTCGCGCGCCGGCAGCTCGACGGCCGACGATGCGGCGCAGCAGCTGGGCCGGCTGAGCCTCGCGCCGAGTCGCTCCGAGTCGACGGCGAGCTCGAGCGCGGCGACGTCACCCGCCGTGCGCGGCGAGTGCGTCACGCCGAGCCGCAGCGACTCGATCGCCACCAGCAAATCGTCGAGCAGCGCATCGACGGCGTCGTTCGCGTCGACACATCGCGACGCGTCGTCGTCGGTGGCGGCGCACCGGGAGAGCATCACAAGCGACGGCAGCGGCGGCTCCCGCCGGCGCAGCAGCGATCGGCAACAGGGCGGCAAAGGTGGCGGGGGCGGCAAAGGTGCTGGCGGCGGCGGCGGCAAGGGCGGCGGCGGCGGTGGCGGCAGGGGCGCGCGCGTCTTTGGCGGCGGCGACTCGACCAGCGCCGTCAGGCCCGAGCGGCTGCTGATCATGAGCAGCGCCGGCGCGGGAGCGCTGCTGCGCGCCGCGAGCGCCGCCGGTGCGTCGCGTCTCGTCGCCGAACTCGTGCGTGTGGGCGTGAGCGTTCACCTGTGCGACGACCACGCCAACACGCCGGTGCACCTCGCCGCTGCGGGCGGCCACCGCGACGTGTGCGCAATCTTGGTCGCGGCGGGCGCGTCGGGCCACGCTCCGAACGCGCTCGGACAGCAGGCGTGGAAGCTGGCGGTGCAGGGCGGGCACGTCGCGTGCCGGCGCCTCTTCACACCGTCGGGGTCCGACCTGGACATGAAGGCGGCCGGCGCGCCCAGCTACGATGGCGCGCCGCCCATCTTTGCGGCGGTCGCGTCGGGCGACGCTGCGGCGGTCGAGGCGGCGCTGGCCGCCGGCGGCGCTGGCGGCGACGGCGGCGAGCGACCGTCCAGCGCGGGCGCCGATCGCGGCGTGACGCCCCTGCATGTGGCCTGCGCCGCGAGCGACGGCGGCGCGGCGATGGTTTCGGTGCTGATCGCGGCGGGCTTCGCTCCGCTCGATGCGCCGTGCGCTTCCGGCGCGACCCCTCTGGGCGTCGCGGCGGAGTGTGGGCACAGCGACTGCGTGGCGCGCCTGCTCGCGGCACACGCGTCGGCGGTGGTGGCCGACAAGCCAGGCTGGACGCCTCTGATGCGCGCCTCGCAGAATGGGCACGCCAGCGTGGTGGGCGTGCTGCTGCGCGACGCGGCGTGCCGCGCGGCGGTCGACGCCCACTCTGTCGATCGCAACTACTCCGCGCTCAAGCTCGCCGCGCGCAACGGCCACGTGGCCGTCTCGTGCGCGCTGGTCGAGGCGGGCGCGTCGCTCGACTCGCAGACGCTCGACGGCTCGACGGCCCTCACGCGCGCTTGCGACGGCGGCCACGCCGACGTCGTCGCGGCGCTGATCGAGGCGGGCGCCGGCATCGAGAGCCCCACCAAGCGCGACGGCTCGTCGCCGCTCGCCGTTGCCGCAGCGAGCGGCCAGGCCGGCGCGGCGCGTGTGCTCCTGCGCGCGCGTGCCTCGCCCAACACGGCCCTCGCCGACGGCCGCACCGCACTTGCGCTCGCCGCTGCCAACGGCCACGAGCAGACGCTGCGCATGCTCGTGCAGCACGGCGCTGACCTCGAGCAGGCCTCGGCCAAGGGCGCAACGCCGCTCGTCGCCGCCGTGCAGGGCGGCCAGCGCGACACCGTCGCAGCGCTGCTGCAGCTCAACGCCGACCCACTCGACTGCGTCGCCGGTGGCGAGAGCCTTCGTGCCAGGGCTGCCGCACACGGCCACGCGGACATTGCCGAGCTGCTCGACGAGGCGGTGGCTGCCGCGCGACGCGAGCAGCAGCGGGCGGCTGCCGGCGACGAGGGCGGTGGCTCGCCAACGATCGGGCCGCAGCGTCAGCTCACCCTGAAGCAGGGGGTGCTCGCGAGGGGCGGCACGTCGTCGGAGTTGCTTCGGTGATCGGAACTTTTGTTTTGGTGTCTTAGTGGGTTTGTGCGCACTTTAAGGAAGAGGTAACAGCGGACGAAAAAATGATTCTGGCCGGTACTTAGCGCCGCGGCTTCCGCCACGGCTTCTGCCACGCCGGCTTCCCATACTTGCGCACCACGACGCTCGTGATGGGCGGGCTCTGCGCCTCGCGGAACTCGTTGACCGCGTCGCGGCAGCCCTTGCCGCCGACGCCGCGCCCGTAGTGGACGTCGTAGTCGTCGATGACCACCCAGCCACCGGGCGAGACGTACTCGTAGAGCTGGTCGAGCACCAGCCGCGTCGAGTTGTACAAGTCGCCATCGAGCCTCAGCAGGGCGATCGGGCGCGGCGCGCCGCTCGCCGCCATGCGCGCTGCGTGCGGCGGCACCGTCTCCTCGAAGATGCCCTTGACCAGGTGGAGCGTCGCGTTGGGCACGCCGAAGCGCGCGAACGAGCTGCGCACGCGCCGGAGCGGCGCAGCGTAGTACGACGAGTTGAGCCGCTCGCCGCCCGGGACGCGCTTGAAGCCGGTGAACGAGTCAAAGTACCAGTGCTGGCGGACCTGGAGCGGGCGGTGGCGGCGCAGCGCCGTGTACATGAGGGCGACCTTGCTCATGAAGATGGCCGTGCCGGCGCGCCAGGTGCCCGTCTCGTACAGGTCTCCTTCGACGCCGTCGTCGAGCAGCTCCTCGAGCAGCTTGGCGAGGCCGTACAGGGCGTCGGGGCCCTGCATCGTGAGGCCGGGGTAGCGCTTGTTGTTCGCCGCCCAGTCCAAGTACTCGGGCGGGGCCTTGTGCAGGCTCTTGATCAGCCCCTGGCAGCTGGCGCGGTACTCGTGCTCCTCGGACGTGAGGTCGCGGGCCTTGGGGCACGCCCGCCGATTGCACAGACAACTGGTGGGGCAGCGACTCGGGTAGCACGCGTTCCCAGCGACAGCGAGGGTCGCCGCGAGGGCGAGGATGGTGACGCGCAGCATGGAGTTATTAAATGAGTTTACAGTAAACCCTGTATGCACTATAGGTCTGTTGCACGCGGGGGTGAGTTGGATTGTAACGCTTCTTAGCGTTGTCACTGCCGGCGCTTCCCAGGCGCTCCCTGCGCTCCCAGGGGCCTCCCCAGCCCGGGAGGGACACCATGCCGACTTGGAGCCACCATGGGCCGACCTGGGTCGGCCCTCGCGTAGCGTGCCGGCCGCCCGG
>Ga0209713_10003276_pt1 | contig 10279 bp, 8 predicted proteins | sample ArcOceMetagenome_3_FD_187444 | JGI IMG/M metagenome (GOLD analysis project Ga0209713, IMG submission 187444) | Marine eukaryotic phytoplankton communities from Arctic Ocean - Arctic Ocean- Svalbard ARC20M Metagenome (SPAdes) (version 2) | ecosystem: Environmental > Aquatic > Marine > Oceanic...
ATGACTTCAATCCATCCAAATTGTTCTTTTTGATTAACGGTATTTTCGAGAAACATAAAATTAATTTAAACTAAAACATAATTACTTGACGTTTACATAAAGGTTGTGTAAATTTATAAAAACAAAACAGAAAATTTGCTTTATTTTAATAAGTTATGAAGAAGAAAGTCCTATCCCAGATAAACACACTTGCTAAGAGCATTATTGCTTCAGAAAACGACATCGATATTATTAAAACTAAACACACATTAATTCAGCTTTATGAAAAGTTAACGGTCTTAGAATTTTTAAAATCAAGTGAAGAAACTAAATTTGAGAAAACAAAAAGATCCGCAACCGATTCCAAAACTTATCGAGAACAAAATTGGTTTCAGGATCCAGATCCTGTTCCACAACCATCTCATGAAGATGCTTTGGTAGAACCTCTAATGGAAAAAATAAAAGATTTAGTAGCTCAAATGCCTAGTCAAAATGACCCTGATGGTTCGGCAGTGGAAGATTTATTAAAAGAAATACTTCCTAAGAAAGAAACTTTTAAAAATGATTTAGAAGAATTTGCAGCTTCCTATCAAGAAAATTTAGTATTTGAAAGAAAACAAGAAATTGATATTGAAAAAGAAACAGAATCATTTCAAAACAAGCCTAAATCTATAAACGACAAATTAAACCAAGGTCTTAATATAGGACTTAACGATCGCATCGCTTTTATAAAAAATCTTTTTGAAAATAATACAGATGATTATACCAGAGTTTTATCACAGATAAATTCGATGACTAGTTTTAAAGAAGCCTCTTTATTTGTTGAAAATAATATTAAGCCAGATTATAATAATTGGGAAGGAAAAGAAGAATATGCCGATCGTTTTTTATCAATAATTGAAAAACGATTTAACTAGTATGATGGGTAAACTTTATTTAGTACCTACTCCAATCGGTAACTTAAAGGACATTACTTTTAGAGCTATTGAAGTTTTAAAAGAAGTGGATTTAATACTCGCAGAGGACACTCGCACAAGTGGAAAATTATTAAAGTATTACGATATTTCTACACACATGCAATCTCATCACATGCATAATGAACACAAGACGGTTGATCATGTAGTAAGAAGAATTATAAATGGAGAAACGATCGCTTTAATAAGTGATGCAGGCACTCCTGCAATTAGTGATCCTGGATTTTTATTAACCCGCGCTTGTGTGGAAGTTGCAATAGAGGTAGATTGTTTGCCAGGTGCTACGGCTTTTGTACCTGCTTTAGTAAATAGTGGCTTACCAAACGATAAATTTGTTTTTGAAGGTTTTCTCCCAGTTAAAAAAGGAAGGCAAACTAGATTATTGCTTTTAGCAGAAGAAACCCGAACTATAATTTTTTATGAATCTCCTCATAAACTCCTTAAAACGCTTGGCCATATTGTAGAATATTTTGGTTCTGACAGGGCGGTTTCAGTGTCTAGAGAAATCACCAAATTACACGAAGAAACCATTCGTGGTACAGCCACTGAAGTATTAGCTTATTATACAGTAAAACCTCCTAAAGGCGAACTAGTCTTGGTAGTTGGTGGCAAGAAATAATTGTCTTTTCAGATAAATATCATTTAAAACACAAAATGCATTAGTCCTTTATAAGCTTTCATTTTCGTAAACTTGCAAAGTATAAAACTTAATAAAAAATGGGACATAAAGTAACGACCACATGGAAAAATAAGATGCTTTTAGAGTCTGATAATCCTCTCGGAAAAAATCTATTAATGGAATCAGGTCCCGATTCTGGAGGAAGCAATCAAGGATTGAGTCCCAAAGCTTTAATGTTGTCTTCTCTTGGGGGGTGTACTGGATTGGATCTATTGTCTTTATTAAAAAAAATGCGTGTTGAAATCGAGGATTTTAAAGTAATCGTAAATGGTGAATTGACAGAGGAGCACCCAAAGTATTATGATAAAGTAAGTATTGATTATTATTTTACAGGAACCGATTTAAACGAAGAAAAAATTAAAAAAGCAGTTTCTTTGTCGGAAGAACGTTATTGTGGCGTAATTAAAATGTTTAGAGCCTTTGCTGAGCTTACTATTGCAATTCATTTTAATGAATAAGCTTTAATTTTTAATGTCATATAGAGAATTCTAGTTACTTTTACTTATAACTTCCCTGTTAAATATTCAAATTTTATGCGCTGGACAATAAAACCAAAACCAGACTTAAGTACAGTTAAACGTTTATCTAATAAATTAGGAGTTGACTCAACGACTTCATTTTTGTTAGCTCAACGAGAAATTGAAACTTATGAGGAGGCAAAACGCTTTTTTAGACCCGAATTAAAAGACCTCCATGATCCATTTTTAATGAAGGATATGGACAAGGCGGTTTCAAGAATTGAACAAGCTATTATCGCTGAAGAAAACATTTTAATTTATGGAGATTACGATGTAGATGGCACCACTAGTGTGGCCTTATTATCTTCTTATTTACGTTCCTATTATTCTAATATTGCAACTTACATTCCAGATAGATATGGTGAAGGTTATGGGATTTCCTATAAAGGAATTGATTTTGCTGAAGACAATAATTTTTCATTAATTATTGCTTTGGATTGCGGAATTAAAGCCATTGATAAAGTTGCATATGCTTCCAAAAAAGGGATTGATTTTATTATTTGTGATCACCATCGACCGGGGGATGAAATACCTAAGGCCAAAGCAGTTTTAGATCCAAAACGCAATGATTGTGATTATCCTTTTAAAGAATTGTGTGGTTGTGGAGTTGGTTTTAAATTAATCCAAGCATTGGCATCCAAAAAAGGAGAAACCGTCAATGATTTAGTATTGTATTTAGATTTGGTTGCAACGGCAATTGGAGCAGATATAGTGCCTATTATTGGTGAAAACAGAATTTTGGCATACCATGGATTACAAGTAATTAATGAAAATCCTCGACCTGGATTTAAAGCCATTATAGAACAAGTTAAAAAGGAAATATTAACCATTACTGATGTGGTTTTTATAATCGCACCTCGAATCAATGCGGCAGGTAGAATGAAACATGGAAATCATGCCGTTACATTGCTTTGCGAAACCGATCCCGATTTAGCTGCCCAATATGCTAATGAAATCGACACCTATAATACCGATAGGCGTGATACCGACAAGCGAATCACTATTGAAGCTTTAGATCAAATAGGAGAACATAAAGAACAAGAAGGATTTACAACTGTTGTTTACGATGAAAATTGGCACAAGGGTGTAATTGGGATTGTAGCCTCTAGGTTAATCGAAACCTATTACCGACCAACCTTAGTTTTTACTAAAAGTAGCGATGTATTAGCAGCCTCGGCAAGAAGTGTAAAAGGGTTTGATGTTTATAATGCTTTGGAACAATGTTCAGAATTTATAGAACAATTTGGAGGTCATAAATACGCAGCTGGTCTAACCTTAAAACCAGAAAACTACAAAAAATTTAAAGCAAAATTTGAGCAAGTAGTTTCAAAAACCATAGATCCAAAATTATTAATTCCTGAAATTAAAATTGATGCTCAAATAAATTTATCAGATATCACTCCTAAATTTTACAGGATTTTAAGTCAGTTTGCACCTTTTGGCCCAAATAATATGACACCTGTTTTTATGACTGAAGATATGCAGGATATAGGTTATGGAAAACAAGTAGGGGAAGACAAATCTCATTTGCGATTTACTGCCTCTCAAAATGGGAAAGGAAAAATAGTAGGGATTGGTTTTGGTATGGGTGATCAAATTGAGCTCATTAAAAACAAAAAATCATTTAAAGCTGCTTATACTATCGATGAAAATGAATGGAACGGGAATAAAAACCTTCAGTTAAAAATAAAAGACCTTAAAGCGTAATAATTTCATCTTCTTCTAATAGTTCTTCATTTCTTAATCTTAGAATTATTTGTGCAACTGCAATGGTATCTTTTTCGCAATAGCGAATAATTCGATCTATATCTTTTTCTTTATAATAAACATCACAAACTTCACTTCCATCAATATCATCTTTTGGAGAAGGGATGCCTAAAACGTGAGTCATTAACTTTAAAGAAGTATACGTTTTATAATCCCCAAATTTCCATAATTCTAAGGTGTCGAGATGAGGTACTTCCCAAGGTTTTTTTCCAAATAAATTCAATTTAAAAGGAATGTCAATTTTATGGATAATCATTCTTCTTGCTATATATGGAAAGTCAAATTCCTTACCATTATGAGCACATAACAAATGATAAGGTTTGTTATAATGAGTCTCGAGTAGTATTTTAAACTCTTTTAAAATCGAATCTTCTTCTCCGTGAAAAGTGGTTATTCTAAAATTTCGGATAGCTCCTTTAAACACAAAATACCCTACTGAAATACAAACAATTTTTCCAAATTCCGCCCAAATCCCAGCTCTGTCGTAAAACTCTTCTGGAGAGAATTCATCTTTTCTTTGGTACTTGGTTTTTTGGTCCCAAAGCAGTTTAGAGGTGTCGTCTAATTCAGAAAAATTAGCATATAATGGGACTGTTTCGATATCTAGAAACAACACATTTTCTAGTTTGATTCTTTTCAACATAATTTAGTTATTGCAATCGGAGAGGAACTATAAAGATAGTAAAATTAAAAAAGAGATTGTTGTTAATAAGGAGATTTGTAGTTTAAGAGCCATTTTTGGAGTTATTTGTTATGCCATGATTTTGGAAGAATTTATTACAATTAATAAAACTAAAAGTGCTATTTTGTTCATTCTTTTTATTTTAATAAAGAAGCAATAAAATTATTAAAAATAAAGACCTTTATAAATCACAATATAAGCGTATGTTAACAATAGATAGTTTTAAATCTCTTGAGAATGGAGAAATAAATAAACAAGAATTTTTAAAGCTCGTTAAATCAGATATTTCTCCTGTAAAATTAGAAGAAATTCTATATGATTTAGACTATGAAGAACAGCTTTTTAAGTTGCAAGCCGAATTGGTTAACCTTCAGAAATGGGTCACTAAAAATAAAAAAAGGGTTTGTATTATATTTGAAGGAAGAGACGCTGCAGGCAAAGGGGGTTCTATAAGAAGGATGACAGAACACCTAAATCCTAGAGCTAGAAGAGTTGTGGCACTTTCCAAACCTACAGAAGTAGAACAAGGCCAGTGGTATTTTAGAAGGTATATTAAAGAAATGCCCAACCCAGGGGAACTTGTTTTTTTTGATAGAAGCTGGTATAATAGAGCAATTGTAGAACCTGTTATGGGTTTTTGTTCTAAAGAACAATATAACAAGTTTATGATTCATGTTCCTGAATTCGAAAACATGCTTTATGAAGATGGAATTCTATTAATTAAGTTTTGGTTTTCGGTAACAAAAGAGGAGCAATTAAAAAGATTTGAATCTCGATTAGCAAGTCCACTAAAGCGTTGGAAATTTAGTCCTGTAGATCAAGAGGGACAAAATAAATGGGATATTTACACTCATTATAAAGACCAAATGTTTGCTAATACCCACACTGCATTTAGTCCTTGGATTATAATTAAAACAAACAATAAAAAGGAAGCGCGCTTGGAAAGTTTGCGATATTTACTTTCTAGATTTGAGTATGAAGGTAAAGGAAATGCTGGTACCACCTTATTAACAGATCCAAATATTGTGCAACGTTATCATAGAACTTTAAAGAAAACAGACACCAATGAAGGATAAAATCACTGAAAAAGACCTCAAACTACTAAATAAAAAAAAGGGTTTAAAGCTTTTCTTATCAAGAGAAAATATTAGTATTTCTAGAACACTTAGATATTTGCGCTACGAAAATAGATTGATTCAATTACAAGAAGAATTAATTAAACTTCAAAAGTGGGTTAAAAATAATAACGAAAAAATAGTTTTTGTTTTTGAAGGGCGTGATGCAGCCGGAAAAGGAGGTGCTATAAGAAGAATCACGGAACACTTAAACCCGAGAGAATTTAAATTAGTAGCTTTATCAAAACCTTCTGACGAAGAAATTGGGCAATGGTATTTCCAACGATATATTAATTTGTTACCTATGAAAGGAACTATGGTATTCTTTGATAGAAGTTGGTATAATAGGGCAATTTTAGAACCTGTTAATGGTTTTTGTAGCGATGAAGAATATGATATTTTTATGAATCAAGTAAATGATTTTGAAAGAATGATAACTGAATCTGGAGTTCGTCTCATTAAATTTTATTTTTCAATTTCTAAAAGCGAACAAGAAAAGCGATTCCAAGATATTATTGATAGTCCTATAAAAAAATGGAAGTTTAGTGCTTTAGATAAAAAAGCATTAGAACTTTGGGACGATTATACAGATTATAAGGATAAAATGTTTTCTAAAACCAATACTATAATTGCTCCTTGGAAAGTAATTAAAGCCAATAGGAAAACCAAGGCTAGGATAGAAGCTATAGAGCATGTATTAACTAGTATTCCATATGATGACAAGGACTTAAAGGTATTAAAACATGTATATCTTGAAGATTAAATAATAGTTATCAAGTGTCTAATTGTATGGAAGGTATTAAATTTCATATCTTTAATAAATTTCTCGCGACCATGAAACCAACAAATTTAAAATTATTAGGAATTGCATTCCTTTTTCTCTTCGGGATTCAATCTGAAACCACTTATTCGCAATCCCAAAAAGAACCGTATTACGATGCTTTAGCTTATAGACTTCTTGGTCCATTTCGAGGAGGAAGAAGCGCTGCAGTTGCTGGGGTTCCTAATAAACCAAACTTATTTTATTTTGGAGCTACTGGTGGTGGTGTCTGGAAAACAGTAGATGGAGGTAGAAAATGGGAAAACATTTCAGATGGATATTTTGGGGGTTCTATAGGTGCTATTGCAGTAAGTACAGACGACCCGAATGTAATGTATGTTGGAGGTGGTGAATCTACTGTGAGAGGAAATGTTTCATCAGGTTATGGAGTTTGGAAAACAGAAAATGCCGGACAATCTTGGGAGCATATTGGATTGAAAAAAAGTCGTCACATCCCTAGAATTGTAATTCATCCAAGAGATCATAATACGGTATTCGCAGCTGTTTTAGGAAACATATACAAACCTACAGTAGATAGAGGTATTTATAAAAGTACCGATGGAGGAAAAACTTGGGAGAAAAAGCTTTTTGTAAATGAAAATGCTGGAGCGGTCGATCTAATTATGGATGCTACCAATCCACGTATTCTATATGCATCTACTTGGAATTTAAGAAGAACGCCATATAGTTTGAGTAGTGGTGGTGAAGGTTCTGCACTTTGGAAGAGTATTGATAGTGGAGAAACTTGGAAAGAAATTTCAAAAAATAAAGGATTTGCTAAAGGAATTTTAGGAAATATTGGAGTTACAGTTTCGCCTGTAAACAACAATATAGTTTGGGCAATAGTCGAAAATAAAGATAAAGGTGGTGTTTATAAAAGTACTGATGGAGGCGAAACTTGGAAACTCATTAACAGCGAAAGAAAATTAAGACAACGTGCTTGGTATTATTCTCGTATTTATGCCGATCCTCAAGATGCAGAAGTTGTTTATGTATTAAATGTAAGGTATCATAAAAGTACAGATGGCGGAAAAACATATAGCACTTTTAACGCTCCCCATGGAGATCATCATGATTTATGGATCGCTCCTGAAAACCCAAAACGAATGGTAATGGGTGATGATGGCGGTGCTCAAACAACTTATGATGGTGGTGAAACATGGAGTACTTATCATAATCAGCCAACAGCTCAATTTTATAGAGTTACTACAGACGATTCTTTTCCATATCGAATCTATGCTGCACAACAAGATAATTCAACCATCCGGATATCTCATAGAAACGAAGGATGGAATATTGATGAAGATGACTGGGATGAAACAGCTGGTGGAGAAAGTGCACATATCACTATTGATCCTGAAAATAATGATATTGTTTATGGAGGCAGTTATGATGGTTTTTTAACGAGGTACAATCATAAAACTAAAACTACAAGAAGCGTAAGTGTATGGCCAGATAATCCAATGGGACATGGAGCAGAAGACATGAAATATCGTTTCCAATGGAACTTTCCACTATTTTTTTCAAAGCACAATACCAAAAAACTATATACATTTTCTAATCACGTTCATGTAAGCACTAATGAAGGTGAAAGTTGGAACGTATTAAGTCCAGATTTAACGAGAAATGATTCAACTAAATTAAAATCATCAGGAGGGCCTATTACACAAGATAATACCTCAGTTGAATATTATTGTACCATTTTTGCAGCAGCAGAATCCCCAATTAAAGAAGGGCTTCTATGGACAGGATCTGATGATGGATTGATTCATATTTCAAGGAATGATGGGAATACTTGGGAAAATGTTACTCCTAAAGGCATGCCAGAATGGATGATGATTAACAGTATAGAGCCTTCTGTTTATAATGAGGGGACCTGTTATGTAGCTGGAACAAGGTATAAAACTGGAGATTTTGAACCTTATTTGTACAAAACAACTGACTATGGAAAATCTTGGAAAAAAATCACTAATGGCATCGCTAATGAGCATTTTACAAGAGTATTAAGAGAAGATCCTGCAAAAGAAGGTTTTTTGTACGTTGGTACTGAAACAGGAATTTATTATTCACACAATGAAGGAATTTACTGGCAACCTCTTCAATTAAATTTACCGATTGTTCCAATTACAGATTTAGCAGTCAAGAATAATAATTTAATAGTAGCTACACAAGGAAGAAGTCTTTGGGTTTTAGATGATTTAAGTTTATTACATCAGGCTTTAGATGTCGATAATGAAGAAAATATATTATTTAAACCTAAAGAGACCTACCGAATGGGAGGATCTTCAAATGACAAATCTCTAACAACCGGAACGAATCATCCGTCAGGAGTTATCACCTATTTTTATGTTAAAAATCCGGAAGAAAAAGAAATAAAATTGACTTATTTAAACTCAAAAAACGATACTATAAAAACGGTTAGCACAAAAAACAAAAAAGATAATTTTAATGTGAAGAAAGGCTCCAATTATTATGTATGGAACACTCGAGGTAATTCAGCTGAAATGTTTGATGGGATGATATTTTGGTGGGCAAGTTTAAATGCTCCTAAAGCGGTACCAGGAAATTATAAAGTGGTTTTAAGTGTTGAGGATAAAATTTATAATCAAAGTTTCGACATAGTTTCAAATCCAAATTCTGAAACAGATGTTGCAGGTATGCAAAAACAGTTTGATTTTATTACGAACATTAATGAAACGGTAGACAATGCTCATAAATCTATAAAAAAAATCAGAGCCATTAATAAGCAATTAACTACATTTCAAGAACAATATAAAGATGATGAACGGGTAGAGGAATTAAAAGAAAAGGCTAAAAACTTAAGTGAAGAATTTTCAAAAATTGAAAAAGCTTTATATCAAACTCAAAACAAAAGTGGACAAGACCCTTTAAATTTTCCAATTAAACTAACCAATAAACTTGCTCATTTAAATAGTTTAGTGGGTATGGGAGATTTCCCTCCAACAGAACAAGATATAGCTGTTAAAGATGAATTAACTCAAAAAATTAATTTGGAATTAGAAAAATTTAATATGCTCATTTCAAATCAGATTAAGACTTTTAACGCAGAATTTAATTCATTACACTTAAACTATTTGTTTACCGAGGGGAATACTAATTAGCACACTAATTGGTTTGATTATTGATATAATCAATTTTAAAATAAAAAAATGAGCTTTTTAAATAGATCTCTTAGATCTCGTATTTTCTTATCAATGATCCTTCTTGTAATAGGAGCATCTATTCTTATTGTTGTGGTTACGGTTTTTCAATATAGAGAAAATACACAAGATTATCACAGAGAGCGATTAATTAGAAAGGAAACCGCTATCCGAGAAAATATTGATTATGTAATTAAAAACACAACCTATCCTGTTGAGACTGAAAAAATTGCATTAATATTTAAAAATAAAATTTATGAAATTGAAGACATTCATCAATTAGATATTTTTTTATATGACTTGGAAGGTACTCTTTTAATTTCCTCTCAAGCTTCTTTTATTAAAGACACCATTCATTCAAAAATTTCTTCTCAAGCTTTAGAGGGTCTAAAAAAATCGATAGATAAACATTTTATAGAAAAGTTTGTTGAAAAAGATTTTGAATACCAATCATCATTTACCTATATCACAGACGCTCACTTTAAACCCATTGCTATTCTAAACTTACCCTATTTAGAAGATGATGAATTTTTAAATAAGGAACTAAAAGAATATTTAGGGCGATTAGGAATCGCTTATATTTT
>Ga0209713_10003277_pt1 | contig 10279 bp, 7 predicted proteins | sample ArcOceMetagenome_3_FD_187444 | JGI IMG/M metagenome (GOLD analysis project Ga0209713, IMG submission 187444) | Marine eukaryotic phytoplankton communities from Arctic Ocean - Arctic Ocean- Svalbard ARC20M Metagenome (SPAdes) (version 2) | ecosystem: Environmental > Aquatic > Marine > Oceanic...
CGGGTCGGAGCGGACGATGGAGGCCATGATTGAGAGGCAGAAGATGCCGGTCGTGATCCACGTGAGCAGATCGGCGTACTCGTCTATTTCGAGGTCGACGGCGGCCATGCTCACTTATATTTGCCTCAAGAAAATTGCTAGTGGCGTAGAGTAGAGCTACGTAACTTTCCTGCTCTCTGTGGGTGGTTTTTGGCGTCTTCCTCTTCCCGAGAGTAGTGTTCGTCGTACTTTACGTTCTCGCACCATAGAGACTTCGGGAAGAATTTGAATTAGAAGAGGGGGCGTGGTGCACGCAGAGCGAACAACCGCTCCTTTTATACGCGCCGGAAGTGCGTAAAGCCGTAGGAATTATTTTTAATCGGCGCAATCTCTTCTTCTTTGGCGCGTCTTCATCCTGCTGAGTGGTTTGGCGCCTAGCCACGTACTTTAGTACCCTTTGGCACATACCTACGCTCGGAACTTATACCTCATGATGGACGTCGTGGTGATACTGTATTTTAGCTCCAACGCGCGCGCGCGCTCACGCGCCACGTGGAGCCTGCGAGATATTGAGGCCGACGATCTCCTTCTCGATCTTGCACGCGCCCCGCGAGCAAAATACATACGTAGGAACCCGCATAGTAAAGCACAATAGCAGTTGAGTAGAGGAGGAGTAGTAGCTGCTTTTTCAAGCATGATCAGCTGTCCACGCATACGTCTTCGTGGTGTAGACCACTGTGCCGTTTGCGAGCTTCGTCGGTAGGCGACGCGTGTGAACCTCCTCGCTCCAGTCGTTTAGGAAGAGGTTCTCGCGTGCCACGGCCTTGACGGTCGGCGTCAGTGGCTCGTCGATGAACTTGAAGAGGTTGCGCAGCTGCGACCTCTGCTTTTTTCGCACCGTGATGCCCTCGAGCGTGGTGGCGAATGCATGGTCAGGATGGTTGTCGACGTACTCTTCGTAGGTGTGCACGACACGATCAAAGTGTCGGACGTTGGAGACGCGATCCGGGTCGGAGCGCCAGAAGTCAGAGCCGGAGATGCGTGTCAAGTTCTCGCGGTAGTGGAAGAGGAATTTCGCGCGCGGAAAGAGGCCGCGCAGGAAGCCGATGCCGCCGTCAAAGATCTCGCCCAGCTCCTGTGGCTTGCGCACCCAAGGCGAGTAGATCTCTTTGAAGCCGAAGACACGCGCGCGCGGCTCAGGATTGTGCACCGCCACCATCAGACGCCGCGCGTCACACAGCTCCGCGTCGCTCGCGAATGGCCGGCGGCTTGCGAGCCGACAGGCGCCACATGCCTCAGGGCAATTCAGCAGCAGCTTAGGCTTGGGAGTGCCATTGGGACGCACGCACGCACGAGGCACGACTTTGCTGCAGTGCTCGGCCTCTCGGACCGTCTGCCTGGCCAATTGGCACAGGGCGGCGTGCGATCTGGGCGAGTCGTCCTCCTTGCGCCTGCACCGTGCCGTCAGGTTGGCTGCCTTCGCCGCTGCACGCCGCCAGTACGGCGGCCAGGTCTCGCACGTTGGAAGCCGCGTATTCCTGGCATGCTCAATGCGCCCGAATGCCCTCCTCTGCTCGGTCATCCTCGCAAAGCGCGCGAGGTGCAGCCATGCGTTGTCGGTCTCGCCGCTGATGCGGAAGCCAGGGATCTGGTTGAGGATGCGCACTAGCTGCGAGCTTCCCGAACGGCCCAGCGCGAGGATGAAGACGCAGCGCAGCTCTGCGAGCTCGGCGCACGAGGACGGACCCGCGGACATTGTTCTTCTCTACTAAGTCAGCCTGAAATACATGGCCATACATGCACAAGTAAAGGAAGTAAAAGTACATAAGTAAGTAAGTCAGGTGGGCGGGTCCTGCTGCAATGCTGTGTAGCGTCATAGTTGTACAATAGTGTATCCCTCGCGTCATCGGGCATTTTCTCCTCTTCTTTTTATCTTGTTTCGATGGACACGATTTAGGACAACAAAACAACGTTGTTTTCTTGTGTTTAGATGGGGTTTGGCGGTGACAGTCGTGGCATCACCAGGCTATCGACCAGCACGGCTTGGGCTTGAGCTGATTGTTTGATCTGCGCAGGCTTGCCCGCGACTTGCGCATCCCGAGGCGCGGGCGATGCGTAAAATCGTGGACGCGGCCAGCCCGCGAAAGGGCCCGCTGCGGCGGACCCTCAGGACGCAGCTGTACACCAACATCGGCCGCATCATCGAGCTCTTCGAGTTGTGGGACAAGAACCACGACGGCCTCGTCACGCCCGGTGAGTTTCGCAAGGCGCTGGTCGCGCTGGAATTCGAGCTGCTCTGCGAGGAGGAGTTTCAGAAGCTGTGGGATCACATCGATACCGACAAGTCGGGCGCCATCGAGCTGCGTGAGCTGAAGGATGCGATCGAGATGGCCGCACGGCCGCCCAGGTGCCCACCTGTCGCACCTCCGAGCCATCCGCGCGTCCTGGCGCTGAGAGAGGTGTACGGCGACACGCCGACCGACGCTGAGCGCGAGCTGGCCCATCGCATGGAGCTCGTGCAGAGCGTCGAGATCATGAAGACGCTCGGAGAGATTGAGAATGCGGCTGCCGTCGAGTCGCTCGAGACGCAGACCTTCAAGGCAGGCGAGGTGGTCTTCAACCAGGGCGACGATGGGGACGCCTGCTACTTCATCACCGTCGGTGAGTGCTACGCCTCAAAATACCGGCACGAATTCGAGGAGGGGCAACGCGTCGAGCACAAGAAGCGCGGCATCGGCACCGTGACTGAGGTGACGGACGATCCCGACATCACACGCGTCCTCTTCGACGCTGGCGATGAGCACCGCTACGGACCGTCGTCGCTGCACAAGCTGAAGCGCGTCACCACGGAGGCGTTCATCGCACCCAAGATCATCGAGGTCGCGCAGTATCGTCCGGGCGGCAACCAATTCTTTGGCGAGCGGGCGCTGCTACGCTCGGAGCCGCGCGCGGTGTCGATCACCTGCCGCACCGACGTCACGGTGCTGCGGCTGAGCGCTGCGACCTTCGTCCAGCTGAAGCGGCAGCAGGACCACAAGGAGGACCTGCTTCGCGGCGTCGAGCTCTTTGAGAACTTCAACGACGACCAGATCGGAGACCTGGCCGACGTGCTGCGGCTGCGCGAGTTCCACGAGAAGGAAGCGATCATTGTCCAGGGGGAGGAGGGGCACCACTTCTACATCCTCGACGCGGGCGAGTGCGCGGCGTCGATCCAGGACGGGCACGACACGCAGGTGGTCAAGCACTACTCGCCGGGCGAGCTGTTCGGCGAGAAGGCGCTGCTCGAGAACGCGAAGCGCGCCGCGACCGTCATGGCCGTCAGCAAGGCGGTCCGCGTGTGGACGCTCAGCCGCGCCGCATTCGAGTCGAAGCTGGGGCCGCTCAACCAGCTGCACGCCGAGCAGTACCTGACGGACCCGCGCCGGCTGATCGCCGATTTTTACCGATCAGGCGACTCGAAGGGGCCCGCGGGCACGCTGCCGCCGGGCACGTCGGCGAACACGACGGCGTGGTTTGCCGTGTACCGGCCGTGCTCGCGCGACTCGATCGCCAAGATGCTCGGGCGCGTCGGCGTCGGCAAGGGGCTCAACATCAAGGGCAAGTCGGCGAAGAAGAACCGGCTGAGCGGCTTCGTGCCCTTCTGCCAGATCTCGAAGAACGAGCACAAGTCCGCGCTGGAGCACGCGCCAAGCGACGCGCGCACCCGCATCTTCTACCAGAGCGAGGAGGCGATGGAGGCGGCGCGCGCCGCGCTCAACTCGGCGCTCGTCGAGCTGCAGGCGGAGAAGGGCGCCAAGCTCAAGATTGACGAGCAGGAGGTGCGCGTCGTGTCTCAGTACGCGCCGGAGTCGTACGGCCTCGACGTGCCGGAGCTGCTCATGCGCGAGGTCTACATCGTGCGGCCGGACATCTCACCCACCGTCGGCTACGAGACGGGGCGCGACTCGGAGCCCGCCTTCCTCGACATGAATCTGCACTCGTTGCGCGGCGGCTCGTCGCCAAACGTCGTGCTCTACCAGTTTGACAAGCGCGACGCGATGAACCCGCTGGGCATGCTGATGGCCTACGCCGAGGCGGAGGTGAAGCCGGTCGTCTCCGACTTTGACACGCTGCTGGTGGGCAGCCGCGGCGTGCGCTACGAGATGACGCCGCCCGACCAGGTGGAGCTGATGCAGTGGGCGCTCGACCACACGGCGCAGCTGCTCGCCGACCCGACGACCAAGGGGTGGATGGGCCGGTGGCTCAACGTGCTCAAGGATGAGGCGCGCAAGGGCTTCCACCCGACGCTGCCCAAGTATGGGTTCGGCGACCCGACGTCGTACGGCCTCATCGGCTCGATCGTCGACGCGATGGCGGCGTCGGGCGCGGTGCGGCACGGCGCCGAGTGCTTCAACTTCTACTTCCCACAGGAGCTCGACGCCGAGTTCCTCGTCGTGTGGGACGGCCTCGACTCGCCACCGTGGAAGGCCGTCAAGGAGCCCGAGCTGCGCGCCTTCCTCCTCGAGCGCGCCAAGGAGGGCTTCTCCTTCCCAGTCAACCCCGTGTGGCCCGTGCGCGACGCCGGCTGGCTCGAGGTGCTGCATGCGCTGCAGCAGCAGGAGGAGGCCTCAAAAAACCTGCAGAGCTGGTTCCCGCCCGCCTCGGGCATCGTGGAGCGGATTGAGCAGCTGCACGCCGCCCACCCCGAGGGCTTCGTCGTCAAGCGGGACACGGACGACTCGCTGCCGAAAGCCCCGCTAAATGGCGGTGGGAACGGCGGCGCGAAGAACAACCGTCGCGCATCGTTTTTCACCAACATGATCGACGCCGAGACCAGGGATATGGCCAACCTCGCGGACAACGAGATGCGGAGGGAGCTCAAGGCGCGGTACCGGAGGATTCGAGTCGCCGTCAAAGTCGCGTTGAAAGCCGAAGCGGTGAAGACGCAGGCGGACTGACGTGGCGAAGGGAGGGAATGTAGACGCGCATCATTTGAGTCGTTCCGCTTCTAATTGTGTTTTGCTTTTGGAGGCACACGCGCTCTATCGCGTGTTTAGAGCATGCGCGCTGTTTGTTGTTTAGCGAACGATTATTTTGGTGCCAATGGTGGCGGCTAGCTTTTTTGGAGCTTTGATTCCCACGCTTTAGCCATGGCTTGAGCAGTCCGTTTTTCGTAGCTCAAGAGTGTCGAATCCGCTAAGGACCGCACGGCACGCACGACCGGCGGGCCCAATCGGTCCGGCTAGGCCCCCACACGCCCCCCGCACCCGCAGTCGTGACCCACCGGCTCGTTCTGGCCGATTGGCCCCCGCGCGTCCGAGCCCCCGCGAGCGGAGCGGAGCGCCGAAGCGGAGCGCCGAAGCGGGCCCCTCCGGCCCTCTGATCGCGGCGCTCCGAACGGGCTCCCCGAGGCGTCACGCGCACCACTTGCGGAAGCGCTCGGGCACCACGATCGCCCCGTTGCACGCGTCGCACGCCACGCCCTCGTCGCGCACGGGGTGGTGCCCGCACCAGCGCATCAAATTCCACGGTGTTGTTTGCAGCTGCCGACGATGAAGAGACCCAAACGGTCAACTGCTCTGCTTGGAATAGATGAATTGCCTTTTGAATTGCGTGAATATGTATTTATCTGGTATCGCGTAAAGCTGCGCCGACGCTTGGCACAACGCCGACTCGTGCACACCATGATGCGTCATCTCACGAAAGAGATCAATGACGTCTTTACATTTTGTAACGGCGATTATCGCATCGTTTTGGGGATGCTACTCGGAAGAATCGAGTGAGCGCTGATCCGGTGTGCCTTGTTGGACTTAAAAAAAATCGCCCAAAGGCGGTCTATTTTTGTTACTCCCATTGGGTCACGTGATTTGCGTGATTCGCATCGAAATTGACGCCAGCGCACAAGAGCAGCCACTGATCGAGATACTGGCTCTGCAACTCGAGGATGAGATCCATGGCGGCGTCTCTGGAATAGCTGCTAGGCATCTCGTTATGATGTTGCATAGATATCTGGTTTTGCAGAACTTTTGAATAGGGTGGAATCAGAAAGAAGTGTTCATTGGGACGTTTTCCATGCAAAGAAATCACGACGTCCTTCTGCATACCCTCAAAGTCAAGCTTTAGTCCGCAGCAAAATGTTCTAAGAAAATTGATGATGTCTTTCTTGTATAGCATACCTTGCATTCCGTAATGGCCCTTATACGCTTTCCAATGACCCACATCCAACCAGAAATCCTCTACTGTAACGATTCGACGCGAAACGATGCACTGAATCTGCACCTCGTTGGGTTGTTTGAGGTAAGAGTGAAGAGGGCGCGCGAGGCTCATGTCTTCGATAATAAGATATGTGAGGTGTCGTACCAGTCTCTGAATAAAGTTAGTCACGATGCATCAACCGTGAGCTTGAAGAAGCGGCGCACATCGAGGGCTTGGCCAGCCGTGCGACCGGTAAGCTGGTGCACGTTGATGCGGAGACGCACCCCCAGCGCCGCCGGGCTCGTTGGGTGCAGCCTGACTGACTTCAGCTCCGTCTCGAAGCCCACGAGGAGTGGAACTGCGTCGTGGCTCGTGATGCCATCCGCAGCTGCAACCGCAAACGCGCACAGGATGGGTGAAGACATAGCTCGGTCGAACACTCGCGAGAGACACTCCGGTATTAAAATCCTACACACTCAGACGACGGCGCCCTGATCCGAGACATCCTTGATGATGTACTAGAGCGGCTCCGTGCGCAGATCTGGTCCAGAATCGACATGAAAATTCGCTGCGCACGACCGGTAAGAACGAGACGAGGACAAGAGGCTGAAAATGAGCGCGCGCTTCGAACTAACTGGTCCGTGGGCAGCGGCGATCTGCGCACGAGAGAGAGCGCGGCGAGAGCTTTCAGACGATATGCGGATCGTCACGTGAGGTGTTCGAATCGAAACGCGCCATCGCTCTGGTTGAACTCACCGTCCCGTCAATTCGCTTGTCCGCGAGCAGTTCACCCTTGTCCATCGAGGGCGGCCTTGAACGGGGCACGAACAGGTCAAGAATAGAGGTGGTTGAGGGTGTGCGAACCTTAAGCCCGTGCGTGCTGCATCGTGATCATCCGCAGCGGGCCAGCAAAACCTGCAATTCGCTCGCACGACAACAGGTGAGAGAGGACGCAAGGCGGCGGGGCGACCTCGCGCAGCTGGGCTGGCGGGCAGCTTCCCGAGAGGTTCGGCTCGCAGCCGGGCGACCAGATGCTCTTGTCTTCATGTGCCGGCGGCCTCCGGCGAGGCAGATACTAATGGCGGCTGGCAAGTCCCGGGGTTTTCTTCGGCTTACATCATAGTATCTCGAGTGTCCGACTGAGCTATCTTGAAGACATGGGTGGAAGAGATGTTATTGAGTTATGTCTTCGATCAAAGATTTTGCAAGTTTCGCCGCAGCTGGATCTGCTCCCAGAACTTTTGTTTGGTGGGGAGACTCGAGTCTTACCATGTACTATGGTACTACGTATTCGTACTTGTCCCTCCGGCAGAAAGCCGTGGGATTGGCAGTGCCGGCCCGTGCCGCCGTGCGTGCGCTAGCACGCACGTTCGAGACCCAGTGTGCCTCAGGCGGCGGCGTCGTCATCAATGAGCAGCATGCGCATCTCGGCGCTGCGCCGCGATACGTCCGGCTCGCCATCAACCCACACCGCCGAGTGCGGCGTGGCGGTCGTCAGGAAGACGAACGCCTCGCCAAAGCGCATCGACGGCCGCCAAAGCATGCGCACGCCCGCCACGGAGTCAGCCGCCGCGCTCGCTTTGAGCAGTGAGATCGTGGAGTTCAGCCCCGTGAAGTGGATCGGCAGTGTTGCAGTGCTCTCTGTGCTCAGCGAGAGATATCTGCGGTCCATGAGCGCCAGCGGCTGCTGCGTGATCGCGCCCGGTGTCAGCGCCACCCACACCTGTACCATTGCCCCGCTGCGTCCGAGGCACGCCGGTATCGCCTCCGCCTCGGACACGCCGAGCCGCTGCAAATCATCACCCCACACGAGGGAGTACTCCTGGATGGTCCGGCGCACCGCTTCCTCCTCGCTCTCAGCCTCGTAGATCTCACGCACGCCAGGCCAGAACAAGTCCAGGTGGAAAGCGTGGTGGGCGCTGCGCAGCTCACTGCAGCCCGTATCTCGCAAGGTCGCCTCGCCGTACTTGGCGCCGCCGCTGATTCGGCTGGTGTCACCGAGGTGTATTGTGCGTTTGCCAAAGCGGCGTTCCACTGCTGTGAGCAAGACACCACCGATGGCAGCAAGGGTGCCGCTGTCACGCAGATTGCACTCGGCGGTAACACCTGCTGCGGCGAGCTCTGCAGACAAATCCATAAGCTCTACTCCTTCGCGATTGAGGGTGGCTTCAGCACTGATGGGCGTGAGCGGGACCCTTCGATCCTCCAGCGCCTCCGGAGGCACAGCAAAGCCCGGCTTGCTCGCAGTGGTGCCAACCGTCTGACTGCATCTTGTTGTCAGCTCATTCTTTGCGAATCGAACCACAGCGGTGGCTGGAGGTGAGTCAGGCTCCTCGACGGGCAGCATGGAAGCAGTACCGTGGTCAGTCAAGACGCAGCGTGACTCCACGAGGATCCATCATCGCTTCCACTTTTTCGTTGGGTCCAAGGATTCCGATTTTGGCAGCCGAGCGGCGCAGCGGACATTTGGATGGCGCCACTGCTGCCGCCGCCATTTCTACAGCCGCGGCTGATGCTCACACTGGCCACCTTTCCCGAACCAGTTTTAGAGCCGCCGCTACGACACATGCAGTCTATCAATGAGTCTCTGTGGACGCGCAAGGACTATGCGGACCTCAAAGGCAAAACACCGAATGCAACGAGACCCACGGACAGGGCCGACGTGTCTCAAATTCCGCGCGACCGCATCTTTGAGAAACCGTCTCAATTCGGTCGGACGTCAGCGCCATCTGAAAACACGAGCTACAGTTATGTGAATACCGCTGCCATTCTCACCGTGGCGGCCTTGACGCTGTGCCAGCTCTTCGAGTTCTACTGGTTGCTGCGTGGCGGTCAGTTGCCGTGCAGCTGGTTATTCGGCGAGAAGGAGGCAAAAGAGACAAAAGAGACGACATCGTCAGGGAACAGTCGGCCGCTGGTGGCCATGGCCGTCTTGGGTGCAGTCATCGCAGGGTTCGCGCAGCCTGTCCAGGCAACATTGAACGCCAACCTCGCCATTGATCTAGGTGGCGGGGGAGGGTTCCAACACGTCCTCTTTGCCAGCTACATATCGGCACAGATCACCAGCCAGCTACTCACGCTCGGCAGCCTTTTCGTGCCTCCTGCTCCGCGGAGCGTGGCTGCCCCCACGCAGAGCGGCGACGAATTTCGCTGGTGGATGATCTGTGGGGGACCCCTCGCTGCCGTCTACACTGCTGGCTTGGCCGCGATCCGACCGAAACTTTCCTTGGAGATGCTCTTCGTGGCGGTCAACTCCGGTCAGCTGATGATGGCAGTCATCACAGACCAGATCGGCTTTGCAGGCACGCAGCGGCGGCCACTGTCGTGCCGGCGTGCAGTGGGCATCTTTCTGGACCTGTGCGCTTCGGTGGTGCTGCAGCTGCCCAACGACCTGAAGGTAGAGGTCGCACTAGACGAGTCGGTCCCCGTTGCGCAGGGCGCCGAACAGGTGCTCTACGTGCTCTTTGCCTGGGTCTGCGGCGCATGCATTCCGCTGCTGGCGTGCATCAACAGGCGCCTCGCGGTGTTTGTTGGCGGTCCGATTCGCACCTCGGCCGTCAGCGTGCATGTGACCAGCATCTGCCTCGCGGTGGCCAGCGTGGCGGCTCTCGTGGCTCACCCGATCCTGCCAGACATGTGGACCCACCCGGCAGTGGACTACTTGGGTGGCCTGTTGGGCCCGTTTGGCGTCCTGCTGCCCGTCGCGCTCGGGCCGATTCTAGGTATGGCCGTGTACTATGTGCTGCAGCTCGCCGGGCAGCTCATCATGTCCGTGACGTGGGAGATGATTATCCTCGTGTCGGCCGGCGTCGAAATCACGACCTTGTATATCGTCCTCTGTACTTTGGCCGTGACGCTGTCGGTTGTAGGAGGCTTCATCGTCAGAGAGTCTCTGTGAGAGAGGGCTAGCAGCCTGAATGTGCAACGTGAGTGCTTGGACACATCTGGCGGAATCAGAGTAAGTTGTGGGGCGCAGTAAGGCGGAGCGGGTCGAAACGCCACAATATGTACAGATGCCAAAAGGGACCCCTAAAAATAATTCCCAAATTTGGCCAAACCCTCCCCTCAAGAGTTCCGCGGATCGGATTTTTCGACATCGACCCTCGATCTCGGCTCGATCTCGGCT
>Ga0209713_10003279_pt1 | contig 10276 bp, 8 predicted proteins | sample ArcOceMetagenome_3_FD_187444 | JGI IMG/M metagenome (GOLD analysis project Ga0209713, IMG submission 187444) | Marine eukaryotic phytoplankton communities from Arctic Ocean - Arctic Ocean- Svalbard ARC20M Metagenome (SPAdes) (version 2) | ecosystem: Environmental > Aquatic > Marine > Oceanic...
CATTGATTCGTCCAAATAATATTCGATAACTGTATTGGCGACCTGTGCCATATATTCTTTACCAGCGGCATTGAAATTTACATAACTAAACTTGAATGATCGTAAAACTTCTGTACCATTCGCAAACGCAATTTCAATGGGCTTTTCATACACCACAGGGGTATTGCCATCATTTTGGCAAGTCGGCCAAAATCCAAACCACGTTCCATACATGAGATGTTTTGCATCATTAACACCGGGCAATGCAACTGTTGTGGGGGGGTGACGAATAAAATTATCAATGTCCGGAGCCCTAGTAAATTGCGGCAAACTAGCTTTCCACAATTGCTTCCAAGACAGATAGAACATGCTATCTCTCGATTGGTCATAGAATTCGTATTTGTTGACACAGCAGTCTAAATCAAATGGAATGCGATAGTGCTCGGACACCCTGACGCGTCTGCGAAGCATATCGCGTGGAGCAGTGCCTGAGTCCATTGAAAATTTGCGAGAGTTGATGATGCTGACACCGCGATAGCTTGGCAGTTCTGGACCCGCAGCAAGTTTTTTCTTGCCATCAGGGCCTACTGTTATGTAATTGGTTTTCTCTGGATTCATGGTGAGCTGACGCGTCATGGCACCATTACAAAGCAAAAAATTAGGAGGTTGCGAGCCCCACGTTTGCAAGTGGTTTTTGGCATCCTCAATGATAAAATCCAATGCATTTTCATTCTTTTGCATAAAACCAAACAAATCTACGTACATTCTGCAATTTTGCGCGGTTGTGCGCGTGGAATCATAATACTTTTCGTCCATGTGTTTTTGATAGCTTGGAGCCAACAGAAGCGCAGTGTGGACATCAAGATCATTTGTCAATTGGATGGACCCGACAAGCTGTTTGAGTTGGTTCTTGAAATTCTTCATGCCAGCTTCACTCATCATGAAGTTGTGCTCCATCGCAATAGCCAAACCCTGGCGTACAGCATACCCAGCAAACGAACGCTTGCTTTGCGGCAAAACACGTGCTGCGGATTCGTACGGAACGCGGCTGGCAATTCCCTCATCAAACGAATATACATTCCACTTGATTTTGCGGTCAGGCTGATCAATGTAATGATACGGCAAAATTGTCCTCGTGAATGGACTATTAGTAGCGTCAGTGATCAGACCATCGATACGATCATTCAAGAAAGCATTATGGCCCTTCAATTGGTCAGGCAAATGCCAGCGCTGATGACGTTTGTTTCTTTGCGAGTCAAAACGAATGTCGCGCGCGGATGGGCCAAAAATGTTTTCATAATTCGAACGCATCATATTGAGATCGGTGGACATAGCAGTGCCTCCACCATTTTCTCCAGGATTAGCAGAGGTCAAGAAAGCAGGTTCACTGATAGAGCGATTGGCTTGGCTCGACCCCTCCATTGAAGTGTACGAATCGTTAAATATTAAGTGATGTAAATTGTTGAAATTCATGTTGTGAAAATTGGAGCATTTTTTTGATATTTGTATTTAGTTGATGAGTATATAATGATAAATATCCGAATCTGGCGATTTATTATACTTCAAAAAACATTTAAATAAACTACATTTTTTGTGCATATTTTTTGTCTATACTATACTATATTTTTTGTCTTTTGTGTGCTTGTGTAATATCTTGCAAATCAAAACTAACATTGCAATTTGGACATTCGACAAGATTTTCGGATGTATCACTGTGCAAGCGAGGAATTGGCGTGCGCATGTCTGTCAGTGATACTGGTACAGCAGTGTGATCTATGATATAGAATATCCAGTTTGGTTGTTCAAGAATATCGAGAAATTGACGCAAAATTTGACCCGGAGGGATGAGTTGTATGTATTCACGGAAGCTAATTACGGCGTTGTTGTATAGTTGTACAACATCAGAACGCTGACGTTGACTAGTGTACATGCCAGCACGTTCACAAGTTTGTTGTTTTTGTAACAACTTGCCTGCAACCAAACACATTTTTTCGGTCAAGCCTGCAAGAGACGTGTGTTCAGCAGTACGAAACAATAATCGCAGTAAAGCATGATTTCCTCGATGAATCCAGAAAAAAGACTCTTGCTGTTGTTCATGACTGCTGCAAGATTCAGCAGAAATGTGTTTCAACAATATTTTTGCCCACACATCTGTAGATGGATTTTTTGTCACAGCTTCAATTTTTTTTTCAAGCTCTTTGACAAGTACGTCAAAATCTTGAAAGTGTTGTAGCCATGGCAAGATTTGCTCCATCACGGCCTCGTTCATTGCACTGATAATATGCGTGCTGATGTCAAACTTTTCTGCACGTTTGGCAGCGTATCGTTGTTCCCACGTTTCACTTGTTCGAACAAGCCAGTCAACTAGCAGCGCAGGATCACTCACTTTTTGTAACATAGCAATATTAGCGGCAACACCAGAATCTATAAAACCCTGTAAATGACGTTGCAATGCGTCTCGAGTCAATAATGTAGCATTTTCAAATTCGTTGTTTATTGACGTTCTTGTCCACACAAATGGCAGTAAGTTGCCGTTTGAATCCCGCACTGCGCTGTTCGACAAACCTGCAATGTCAATACTCACTTTCATGTCCAATCTTTTCATTTTGCTGAGATGCATCATCATTTCATGCATGTCAGGAGTAATTGCTGCGGTTGATTTGTCCGTTGTTTTGTCAGCTATCGAAGACTGCATTGTAAAAATTCGTGAGGTAAATACAGTTTTTTGCTTATTTCAAGATATTCTGTTTTTTTTTGCTTTGCTTCATTTAATTCAAAACGTTGCATCAAAAAAATGAGTTAAAAAAATTACATGTAAAAACCCAGCACGACCAAGTTAGTAGTTAACATCATGGACAAATATGGCAATTTTGAAAAGAAACATGTCGATAGAAAAAGTCCATGAACAATTGCAATTTTTGTTTGAATGCAACACGTCGGGAAGTGACATCTTTATCAGAGACAAGTACACAATCATTGTAAGCAATGTATCGAGATTATCATCATCGCAAATTGCTTGTTTGAACATCACCATGCCGGAAGTTTCGTATGATGTTTTGAGTAGTGATGTCAGTGACACCGGTCTTGCAATTGTATTCACTCTGAATAGGTACAAGCATAGTCAATTTTCTTGTTTACATAGTGCAATCACATTTATAATTTTGCTTGTTGCATGCATGAATACATGGAGCGTACACAACAAAACAATTATTCTTGCAAATGACATTTGAAATCGTATGTCGAAAATACATTTATTTTGTTTAAAATTAAAACAAAAATTTCGCATAAAAATGTTACTGGAACTTTAAATTTTGAAGCAAGTATGTAATGCTCAACTTGATGTGCATTCCTCGACAATTTCTCGTGTTATGTGTATTTAGCATGCGATTATGTATGATGCAGGGTGATTCACAATATTCAGTAAACCACGTCAATTTTCCTGCATATCAACCTGGCCAGCATCCAACAATTCCTGAATCGGACGAAGACGCGCAGAGCATTCACACTATGCAGGGCGATCCATCACAGGGCGCTGCAAAACGAACTGATTTTGACATGAATAGCGCTTGGGATGTCAGTGGTATTTTGAAACTTGTGGCTTTGATACTCTTGGTCACCGCGCATGCATGTTTGTTGGCATTATTTTTGTCGCCCAACACAGACATGAAAACTTCATTAATTGGCGAAGATCAATTTATTTTCAACCGATATTTCAGCATGAAATCTACACACGCACATAGACGCAACACGCACATTCCTCAGTATGTCGGCAAACCAGATTATGCATTGAACACATATTTTGGCTTGCCTCTTGTCAAAATTCCTCAATTCTGGTGGTCTTGGGCATTTGTGACACCAGCTTACAATGACGACCACAACCCCTCAATTTACAACGTTGGGTCTTCTTTGATCCCGAAAGAAGCACGCGATCGGTATTCCGCCTGCATTGCACAGAAAAACTCAAGATCATTTTCATCAAAATGCGTTTTGGAAGAATTGCACGGCACTGTGTTACTCGAGCATGGAACATCTATTTCAATTTTGAGCGAGATTTCCCCAGCAATTTATTTTGTCACTCTTTTGACAATTTTGCTGCTGAGCTCTGCAAATCAGGTCAGCATTGCAATCATGTCGCTGCAAAAGTATGTGACAATTCAGTGTCTGGGTGGATGCTGCGACGGCGACAAGATAATATGTGGCTACTCTCTGGAACTTTTTGTACGCAAATTGTTGTACTTTGTCATTTTCCTGGTGTATGTCACTGGCATTCTGAACGGGTTTTCATCATCGCCATTGATGCAAAAAACGGTTTGGTTTGAACAAAATGTTTATTTTAATATTCTACCACACATGCCATCAATTTTCATTTCACTTGTGTCAATTCTTGTGTACTCGTACCACTTTTACAGTGTCAAGTACAACAAGCAGCCATGGATTGATATGCCTGAAAAGCAGCAAACTGATGTTGATGAACCCCAAATTTCTGCGCATTTCGGTATATTGCAACCTGGTGATTTTGAACCTCTTCATGCTCCCGACATGACGAATTCAGCACAAGACGGTAATAATGGAAGTAAACAAGCACCTGGCAAATTCAGATACCCGTCATGCACAAATTGCGATATCGCGCTGCCATTCAACTACATAAAGAATACTGCACACCAGATCAGTAAACTTAGTGTTGGCCCCCCGGCATCGGAAGCGTCAATTTTGGGATCGTTTACTGCTTTTCTGGGTGGCATTGGAGGCATTGGCATGATGCGTGGTAGTATTCAGGAGGTCCAATTGCAACTTGTCATCGCAGCTTTATTTGGTTTTGCTGTGCTGGAAATTGCCACGTACAAACTGACGTCTTTCTTTAACTATTTCCTGCAAGTAATTAATTTCAAAGATGACGACGATACAAATGATGATATGCAAAACTTTAAGAAAACTTTTTTTACAGGCATGTTGTTCATTCGCTTCGTGACGTTGTTGTTACAATTTTTCATTATCATTGTGTATGCAGACATTCGCAACGATTTGAAGCTTGAATACTCTGCTCTGTCAGACATTGTGTTAGTGCTCATTGCTTTTTTCTTTGCCATGAAACTGGTTACGTGGGGAACTGTAATCTATGCTCACGTCAATATGCCTACGACAAAAGAGTCTACAAAAACACCGCCAGACTTGATAATGTCCGTGCTGGACTTTGTCGAAGAAAACTTTTACTGTTTCTTGCTATTTTTGTTGCTCATCATTGGTGTGGCTTTACAAGTGAGTCAGGTTGATGATAATCTTGAGACAAAATTGATGGAAATTGAAAAGAGTCAGTATGTGTCAATGTCATTGATGACAGATATTCCAGATTATGTCAACGCAAATTGTCCGAATAACTTTATTTCATCCGATTTACTGCTTCCTATAATTCGTCAAGAACACTACAAACTGTTACCAGTTAATCAAGACGAATGGTTGAATAATGTTCATGTGGACAGTAGCACCAGTGATGTAGACCCAGTTGATCTGAAAATCTTTCATTGGACACGAGGTTGGAATTTGCGCAATGTAGACAAAAATAACGCAGGCTTGATGCCACCCGAAGCTTGGTTTTGTTCGAATGGCTTTGAGTTCATGTGGAACGCATGCGCCAGGCAGCGTGAACAGGCTCAGACCAATCTTCCCATCAGATTTAATGACAAGTTAGGAGGGCAGCTTGGTGCGATTCATAAACATTTAACTTACAATCGCCAAATACAAGTGCCCGGTGCTGGAAATTCAACTGATGTCAGGACTGTCACTTGTAATGGTGTTGAAGTTACTGCAGTAAAATTAGGTTTGAGAACAGTGGACAAGACAATTTGGACTGAGGAAGACAGACAATATTGCATGTGGTATTAGACTTGATTGATTGTACATTTTCAAATTATAATGTTATTTGCTAAACTGAAAATACATAAACGCATTTTTTGTATTACATTTTTTGTTTTGTATTTGTTCTTTATTTAAAATGCGTAAACCTGTAATGACAAACAGATCCATGTCTTTGAACGCCATGTTGGGTGAAAGTATTAACAACACAATTTCAGAAGAGTTTTTAGACAAAATCCCACAGCCTGACCGGACACTTGTTGAAAATTTGATGTTAGTTGCACAGGCGGAAATTGAGAGTCTTAATTTGACAACAGCGTCAGTCAACACCGCGTCACCAACGCACCCACAACACATCACGATTACAGTGTCCATGAGTGGTCCCAAACAAGTAATATCAATGAGTCAATTGCGTGCCATACAAAATTACAGTCCTGCGCGCGTGGCTGAGTTGAAAGTGCAATTGAACACAAATAATCAAATGTTAATTTTTGAGTTGACTGACAGTAACACCAAAATCAAAAATGATCAGATTGAAGTGATCAGAATATGCAAGAGGCGTAGATTTGTTTAGATTTAGTTTTATGAAATAAATTGTGTATTATGCCAAAGTGCAATCCTGGACTTCTGATTCATTTGACTCCACCAAGTGTTAAGTTTTTGACCAATTTCAGGTAAATTAATATGCAACTTGTTTGCCCACATTATGTATCCACCATGAGCGTCTTTTCCACCAATCGTCAACCAAGAAGCTAAGATTTCTAATTTTTTCTTGACAATCTGATTGCTTATTGAATCCCAATTGTTTGGAACTTCCTCTGCACCATTTTTAACCTGCTGATTGTGTTTGCGTGCTATCATTTGTTTTTCCCAAAGACCCGAAAGTGTTTCAGTGCTTTGTAAAGCAAAATCCTCTGTGACACTGAGCGGGCCATCAGTGTTACCAAAATCATCTGTGACATTTTGATGGGAGCCAGTTGTTTTGACAAAAGTTTCGACAAGATATGGATTCATAATTCTCATACTGTTTTATATCAACTTTTGCAATAAATTCAACACAAAACATTAAAAAAAAACATTTTCTTGTATTACAATACATACATAACACATTTCATAAATGTCATTTCCACAACACCGAAACACACAAGTCCAGTTGGCAGCTCATGTTTGGAGAGCTTTACGCTCACCATTTGCGTTGCCACCATGCAGTTTTGCATGTCACACATGCAAATTCGAAAAAATTGATATAGATATTTTGGGATGTTTGCTGTGTGGCAACATTCACGCTTGCAGTGACGGGGATTGTCAACAAATTAGCGAAAGTGACGATGGTACAGTCTGTTTATTGACTGGCGTTGTTATCAGGCACAAAAAGTTTGTGGAAGATGAATATAATGATACTCAAATCTTGTGTGACATGCCATTTTCGACGCGCATATTTGACGAGGAAAGTGGTCATGAACAAATACACGAGGCTTTGTCGCATGTCTTACTGTCAGACATTACCAAAAAATTACACGATCGCCAGGCTGTAATTACAATGGAAAAATGGTTTTCAAAGTTGAAAAACTCTGCATGCATTGCACATACGGCGTGCACTCTGATGGCAGAAGCTGTAAAAAGTAAAAAAATAATCGCATACAACTCAGAAGTCCGAAGACAACTCATCAACCAATGTACCAATATCATCTACACTGCGGTAAAAACTCTCGTGCACAATTTTGGCATGCCTCTAAAACTTGGAGAACTGTCTAACGTAGCTGTCGGAATGATTTACTTGATGCGCTCTGGCATTTACTTTGAAGGGCTTGTAATTTTGCCAAAGTTTATGATTTTGAATGAGTTCTTGCCAACTGAAAATTCTCTGCCACTTTACTTTGACATCAAATCAAAATTTGTCACAGAAAGTGAGGTATGAAATTTAATATGAATCGCGGGTGTTTTATTGAACGCGTGCGTGTTTGCGAACGTGTGTGTTGTATAAATTCTGTATGTGTTCAGCACTCGTGTCGACAACTTACATATTCCAAAACACAAACACGCACAGAACCGCATAAAATTTGCACTGAGACAAGCATCAATTGACAAGATAGCACACTTTGGATTCAAGTCCAAAGACTCCGAGCACTGAATTCACGAGATTAAAAAACTTCTTAAGCGTCTGCTCGTCGATGAGCGTTATCTTGTTTATGATGTTCATAAAATCGACGATTGTTTTAGTCTATATTTGAGATAATTCAATGCACTGTGACATGTGCAAAAAAAGAATATATGTATGGAACAGAATGTTGAGTATTCGGGACAAAGATTTAGACTTTTGTCCTGACTGTGACAAAAAATTGTTTACATTGTTGCCGGAATTACAAAAAATGTGTAGACGTGATTACTCAATGTAATATACAATCTTTCTGTTTTTTTTAACAGATATAAAATAAAGCCTATCCGATTGCGTGAAAAATCAATATTGTACATATTTATTAACTTATTTATTACCACAATCAATTAAAATGCACGGTTCAGAGTTGTGTGCGACCAACCGGTTCATATTTTGCCAGCAGCGTTGTCTGTATTGGCTGGTGTCGGTGGTGTGGGTGGTCTCGATGTTGTCGGTGGTGTCTCCGGCGTTGATTCATTGATCATTCTCATAGCAAACTTCATGAGAGCATCCTCAAGTTTTTGCTTTTCAGAACACTTGTTTTCTTCACCAGAAACAGTTCGCAGTTCTGTCAGCCTCACAAGAGCCGGAGGGCGTTCAGAAACAACGGGAGTAGCAGGTGGTGTTGTTGTCATTATTACCTCTACATTTATAGCTTGTTAAATACAATACCTAATTTCAGCACGCAAAAAGCAAAAAGTTAAATGTACAGTTTTAGCACTTTGATACATAAAATTCGTGTTCTCAGTCCCCCTCCATTTACAAAAAAAAAATAAGAAACTGTGTAAATGCGGTCTGTAAAATCTGTCGAAAAATAATGCCAGGGAATACCATGATATCGGAAACAGATGCATGGGTGGATGTTTTTTTTGACGACAAAAACATTGCAAATACAATGCACGCAATACTCAGGCCAATTGGTTTTAACGTGGAAGATTTAACGAATTTGTGTATCTGCGCGCACAACACTGATCTGATCCCATCTTTGTCACTGGAGGGTCTCATGCCGTTCAGAGGAAAATACATGTATACACTTCCATATTCAGCCATGAACAAGCAACAGTTGCGCACTTTGAAAATGCTCTTAAAAACAAAAGAAGAGTTGCAACAATATCTTAAATGTTACACAGAACAGGACTTTTGCATGCTTTTGCTCGGACCAACACACAAAGCAATTGAAGATGATACACTTCTTTATGGTGCACATAAGCTGATGAAAGACAACATTTGCACCACACATGTTGCAGAGAATGGTCACATCTGGGAGCGATGCGTCGACAAAAGTGTCGAGAACAAAATTATTAATGACACTTTGTTTCGGATTGTTAACAGTTGCAGTATGTCACGATCAGCGCTGCATTCCGCTGCTCAAAAACTTGAGTAAATTCAAATTGTACGTGATAATACATTTTAATAGGTTACGACATTTTATTAAAAGAAAATTTGAAATGTGAGTTTGTATCCGATCAGATGTACATGTATATTTTACACTTGTGTCAGAACAAATATCACGGGCTGGACGTCAAGCAGAAGTTTCAGACAGTTTACAGTTTAAATCCTGGTTTTCATCATCCGACCACTCGCTTTCTGTTACAACAAAGTTATTCGACGCAAGCCATTTTTTAAAACGTTTTTCCATGTCAACTGTCGTGCTGCCCCCGTCCGCGAATCGCAACGGTTCGGATTGTTGTCTAATATTTTTTTTATTTTGAGAAGCTTTTTTCCGGCAAGCAATTTAATCTGACATATATAAGATTGCAAATTTTGCAGTTAAAATATGCAAAGCGAAAGTGGCAAGAGAAAGTTGATGGAACTTGAACAGATGAAAGCAGACGTTGCACAACAGAAATTGGAACTGGCGGAAAAAGAAAAAGCAGTCGAGAGACTTGAAAAAAGACAGAAAATGATGGAACAGGCTGCAAAACTTCGTGAACAAGTGAAAGAATTGGAGCGACAAACTGCAGAATTGGATCAACAAGCTACAGCAAAAACAACAGTGTCAACAAATACAGAGCGATGCATTGCTGGATCTGCGTCGTTGCAACCAACAACAGTATCAAAATCCGTCGTTGCGCCCGTCGCTGCGAAATCTGTTGCGTTGCCAAATGCGGTGCATGATGCTGCGATGCAAGATGCTGCGATCGAGGACATTGTGTTAGGGGCTGCAAAAGACGTCATTAACAGTTCAAAACAAAGTGCTGCGCCCGTTTCTGCGTCCGTCGCTGCGTCTGGCTCTAAGTCTGTCTCTAAAACTTCCTGCAGAGGGTGGCCAGAACTCGTGCAGACACTTCA